>WNEQ01000172.1_pt1 | contig 31486 bp, 28 predicted proteins | sample 5399971 | NCBI WGS metagenome assembly WNEQ01 (sample SAMN13153330, study PRJNA577476) | soil metagenome | isolation source: 20 cm grassland meadow soil 2 days after 1st rain plot 5 | place: USA:California | collected 2015-09-18
CGCGCGTCGGGCTGGTGCACCAGGGCCTGCAGCGCGGGCAGGTTGTAGCAGAGAGTCTTGCCCGACGCCGTCGGCGTGACCACGACCACATGATGGCCCTTCTCGATCAGCTCCCACGACCGCGCCTGGTGCGAATAGAGCTCGGCGATCCCACGCCCGCGAAGCGCCTCGCCGATTCGCGGGTCGAGGGAGGACGGGAACGGGACCAGGACGGGGGGACGGGCCGGGAAATGCCGGCTCGCCGTGATGCACGGCCCGGTCGACGGTGAGGTCAGCAGATCGTCGAGGATCCGGCCGAGCATCGCGGCCACTCTAGCACGGCGGGTGCCGAGTTCTAGCTCAGATCGGTGTGGCGACCGCTGTTTGTATCATGGCGGCATGCCCCTCAAGTACTGGCTCCCTCCCGCCCTGTGGATGGCCGTGATCATGGTGCTGTCATCCGACGTGGGAAGTGCCGAGCACACCGGGCGATGGCTCGTGCCGCTCCTTCGCCTGCTGGCCCCTTCGGCCACGCCGACCCAGCTCGACGCCCTACACGGGCTCGTGCGCAAGGCCGGTCACCTCACCGAATACGCGACGCTGGCAGCGCTCTGGTATCGCGCCTTCGCCAGGGGCCGTCATCTGACGCCTCGGGCCGCCGCGACGATCGCGTTCGCGATCTGCCTGGTCTGGGCGATCCTGGACGAAGCACGCCAGTCGCTCGAGCCCTCTCGGACCGCCAGCATCAAGGACGTCGCGATCGATGCCATCGGCGCCCTGCTGGCGATGCTCGTCGCCATCCTCGGCTGGCGTTGGGTCGTCGACCGTACCACCACTCTCCTCCTCTGGATGGCCCTCGTCGGGGGCGTCGCCTTCGTCATCCTCAACGTCCTCACCGGCGTCCCCTCCGGCCTCCTCTGGCTCACGGCCCCCCTCGCCGCGACCCTCCTCCTGGCCCGATCGATCTACTCCCGCCGCCAAGCGCGCCCACGCTCGTAAAGCACCCGAGCGGCTCAAAAACGGACGGATCAAAGTGTCCTCATCATCGGGTCAAGTGTTCTCGCCGGAGCGGGCGACATTCCGGCCCGCGAACCAAGCACAGGCATCCCGACCCCCCGGCCTAAGCGAGAAGGAAGCCGGAGCGGCCACGCAATCACGTGTTGGCGACGGCGCTTCGGAGCTAGGCGCGCGCACGCCCGACCCCGCCGAAGCTCCACCGCCAAGGCCGGGCGCGCTCCTCGCGCCCGGACCTGGACGCTAGAGCTTCAAGCGAGGATCGAGCGTATCCCGCAACCCATCACCGAAGAGATTGATCCCCAAAACGGTAACGAGAATGGCCAGCCCCGGGAAAGTAGCGAGCCACCAGGCGGTCGAGATGTAGACGCGGCCGTCGGCGAGCATTCCGCCCCACGTCGGAGTCGGCGGCTGGACCCCGAGGCCCAGAAACGAGAGCGCCGACTCGATCACGATCACGCGCGCCATGTCGAGCGTGGCGACGACGAGCCAGGGCGTGAAGGCGTTCGGCATGATGTGGTGCACGAGGACGCGGCCGTCGCGGCTACCGAGCGCGTGCGCGGCCTGGACGAACTCGCGCTCGCGCAACGAGAGCACGGCGCCGCGCACGACGCGCGCGTACACGACCCAGCTCGAGACTCCGATAACCACGATGATCACGGGCAGGCTCGGTCCGAGGACGCCGATCACCGCGATGGCGAGCAAGATGAACGGGAACGCCAGCTGGATGTCGGCAAGGCGCATGAACACGTCGTCGATCCGCCCGCCGAAGTACCCGGAGACGAGCCCGACGCCCATCCCGAGCAAGCCGGAGATCGCGACCGCCGCGAAGCCGACCATCAGCGCCGGGCGCGCGCCGTAGATCATGCGGGCCAGGAGGTCGCGGCCGAGGTGATCGGTGCCGAAGAGGTGCGAGCGTCCGGCCGCGTCGAGCGCGCCCGGCGGCCTCAGTCGGTTCGTAATGTCCTGCTCGATCGGATCGTAGGGGGCGAGCCACGGCGCGCCGAGCGCCGCGACGATCACGATCATGACCACCGCCAGGCCGAAGAGCGCCGTCCGCCGGCGCGCGAGACGACGGGCGAACACGGTCCATTCGCGCCGGGCCGGGCTGCGCGCCGCGGCGAGGTCCAGGGTGCGCGCGCTGATCGGAACGCTCACTGGAGGCGGATCCGCGGATCGAGATAGGTGTAGACGACGTCGACGGCCAGGTTGACGAGCACGAAGGTGGACGAGAGCAGGAAGACCGCCGCCTGCACCACCGGATAGTCGCGGTTGTAGATGGCCTGGACCGACAGGCGGCCGACGCCCGGCCACGCGAAGATCGTCTCCGTGATGACCGATCCCCCGAGCAGGGTGCCCAGCTCGATCCCGACGATCGTCACGATCGGGATCGCGGCGTTCTTGAGCGCATGCTTCCAGACGACGGGCGAGTCGCTCACGCCCTTCGCCCGCGCGGTGCGAATGTAGTCCTGGCTCAGCACCTCGAGCATCCCCGAGCGCGTGAGTCGCGTGATGCGCGCGGTCGTGAAGAGCCCGAGCGTGATCGCCGGCAGGATGAGGTGCTCGAACGAGCCCCGTCCCGAGGACGGCAGGAGGTTGAACTGGACCGAGAACACCAAGATGAGCATGATGCCGAGCCAGAAGGTCGGCATCGACTGTCCGAGCAGCGCCACGACGGTCGAGACGTAGTCGAGAATCGTGTTGCGCCGGACCGCCGAAACGATGCCGGCCGGGATCGCCAGACACAGCGCCACGAGCAGCGCGGCGCCCGCCAGCTGGAACGTCGCGGGCATGCGCTCGACGACGAGGCCGAAGGCCGGCTCGCCGTGGCGCACCGACTGCCCGAAGTTGCCGTGCAGCGCGCCGACGAAGAAGCGGCCGTACTGCACAATGAACGGATCGTTGAAGCCCATCGCCTGCCGGAACTTCTCCACGTCCTCTGCGGACGAGTCGGGCGGCAGCAGCACCAGCGCCGGGTCGCCAGTGAGATAGAGGATGAAGAAGACGATGAAGGAGACGCCCAGCAGGACCAGCAGCGACTGGGCCAGACGGCGGGCCAGGAAGATCTTCATGACACGAGACGAAGAAGGGCGACGGCCTCGATGTGCGGCGTCTGCGGAAACATGTCGACCGGCTCGACCCAGTCGAGTCGATAGCCTTGACGAACCAGATCGCCGACGTCGCGCGCGAGCGTGGACGGATTGCACGATACGTAGACCAGGCGCGTCGGACGGAGCGCGGCGAGCGCGTTGAGCGCCTTGGGATGGAAGCCGGCGCGGGGCGGATCGGCCACGACCACGTCGGCGCGGACGCCGTCGCGCATCAAAGTCGGCAGGACGTGGCGCACTTCGCCCGGCAGGAACGTGCAGTTCTCGATCCCGTTCTCGCGCGCGTTGCGCAAGGCGTCGTCCACGGCGGCCGTGGACACCTCGATCCCGTAGACCCAGCGGCTGCGTCTGGCCAGCAGGAGGCTGATCGCGCCGGTCCCGGAATAGAGATCCATGACCGTCTCGGTGCCGGAGAGCTCGCACGCCGCCTCGACCACGGCGAACAGCCGCTCGGCCTGCACGGTGTTGGTCTGGAAGAACGAGCTCGCCGATACCTGGAACGTGAGCCCGCCCAGCGATTCCCGGATGTGATCGCGCCCGAGCAGGAGGTGCTCTTCCGTGCCCACCGCGACCGAGGCTTTCTTCGCGTTGACGTTCAGGACAACGCTGGCCAGCGCCGGTACGCGTGCGCGCAGCCCTTCGGCGACGGGCGCCAAGGTCTCCACGTCGGGCGCGGCGGCGACGATGTTCACCATCGCCTCGCCGGTGCGCCGCCCCTCGCGCACCGTCGCGAAACGCAACAGCCCCGCCCCCGAATCCTGGTCGTAGACCGACAGTCCCCGCGCTCGGGCCTGAGCCCTGAGCTCAGCGAGCAGGGCGTTCATCGTGTCCGATTGCAGATGGCAGCGCTCGATGTCCAGGACCACGTCGTAGCGGTCGGCCTGGTGCAGGCCGATCTCGGGCGCGTCGGCGCCGCGCACGATGGTGAACTCCATCTTGTTGCGGTATCCGTAAGGCTCGGGCGCGGCCAGGATGGGCCGGAGATCGAATTCGCCGAGCCCGCCGATCCGCTCGAGGCAGTCGCGCACCTGCTTTTCCTTGAAGCCGAGCTGGGCGGCGTACGAGAGATGCTGGAGGCGGCAGCCGCCGCAGCGGCCGAAGTAGGCGCAGGGCGCCTCGACCCGATCCAGCGACGGCGTCTCGATGGACTCGACCACCGCCCGCCCGAACCGCGAGCGCGCTTCGACGACCCTGGCCCGCACCCGGTCGCCGGGGACGCCCCCGCGGACGAAGAGGACGTAGCCCTGGACGCGGCCGACCCCTTCACCCCCGAACGCGAGGTCGTCGATCGTCAGATCGAGGACGTCGCCACGCTTCGGTTTTGCCATGATTGACGCCACTATATCAGGGTTCTCAACCGCTCTCGCGGCCCGCTGTGCCAAGGATGTATGATACGAAAGTATGGACAGCCGATCGCCGCGCGCCGTTGCTGATCTGCTGCTCACCGCGGTCCCTGACCTGCGAGATCGGCTGCTCGAGCACCAGATCCGTCGCGCTTGGCCCCAGGTGGTCGGGCCCGACGCCGCCCGCCGCGCTCAGGCGCGGAGCTTCGCCGACGGGTGCCTCACGGTGGCGGTCGACAACTCGCCCTGGCTCCACGAGCTCACTCTTCGCAGTGAGGAGCTGACCCGCCGTCTCAGGCAGCGCTTCGACGCCGTCCGGTCGCTCCGCTTCGTGTCGGGCACGATCGAGGGCGATGTGTCCTCGCGTACGAGCGCCACCGCCGCTCCGGCGCTCGACCCGCGGGCGTTGCGGGAGATCGACGAAGCGACCGCGGCCATTCCCGACGCGGGTGTCGCTTCGGCGGCGCGTCGCCTGCTGACCAAGGCGTGGCCGGGGCTGACCGTGATTGTCGCCGCCACCGCGCTGGCCGGCTGCGCCAGCGCGGGCCAGCCGACGATCGCCGGCGACGACGAGATTCCGCGCCGCGCCGTGGCCGCCGCCGACCCTCGCAGCGATGCGTACTACTCCTACACCCTGGCGCAGATGAACGTTCAGGCGGGCCGATTCAAGGACGCGGTCCCCCACATGAAGGCCGCGATCAAGAAGGACCCCAATTCGGCCGCCCTGTGGACCCAGCTCGCCCAGCTGCTCATGCGCGCCGACAACATCGACGAGGCGGTGGCCGCGGCGCGCCGGGCCGTCGAGCTGGCACCCGACCAGGTCTCGACCCACATGACCCTGGCCGAGCTGCTGCGCACGCAGCGGAAGTTTGCTGAGGCCGAGGCCGAGCTGGAGCGCTCGATCCAGCTCAGCCCGAGCTCCGAGGAGCCCTATCTCACGATGGCCCGGATCTACGTCGAGCAAAAGCAGTACGACAAGGCGCGCGCCGTGCTCCTGCGGCTCGTCGAGCAGCAGCCGCGGCTGGCCCAGGCGCAGTTCCTCCTCGGTCGCCTCGCGATCGAGACCGAGGCCTGGGACGAGGCGATCGCGCGCCTCACCGCCGCCGTAGAGCTCGACCCCGATCACGATGGAGCCTGGAGCGCTCTCGGCGCGGTCTACGGCGAGGCGCTCCACAAGAACGAAGAGGCGATCGACGTCTATCGGCGCGCGGTCAAGGCCAATCCGGACAATCCGGCGTTCGCCGACAAGCTGGCCGACCTCCTGATCCGGCTCGGACGCCTGCCCGAGGCCCAGACCGAGCTCGAAGGGGTCGCTGAGGCCACGCCGCAGAACCCGCGCGCGTGGATGAAGCTGGGCGCCGTCTACTACGAGCAGAAGATGTGGGACAAGGCCATCGAGGCGTTTCGACGCGTCGTGGCGCTCGAGCCGGCGAATCTCCGCGCCCGTTACTTCCTCGCCACCACGTACATGGACGCCGGACGCGACGCCGAGGCGAAGGCCGAGCTCGAGCGGATCCTGAGAGCCGACCCGCGGTCGATCGACGCGCGCGTCCAGCTCGGGTTCCTCTACGGACGGGCCAAGCGCTTCGACGAGGCGATCTCGACCCTTCGTGAAGCCGTCAACATGGAGCCCAAGCGGCCCGAGCTGTTCCTCTACCTCGGCACCGCCTATTATCGCGCCAAGGAGTACGACCGCGCGGCCGAGACGCTCCAGGAGGGCCTCGGGCTCGACGACAAGCAGAAAGACTTGCACTTTCAGCTCGGAGTCGTCTACGAGAAGCAATCGCGATTCGACGATGCGGTCAAGTCCTTCCACCGCGTGATCGCGCTCGATCCGAAGAACGCCGAGGCTTACAACTACGTCGGCTACATGTATGCCGAGCGCGGGCAAAACCTGGACGAGGCGATCAAGCTGATCGGTAAGGCGCTGGATCTCGAGCCCGAGAACGGCTACTTCATCGACAGTCTCGGGTGGGCGTACTACCAGCAGGGAAAGTATCCCGAGGCGTTGAAGGAGCTCAAACGCGCCGTCATGAAGACGAAGGAGCCGGATCCCGTGATCTACGAGCACCTCGGCGACGCGCTGGTCAAGAACGGCCTCGACGAGGACGCCCTGGCCGCATGGGAAAAGGCCCTCCAGCTCGACCCGGCCGCCGACGGGGTCAAGAAGAAGGTCAATGACCTCAAGGATCGCCAGCGCCGGGTCAAGGGTGGCCCGAAAGCCTCTCAGTAGTCTCCTGCTCTACCTGCAGGTGGCACTGGTCGCCGCCTGCGCCACCGCACCCCCTCGAGAACCGATAAGCGACGACGCCCAGCGAGCGCTCGCCCTGCTCGCCGAGCGCTACGCCGAGTTCACCAGCATGCGTGCTCTCGCCGACGTCTCGCTGACGAAGGGCGGGGAGCGCCAGCGCCTGCAGGGGGTTCTATTGATCAAGGCGCCGAGCTCGGTCCGCCTGGAGGCGCTCTCGCCGTTCGGCCCGCCGCTCATGGTCGTCGCCGTCCGCGATGGGCAGATCACCGCCTACAACGCGCTGAAGAACGAGGCCCACGTGGGGCCGGCCGACGCGGAAACGATCTCAAAAGTTCTTCGTCTGCCTCTGGACTCCGACGACCTCGTTTCGGTGCTGGCCGGCCGTTTCGCCGGGCCGCGCGACCTCCGAAGCGCAGAGGTTCTCGCTCCCGACGCCACGGGTCCGTCACTGAATCTGGTGGACGGTGCGGGCGGGCGCCAGCGCGTGTGGCTCGACCTCGGGACCGGCGTGATCCAGCAGCGGGAGATCTTCGGGAGCCGGTTCAACGCGCTGATCAAGTACCGGCGCGACGGGGGCGGGGCGCTGGAGGGGTTCGACCTCGACGCGGCCATGTCGTATGTCACCGGGTCCGTCAGCTACCGGAACCTGGTCGAGGGCGAAGAGATCGATGAGGAGCGTTTCACCCTGACGATCCCGAAAGGGGCGAAAACACAGCCTATCCGTTGAAAGGCCCCCCGGCCCGTGCTATGGTGCGTTGTCTTGTCGAAGCGGTCGGGGAAGCCCCGTCGCCTCGCGCTCAGCGCAGCGTGCAAGATCAACCTCGTGCTCGAGGTGCTTGGACGGCGGGACGACGGTTACCATGAAATCGCCACGGTCATGCAGGCCGTGGATCTGTCAGACCGGCTGGTGCTCGAGGACGCGAACGTTCTGGAGCTCCGGACCACCGCTTCAGACGTTCCGACGGACGGGACCAACCTGGCGCTCAAGGCGGCGCTGACTCTCCGCGAGATGGCGGGGGTGAGCCGCGGGGCGCGGATCACGTTGGACAAGCGGATCCCCGTCGCGGCCGGCCTCGGGGGCGGATCGACGGACGCCGCGGCCGTGCTCGTGGGATTGAATCGGGTGTGGGGGCTCGGGTGGTCGACCGCGCGATTGGCCGACGCCGCGGTGAAGCTGGGGATGGACGTCCCCTTCTTCCTGCACGGCGGTGCCGCGCTGGCGACCGGACGCGGCGATCGTCTCGCGCCCCTGACGTGCTCGGCGCTCTCGCTCGTGCTGGTGAATCCGGGCGTGGCGGCGAGCACGGCGGAGATCTACGGAGGGGTCGTGGCCACGATGTATTCTGACGGGGCCCGAGCGCAGGGGATGGCGACGGCGCTCCGGAGCCGGCAGCCGGGGCGGGTGGCGGCCAGCCTCGGCAACACGCTGGAACGCGTCGCGAGTGCGCGGTACCGTGTGGTGGAGCAGATGGAGGCGGCGCTCCTGGCCGCGGGTGCGCTGGGGGCGGCGATGTCGGGGAGCGGGCTCACGGTGTTCGGCATTGCGCGCTCGTACGATCACGCGCGGCAGATCCGCGCTCGGGTCACGCGCGCGCGCTGGGGATGCTGGGCGGTCCGGGCGCTGCGCGGCCCGGCGATCCGCATGCGCTGAGGCCCATGGTGGTGCGCGCCGCGGGGCTGGGGCCCTGCCGGCCGAGGGCGCGCCGACAGAGAGTGAAGCGAACACGATGGGGCGTGGCCAAGCGGCAAGGCGCGGGACTTTGGATCCCGTATTCGGAGGTTCGAATCCTCCCGCCCCAACCACACGAATAGGACGAGGCACCGATGGCGTATGAGCTGAAGCTCCTGACCGGCAACGCGAACCGCCCGCTCGCCGAGGAGATCGCGCAGTACCTGCACGTCCCGATGGCCGACGCCGAGGTCACGCGGTTCTCGGACGGCGAGGTCTACGTGCAGGTCGACGAGAACGTGCGCGGCACCGACGTGTTCGTCATCCAGCCCACGTGCCCGCCGGTGAACGATACGCTCATGGAGCTACTCATCATGGTCGACGCCATGAAGCGCGCGTCGGCGCGCCGGATCACGGCGGTGCTCCCCTACTACGGCTACGCGCGCCAGGACCGGAAGGTCCAGTCGCGCGTGCCGATCTCGGCGCGGCTCGTCGCCGACCTGCTCGAGGCGGCGGGGATCCACCGCGTGCTGGCGCTCGACCTGCACGCCGGCCAGATCCAGGGATTTTTCAGCGTGCCGGTGGACCACCTCTTCGCCGGCCCGGTCGTGATGATCGACTACCTGCGCAAGAAAGATCTGAGAGATCCGGTCATCGTCGCGCCCGACGCGGGCGGCGTGGAGCGCGCGCGCGCGATGGCCAAGCGGTTCGATGCCGGGCTGGCCATCATCGACAAGCGGCGCGAGGGACCGAACTCGGCGGTCGCGATGCACCTGATCGGTGACGTCAAGGGACGCGACGCCGTCGTCATCGACGACATCGTCGACACCGCCGGCACCCTGACGCAAGCGGTGTCGGCGCTCGAACGCGAGGGCGCCCGGCGCATCATGGCCTGTGGCGTCCACGCGGTGCTCTCGGGGCCGGCGATCGATCGCATCGCCGCCTCGCCGATCGAGGAGGTCGTCGTTACGAACTCGGTTCCTCTGAGCGACGCCAAGCGCGCGGCGGCGCGCATCACGGTGCTCTCGGTCGCGCCGCTCCTGGGCGAGGCGATCCGGCGCATTCACGACGAAGAATCCGTCTCGACTCTGTTCGCGTAACTCGACGGCAAGGAGCTTCAAGCCATGGCGACGATGCAGGAGCTGACGATCAAGCGGCGCGACGGAAGCGGCAAGGGTTTCGCCAAGCGCCTGCGCCGCGAGGGCGCCGTTCCCGCCGTCCTCTACGACGGCAAGAAGGCCGAGTCGGTCACGGTGGATCCCAAAGCGGTGCTGCGGATGATCCACGGCCACGAGGGCACGACCCAGCTGCTCACCCTCCGGTTCGACGGTGACCATGGCAACGGCACGCGGCTGGCGATCATCCGCGACCTGCAATTCGATCCCGTCACCGAGCTGCTCTTGCACGTCGACCTGCAAGAGGTGGCCGTGGACCGCGCGATCACCGTGCAGGTGGCGGTGCGCGCCATCGGCGAGGCCGCGGGCGTGAAGGAGCAGAAGGGCATCCTGAACCTCGTGCTCCACGAGCTGACCGTGTCGTGCGTGCCGACCGCGATCCCCGAGCGGATCGATGCCGACGTCAGTGCCCTCATGATCGGCGACGTCCTGACGGTGGCCGAGCTGCGCGCGCCGGCGGGCGTGCGGATTGTGAACGACCCGGGTCAGGCGGTCGCGACCGTGGCTCCGCCGATGGCGGAGGAAGTGGTGGCGGTGGCGGCGCCGGCAGCGGCGGCGGTCACCGAGCCGGAGGTCCTCACCGAGCGCAAGCCCAAGGAAGGCGAAGAAGCGGCGGCGGCGGCCGACGACGGCAAGAAGCCGGCGCGGCCCGCGCGCGCGGAGAAGTCCGAGAAGGACAAGTAACAGAGCGACAATCGCGTGGCCCCCGCGGAAGGCCGGGGATCCGGCCGAGTGGTCGTGGGGCTTGGGAATCCGGGGCCGGAGTACCAGGACACGCGCCACAACGTGGGCCAGCGCGTTCTCGACGTCCTCGCCAAAACGGTCCGCGGGTCGTGGCGGCGGGACGGCGCCACGATCGTGGCCCGCGGACGCTGGCGGGGCGAAGAGGTTCGCCTCGTCAAGCCGCTCGCGTTCATGAACGAGAGCGGACCGGTCGTCGCGAGGGCGCTGCGCCGCGCGGAGGCCGGTCCCGCCGACCTGATCCTCGTCTACGACGACATCGACCTGCCCCTGGGGACCGTACGCCTGCGCATGAAGGGTAGCCACGGCGGCCACAACGGCGTGCGATCCGTGATCGACGCGCTCGGCACCCAGGAGATCAAGCGCATCAAGGTCGGAATCGGCCGCCCCGACCACAAGGGAGACGTCCCTGACCACGTGCTGACCTCGTTCGAGCGCGACGAGCTGCCTACGGTCGACGCCGCCGTCGCGGAAGCGGTCGACAAAGTCCTCGCCCTGCTCGGCTAGCCGCCTGTCATGGGAGTCGCTCCGTCATCCTCCACACGATCTACATGACGCTCGTCATTCAAGTAAGTTCCATTTCCCTCATGAAACCAATAGGCGTCTCCCTGGCCGAGGTGTGGGACGTGTTCGGTGGGGATTCCTGGTTCCCGCTGGTTCCCGCCGCCCCTTTCGGACTCTTCCTCGGAGCGGCCAATATGCTCCTGCTCCGGCCAATGACGCACAGGCCGTGCCCGAGGCGAGCGCGGGGCGGCGCCGCTCCGCCGACTACAAAAAGAACACGACGGTGACGATCACGAACAGCGGCAACAGAATCACGCCGCTGTAGACCATGTACCCGAGGAAGCTCGGCATCTTCACTCCCTGCTCCTCGGCGATCGACTTCACCATGAAGTTCGGCGCGTTGCCGATATAGCTGTTGGCGCCCATCGAGACGGCGCCGACGCTGATCGCCGCCAGGATCGTGTGCGGCACGTCCACGACCTCGCGCGCCAGACCGAGCCCCTGGCCGAGTGCCAGGAACGTCAGGTAGGTCGGCGCGTTGTCGAGAAACGACGAGAGCAGTCCCGACGCCCAGTAGAAGTGCCAGGGCTCGCGCACGCCGAGCTCCCCGCCGCGCAGCCGCAACAGCTCGAGCGCCGGGATCATCGTGAGGAAGATCCCGGCGAACAGGACGGCAACCTCCACGATCGGATAGGCGGTGAAGCCGTTGGCGCGACGCAACGCGCGCGGCGTCCGCCAAAGCGAGAGCCCGCCGAGCGCCACGATCGCGGCCTCACGCCAGGGCGCGTGGAGGAACGCGACCGCGAAGACGACGAGGCCGAGCCAGACGATGTTCGACGATCCGCGCAGGCGAAGTGGCTCGATCTGAGCGCGATCCCGACGGAGGGCCGCGATCGGCTCCCGCGTGTACGCGCGTGTGTCCCAGACGAAATAGAGCGCCAGCAGCACGGATACTTGAAGGCCCCAGTGTGCCCAGAGACGGAAAGTCCAGGTGAAGGGCACGCCTTGCAGGTATCCGAGGAAGAGCGGCGGATCGCCGAGCGGCGTCAGCATGCCGCCGATGTTGGACACGAGAAAGATGAAGAAGAGGATCGTGTGTTGGACGTGTGTGCGCTCGCGATTGGTCTGCAACAGCGGTCGAATCAGGAGCATCGAGGCCCCGGTGGTGCCGACGAAGGAGGCCAGCACCGACCCGAGGGCGAGAAACCCCATATTCGTGACGGGGGTCGCCTCGAGATCTCCCCGCAGGACGATGCCGCCCGAGATCACGAAGAGGCCGGCCAGGAGCACGATGAACGAGACGTACTCCTCGGCCATCGACAGGAGGGCCCCGGGCCGGCGAGCCGCGTACAGGGCGACAATCGGCAGTCCCAGCAGGAGCGAGACCGCCAGCTTGTTGCGGTTCGACGCCCACCAGTGCGGGATCCAGAGCGGGAACACGGCGATCGCCAGGAGCATGACCACGAAGGGGATGACCGTGTAGAGCGGGAGCACGCTGGTGGTGGTCAGGGCGAAGCCCTCTCCTCCGGTGGCGTGAGAGTCGCCCCAGTCTACTCGATGGCCCTCGATTGCCCGAGGGTGGGTCGCGTGGTATATAGTTGTTGTTTATCCGGAGATCCAGCCGTCCTGAGGGGGAGTCGCGTGACCAAGGTCATCGTCGAGCCCGACGAATCTTTCGAAAACGCGCTCAAGCGTTTCAAGAAGCAGTGCGAGAAGGCCGGCCTCCTCTCCGAGTTCAAAAAGCGTCAGCACTATGAAAAGCCCAGCGTTCGGCGCAAGCGCAAAGCCCTCGCCGCCCGCAAGAAGGCCAAGCGGCGCGAACGGATGTCCGATTAGCCGGGATCGCCTGATGGACGCCGGCACTCCCGTGACCCGGATCGGGAGCGAGTGAGGCGAAGGTTGGAGGCAGGCCGGATCTGGGAGCCCGGCACCGAATGGAACGCGGTGCGGGGGCTCCTGGCCCACGAAGCTTCGACGCAGATGGGACGTGATCGGGCGACGACGGCCGAGCCGTTCACCGAACCCTCCGAAGTCCAGGCGGCGATCGAGATGACCCGCCAGGCCCGCCTGGCGCTCGCCACCGCCGGCTCGCTCCCCCTGGAAGCCCTCCCCGACATCCGACCCATCCTGACGCGCTGTCGCGCCGAGGGCAGCGTGCTCGACGGCTCCGAGATGATCCAGATCGTCCCGGTCCTCGACGCGAGCCCCAAGCTCCGCGCCTACGGTCGGGGCGTGCGCGAGGCGAGCCCGAGCGTGGCGACGATCACCGACGCCCTGCCCCGCTTCGCCGAGCTCGCCGACCGGCTTCGCCGCGCCCTCGACGCGAGCGGCGCCGTGACGGATGACGCCAGCCCCACGCTCAAGCGCCTCCGCCGCGAGATCCGCGAACGGCGCCGACAGCTCGCCACCGAGCTCGAGCGCGCCTTCCAGGGCAACGACGCCGACCGGCTCTTCGCCGACCGGTACGTCACGCTTCGACACGGCCGCTACGTGCTGCCGGTGCGGACCGAGGCCCGGACCCGCGTGCGCGGCATCGTCCACGACCGCTCCCAGAGCGGCCAGACGCTCTTCATCGAGCCCGAGCAGGTCGTCGAGGCCAACAACGATCTCGTGCAGGCCACGCGCGAGGAAGAGCACGAGACCGCCCGCATCCTGGCCGAGCTGACCGCCGCCATCCACGCGCGCCTCGACGATCTGGACGGCCTGGTGGGCACGATCGGCGAGCTCGACTGGACCTTCGCGCGAGCCCAGGCCGCCGAGCGCATGGGCGCGACGGCGCCGGCGATTGACACCGGACGGACGGTCGTACTGCGGGGCGCCCGCCACCCGCTCCTGCTGGCTCAGAGCTGGAAGGACCCGAGCCGCACGGTCGTCCCGATGGATCTCGAGCTCGGTCCCGACCGCCCGCTGCTCGTCATCACCGGGCCGAACGCGGGCGGCAAGACGATCGCCCTCAAGACGCTCGCCGTCCAGGCGCTCATGGCCCAGGTCGGCTGCCACGTGCCCGCCGACGAGGGCTCGCGCCTGCCCGTGTTCGACGACGTCTTCGCGATCATCGGCGACGACCAATCCGTAGCCGAGAACCTCTCGACCTTCTCGGCCTTCGTGAAGCAGGCGCGCGAGATCCTCGAGAGAGCGGATCAGCGCTCGCTCGTGCTCCTCGACGAGCTCGGCGCCGGAACCGATCCCGACGAGGGCGCGGCCCTCGCCCAGGCGATCCTCGAGGAGCTGGCCGAGCGCGGCGCCCTGGTGATCGCGACGACCCACCTCGAGCCGCTCAAGGCGTTCGCGTCCACGCATCCGCGCGCGCGCAACGCGTCGGTCGAGTTCGACACGGCGACCTTGGCGCCGACCTTCCGCCTTCGCTATGACCAGCCGGGCCAGAGCTACGCGCTGACGATCGCCGCTCGGCTGGGCCTGGGCCCCGAGCTCATCGCCCGTGCCAACGCCCATCGCTCCGAGCATGCCGCACGCCTCGCCGACCTCCTGGCGACGCTCGACGCCAACGCGCGTACGGAAGCCGAGCGGGCGAACGAGATCGAGCGAATTCGCGCGGAGGCCGCGGCCCAGCTGGCGAAGGCCCGCCAGACCGCGGTGGCGGCCGAGAGCCGAGCCCAGGCGATCGTCGCCCGCGCCCGCGCCGAGGCGACGGCGCTCGTCGCCGAGATCCGCCGGGCGCTCACCGCCGAGTGGGACAAGCTCAAGCGTTCCGACCGGTCGCGCCGCTCGCTCGATGAGAGCCGACGCCGGGTTCGCGAAGTCGCCGGGCGGGTGGAGGCGCTGGTGCCCGAGGCGCCCGTGGAGCGGCCGGTGGCGCTGGCACCCGGGGCCACGGTCGCGGCCGAGCACCTGGGCATCCGCGGTGAGCTGGTCGAGATCACCGGAAGCTCGGCGACGGTTCGGTCCGGCGCGGTCACCGTCCGCGTACCCCTCTCTGTCCTGAGGCCGGCGCCTACGCACCCAGTGGCGACCGGGCGGGGGGCGGGTGTGCGGGAGCCCCGCGACCCCTCCCACACACCCGCCCCCCGCCCGGTCGCTGCCGAGATTCTGTTGCTGGGACACACCGGCGACGAGGCGCGGGACCGCGTCGAGAAATATCTCGACGATGCCTTTCTTGCGGGCCTCGCGAGCGTACGATTGATCCATGGGAAGGGTAGCGGCGCGCTCCGAAAGGCGGTCCGCGACCTCCTGGCCGGTCACCCGCTGGTCGAGTCGTTCCGCGACGGTGAGCCATCGGAGGGCGGAACGGGAGCGACCGTGGCCGCGTTGAAGGTCGGGTAAATGCAGTATTCGCAGACCTTGCTCGACGACATCCGAGCCGCCGTCGACATCGTCGACCTCGTCAGCCGGTTCGTGAACCTTCGCAAGGCCGGATCCCACTGGAAGGGGCTCTGCCCGTTCCATACCGAGAAAACACCTTCGTTCACGGTCAATCCTCGAAAGAGCATTTTCCACTGCTTCGGCTGTGGCGTCGGGGGCGACGCCTTCGGCTTCGTCATGCGCCAGGATCGCCTCTCGTTCCCCGAAGCGGTCCGCGCCCTGGCGAAGACCGCCGGGGTCGCGCTGCCCGACGAGCACGGGGCCAGGAGCGGCGACTCGGGCCGCGAGGAGCTCACCCGCGTGATGGACCTCGCGGGGCGCTTCTACGCCGACACGCTCTGGAAGCCGGCCGGCGAGCGGGCGCGCGCGTATCTCGGAGAGCGCGGGATCGACACCGGGATCGCCAGGCATTTCGGCCTCGGCTACGCGCCCGAGGGGTGGGAGTCGCTGCTCACCTTCATGAGGGCCGAGAAGGTCTCGGAGGAGGCGCTGATCGCCACGGGCCTGGCGGTCGCGCGCGAGAATCGCGCTGGCGCCTACGACCGCTTCCGCGGACGCCTCCTGTTCCCGATCCGCGATCTTCAGGGCCGGGTCGTCGCCTTCGGCGGTCGCGGGTTCGGCGACGAGCAGCCGAAGTACCTCAACTCGCCGGAGACCCCGCTCTACACCAAGGGCAACCTGCTCTACGGGGCCGACCTCGCACGCACGACGATCCAGTCGCAGAACCGCGCACTGCTGGTCGAGGGCTACGTCGACTGCATCATGGCTCATCAGCACGGCTTCACGGGAACGGTGGCCGCGCTCGGCACCGCGTTCACCCCAGCCCAGCTCGCGCTACTCCGGCGTTACTGCGACGAGGTCGTCACGTTCTTCGACGCCGACGCGGCGGGCCAGAAGGCCGCCGCGCGGGCCGAGGAGCTCCTCGAGCCCACGGGACGCGGCATGGCATGGGCCGTGAACCGTTCCGGAGCGTTCGAGGGCGCCGGAACCCTCAGGGTGAAAGTCGCGCTGCTCCCGGCAGGCCACGACCCCGATACCTTTCTGAGATCGGTCGGCCGCGAGGGCTTCACCGAGCGCATCGCCGCGGCCCGGAGCATCCTGTCCTATGCGCTCGACCGAGCGCTCGTCGATCCGGATGGCGCCACCGGGCCTCGGGCGCGGACCACCGCGTTCGCCAGGGTCGCCCTGTTGCTGGCGAAGGTTGCCGATGGCGACGAGGCCGCCGCCCTCTCGCGCGAGGCCGCGGCCAAGCTCGGGGTGGACCCGACCCAGCTCTGGATCGAGGCCCAGCGCCTGCAATCGTCCTTGAGGACGCCGCCGGCGCAATCTCAGCCGCCGGCACCGGTCTCCATGGCCTCGGTCGAGCGGGATCTCGTGGCGCTTCTGCTCCACTCCGACGAGGCCCGCGCCGCGCTTCTGGCGCTGCTGGGAGAGTCCGACGAGCTCGGCCACGCCTCACTCCGGGCGATCGTCGAGGCGCTCCGGCGCCGGCCCGACGCCCCGGCCGAGAGCTTGATGACCGATCTGCCGACCGACGAGGCCCGCTCCGTTCTCTCGTCCCTGCTCGTGGAAGATCGCGAGAGTGTTGACGCTCGGGTTAGCATCGGACAGTTCCAGCGACGGCTCGAGCGCAGCCAGCGGTTGCGCCGGGCGCGAGAGGCGAGCCAGGCGATCGCCGAGACTCAGGCGAAGACCGGAGTCGCGGCGCCGATGCACGCCGAGCTGAGAACTCTGCACAAGGAGAGCGCCGTCGTGTACGAGATCACGGGTGGTGTCGCCCAGTCGTTAGAACATGGGACATCGACGTCCCCAAGGAGCTCAGACGAATGAGCGAAGAGCCAAAGCTGGAGGAGCTCGACCGGCTGATCTCGATGGGGAAGCAAAAAGGCTTCCTCACCTACGACGAAGTGAATGACGCCCTCCCTTCGGACCTCGTCTCGCTCGACCAGCTCGACGACATCATGATGATGTTCGGCGCGATGGACATCGAGGTCGTCGACTCGGCCAAGGCCGGGCGGCTGCCGTCCGAGGTCCGCGAGCGGAAGGCGCAGCAGGAGCCCGAGGAGAACGACGACGACGGCCCGCCCGAGCCGATCGATCTCACCCCTGGCCCGGTCGGACGCACCGAAGATCCGGTGCGCCTCTACCTGCGCGAGATGGGCCGGGTCGCGCTCCTCACGCGCGAGGGCGAGATCGCGCTCGCCAAGCGGATCGAAGAAGGCAAGAACCAGGTGACCTCCGCCATTCTCAGCACCAACCTCGCCGTCGAGCGATTCCGCGAGCTACGCGAGCAGCTGCGCCGCCACGACATCTCCGTCAAGGAAGTCGTGGACGTCAACGAAGAAGAATTCACCGAGGAAAAGGAGGCCGACCTGACGCGCGTCGTCATCGCCGCGTTCGCGATGGTCGACCGCCTGCTCCGCGAGCGCGACAAGCTGATGGCCCAGGCCCGCAAGGTCCGGGGCAAGTCGTCCAGCCGGCGAAAGCCGAAGAAGGGCAAGGAGCCGGCCTGGAAGCGGCTCGAGGCGCAGGCGCAGCAGCGCCAGACCAAGGTGCTCGAGAAGCTCCGCGCGCTCAACATCGGCAACCAGATCATCGACCGCGAGGATTCCGAGCTGAGCCGCCGCGGTCTGGTGCAGCGCTTGCGCGACCTGCTCGACGACATCGAGCGCGCCGAGCGCGTGATCCGGCTCTGGACCAATGGCCGGCGTCCGTCGACCGACGAGGTGCAGAACCTCATCTATGTCTCGTTCCGCGATCCGGCCACCAACGGCGGCGTCGCCGCCGGGGTCGGCGATCTCCATCTGAAGGCCGCCAAGAAGTTCCCCTCCCCCAAGCAGCAGCAGGTATGGGTCGCCCAGCAGGAGATCAAGGTCGCCGAGGGGCGCGCCAACGCCAAGGCCGACGAGATCAAGCGCGTCATGACCATCATCAAGGCCGGCCAGGTCAAGGCGGCCCAGGCCAAGAAGGAGATGGTCGAGGCGAACCTCCGGCTCGTCATCTCGATCGCGAAGAAGTACACGAACCGTGGCCTGCAGTTCCTCGATCTGATCCAGGAAGGCAACATCGGCCTGATGAAGGCTGTCGACAAGTTCGAGTACCGACGCGGCTACAAGTTCTCGACCTACGCGACCTGGTGGATCCGCCAGGCGATCACGCGCGCGATCGCTGACCAGGCGCGCACCATCCGCATCCCCGTGCACATGATCGAGACCATCAACAAGCTCATCCGGACCTCCCGCCAGCTCGTGCAGGAGCTCGGCCGCGAGCCGACTCCGGAAGAGATCGCGACCAAGATGGACGTGCCGGTCGACAAGGTGCGAAAAGTCCTGAAGATCGCCCAAGAGCCTATTTCACTGGAAACGCCGATCGGAGAAGAAGAGGACAGTCACCTGGGCGATTTTATCGAGGACAAACAGGTCGTTTCGCCCGTCGAGTCGATCATCGGCCTGTCGCTGCGCGAGCAGACGAACAAGGTCCTCAACACGCTCACGCCGCGCGAGGAGAAAGTACTGCGGCTGCGCTTCGGCCTCTCGGACGGCTGCGAGCACACGCTCGAGGAAGTGGGCCAAGATTTTGCCGTGACGCGGGAGCGCATTCGTCAGATCGAGGCCAAGGCCCTGCGCAAGCTCCGTCACCCCTCACGCTCCAAGAAGCTCCGGAGCTTCCTGGAATCGTGACGGGAACGAGCGCCGGACACGATGACCCTACGGGCCCATAGCTCAATGGCAGAGCAGCCGGCTCATAACCGGTTAGGTCTTGGTTCGAGTCCAGGTGGGCCCAGTATTCAGCTACAATCAGGAGAAGCGTGGACGCTCAGCTCCTGACCCTGATCGACTTGCAGGGCTTCGACACGCGGCTCGCCGCGCTCGAAGCCGAAGCCGCCCGTCTTCCCAAGCAGATCGAAGCGATCCACGCCGCCCTCGGGGAAGCCAGGAAAGCGCTCGACGCCGTCAAGACGAAGGCCGACGCGACCCGCAAGGAGCTCCGGACCAAGGAAAAGGACCTCGAGGTCGTCACCGCCAAGCGGACGAAGGCCGACGGACGTCTCTGGGAAGTCAAGAACAACATCGAGTACTCCGCGGTGCTTTCCGAGATCGAGGCCATCAAGCAAGAAAAGGCGCGGGGCGAGGAAGAAATCCTCGGCCTGATGGAGCTCCAGGAGCATCTCGCGATCGAGGGGCGCGAGGCCGAAGCGCGTCTGAAGGCGCGCGAGGAGCAAGCGCGACAGGACGAGGCCGTCGTGAAGAAGAAGCTCGCAGAGGTCGAGAGCGAGCTGACCAGCCTCCGCGCCGATCGTGACTCCCGCGCGCGGGAGCTCCCCCGCCCGTTGCTGGCCGACTACGAGAAGATCTTGAAGGCGCGCAGCGGCATCGCCGTGGCCAGTGTGAATTCCTCGGCGGTCTGCGGCGGCTGCCGGATGGCGATCCGGCCCCAGGCCATCCAGGAGCTGAAAGCGGCGCGGGTGCCGATGCTCTGCGAGAACTGCGGCCGGTACCTCTACTGGCAGGAATCGGCCTGACAGCGCGATCCGCCCCTGCCGCACCCCGGCGCGCAGTGCAGGATGTGACCGTCTACACCGACGGCGCCTGCTCCGGGAACCCTGGGCCTGGCGGCTGGGCTGCGATCATCATCGACGGCGACGAAGAGCGCGTGGTCTCCGGCCCGGCGGCCCGCACGACCAATCAGCGGATGGAGCTGCAGGCCGTCGCCGAAGGCCTGGCCGCGGTGCCGGGCCGCCGGCGCGTGCACGTCTACTCCGACAGCGCCTACATCGTGAATTGCTTCCGCGACCGCTGGTGGGAACGCTGGCAGAAGAACGGCTGGCGCAACAGCCAGAAGCAGCCGGTCGCCAACCGCGATCTGTGGGAGCGGATCCTCGCCGAAGCCCGTCGCCACGACGTGGAATGGCACAAGGTGCCCGGCCACGCGGACGACGTCATGAACAATCGAGTCGACGCCCTCGCGCGCTCCGCGATCGTAGGCTGATCCGTCTGCGATGACCCGGTCGGCTATACTGGGAGGGCGCCAGAGAAGGCTGGACGGTCGCCGGCCGCGGTGACGCGGCGGGAGGAAAGTCCGGGCTCCACAGGGCAGGGTGCTGGGTAACGCCCAGGGGGGGAAACCCCACGGACCAGTGCCACAGAAAGCAGACCGCCGTCTCGTCTGTGCCCGCGAGGGTGGCGGGGCGGTAAGGGTGAAACGGTGAGGTAAGAGCTCACCAGCGGCGCGGGTGACCGCGCTGGCTCGGCAAACCCCACCCGGAGCAAGGCCAAATAGGGGAGCTATGGCGTGGCCCGCGCCGCTCCCGGGTTCGGCCGCTGGAGACGCCGGGTAACCGGCGCCCTAGAGAAATGATCGTCACCCCGGACGGGAAACCGCTCGGGGGACAGGACCCGGCTTACAGGCCTTCTCTGGCGCTTTTCTTTGTTTTACGCCGACTTCGACGACGCTGATTAGTCATTTTTGGGAGGGGGAACAGAAGCACTTCTTATCGCCCCTGCCTCTTTCGCCGCTAACGTCTTCGCTTTTGGCCTTCTCGCGACGGGCTTCTCCAGCAACTCGACCACGCGCCGCTGACGGGCGGCGCTCACGTGCGTATAGATCTCGGTGGTCGCGACCGACTCGTGCCCGAGTAGATCGCGAATGTCCCGGATGTCCGCCCCGCGATCGAGTAGCTCGGTCGCGTAGCTGTGCCGGAACATGTGCGGGTGAAGATGTCGGCCTATTCGCTCTGCGATCCGATGCACGACCCGCGTCACCACCTTGTGGGTGATTCGCGGGCCGGCGGCCGTCACGAACAGCGGTGCCTCCGGTCTGACTTCTGGTCTGCTGGCCAAGTACGCCTTCAGCATCCTCTGCGCTGGCTTCGGCAGGCTGATCAGGCGATCCTTGTTGCCCTTGCCCAGGACGTGGAGCGTCGCCGCCATCGGAGCGAAATCTCCCACGCTGAGCCCGACCACCTCACCGCGCCGTAATCCCGCGTACACCAGCACGCCGAGGATCGCAGCATCGCGCGACTTTGACTCGGCCCGAACCGCCGCGGCAAGAATCTCCCAGTCCACTACGCGGGGCAGCGGGCGGCGCTTCCGCGGCAGCTCCATTTCCGCCAGCGGGTTCGTCTTCGCGTGGCCGCGCTTCACCAGCCACACACCAAAGCGGTTCAACGACACCAACCGCCGCTGTACAGTCGCCGTGCTCCACCCCCGCTCCGCCATGTAGTACTGGTAGTCCCTCACGTTTGCCATCGAGAGCGCACCAAGCACGTCCTGACTCACCAGCCCCCACCGCGATTGACTGCGCAAAACTCAGTGAACTGCCGAAAGTCGCTCCGGTACGACGTCACTGTCTGCGGCGAGAGTCGCCGCTCGACCTCGCAGTACAGCAGAAACTTCTGGTGCAGGCCGCTCAAGGTCTTCGCCTCCCTCCTGGGCCTGCCCCGTCGTCGTGTTCTCTCGCCGGAATTATCGGCGGCTGGCGTGGAGGAGACAAGGGGGCCTTCGGCACGCGGCGCGCCGCTAACCACCTGGACCGGACCTGAGGTGATCGCGACGCTCGCGGTTGCGAGACAATTGTGGTGGTGACCGTGACCCATGATCGCCATTGGAACTGGGAAGTTGAGGCCTGGCTGTAGGGACAAATGCCAGATAGGAGGCCGCGATGAGGATGTACGAGGTAACTCCGATTAGAATCGTCCTGCCGGCCGTCCCGACCCTGGAGGCAAAGCCCCGCCCCTTGTCAGAGGTTCGGGACGAACAGGTGATCCACATCACAGGGGCAACGACGCTCTCCACCACCCTGTCTGACGCTCAGCGGAAGGCTCAGGCGATGCTCGCTGAGACTAGGGCCCGGGTCGAAGGCGGCCATCCAGAGGCCAGATTCGTAGTGGTTGACCCGCTGTCCCCGTCCGACCCGCTTGAGGATCTTTGGCAGCTCGTCCTCCGGGATCGTGATCCCGACTGGCCACCGTCCGAAGACCTCGCGGGCCGTGTACCCGTAGAGCCGCTCGGCGCCGGCGTTCCAGCTCGTGATCATGCCGTAGAGCGTCATGCCGACGATCGCGTCGTCCGAGGACTCCACGATCGCCGCGGCGAAAGCCAGCGCCGCTTCGGCCTGGCTACGCTCCTCGGCGACGTGGACAGCGGCAGCGCCACCATTGCGACGATCCCGATGAAGGCGCTGCTCGATCCACACCCCGAGCATGGGCCAGCCAGCGTACCGGGTCGGGGGTCGGCTACACTGATGAAGGCCGGAGCACGCGTTGCATCGTTCGTCCGGCGGGGACGCCGTGGAGGCACTCCAAGAGTTCGTCGACAACTTTACGTACCTCGGCGTTTTCGCCGTGCTCTTACTCGGCAGCCTAGGGGTACCAATCCCAGAGGAAATGCCGATCATCGCGGCCGCCGTGTTAAGCCACGAAGGCATCGTCCGGTGGTGGCTTGCGCTCCTCCTCTGCCTGCTGGGGGTGCTCTCCGGCGATGTGGTGCTCTACTGGGTCGGCCGGCACTGGGGTGAGCAGGTCCTCAACTGGCGAATGGTCCGGCTCGTACTGTCGCCCGCGCGCGAGCAGTGGCTCAAGGCCGCGTATCGACGGCATGCATTGAAGACGGTTGTCACGGCGCGGCACGTCATGGGGCTCCGCGCCGCTGCGTTTCTGACGGCGGGCATTGCGCGCGTGCCGTTCTGGAAGTTCATCGTCGCGGACGCAGGCGCGGCCGTACTCGGCGTCCCGTTGGGGTTCGGTTTGGCCTACTTCTTCACAGATCAGATCGAAGCCATCGTGGCTGATGTGCACCGGGCAGAGCGCTGGCTTGGTCTCGCCGTCCTGCTGGCTCTTGCGGCGATGCTGGCCGTCGGTGTGTGGCGATGGCATCGTCGCGTCGGGACGGAGCGTCTGGACGAGGAACCGGCCAAGGGACATTCGCCGCCGCCGTGAGCACTCGGGATGGCGGCCGCTCACTGGTCGAAGGACGAGCGAAAATAGTGGACGCCTTTTATGTCGTCGTCAGGGTGATCGCGAGGTTCTGGATCTGGTTTTTCTTCGAGCGCGTCGAGGTCCGGCACCCAGAGCGGGTACCGCGCGTGGGTCCAGTGCTCCTCTGCATCAACCATCCGAACAACTTGATCGACTCGCTGCTCGTGGGCTCGGTCCTCCCGCGGAAGGTGCACTACCTCGCCACCGCTGCGCTCTTCCGCAACCCGCTCATCGCGCGGCTCCTCCACGCGTTGGGGGTGATTCCCGTCTACCGGAAGGGGGACGACCCGGCCAAAATGGACCGCAACATGGAGATGTTCGCGGCGTGTGACCAGGCACTCGATCGTGGGCGCCTGGTCGCCATCTACCCCGAAGGCGCCACGCGCGCGGAGGCGCACGTGCAGCGGATCAAAACGGGGGCGGCGCGGATCGCGCTCGGCTACGAAGCGCAGGCCCCCGGGCGCCTCACAGTCGTGCCGGTAGGGCTCAGTTTCGAGGCCCGCAAGAGATTCCGGGGACGCGTCCTCGTCTCGTTCGGCGAGCCGGTTGCCGTCTCGTCGTACCTCGCCGTCTACCGCCAGGAGCCGTCGAAGGCGCTGCATACGCTGACGACGGCGATCCAGTGGGCGATGGAGCACGAGGTCGTCCACGTCGAGCGCATCGACATGGCGGCGCTCGCGCGCGCCGTGCAGGAGCTCTATGGCGGCAAGCTCGAGCGGGAACTGTGGGAGGAGCGCGGGCTCTCGGGACGGCAGATCGACCCGTTCCAGCTCTCTGGGGCGATCGCGGACGCGACCGAGCACTTCCGCAAACAGGACCCCGAGCGCATCGAGCGGCTCTGGCAGCGGATTCTTGGCTACCGCGCCCTCCTCGCTGCCTACCGGCTCCGCAACGAGGCCGTGCGGACTGGTCTCAAGCACGCACCGGCGCGGCGGCAGGTGGCGCGGTCAAGGCAGGCGATCGTGGGCCTGCCGCTCTTCGTCTACGGTGCGGCGGTGAACTTCCTACCGTACTACCTACCCGGGTGGCTCGCGGGGCGGATGGCTCGCCGGGAGACGGACTACGCGACAATCCGGCTCCTCACAAGCATCGTCGCGTTCCCGCTCTTCTGGGCGCTCGAGACGTCGCTGGTCGGATGGGTCGCCGGTCTCCGCTGGGCGCTCGCCTTCTTCCTCTCGCTCCCGCTCGGGGGGCTGATCGCCTATCGGTATCTGGTCGGTACGGGACGCTTGCGCCACCAGCTCAGGTTCGGCGCGCTCCTCCTCACGCGCGCTCAGGAAGCGAGGCGCCTTCTCGCTGAACGCCACGAGATCGTCGAGGAACTCGAGCGCGCCAAGCGCGACTACCTGGGGAGGCGCGAAGGACCGAGCGTTTGAAGTAGACGCCGGCTGCCGTCAAATCATGCCGAGATGCCGAAGAGCCTCCTCGCCGTCGGTTCCACGAATGGTGGGCGTCTACGAGCGCGTCAGCGCGGCGTGTCCCGGCTATCGGCTGACTGCGTTTCTCGCAATGACCGCGATAGAGGCGGATTGACGGCCGCGCGGGCGCTACTGGATCCGGAACGGGGCGTCTCGGAGGGGCTGGGGAAAGAAAGACACGTGAGTCAAAGTTCGCTCGCGGTGCGCGCGGCGAGACTACTTTACCGTGGCTTGAAGCCCATGACCGCGTCGGGCCCGGGTTTCTCGTCCAGCAGCCGTGCGCTACTGATGCGGTGCCATGGTAGAAAATATGTGGGGGTCGCGGTCGTGAGGGCGCCCAGCTGGCTCTGGTTCTTCTCATTCGAGACATTCTCTACCCGCAACCACAATCCCGTGGGGGACTCACCCACGATCCTCCCGGCAACCATCCACACCTCGGAGGATCCGGTTGCTAGAGAGCCAAAGCCGAAGATCGAGAAGACTTCCTCAAGCGACAGCCAGACGGCGAGCCACTTGCCCTCGAGCTCAATCATGGCGGCCTACCTTGTAGGTCGGATCGTTTGCTCCGCGCGCTCGCGCCGCGCCCTCGCGACCGGCCTGGGCGGTGAAGCCGCTCATGACGAGCCGCTCGACCTCGACGGAGGACGCTACCACGGCGGATCTAGCGAGTGTCAAGCCGGTCGCCGAATCCGGCGACGGCTGGCATGACCGAAGAGTATGGCGACCAGCTCCAGCGTTGAGTCCTCGGGGAGAATTGAAGCCATGATCGGCGATCTACGCCCGCAAGAGCGATCACGAGATGAGCAGAAGAAGTGAGGAGGATCCATGAAGGCGGATACCGCGACCCTGGCGGACGTGAAGCTAGTGCTGACGGCGCCACTCCACATACAGACCAAGCGCAGTGGCTACAGTAAGGCGCAGGTCGACTTCGTCTCGGCGCGAATGAAGTTCATAGATCGGGCGACGTCGACGACCTGGACGGGCACCGTCGAGGCCGCGCGTCGGTTGCACGCGGAAGCCAAGCGCGCCGAGCGCGAGCGCGAGGCTGCGGCGTCGAGGGCCGCCACAGACGAGGGAGGGCAGGCCTGATGGCCCGATCCCTCGACGGAGCCTTCGCGGTCTTTACCTGGCTCACGAAGACGAAGACGCTGCAGAGAAGACAGGAGGCGTTGGTTAGAAGAGAGACAGAGATGTGGTTAGAGGTTGAGGGATTTAAGGTAGGTGCGGAAGTCATCGGCGAGGTCGGGGCGGGCCAGGGCGAACTCGACGGTTGCTTTCAGGAAGCCGAGCTTGTCGCCGGTGTCGTAGCGTCGGCCCTCGAACTCGACGGCGTATATGGGGCGGCGCGCTCGCAGCATCCGGAGGGCGTCGGTCAGCTGGATCTCGCCGCGGGCGTCGGCGGCGGTCCCGACCAGGATCTCGAAGATCTCGGGTGGTAGGACGTACCGGCCGATGATGGCCAGGTCGGAAGGCGCGTCCCCGGGCTTCGGTTTCTCGACGAGGTCGAGGACCTCGTGCACGCGGCTCTCGACCGGCCGAGCCTTGATCACGCCGTATTGATGGATCCGCTGGCTGGGTACGCGCGCTACCGCGATCACGGGCGCCTGGTATCGATCGCTTGCGTCGAGCAGTTGACGCATGCAGGGCGTCGCGGCCCCCCGATGATGTCGTCGCCCAGGAAGACGGCGAACGGCTCGTCGCCGACCAGTGCGCGCGCGCAGAGGATGGCGTGGCCGAGCCCGAGCGGCTCGCGCTGGCGGACATAAGACACCGAGGCGAGCTCCGAGATGGTCTTGATCTGGGCCAGCTCGTCCGTCTTGCCACGGTCGTTCAGGTAGTACTCGAGCTCGAAGGCCGAGTCGAAGTGATCCTCGATCGCGCGCTTGCCGCGGCCGGTCACGATGATGATCTCCGACAGACCCGAGGCGACCGCCTCCTCGACAACGTACTGGATCATCGGCTTGTCGACGAGCGGGAGCATCTCTTTCGGCTGCGCCTTGGTCGCGGGGAGGAACCGCGTTCCGAGCCCAGCGGCGGGAAAGACCGCCTTGCGCACTTTCATGAATTCATTATACGTGCCGCATCCGTGACGCCCTTCGGCGTCTCAGTTAAACGAGCGCACACGCGCACACTGCGACCGGGGGCGAGTGCAGCTCCCTCATCTCCGACAGCAGGGAGGGAGTATATTTCCCCTCGGAAAGCCTCGATCGTCACACGCTGAAGGGCACTGGCCCGGCGGCATTATGGAGGGATTCCGATGGCAACGGCGCGCGGATGAACTGCCGCTGCGGTCATCCCGAACGAGCCCACGTGGACGGAGGGCGCTGCCGCGTTCCCGATTGTCCGTGCGAGCGTTTTGAGCCGGGCGACACGCTACGCGCGGCTCATGCCACCGACGTGGCGCGTGCTCTGTTGGCGCGCAGCGCCGAGTGGACCATCAGAAACTCGCCGACGTTCTCCATCGTCAGGACGCCGACCAGCTCGTGGTCGCGCAACACTAGCAGGGCCGGACAGCCCGAGGCCTTCAAGCGCTGAACGGCGCCCTCGAGCATCTCCGAGGGTGCCGCGCAGTCGAAGTGCGATGTCATGGCCGCCGCGACAGGCGTGTCCGCGCCGGTCTGCGTCAGCCCTTTCACCAGATCCGCCCGGGTCAGCACACCGACCACCCGCCCCGCCTCGACCACGGGGAAGTCGTGCTGGAACCCCGCAAGGACGTGCGCGAGCGCGCGCTGAAGTGTGTCGGTGGGCGTGAGCGTCTCGAAGCGCGTGATCATCGCGCGGCTCACCGGGATGCCACCCAGGACGGACCGCGTGAGCGCGGCGCTCGCCTCGGACGCGGCGCCCATCCAGACGAACAACGCGATGAACACCAGGAACGGATTGCTGAAGAGGCCGACGAGGCCGAACACCAGCGCCAGCCCCTGACCGAGGTGGGCCGCGATCTGTGTGGCCCGCACGTAATCCATCCGCATGGCCAGCAAGGCACGCAGGGCACGCCCGCCGTCCATCGGAAAGGCCGGGACGAGATTGAAGACGGCCAGGCCGACGTTCACCCAGAGGAGCTTCGACAGGAAGTTGCCGCCGATCCATTGGATCTCGTGCCATGCGGTTGGTGTCACCACACCGAGCAGCAGCGCGGCCAGGGCCACGTTGACCGCCGGGCCCGCGAGCGCGACGAGCAACTCCTGCTGCGGGTCATCAGGGATCCGCTCGAGGCGCGCCACGCCACCGATTGGCAAGAGCGTGATGTCGCGGGTGCGAATGCCATAGTGCCGCGCGGTCAAGGCGTGGCCGAGCTCGTGAAGCACGACGATTGCAAAGAGCGCGAGGATAAACACGATGCCCGCCCCAGCGTCGGCCAGGGGGTGGCGTTGGAGGTAGTGGCTCACACCGACCCAGGCAAGCAGGATCAGAAACGTCCCGTGCATGTAGACGTCGATTCCCGCCACCCGGCCGAGCTTCCACGACCATCCGGTCATACGCACCCCGTGGCGGTCAACGCCGTTTCGGCAGTCATGCCGCCCGTGCCGCCATCAAATCACACCGAAATGCCGAAGCGCCTCTTCGATCGCCTCGCGCTTTTCCTGCGGGCACGGCTCGACGTCACGACCGCGACGGGCCCGGTTTGCCCCACGCAGCGTCGGTACGCCGTGAACTTCCTTGACATGAGCGATCCATCCCGTTTTCGGGATGAAGCCGTGGTGACGCTGCACGAATTTCCGAATCTCGGTGTCCGTGGCCATTTCAGTTCCTCCACGATCGTCCCTTACGGCACGAGGGACCTATGAGGTTGCGGGACCCGTGCTGAGCAGTTTGCGCATCAGTCTGCGTTTGACCAGCTCGACGAGGACGAGATACGTCATGGTGGCTGCGCCGAGGAACACGAAGTACGCGCCCGGGAGTGGCATGAAGCCGAGCGTAGCGGCCAGCGGCGTGAAGGGCAAGATCATGCCGATCACCACCACGAGGACCATGGTGACCGCCAGCGGGAGGCTCGGCCGACTGCGCAAGGGATTGCCGGCGGTCCGAATGACGAAGAGGACGAGCGTCTGGGTCGCGAGTGACTCGACGAACCAGCCCGTCTGGAACAGCGCCTCGGAGGCGCGGAAGACCCACAGCAGCACACCAAACGTGAGGAAGTCGTAGATCGAGCTGATGGGCCCGATCATGATCATAAACCTCTGGATGATCCCGATGCTCCACCGCTGCGGGGTCCGGATGAATGCGTCGTCAACATTATCGGTAGGGATCGTGATCTGGGCGAGGTCGTAGAGGAAATTGTTGAGCAAGATCTGGGTCGGCAGCATCGGGAGGAACGGCAGGAAGAGGAACGCGCCCGCCATGCTGAACATGTTGCCGAAGTTCGAGCTGGTTCCCATCAGCAGGTACTTCATCACGTTGCCAAAGGCCCGGCGGCCCTCGAGAATTCCGGCGTGCAGGACGTTCAGGTCGCGTTCGAGCAGGATGATGTCGGCAGCGTCCTTGGCGACGTCGACGGCGGTCGCGACGGACACGCCGACGTCCGCTGTGTGGATGGAGGGCGCGTCGTTGATGCCGTCGCCCAGGAAGCCGACGACGTGATTACGGCTCTTGAGCGCGAGGATGATTCGGTTCTTCTGCGAGGGTGAGACGCGGGCAAAGACGGTCGTCTGCTCGGCCACCGCGGCGAGCGCGCTGTCGGTCATGCGCTCGATCTCCTCGCCACCGACGATGCGGGCACTGTCGAGGCCGACCTGACCGCAGACGTGCTGCGCGACCAGCTCGTTGTCGCCGGTGAGGATCTTCACCACGACGCCGTCGCGGCGGAGCGCGCGGAGTGCCTCGAGGACGCCTTCCATCGGCGGATCGAAGAAGGTCACGAAGCCCGCGAGCACGAGCTCACGCTCGTCGCGGGCAGAATACACGTCCTGGAGCGGCGCCACCGCGTAGGCGACGGCTAGGACCCGAGATCCGTGAGCGCTCAGCTCCCGATACGTCGCGGCGCAGCGCGCCCGCGTTGCCTCATCCAGTGGAGCCCGGCACGCGTCGATCTCGTAGGCCGAGCAGCAGTCGACGACGCTCTCAGGAGCCCCCTTCGTGATCAGCAGGCGCTCGTCGCTGGTCTCCACGACGACGGAGAGGCGCCGGCGCTCGAAGTCGAACGGAATCTCGTCGATCTTGCGGTACCCGTGGCCCGCGACCGCGCCGCGCTTGAGAATCGCCTCGTCCAACGGACTCTTGATGCCAGTCTGGTGCGTGCTGTTGACATAGGCGAGGGTGAACGGTCGCTCCGATGCCTGGCCGAACGGGTCGAGGTGCCGGTCGAGCACCATGTCGCCGCTCGTCAGCGTTCCGGTCTTGTCGCTGCACAGGACGTCCATGCTGCCGAAATTCTCGATCGCCTCGAGATGCTTGACGATCACCTTCTGGCGCGCCATGTGCGCGGCCCCGCGGGAGAGGGTAACGGCGCTGATCATGGGCAGGAACTCGGGCGTCAGGCCCACCGCGAGCGCCACCGCGAAGAGGAGCGACTCGAGAAACGCGTGATGCAGCAGCGCGCCTGCCAGAAGCACGAAGAGAACGAGGAAGAACACCGTGCGCATGATGAGGAGCGCGAACTGCCGGGTGCCGCGCTCGAACTCCGTCTCGGGCGGGCGCGTCGACAGGCGCGCGGCGATGTCGCCGAAGGCCGTGGCCGGCCCGGTCGCGACGACCAGCGCCGTCGCCGTGCCGCTCACGACCGACGTGCCGAGGAAGATCACGTTGCGCGCGTCCGCTACCTGACGCGGCGCGATGTCGAGATCTCCCGTGTCCTTCTCGGCCGGCATCGACTCGCCCGTGAGTGCCGCCTGCTGGACATGAAGGTCACGCGCGTCGAGCAGGCGGGCGTCGGCGGGAACCCGATCCCCGGCGGCGAGCCGGATGATGTCGCCGGGGACCAGATCGCGCCGTCGAATCTCGATCCAGCTCCCATCACGGAGGGCGCTCGCCGTCGGCGCCACAGCGTCTCGCAGTCGTTCGGCGACACGGTGGGAGCGATAGGTCTGGACGAAGTTGAGCACGATACTCAGCACCACCATGAGGACGATGATGGAGGCATTGACCCGCTCGCCGAGCAGCGCGGAGGCGAGGCTCGCGATGAGAAGAATGACGACCAGCGGATTCGCCAGAAGGAGGAGGATCTGGACGAGGCCAGCCGTCCGCGGTGCCCGCGTGGGCTCGTTCGGGCCGACCTCGCCGAGCCTCCGGCGCGCCTCGTCGGCGGTCAAGCCTCCGCGTGAGGCGTGGAGCTCGGCGAGGAGCGCATCGATGGGGCCGTGTGGCGCCGTCACGGCGAACGGCGCTCCTGCATTGTCATCACTGCGATGTGCAGTTGCGCACCTCCGCGGTGTCGCCGCCGTGCCTGGCGATGTTACTCCTTGTGCTTGAAGGGCGTGTCGAGGAGCATCTACGTGACGTACGCCGCCCGCACGCTGAGACTTGGCACGCGTGTGGGATCGCGGGCGTCAAGTCCGTCAAGAAACGCAGGGCTGCGGCTTCTGCGAGTCGAGCAGCGCCATTATCATCCACATAGTTGCTGAGTATTCTGCGCGATGGCGTTTCGATGCTGCCCTGTCCAGACGGACGGTGAATCAGCGCGGGTCCAGGGGTCGAGTCCTTGGCGGCCCACGCGCTGAAACTCGTGGCGAGCACGTCCTCCGGGCCCTCCTCAAGGAGAGGCTAAGACTCAAAACTCGATGCGCGCGCCAAGCTCGACGACCCGGTTTGGCGGGATGCTGAAGAAGTCGGTCGCCGCACTTGCGTTGCGCGCCATGAAGCTGAATAGACGCTTCCGCCACCGCATCATCGGGGCTGGGCCGGTCGGCAGGAATCGCGAGCTGTCCACGTAGTAGATCGTCTCCTCCGCCTGCGCCATGATGCCGAGGTCACCGCAGATGGCGAGAATCTCCTGCGCGTCCGGCCGTTCCATGAAGCCGTAGTATGCCCGGACGCGATGAAATCCTTGCGGC
>WNEQ01000203.1_pt1 | contig 31243 bp, 34 predicted proteins | sample 5399971 | NCBI WGS metagenome assembly WNEQ01 (sample SAMN13153330, study PRJNA577476) | soil metagenome | isolation source: 20 cm grassland meadow soil 2 days after 1st rain plot 5 | place: USA:California | collected 2015-09-18
CGTGGGCACGCACAAGAGGACGGGAGGCCAGAGTGTATTATGCTCCCGAGACCGCCGTTAGCAATCCAAATAGCAATCCCAACGGGAGTTACCAGGATCCGAAAATTCGGACCAGGCAATCCCCCAGCCAAGAACAAAGTCCCTACAATTCGCCAACACCAACGAAACCGTCCATCGAACCGACCAGCGCAACACTCCCTTAACCGCCTCATAGCCCGAGACAATCGGCAAGAACAGTATTTGCAATAATGTTGCAGTGGCCGCGTTTGAGAACTGGATCGCCCCCTTAGATCTTCGGGTTGAATCGTCGGAGGAGTAAGGAGTTGGAGACAACGGTGACCGAGCTTATTGCCATCGCCCCACCGGCAAGAAGGGGTAGGACTTGATAGATTCCGGGTCCAAGGAATGGTACGAGAGTTCCTGCGGCTATCGGGATGAGGGCGACGTTGTATACGAATGCCCAGAGAAGGTTCTGCTTTATCTTGCTCACAGTTGCTCTGCTCAAGAGTAGGGCTTTAGGAACATCCGTCAGATCGTCCTTGATGAGAATTATTCCGCCCGTCTCCTTTGCCACATCCGTCCCGCTGCCAATGGCTATCCCAACATCGGCTGCCGCGAGTGCCGGCGCGTCGTTTATCCCGTCGCCAACCATGACGACCTTCTTACCCTCCCTGAATCTTTCGGACATGATTCTTCTTTTGGTCTGGACGGACATTGGAGAAGACAGTATCAATTCCAAGGGTTTTGGCGATAGCCTTGGCCGTTCGTTCATTGTCACCCGTGAGCATCACCACCTCCAACCCCATCGACTTCAACGCATACACAGCTCTCGCAGACGATTCTTTAATCGTATCAGCGAGGCCGATGAGGGCAACAAGCTCCCGGTCTACTGCAAGGAAAGTAACTGTCTTTCCTTGATCTTGGAGTGTTCTCACTTTTTCGGCATAGCCAATTACCTGAATGGAAAACTTGTCCATTAGATCGGCGTTGCCCAGCAAAACCTCTCTCCCTTCCAGGGCACCCTTTACCCCGAGCCCAGGCAATGCTTCGAAATCTGAAGGATGGGGTAGGTCGAGGTTCATCGTTCGGGCGGCGTTGACTACAGCTTGGGCGAGGGGATGTTCACTTCCCTTTTCCAAGGACCCGGCGTAACTGATGATCTGAGTCTCCGAAAGGTTTCCAATTGGAACAATATCTGTTAGAGCGGGCTGACCTTTCGTCAACGTTCCTGTCTTGTCGAAAACGACCGTGTTTGCTTTGTGAGCTTCCTCGAGCTGGTCTCCTCCCTTGATCAGGATTCCGTTTTCCGCTCCCTTGCCGGTCCCAACGAGCAGGGCCGCCGGGGTTGCGATTCCTAGAGCGCAGGGGCAGGCGATGATGACTACGGAGACGAAGGCAAGAAGCGAGAAAGCGAGTCCTATCTTCGCGATAAAGTACCAGAACAAGAACGATGCCGTCGCTATTAGTATGACCGAGGGCACGAAGTATGCTGATACTCTGTCGGCTAGGCGTTGAAGCGGAGCCTTTCCAACCTGAGCCTCTTCAACAAGCTTAGCTATCTGCGACAGAACGGTATCCTGTCCGACCTTCATTGCCCGAATCTTCAGCAGACCGTTCTTGTTGATCGTTGCTCCAATCACCTCGTCGTCGGTTCGTTTGTCGTTTGGCAGACTCTCTCCAGTAATCATCGACTCGTCAACCGAAGAACTCCCCTCAACCACGATACCGTCAACTGGAATTCTTTCTCCTGGACGAACAACCAGAAGGTCATCTACATCGACTTTCTCAACAGGTGTGCTGGTTTCGACTCCATCTCGTATTACGTGAGCGACTACAGGCTGCAAGCTCAACAATCTGTGAACTGCCTCTGAGGCCTTGCCCTTCGTAATGTACTCGAGAAGACTCCCTGTCTGAATCAGCGTGATTATGATTGCTGAGGTCTCGAAGTAAGTCTCGCTTCCTGGAAAGAATCCGGGGACGAAAGTTACGACGGTACTGTAGAGCCAGGCCGCCGTAGCGTAGTCCCGAGACCGATCAACAAGTCCATGTTGCCGATTCTTGACCTTAATGCGTCGTAGCTCCCGCGATAAAACCGGAATCCGACAACAAACTGAACTGGAAGAGAAAGGACGAACATAGCCAGATTGTTAGTAGCTCTGTTAGAAATTATCGGGAGGTACGTTAGAGCCGCGATCGGAACAGTCAGTACTGCCCCGAGAGCTACGAGGCGCTTTAGTCGGGCAAGCGCCTTCTCTGGCGCTTGAAACTGGAAGAGGCACGTTTCGCTGCAGAAGTAGTAAGTGGCCCCGTAGCGCGTGGTCTTGAGGGAGTGTTCTCCCTCTTCCACAAGCATACCACAGATTGGGTCTTTTGCCATGACTATTTCGCCCTGGTCAGTGACTTGTCTTTGTGGTGAAAGAAGCCGTGCTTCTCGAAGTAGTCCGATCTAGCGCTTTCTTTGTACTCTAGGACTGTCTTCTTGATCTTTACCCTGAGCTCATCCCAGAGTGGCTCAACATGGCACCAAGGCTTGCCAATGTGGTCTATGACCAGTCTCACTTTCTCAACCTTCTCAGCATGGAGGATGTTCAGTTCTCCCATCAGTATCTTCCCTGCCTTTCCGTAAACGACAAGTCGAGATGCGCGTTGGACCTCATAGATTCTTCCGCCGACAATACTGGACAGTTGTTGCAGAAGACCCCGCTTCTTCAGAGTAATAGTCAGTGCCGTATCGGTTCGGCCGTGATTGTCATAGAGGAGAATGCAACCTTCTGCCGCCACAAGTCCCGACAAATATGACTGAAACAGGGGATCGTCCCGATGGAAGGGAATCCACTGCGGGACGTGGTCGGTCTTGGTAACGATGGGCTCGAAGCTTAGATCCAGGTAGACAGTCATTATGTATTGATAATAGCCGTGGAGACCCTCAAAATGAGGAAGATCGGTTACATGCCCATAGTTTGCGAAAAGGCTACGAAAAAGCCGCCCCATCGCTGGATGAGTTGTCGAGAGGCTCACCTCCTTGAGCCTCCCCGAGTGTCTAACATGGCAGTCTTCTACAAATCCGGCGATGAATGCACCTTCGCATAAGTCGCCCGAAAATGATTCTTTCAAAAACTTCGTCGATGCAATTATCGAGGCGGAGATCCGATCTCTTAATTGAATGTGTCGCCTTAAGTGTCGCCCAACAGTAGAGGCCCCGACATGATATTGTCCTGCGATCTTAGTAGTCGATGAGCCATCTTGATAGAGCGAGATCCACTCGTTGATTAGATGAGATTGTCTCGTGAGCCTCTCGGAGACCGAATCACCGTGATAGGGTAGAGAGATAGCCGGGCCCACTGGCATATCAGATTAGCTACAAATCTGTCTCTAAACCGCATGTCTTTACAAATGTAAAGCTAGAAACTCACACTCAGTCGACGGATTATCTAAGTTCTGGTCCTTCGACAGTAAGTTCGAGCCCTTTTAGTCTAGGTTCATACTTCTCCCGAAACTTCTGTACGCACATTGGGCAACAGAAGAATCTCTCATGTCCCGCGACTCTTAGAACGAACGGTTTTGCGGGAATCGGCCCGCTGCAGGTCTCGCATTTGAGATTGACACTCAACCCAGGTCTTACGATGACCGCTTGATCGTCCTTGAATATTCGGACGACCATCTGGCTTGAGTTCTGCTTAACCCCGAACTCCCGGTCGAGAGCCTCGGTGAAGCGTTGCATCTCTTCTAGACTGTCGACGGCGACTCGGAGGGTGAGATTGTTCTCTCCAGTTGTGAGGTATATCGCACGTACTTCCGAACGCCTTTCGAGGCTGCCGGCGATTGCCTCAATCTTCGCGGGGTCGACCCTCAAGTACAACTGGAAGACCAAGCCATGCCGGAACTTCGACGGGTCGAATATCGGAGATATCTTACGGATGAGACCCTGGTCCATCATACGCTTGACTCTAGCCTGCACAGTCGGGGTTGTTATCCCTGCGCGACGGGCGACTTCACGAAAAGACCTGCGGCCATCCTCAACGAGGATTCCAAGTATTCTAGAATCTATGTCGTCTAGTTCGGGCATTCAGAGACGACCTATTATGGTCCCGGAGCGTATCTAAACATTTCAGACTTTCCCGCCGATCTACTCGGAACCGACAGAGGCCATCCTCACAGGGATGTGCTTGTACTCCTTCAACCACGGTTGTTGGCGTACTCGATCCAAATCTGGAACTTCAAGGCTGGAAATCTTTGCTAATTCCCAGGTCCTTTGAGCCATCCGCGTATTCCTAGTGCACTTTGTTTTTTCGGAATCAATCTCATTCTCACGAGTAATGAGTTGAACCTTGGGTCTGGGCGCAGTGTGTCGAATCTCGGTTCGACTTTGGCCCAAACCAGCCAGCTTGATCGTTCTTGGAAGGCTCTCTCTATCCATGTGAACGCCTGGTCCTCGGCGCCTAGGCCGACGTGGATCATTGCGATCCAGTATGATGGAACGTACTGGTGCTTTGACCGTTCCATCAGCTTTTCAAGGATTTTTTCTGCTTCGTCTCTGTTACCAGCTGTACCGTTTGCGTGGGCCAACATGGCGAGGGATATGGTGCTTCCTCCCGACAACCTTACGGCATCGTCTAGTTCGGCTATGGCTTCCTTGTACATTCGTTTTTGGAGGTAGGGTCTTCCGAACCAGAGGCGGGCTTGGATGAAGTTGGGGTCAAGTTTGATCGTGTTCCGATACTGCTCAATTGCCCTGTCATATTGTCGGCTGAGATAGAGCACGTGTCCAAGTCCCGTGTTTATCGAGAGAGAAAGGGGATCTAGAGCGCTAGCCTGGCTCATCTCAGATAGCGCCTCCTCAAACCGTCCCTGGGATTTCAGAAAGTCAGCGTAGAACTGGCGGGCAGCTGCGTAGCTAGGGTTGAGCTGGATTGCTCGCTTGAATTCTTTCTCCGCTCCCTCCCAATCCCAGTCGTACTGGAACCGCACAACCCCCAATGACGTATGCGCTTCAGCGAGTCTGTTGTCGATTTCCAGCGCTTTCTCTGCAGCGGTTCTAGCCTCTGGAAAGGCCTCCGTCGGGGGTAGAAATTCGAGCAGTGCAAGAACAGCATAGGAGTCGGCTACTCCTGTGTATGATAGAGCGTATTGGGGGTCTTTCTCCAGAGCTTTTTCGAATCGTTCAATCGCTTTCTTCAGATTTTCTTCCGTTCTTGTATTTAGGAAGTGGCGGCCTTCCAGGTAGAGAGTGTACGCTTCTTTGCTGTCGGTTGCTTTCTTTGCGAGGTTGAGTTTCTCACTCTTGTTGATCTGGACTTCTAGCTCGGCCGCTACCTTCTGAGCGATCTCACTCTGGACCGCGAAGATATCCTCCAGATCTCTATCATATTTTTCAGACCACATCTGTTCTTCTGTTTCCGGGTCTGCTAGCTGGATTGTGATTCTGACCTTGTTTTCGGCTTTTCGTACGCTTCCTTCAAGGATGGCAGAGACGTTTAGTTCTTTACCGATCTCACCAATTGATTTCCTAGCATTCTTGTATCTCATCACTGAGGTTCGGGCAATGACTCTAAGCCCTGCAATTTTCGAGAGAGCCGAGATTAGTTCCTCTGTCATTCCATCCGAGAAGATCTCACCTTTAGCATCTGAACTCATGTTGGTTAGTGGGAGAACGGCTATTCTACGATTATGAGTTGATTGTAGCAATCTGAGTGTCCTCGATCTATCTTCATCGGTTCGTCGATTGGAGGTTTGTTCGTTTTCAACCTCGAGATTAAGTTTGGTGATTCGACCATCCAACCTGCAAACCTGCTTCGTAACGCGTCAGGAATGAACCGAAATTAATAACGGAGCTTGCCATTTTTCCTCTGAGCGGGCTAGATGTTGCCTTCGTGGACACTGCGTCAGCCGGAGAAAGGGTCACCGGTCCATAACTTGGATTTCAAGCGTGGACCCTTGGATAAATAGGACTAGTTCCCAACAAGTTCTTTTCTCGAGACTTTCTCTTCCATAACTATTCTCTCTCTAACTTTTGTTCGCTTGTAGCTATTTTTTTCTGCTAACTAAAATGCGACCCCCCGGGGTTGTCGATTTTCCCCTGCCGCGCCCTTCACGGAACCACTAATGAACCACCGGTCAGAACGAACCAGCCGGGTCCAGAGAAAACTTGGGCCCCTCAGTGTTGTGCGCTCGAACAAAGAGTCCAGTTAGTCTTCTTCGCGAGAAGATTTTTTCTTGTATCCGTCAGCCGGTTTTTCAGGCGTCTTCTCCTTCGTTTCCTCTGCAAGTGAGGGAGTAGACGTAGCTGTTTCAGAAGGCTTCGAGCCACCGGTTGAAGCCTCTGATTTGTCTATGATGATCGGCGTACTTGGCTTCGGCTCTAGACTCTCGGTAGCTGGGGATTGCTCCTTGGGAAATGGTTTAGTTGGAAAAGTTGGACGGACAATGGGACGCGGTGCCTGCCTGCCCGGGGAAGCTGGCTTCTGGTTCATTGGACCAACGATCACACTTGGAGGAGTCATTCTTGGAGCGGAAACAGGAATGTAGGGCTGCTTGAGTCCACCTATGTCAGAGCTGAAGCGAGCCGCCTTCTTCGGAATTGGTGAAGGTGTCAGAACACCGGTAGACTCTCCGACGTACTTTGGACTGTCTTCCCAACCAGAGGAGCTTGGTGAAGGAACAGGTGTTGGATGTTCTGAAAGCTTGTCCTCTGAATCTGGACCCCAAACTGATTGCCCAGTTTTCTCGGAAATCACTAGAGGCGGCTTAGCTGGACTCGACATCGTAGGCTTTGCCTCTATCCTCGGTGGCGGGAGGCCTGTTTCGCGCTGAAAAGGAGCCTCAGAGATACTTGAACTTGGAATCCTAGCAGCAGGCGGCCCTGCCTCGAGCGGAGTTCTGAAAGCCTTCTCCCAAGACCCTGGACGCGGCTCACCAGGCGATGGAGCCATAGCACCTGAGAAGCTTGGCCCTAGAAGACCTGGAACCGAGATGCTCGACGACAATGGTGATGGACTTGGATGGATTCTCTCCACCTTCTCCACCCTCAGCTCTGCTACTTGCGCCTCGAGAACGAGGTTCCTCTTCATCAAGTTCTCTAACATCTGCAAAGCTCTCTCCAATCGGATACCTGGTCGAAGGCCGCGGTGGAACTTGAAGGCGAGGGTAATCGCGAATGCTGCGATAATTACCATGACCGCGATGTCGACGGTGGTGAAGGCGAGCTGGGGAAATCTTGTGAGTTGATCGCTTAGCCCCGCGCTTACGGAAGAATTGTTCGCGTAGACCAGAAAGATCCAGTAGGAGAGCCAACCAACTAGCGCTGTTTCAATGGCTACGAGCTTGATCAGTAGTCTTCTCAAATAGACACTTCCCACGCTCGCGGAGAGTCGAATAATCGTACGCTCGAATAGGCAAATCCCTGTTGTAACTCCCAGACTCTTCTCAAGGTCTCTATGTCCTCTCGCCTACTCCCCGATCTTTCTTCAGCGTCTTCAATATCGTATCAAGCGCCGTGTCCCAATCCATCTCCCCGCCAGGAGAGCTCGGCTCAACAGTCTTTTCGTCCGTCAGCCGCGAGCCTTCTGACGCTCCGAACTGAGATGGTCGAAGAGGTGGAGAGTTTGCAACGTCCTTGCCCTGAGAAGCGCCTCCCGATTCTCCCCTCTCAGCAGTTTTCGGCGGGCTCCAGGGTTGAGGCGATGGCCCGCCAGGAGACTGGACCGGTCTCCCCTGCGGAGCTGGCCCAGTGGGACGAGATTGATCAGGCCTGAAAGGCGGAGGGACTCCAACAGGCCCTGGTTGTCCAGGTCTGCCTTGGTTGGGATAACCAAGCGGCCGTGGACCACCTTGAGCCGGTGGAAACGGCGGGCGTTGACCGGAAGGTCCCGGAACTGGACCGGAACCGGGTCGCGGCGGGATCCCTTGAGGAGGGCGAGGCCCCGCACCCTGGCCTGGTGGAGGACCCCATTTCTGGGGAGCTGCGAGCCCGGGTTTCGGAACCGGATCAGCCCACTGCCCGCCCGCTCTCTGCTCAGGAGGCACCCACTTCGAAACCGGGAACGGAGTCTGAGATGCTTGAGGAGGTTTCGGAACCTGGCCGACCGGACCGCCGAAACCAGGAGATTCTGCACCGGGTTTCATGTCTATCTGACCTGGCCTCGGAAAAACGGTCGAGTCAGGACCGCGTTCACCTGACTGACTCGGTTCTGGCTTCCACTGTGATGGAAAACTCATCCGTGATGGGTCCGGTGGAATTCTGTTCATTGGCTGAGCGTTCTCGCCGCGGCCAGACGGTGACAATGGAGGAACAGGGGGCGAAGGTCTAGACGCTTGTTCTGGTCTAAATTGGTCCCTGAGCGTTGAGTTCAAGATCGAGGTTGAAGGCTGACTAAGCTGGTCTAGCCTCTGAGAGGTTGAGGGGGAAGGAGTAACAGTCTTGGAAGAAATGGACATCGAGGAGGGGACCGTACCACGTGCCCCACCACTCGAAGGAGTTGAGCTCTTAGGCAGAGGTGGAACTGCGTAGGCAGTATGGCGAGAGATTTGGCCTGGGGGAGGTCCTGTCGGCATCATCTTGCCCTGGGGAGAGGACGAAAGGGTTCCAGGAGTCGAAACTGGTCCACTTGACTTGAACAGTTTCGCCTTCTCTAGTTTTCCCGTCCCATCTCCAGCGTGTCTTCTTTTCAAGAGAAGATATCCGAGGCTCGAGCCGCCACCTAGCCCTGCCGTTAGGACTATGAACGGATAGACCGGACCTAAAGAAGCATCCACGTAGGAGTGGAAGTATGCATCGTAGTAGTACTGGTTTACCAGCCATAGACTCAAAATTACGTTCACGGCGAACGATGCGATCGTCGTAATGCCTAGTTTTCTCATCAATAATCATCCTCGTTTTTCTTCGTCATTCTTGTTGGGCGCAGGCTCGTCCTCGCGGTGGAAACGATCCTCATGAAGCCGTAGGCTGAAGCCGCCATCAACACAGCGACCAGGAAGACTGGATCGAACGATCCGAAGTACTGTTGCTCGTAGACATTGTAGAAGTACTCCACGATTAGCCATGTGCCGAAGAAGAGCACGATGAAGTACTCGAATAGAGAGGTGAAGAGAGTGGTCCGGTAAACCCCGATCCCTATAGACTCTTCACTAGGCCAGCCCAACAAATTTTCTATGTACCTCCTGCTATTGCTCTTCCTGGGTTGGGCCTCCTCTCCCTCAACCCCCAATAATCCTCAACGCATCAGCACAACCAACAGGACTCACATTAAGGGTGTTGTAACCTGCGAAACCAGAAACCTAGTACATTGAACACGCTTTGTTTCTAATTAGCTTCGGAACCGTCTCAGCTCTAAATCAGAGCCGTTCCATTTGCAGTTTAAATAAGCTCGAAACAGATTTCAAGATCATACTAGTTGGGTGAGAGGATAGTGACTCAGGAAGCCGTCCGGAAGTATGAGGTTGTAGAAGACCTACCAGGCGTTGGACCTTCGACATCTGAGAAGCTGAAGGAACTTGGTTTTCACACCGTCGAGAGCCTCGCGACGGCCACTGTGAGGGAACTAGTTCCTGCTGGAATAGGAGAGAAGCAAGCCGCCAAAATCATCGCAGAAGCCAGGGACAGCATTTCACTTTCCTTCATAAGAGCAGACGAGCTCATGAAGATGAAGGCGAACGTACGCCGCCTTACAACGGGAAGCAAGGCTTTCGACGGATTGATCGGTGGCGGTCTCGAGACACAGACCATCACAGAGTTCTATGGAGAATACGGCGTGGGCAAGTCGATCCTCTGCCACCAGCTAGCGATCAACGTCCAACTGCCGGTCGATAAAGGTGGCTTGGATGGAGGCGCTTTGTATCTGGACACCGAACAAACCTTCCGTCCAGAGTGGATCGTGCGAATGGCCAAGACAGCAGGGCTTGAGCCTACTGATGTAGCGCAAAGGATCATCTATTCGGAAGCCTACAATTCCGACCATCAGGTACTTCTCTTGGAGAAGGCGGACCAGATCATCAAAGACAACAATATCCGCCTGATCATCATCGACTCGCTGACATCCCACTTCAGAAGCGAGTACATCGGCAGAGAGATGCTCGCGGAGAGACAACAACGTCTCAACAACCACATGCACCGTCTAATCCGCCTCGCACGAGGGTTCAACGCTGTCGCCATAGTCACCAACCAAGTCATGGCGAAACCCGACCAGTTCTTCGCCAACTCCGTAGACGCGGTTGGCGGGCACATAGTAGCTCATACAAGCCACACAAGAGTGTTCCTCCGCCGAGCTGCCAACGGCCCTATACGGATAGCCCGACTTGTCTCAAGCCCATACTTGCCTGAGGGCGAGAGAATCTTCAAGGTTACCGAGGGAGGAATAGTTGATGTCTCGGAAGAGGACGAGGTCAAGCGGCGTCGCTAGCGGAGGGCTGAAAGTGATCCCGCAAATCCCAGTGAACAAGTTCCTCGAGCATGTAGAAGCAAGAGCATGGACTGATGCAGAGAAAGAACTCGATATCATCCGACAAAAGTCGGATAACTCTCAGTGGTCCAGAGGATACGTCAAAGCGCTTGAGGGATTGATGTTGACTTACCGGACCAACGATGACAAGTACATTTTCCTACCAAGAGTCCTAGCCACCAGGACAGAAGACACGATTAGCAATCTCAAGAAAGAATTCTCTGAATTCGCCTTAAACGAATTGCATGGCGAGTACGATCGAGGATATTTCAAAGCTCTAGACGACTACTTCACCTTGTTGGGTAGCATGAAGAACCAGCAAACCCCGGCAGAAACGCGTCCACCTCAGCAGGCGACTCTTGACAAACCGACGACTAGTACGGACCAGGGTAAATGATTGTGTTAAGCAGGATTGTCGTGAACAGGAACCAGATGATGTAGCTACCGATTCCCAGTGTTATGTGCTTGTTTGGACCCTTCAACTCTGTTGGGCCATAATGCAAGACGTACTTGACTAGGAAGACAGAGATCGCATAGATTCCGATTCCCATACTGATAGCCCAGGAGGTTCCGAAAAGAACGCCCTGTCCACCAAGACCCAACGCGTTATACAACACACCTGCTAAAACGGCAAACCCGAGACGGGTCCAGTACACCAGCGTTGGTGGAGAGATAGAGCGGATTCTCGGAGGCTCAGACGGCTCAAGACTCAGGTTTGATCCCGAACCCGCAACCAATAACGATCGATGACAAGTCAAGCGCGCCGCAGATAATGTTTGCTAGGCTCATCACTGCATGAAGATTTTATAGAAGGCGAAGGATGGCCATCTTGCATTGTCGGTGCATGAGGCAGAGCCAGACATTCTCGTGCGTGACATAATGTCACGGCCACCGATTACGGCCAAAGAGAACGAGACGGTCGCTGGAGTGTCGAAGCTCATGGGCAAACACGATATCGGCTGTGTGATTATCGTAGACAAGGCAGGAAACCCAGCGGGAATAATCACCGAGAGAGATATCGTGCAAAGAGTAGCCGCAAGAAACGTTCTCCCGTCTGAACTAAACGTAGTGCAGACAATGTCGAAGCCAGTGGCGAGTATCAGCCCAGGTGCTACCGTCAACGACGCTGCGAAATTCATGAACCATCGCAAGATTCGGCGGCTTGCTGTAATTGATGACGGAAAGCTCGTAGGAATAGTAACAATGAAAGACATTCTACAAGTGACGCCGGCCATAATCGACTTAGCCTCCGAAAAGAGTCGTGCTGGACTTCAAGGCCCGAGGACCAAACCTACTCTCGGGGGATACTGTGATGAATGCGAAGCATGGTCGGACAACCTCGTCCAGAAAGACGGCACCTTCCTATGTCCAGATTGCTCAAGGGACCTTGGACAACCTGAAGAGCCCTGAGAACGAGATATCAGGTCTCCCCAGCCTACTGATTCGAGACGCTCATATCTGGACTGAGAATCGTGCCATCAGAGGTTCAATCCTCATCGAGGATGGAAGGATTCAGAGAATAGCTCGAAGGATAGCCGAACAAGCCGACGAGGAGATTCTAGCCGAACGATTAGTGGCATTACCTGGGCTAGTTGATGCGCATGTCCACTTGCGCGACATGAGGCTAGCGTACAAAGAGGATTTCACAAGTGGAACCTCGGCCGCAGCAGCCGGAGGGTTTACCACTGTTTTAGACATGCCGAATACCCTGCCACCTACTGACTCAGCTCAGCGTCTTCGGGAGAAGGCCAGAAGAGCCTCAAGAAACATCCTAGTGAACACAGGCTTTCACGCGGCCGCAGTTGGAGATCGAGCCGCGGTAGAAACGATGAAAATGGCCGGAGCTTTCTCGATAAAACTCTACCTCCCTAAGCCTATCGCCCCCTTAGACTTGGGCGATGACCTCACAATTGTCGAAGTCTTGAAGGCCGCGAAGGAAGCCTCACTTCCAGTCACAGTTCATGCAGAAGACGCAGCCCAGATTGAACCCACCCGCGAGACTCGGACCTTCAAGGAACTTGTCGGATCACGACTCGGAAAGGCCGAGACAATGGCCGTCAGCAGGATCCTTAGACTTCAGAAGCAGATTGGTTGTCGGATTCACTTCTGCCATGTTACCCTCCCATCTAGCATCTCTTCAATTGGGAATTGGCCTCTGGGTGGATTATCTTCGGAAGTGACCCCACATCATACTCTACTCTCCGAAGATTCCGTGGAAAAGCTTGGTTGGAAGGCTTGGATGGTGCCTCCTCTCAGACCTCGACGGGCGAGGAGCAGATTGTTTCGGGAAATGGCAACTGGTAACGCAACGATCATTGCCACGGATCACGCGCCCCACACTATCAAAGAGAAACGGCGGCCGCCTCAAAAGAGCCCACCCGGAATACCTGGCCTAGAGACGGCTTTGCCATTGATGCTGACCATGGTCTACAAGAGAAAATTATCCCTCGGCCGACTAGTCTCTCTCCTCTCAACCAATCCCGCGAAGATCTTCGGTCTCAGCTCGAGGGGAAGCATACGGGAAGGAGTTGATGGCGACATGATTCTAGTGGATATGAAAAAGAAAGGAAAGATTGACCCTGACAAGTTCTTCTCCAAGGCGCATTACTCTCCGTTCGAAGGATGGAAGGTACAAGGTGCAGTCCATACCACAATTGTAAACGGGTCAGTCGTCTACAGCAACGGAGAGATCACTGGAAAGCCGGGCAGCGGCAAGGTGCTGAGAAATGGAAGCCGCGGATGAGGTTTCTCGTCGACGGAATGCTAGGTGGACTAGCAAGGTGGTTACGGATCCTAGGCCAAGATGTAAGATATGACGCAAATACCAAGGACAACGAGCTCCTAAGAATCGCCCACGAAAAGAATATGATCCTACTAACAAGAGACGAAGAATTGTACCATCGAGCAATAGCAAGGAAGATACCGTCCGCTCTCGTGCTCGGCGAAACTGAGGAGGAGAGATTGGCTCAGCTTGCTAGCACTTTCGGGGTTTCCTTGAACGTTAACATGGCCGAGACAAAGTGTCCAGAATGTGGGTCCGACCTAAAGGAAACGCCAAAGAGTGACGTAGGAGTTGAGGTCCCCCAAACAAGCCTCAATCTGTACGACCAATTCTGGAAATGCACCGATCAGAATTGCGGAAAGGTGTATTGGGTTGGAAGACACTGGAACCGCATTCGTCAGACTCTAGAGGAGGCAAAGAAACGCGCGAGCTTGGAAAAGTGACTAGCTTGGTATCAACAGAAAACGGAACGAAACTCGTCGGTACCGCACGGCACGCAATAGCCTATCACTTGGATGGAAAGAGCTTCGGCCCTATCGAAAGCGTAAGTTCTGAACTGCGCACTCCGCTGGGAGTGTTCGTCACACTATTTGACATGGCAAGGAGCCGAGGGCTGAGAGGTTGTATCGGCAACCCGTTCCCTAAGATGTCGCTGCTCAACGAGACGGTGCGTTGTGCGGTCGACGCAGCCGCAATGGATCCAAGATTTGGGCCTGTGCAAAGGGATGAGTTCCTGCAGAGCATTATCGTTGAAGTGACAGTGCTCTCACCTCTCGAGCATATCTTGCTCAAGAGCCCACTGGATCTGCCTTTGAACATCAAAGTTGGGCGAGACGGTCTGTTTGTGGACGGGTTTGGAACCCGAGGGCTTCTGCTGCCGCAGGTTGCCGTAGACGAAGGTTTCGACGAGGAGGAGTTTCTGAACGAGTGTTGTTTGAAGGCGGGGTTGATGCCCGATGCCTGGGTCACTGGTAGTGTAAAGGTTGCTCGATTTCAAGGGCAGATCTTTTCAGAGAACGAACCGGGAGGAAAAGTGTTCGAGAGGAAGTTGAGAGGGCTAGGACGTCAGGGTTGAGACTGTATGTTGGGCCCTGCGGGCTCGGTCTTGGGCATATCACTCGGTGCGATGCGATCGCCCGAGAGTTCTCGAGCGAAGGTGTAGACGTATTGTTCTCTTCCTACCTTGACGCGTTGGATTATCTGAAACGTTCCGGTCTCACATACTTCAGCGCGATTCCTCTGTCGTTTCGAACTAGGGAGGACGGAACGATTGACCCGAAGATGACGATGAGCCAGAACGGCGTAACCGTGGGGTTATGGGGTTTCATACGCCAGCTGATAGGAGAGGTGCGACAGATCTCCGCGTTCGAACCTGATGTCGTAATATCGGACACCAGAATCTCTACCTTGGTCGCCGCGTTCATTCTGAGAAAACCGAGGGTCCTCATCCTCAACCAGTATTCTGTCCAGATGCCCAAGGACGACAGAAAACACAGGTGGGCTGACAGGCCAATGCTTTTCGCGGCGAAGATCATCTGGAGGTATATTTCCGCAATGCTCGAGCTGGCTTGGGGCGTAAGCGATCTGATAATTGTTCCAGACCTCAAGGCCCCTTACACGATCTCGAGGTATAACCTGGCGATTCCCCCTGGGATCAGGAGGAAAGTTCGGCTAGTTGGGCCATTAACGCCGTCCAGGCTCAACCTTCCGAATGGGATCCGACATTCAGGTAATGTGAGCCCTCTAGTCTTTGCTTGCGTTAGCGGACCTGCGACGGACCGCAAATATCTTGTGAACAAGCTGACAGACATCCTCAAGGAGTTTCCTGGAGATTACGAACTGGTTCTGAGTTGCGGAGATCCGAATGGATCGTTTGGTGAAAAAAAGATTGGGAATCTCATGGTTCACGAGTGGATGACGGATCAGTCCTACTGGAAAACCTTCGAACGCGCAGACGTGATCGTCTCCAGAGCGGGACATGAGACCATTATGAAGGCGATCTCGGAAGGGAAACCACTTGTGCTGATTCCCCCACCGAACCATACAGAGCAGGCGAATAACGCGAAGCGGGCGGAGGAATTGGGCGTAGCGGTTGTACTAGATCAGTCCAGACTGGATACGCAAGAGCTGGCTCGAGCGATCTCGACATGTCTGGAGAATAACCGGGAGAATGCACGAAGATTGAGCGGAACGCTGGGCTCGGAGAGCGGGATTAGAGCAGTTGTTGAGGCTGTTTCCCAGCTGGTAGCGGCCAGGTAGGGCTGTTCGTAATCCTTTTGCCGCGGGGATGGGTTACAATACGGGTAAGAGAGATTTTCGTGTCTCAACAGCAGGATTTGAGCAACCTCAGGAACCTGGTCGGAGCGGAGAACGTTCTAGCCGAGTGTGCAGGCGTGAACTATACGGTATACGTGACGGACTCGAGATTGCTGGTTGGGAAGAGGTTCGCTAATGGGGAAAAGTACGTCAACGTTCCTCACGCTGAAGTGAGCATGCTGGAGCTGATAACTAAGAGTCTGATCCCGCCCATGACCTATGCTGTCCTCGGCGCGATAGCGGTCTTTCTTGTATGGTGGTTTCCAGGCCAGGCAAGGCTGAGCCTTCCTCAAGCCCCATTCGACCTGTTACTAATCGGCACGTTCGCTGTGTTCTTGGCTGCTGTCCTTGCTACATGGTGGAGGAGGAGGGTGGCGGTGCTGAGAATTGGGATTTCAGGAACCAAGGAGCCCATCACGGTAAGGCTTGTTCCTGCCTCGAAGGCCGAGGGCGTGTTCAAGGCTCTGAAAGGCTAGCCGAAGCCATTTCACGAAGGCGGACGGGTGCGCCTCGTTGGTTGAACGTGGGTTCACAGCGTTTTCACGAAGGGCGCGGCGCGCGAAAAGAGACAACCTGGGGGGGTCGCATTTTGGTTGGTGGGAAAAAAATAGTTACACGAAAAAAGAATAGTTACGCAAAAAGAGAGTTATTGGGAAAAGAGATGTTTGGAAGAGGGATTGTTTTGTTCATGGAAAAGTTAGGGAAAAGAGACGATCACGGTAGGATAAAGTTACAGACGAAACCGTTCCTTTGTGGAAGACGCTCTATCTGTGTCAAGTCGTGATAGATATGGAATGCTTAATGGCTCTCGGTTTCGGAACCGTCCGTTGCCTTGAGCCGAGAGATCAAGCTGGGCGACCGGGTCTTGTTGTACCAAGACGTCCGGCGCAAGTGGATTGCAAAGGTGGAGCCGGGAAGATTTCACACTCACCGAGGCTACTTCGAGCTCGCAGAACTGGTGGGTAAGGAGTACGGTGGGTCCATACGAACGAGCATGGGCCAGAACCTTGCAGTGTTCAAGCCACGAGCGCTCGACATTGTCGAATCTTTTGATCGTCCCACCCAGATTCTCTATCCGAAGGATATCGGGTACGCACTCTTCCAGCTAGGAATCGGGAACGGGGATAGAGTATTGGAGGTTGGGACCGGAAGCGGGGCGCTAACATCCGCCCTGGCCAGGGGGATCGCCCCAGACGGCCAAGTGTTCACGTATGAGATGAGGCCTGAGTTCTTGCGAGCGGCGAAGGCGAACGTGGAGAAAGCCGGGTTTGGCTCCCTGGTAACTTTTCACAACAAGGACCCGACAGAGGGATTTGAGGAGACGAGTGTTGACGCGGTTGTTGTTGATCTTGGCGATCCTTGGAGGATGGTTGGAGCTGCATGGAGAGCGCTGCTTGGAGGGGGACTGCTGGCAGGGTTTACTCCGACAATAAACCAGCTGGAGAAGCTTGCAGTAGCGCTCCGCGAAGGAGGATTCATGATCTTAGAGGCTGTCGAACTGCTTATGCGGGAGTTCAAGACCGAGGCTGGAAAGGTTAGACCGGAGACTAGGATGATAGGACATACTGCGTATGTGACGATAGCGCGGAAGCTTCTTCCAGCCTCCGATGTGTGAATCATCTATATACGGGACCATTTCGGGAATACATCAGTAGCCGGTGCGTTACCAACGGGCACAAAGACGACGATAGCAGGGACGGAAATACACGACGTTCTAAGAGGCGTAATGGTCGTGATCGCGGGCGCGCTGATGATCTTGCCGGCGTATCTCAACTACGAGCTGTTCCATCGACTCAACCTCGACATCACAGTCTCCATGTCGATCAGCCTCACATCCTTCGCCCTCGGAATACTCATCTTCATCCTCGTCGTGGGCAAGGAAAGAATCGAGGGAACTAAGAAACCATAATCGCACGGGCGAGGCCCGCGACATAGATTCTCGGTCAACACTTATCTCCGCCCTGAGCTCCGGGACGCTCCAGCATGAAGCAGTATGATCTGATCATAATTGGTACAGGATCGGCGATGAACATCGTCGACCCAATGATCCAGGAGAATCCGAACATTCGGATCGCGGTCATAGACAAGGACGAGCCGGGCGGAATATGCCTAACCCGCGGTTGCATTCCCTCGAAAATTCTCTTGTACCCTGCAGAACTGGTGAGAATGATCGAGAAGGCGCATGAGCTAGGGGTCGATGCGAAGATCGCCAGTATCAATTTTCAGATGGTCATGGAGCGGATGCGGACACTCATCAACCGGGATATCGATCAAATAAGAGAGGGCTTGTCGAGCTCGAAGAACATAGACTACTACCACGCGCCAGCAGAATTCGTCTCACCCTACACGATGAAGGTCAACGGTACTGAGATTTCGTCTAAGATGATTTTTCTCTGTATAGGTTCGAAGATCATCATCCCTAACATCAAAGGGCTTGACAAGGTCAACTACCATACAAGCGACACGGTCCTCAAGCTGACAAAGCTGCCAGAGAGCATCGCGATTATCGGGGGCGGCTACATCGCCGCTGAATACGGCCACTTCTTCTCCAGCATGGGATCGAAAGTAACCATTGTCGGTAGAAATCCACAATTCTTGCCAGAAGAAGAGCCGGAAGTCTCGGCACTGGCGCGAAAGGATCTGGAACGGCACATCACGATTCTGACAAACCAGGAAGTGAGAGAAGTCAGGGAGATGGGCGACAGGAAGGAGCTTGTCACTGTCGATCAGAAGTCGGGAAAGAATACGACAATAGCTGCCAAGGAGATCATGGTCGCGACTGGAAGAGGTCCGATCACGGACATTCTCCACCCGGAGAAGGCTGGGATCCGGCTTACAAAGGAAGGCTGGATAGAAGTCGACGAGTACCTGGAGACCTCGCAGCCGAACATATGGGCGCTCGGAGATGCGGATGGAAGGTATCCGTTCAAACACGTCGCGAACTATGAATCAAAGATAGTCTACTACAACGCAATACTGAAACAGAAGATCAAAGCCGACTACCACGCAATTCCGCACGCAGTCTTCACCTACCCAGAGATTGCCAGCGTCGGGTTGGGAGAAAAGGAGGCGATGGAGAAGCTGGGGGAGGACAAGGTGCTGATAGGGTTCCAGAAGTACGAGGACACAGCCAAGGGTGAGGCGATGAACGTGAAAGACTATTTCGTCAAAGTCATCGTCGAGGCAGAAACGATGAAAATCCTTGGAGCCCACATCGTCGGACCGTACGCGTCAATCCTCATTCACGAGATCATACCGTTGATGTATACCGGTAGCGGATCGTATGAGCCGATTAGCGACTCGATCCATATTCACCCATCGCTCAGCGAGGTGGTCGATAGAGCTTTCCAGTCTCTCGTGCCAGCGGAACACTATCAGCACATGAAGCAGCACTCTCACGAACTCGTCGCCGCATAGACTTCCAACATGAACGAAGCCGTCTGACCACTCTCACGTCGTGAAACGCTTGAACATATTGGCTAGGAACGCGGCCACAAACCAGAATATACCGGTCTAGAATCGTCGTCGTGGGACAAGCTTGCGAATAAGCGCGGTAATACCGGTCTACAACGAGGAGGAAGTCATAGACGAGTTCTCCTCCAGACTCGTATCCGCGCTCGAAAAGATCGATCCTGATTATGAGGCAATATTCATCGTCGAAGGAACAGACGCCACTCTCGACAAACTGACCGTCCTATCGAAAGAGAATCCCCGGATAAAGATCCACTACAGTCAGGAAAGAATGGGACTGGGAAAAGCGATGAAAAAGGGATTCGGACTAATCGACGAAGACACCGAATATGTCGTCACGATGGACGCAGACCTTAACCATCAACCTGAAGAAATACAGAATCTGATGGCGGCGGCTAAGACTGCAGACATCGTCGTGGGAAGTCGGAATACGAACAAGGGAATGGTCGAAGAACTACCCTTGATTAAGAGAATGATAAGCGCCAGCACCAACTGGACAATGAGGAAGATCTTCCACATACCCTCAAACGATGTTACATCGGGATTCAGAGTCTACACGTGCAAAGCTGTAGACGCCCTAAGAGAAGAAATAGTAGCGAAAAACTTCGAGATCCAACCAGAACTCCTCATACGAGCCAGAAAGAAAGGCATGCCAATCACCGATGTCGCGATCACGTTCCTACAGCGACCGCGCGGAACAAGCAAGCTCAGCTTTGTTAAAAGCGGTATAGGTTACGCAATGCTGATCATTAGGCTCGGACTCTAAAGCCAGCTCTTCAAAGCCTGCTGATCAGATCTCGCATACTTCTGCAAGATCTCAACAGCTTTCTGCAGGGTCAACTGTTTGAACTCAATCCCCGACTTTGCCAATGCAGACTGGGCCCCTTTCGCAATGCTGGGTGCGACTATCATTGGACGCAACTTCTTGCCCGGGGGAGCCTGAAGATATTTCAGATATTCCAATAGCTGCTTGATAACCGGAAAACCTGCCGGGTCCTTCTTTATCTCGATAACGACCGTGTTCCCCTCACTATCGACACCATAGACATCTACGAATCCAGGAGGTACTTTCTTTTCAAAATCCAAGATCTTGAAGCCCGGCTCAATGACATCAGGCTGAAGAATGATTGCTCGCTGCATCTCCTCCTCGCTCGCGTGGAGAATAAACTCCGCATCATCTTGCAGAAGAAATGTTCCAAGAAACTGCACATCTTTCACCACGAGAGTTAGACTCTCAAGCGGACTCGGACGAACGGCCTTCAGAACAAGCGTCCCATTGCTCGCCTGCGCTTGAATGATGCACCCCGACGGCTGCCAGTTGACAGGCTGATAATCACGTCCGCGGTGAACCAGTATGCAACCATCTCCCTTCACGATTACCAACCTCTCACCCTCCCCTAGATGACTCCCGGTCCGACCCGAGTATTCGACGGTGCAGGAAGCAACCATGACCAGCAGCCTCCGAGCCTCAAGACCGATGACCAATTCCCGGCGAGCCTCCTCAAGGCTTGGAGAGATTAGGACCGGCAACTTGTTAACCCGAAAGGTTCAATGCGCTCCGGAGCAATATATCGACATACCTTTGCCCGCCAAGGACACTGAAACTATTACGAAATGGTACGATGCTCTATCCAGGAGTTATGACGAGCTCTACGGCGAGGAGCAAGACAGGAAGCATGTAAGAGTATTGCAGGTCATCGGAAAAAGAGAGTTCAACATGATCGTAGACGTCGGATGCGGAACAGGCAAACTTCTCGAACTCATCGCTCCAAGAAGCAAACTTGCCTTGGGAATAGACCTGTCCGTCGAAATGCTGCGCAAAGGCAAGCAGGGAAAGACAAGCCTTGGTATACAGTGGATCCGTGCAGACGCTTCTCATCTGCCATTGCAAGATCGTATTGTCGACGGAGTTACGTCCGTTTCGATGACAGAATCCGGTCGTGTCCTCGATGAACATTTCAGTGAAATTTCGAGAATCGCATCTGAGAATGCCCTGATGGTTATGACGATTTTCGGCGAGAAAGATCGAACCTCATGGAGACAAGCGAAAGAGAGGGGAATCGAACTCGTTGCCACGTTATCGAACAGGGAACAACTTTACTTGCTTGACAGGGCGAATCATCGAGTCAGGGCATCTCCCGAATCCTCGGCTCTAGTTTAAGAATAACCTGCCCCCCCTTCTAGTTGACAATAATGGCAGGATGTTCCCACCAATGGCGGGGAAGAGGACCGATGACGCGTTGTATCAGATGCGGAAAACTCAAGTCTGAGTTTAGGAAAGAGCAACACACCCAAAAAATGATGGCTAGAGAGAACTCCGAATCAGAAGAATAAATCAGTCATTCGGCACTATTCATTTTTCGGTGCCCGATCTTCTCGGGTACGTTCCTCTTTATCCAAGAGTTTTTATGCCCTGCAGTGAGTCGTCCTCGCAAGGCGCCAATTGGAACCCTCAAGAAAACCGCTGAACCTGCTCGTGCGAAAGTTGCAAGCCGACGTCTCGGTCCGACTGAAGAATGACGCAGAGTACAGAGGCAAAATGATCGACTGCGACAGCCATATGAACATCATCCTCGACGGAGCGAGAGAATACCGCGGGGGAGACCCGTCAACCAACTTTGGGAGCCTTATTGTTAGGGGCAGCAACGTCCTCTACATCTGCGTAACCGAGCCAACCCCATAGATCCTTCGCCGTTATCGCTTTAGAACTTGCCACTTAGGCATGGTCTAGGACTAGTAGACTGGCCCAGCCTAAGCCTTTGGCGAACTCCCAGGCGTTGACCTTCTGGAGTAAATCATGTTTGGAGGGAGTACCCTCCTTAGATATTGTGAAACAGGTATTCCAATTATTCCTCCAACAATTACTTGAGGGATATTGACAAACACATCAACAACTGAAGCAGGATAGCCCACGATGGCCAATGTTTCCGCGATGAAATATCCTCCAACCATGATAGCACTGGCAACTGCCCATGAGATCCCAAGTCTCCATCTAGAGCCGCGGAAGGCCAAGTAACCGGCGGCCAAACCCTCTAGTCCCTTTATGACAAGGGTAAAAGGGAAATACACGCCGGAACCGCTAGAGAAAGCGTCGGATGCAGCGGACCCTATTCCACCGGCAAGTCCGCCAGTGACAGGACCGAAGGTTAGTGCGACAATGAATATCATAACATCACCGAAATCGAAGTAGCCTTTCGTTGCCGGGATTGTGTAGTTTGCCGTCGCATAGGTGACAATGAAGACCAAGGCTATTGAGACTGCTGTGAGAGTGAGCTTTGCCGTCGCGGGGCCTCTCGGTCTAGTGGCACTTGGCTGGTGAGGTGTTCCTGTTGATTGCATCTTTCAACTAGCCTTCGTTGCGGGAGAGACAATTTGCTTGGAGTCCATTAGAGGAGCTTGCGTCTCCAGCGCTGCTTTGATGAGACCAAAATATGGAGGTGATGCCCTGGCGGGTCGAGATTTGAACTCTGGATGGAACTGTGTCGCAAAATGGAACTTACTTGATGGAACTTCAAGAATCTCCATTCTTCGATTTTCGTCACTCTTGCCCGAGAATCTCAGCCCCTTGGACGTAATCTCTGAAATGTATTCTGGATTAACTTCGTATCTGTGACGGTGCCGTTCCCAAATTTTCCCCTTCCCGTAAAGGGAATGAGCCATGGTCCCCTCGTCAACTGTGATTTCGTGGGCACCCAACCTCATCGTGCCGCCCTTCTCTAACAACCCATTCTGTTCTGGCATAAGATCGATGACAGGGTTCTTTGATCCCGGGTTGAGCTCAGAGCTTGCGGCGTCTCTAATCCCGATGTGTTTTGCATACTCTACAACGGCTAGTTGGAACCCGTAACATATTCCCAAGAACGGAATGTTCTGCGATCGAGAATATTCGATCGCTAGAATCTTCCCCTCCGCTCCCCTCGCACCGAATCCCCCTGGCACCAAGACCCCGTCGAACCGAGACAGCAACCGGACATTTTCCGGCTGTCTCTCAAAATCGTCAGTCTCGATCCATTCTAGATTGACTTTGGCGCCTGCCGATGCTCCCGCGTCCTTGAGGGCATCATTCACGCTTACATAACAGTCAGCGAGTTCGGCATACTTCCCGCAGATCGCGATGTTGGCTTGTTTGGCTTGTGTTAGATGTTCTTCAAGCATTTTCTTCCAAGAACTCCACTGGGCCGGGTTCTCCGGCAACCTAAGACGGTGGGTGATGAATGTACCGAGCCCTTGTTGGTCTAACAGGAGAGGGGACTGATAGATGCTGTCCATGTCCTGGGAAGTGAATACAGCGGACTCCTCTACGTTGCAGAACAGGGCAATCTTTCTCCTCGGTTCCTGCTTGAGGGGCGCCTTGCTTCTCGCGACTATGATGTCAGGCTGCACTCCGATTCGGCGGAGCTCTTGAACGCTATGCTGAGTGGGTTTAGTCTTCTGCTCTCCAACTACATCCAGCACAGGAACGAGAGTAACATGAACGTTGAGAACGTTCTCGCTGCCCTCTTCCAGGCGGAGTTGACGCGCGGCCTCAAGATAGGGGAGAGATTCAATGTCGCCAACGGTTCCACCTATTTCTACCAACACTAAGTCCACTCCCTCTTCCTTAGGAATCCTACGGAGTCTATCCTTGATCTCATCGGTTATGTGGGGTATGATCTGGACGCATTTGCCGAGAAAGTCGCCTTTACGCTCCCTCTCGATGACTGAAAAGTACACTTGCCCGGTTGTTATGTTGTGATTCTTTGGGACGTTAATATCTAGGAACCTCTCGTACGTGCCAACATCCATGTCTGTCTCTCCTCCGTCTTCTGTAACGAAAACCTCGCCGTGAATGTACGGATTCATTGTTCCCGCGTCGTAGTTGAGGTAAGGATCAATTTTGACAGCGGTTACTTTGAGGCCGCGTACCTGAATTATTTTCCCGATAGAAGCGGCGATGACCCCCTTGCCTATTCCGGACATTACGCCGCCCGTGACAAAGACATACTTAGTCAAAGGGTAACATTGAGAACAATCACAGGTTCCTCAAAAGGCTAACGCTCACCACGTACTCACGGAATCGTACTGCAAAATCAACGCAAAGCTGCGAGACGCTTATGCGCGTTGAACAAGAGGCCTTGCCTTGGCGGCAAGAGTTCCGCGTTCAGGAAGTTTCAAACCTGCCTTCTGCCAATCGTCAAGAAAGCGCTTGAGGCCAATGTCGGTTAGTGGATGCTTAACCATCTTTTCAAGGACATCAGGCGGCATTGTCGCCACGTGAGCACCTAACTTCGCGGCATCAACCACGTGAACAGGGTGGCGTATGCTGGCCACTAGGACCTGGGTTTCGATCTCGTAATTTCGGTAAATCTGCAATGTGTCCTCAATCACCTTCATTCCCTCATGCCCCGCATCATCCAAGCGGCCTATGAACGGGCTGACGTAGGTAGCTCCTGCTTTTGCAGCTAGTAGGGCTTGGTTGGGCGAGAAAACGAGGGTAACGTTCGTGTTGATTCCTTCCTTGCTGAGCGTCTTGACTGCTACCAAGCCCGCACTCGTCATCGGACACTTGACAACCACATTCGGGCTTAGAGATGCAAGGTTGTGAGCCTCTTGTAACATTCCTTCGGTATTCTGACTCACGACCTCAAGGTTTACTGGGCCTTGCACGATCTCAAGAATTTCTGACACGAGCTCCAGAAAGTCTCGGTTCTCCTTCGCAATGAGCGTCGGATTAGTGGTGATGCCGTCGAGCACTCCCATATCTGCGAAGGTTTTGATCGAAGAAACGTTGGCCGTATCAAGGAATATCTTCGAAATCGGTCACCTGGAATCGACGAGATGTTTCGCGGCGCGTGTTATTTCCTTTGAGGTCAGACCGTACTTGATCATGAGCTCTTTGTGCTCTCCTGACTCTCCAAAGGTATCCCTTACTCCAATTCTTGAAACGGGAACTGGATATGAATCAGTAACAGTTTCGACGACCGCCCCTCCTAAGCCCCCGATTATGTTCTGTTCTTCGGCTGTCACGAGGGCTCCAGTCTTCTTTGCAACCCGAATAATTGTCTCGGAATCCAGAGGCTTCACGGTGTGAGAGTCAACAATCTCCGCGGAGACTCCCATCTTCGAGAGGGCTTCTGCGGCCTCCATTGCCTCATTGACCATTATTCCACAAGCTATGATCCCGATGTCCGAGCCCTCCTTGAGGATCTTGGCCTTTCCAACCTCCACATCTTTGGAAGCGGAGTAGATCGTAGGGACACTGGGCCTGCTGAGACGGATGTAGAAGGGACCGAGGGTCCTGCATGCTTGAGCAATCAACGATTTGGTGGAGGGAGCATCGGCAGGGACGATAATGTGCATTCGGGGGATGGCTCGCATCGCTGCCACATCTTCTATCGTTTGATGCGAAGCACCGTCTGGCCCGACCGTCAATCCGCCATGGGAAGAGACGATCTTCACGTTGAGATTGGGATACGCGATTGCGTTGCGAATCTGGTCGAGGCATTTGCCGGGTACGAAGGCCGCGTAGGTTGTGACAAACGGTATCTTCCCAGCGAGCGCGAGCCCCGCTGCTATGCCCATCATGTTAGCCTCAGCGATCCCAACATTGAAGAATCGCTCGGGGTATCGATCTCCAAACAAGCTAGTCTTAATGGACACAGACGTGTCTGCGCCAAGAACAACGACCCTAGGGTCTTCCTCACCGAGCTCTAGCAGAACCTCAGCGTAGGCATCGCGCATTGAAGCAAGCTGGACGAGCATTATGCTGGAACCTCCCTCCGCGTCCCTTGAATGACGGCCCTCATGCCCTGGAGAGCGGATTTAACATCACCTTTCCGAAAGATAGATGCTCCCGCAACCAACACAGTAGCTCCTGCTTCAACTATTACCGACGCATTCTCCTGGTCCACTCCCCCGTCAACCTCCACGTCTAACTCGCCCGAGTCGGCGAGCCTTGCGACCTTCCTTACCTTGGGCATGACGCTCGGCATGAATGCCTGACCTGGAAATCCTGGATTAACTGAGAGGACGAGAATGACATCGAAAGGATTCGTTTCTTTTCCTAGCCAGGATGGAATTGAGGTGGACGGCTTCAGTGCTAGACCCACCTTCTTGTCTTTTTGGTGAACTTCCTTTGACAACTTGTTGAGAAACGAGCGGCTGGTAGCCTCTGCATGAACAGTTATGATGTCACCGCCTGCGGAGAGAAAAGGCTCGTAGAATTTCTCGGGGTTCGTTATCATAAGGTGAATATCAAGAGGGAGTTTCGTCACTTTGCGAATTGCCCTGACGGTGTCTGGTCCCAGACTTATGTTGGGAGCGAAGTGCCCATCTGCAACATCCACGTGAATCATATCAGCACCAGCCTCCTCAACTCTACTGATCTCACCCTTCAAGTCAGCATGATCAGCCGCCAAAATCGAGGGCGCGATCTTGACCCCTTTCATTCTTCCAACATCGTCTTTACGAGCTTACGGACAGTGTCTTTGTCCGGTGCTTTCCCGTGGTATGCGGGATCCCATTCCATGAAAGAGACTCCTTTCCCTTTGACGGTATGGGCGATAATCACAGTTGGTCTGTTTCTCATATTCTCCGCCTTTTCCAACGCGTCGATTACTTGACGAAAGTCAAACCCGTCAACTTCCAAGACATGCCAATTGAACGCCTTCCACTTGTAGCCCACAGGTTCCATCGGCATGATTTGCTCCGTCAGACCGTCTTGCTGTATTCCGTTTCTGTCGACGATTGCGGTCAGATTGTCAAGTTTGAATTTCGGTGCAGCCATTGCCGCCTCCCAGGTTTCTCCTTCATCGAGTTCACCGTCGCCAAGGAGGGCGTATACTCGATAGTCTTTCTTGTCCACCTTTCCAGCAAGGGCCATGCCTATTGCGGCCGAAAGACCAATTCCCAATGAACCTCCAGGAAACTCTACGCCTGGAACCCTATGGTCCGGGTGGCCTTGCAGACGGCTGTTGATCTTCCGTAGAGTCTTGAGTTCGCTTGTTGGAAGATATCCAGCTTCTGCTAGGGTCGAAAAAAGGACTGGTGCAGCGTGTCCCTTGGACAGTACGAACCGGTCACGGTCCGGCCAATCCGGACGCTTGGGGTCGTGCCGCATCTTGTAGAAAAATAATGAGACGAGGATCTCGACGGCCGAAAGGCTTCCGCCGGGATGCCCTGACTTTGCCTCTGCCACCATCTCAAGAATATGGGCTCGAATCTTAGCTGCTTTCTGCAGAAGCATGCCGATGGGAATGGATTGCTCTTCCATAATCAATGGACCGGAACCTGAACTATCTGCTCTGCAAGCTCAAGTGTTGAGTTGGCTTGAGATCGAAGATCGTTCAGGTCTACAACAACAGTGCCAAGGTTGTCCGCATGCTGTGACGCAGCAAGTCCCGCCAGGAGGACGGCCTCCCCTATCGGTGCCTCACCGACAATGGACATGGCTAGTACTGCTGTCATGCAGTCCCTTACACCGACGGCGTTGAACCCGGGCTTGGGACCCTTGAAAGGCGGAAAACTCGTGATATTCTTCTTCTCAAAGAGGATCATGCCTTGTTCGCTTCGGGTGAGAAGGAGAGCCTCACATTCCAGCCGCGTCATGAGGTTGTGTCCCATATTCCTTAGCGAGGTATCGTTGACCATGCTAACACCAGTTGCAATCGTTGCCTCGCGGACGTTAGATTTTACCATTGACACTCCCACGTAGTCTAGGTAGTGCCGGACTTTGGGTTGAGCGACGACTTTCTTCTCTTGGACTCGGCACCCTTCAACGACATTGCTTATGAGTTCAGGGGTGATGACCCCCTTGTCGTAGTCGGAGAAGACAACGCCGTCAGCATCTTCCAGTAGGTCATCCAAGGAGTAGAGGAATTGTTTTGTGACATGCGACTCGACGTCAGTCCGTGATTCCTTGTCAATTCTAAGGTATTGGCGATGGTTCAGGATGAATCGGGTTTTCAGGCTTGTGGGGCGGCTGTTCACGACGGTACCTGAGATGTCTACGCCCTTCTTCTCTAGCTCCTCTTGGAGCCACTTTCCCGGCTCATCATTTCCCACGACACCCAACACGCGGACCTTCGCTCCAAGCGCGACCAGGTTGTTGGCGAGGTTCGCGGCCCCTCCGAGCACTAGTTCCTCGGAGATGAAATCTGCAACGGGAACAGGTGCTTCTCTCGAGAGTTTTCGCCCTTGAGAGCGAACATAGCGGTCGACCATCAGGTCGCCCATAACCAAGATTGTCTTATCCTGAAAGCCGTCGATTATTCTCGTAGGATCGGAGACGGCCAGTGTCAACTAGGGCTCTAAGAGGAGCGGAGACTAGCGATGTTATTTAAGATTGTCAGAAATGGGCATCCACACAGGGGCCCACGCGGGCTAAGGTAATGCGTTACTTGACGTCTTCGGCCCGTTTTACGAGCCGCACTCTACACATGACATGGTCTCCATCTTTCACTCCGAAAATCTTCCGAATCTCTTCAGGGATCGTTATCCTTCCCCCGGCTATGACTTCAGCAAAGAAGGGAATGTCCTCTTCATCGACCTGAATTGGCAAAGTGGTCTTCGCGCAGACGAATGCATTCGGCCAGTGATATAACGTTTTGACAAAACTCACATTAAGGACGAGGGTAACGAGAGATTGTTTCGATTGAAGACTGTTGTAGACGCAGGTAGTGAAGATCTCTCTAAGATGAATTTCGATGTTTCAGACGAACAAAAGCTTGTCCTAGACGAGGTTGACCGGGCTTGCCAGGAACTCCGCCCACTGGAGGACCAGGCTTACTTGGCTGGGAGGTTTAACGATCATCTTGTACCCATTTTCAAGAAGGCCCAACTCCTCGGACTTCCTATATCGAGACGTTACGGTGAGGGTCAAGGCGCTGACATTCTCACATACGCCTTAGCTTTGGAGAGGATCGGCCGAGAAGGAACTGGGGTCCGAACGTTTCTCTCCGGACACGTTTCACTAGGCCAGTTGACAGTGCAAAAGTGGGGCAATGAGGATCAGAAACAACGCTATCTTCCGCAGGCGACAAGAGGGGAAAAAGTAATGTGTTTTGGGTTGACCGAGCCCACCGCGGGCAGCGATCCCACCTCGCTCCGAACCTCATTCGAGGACAAAGGAACCCACTACCTCCTGAATGGCAGTAAGGCATGGATTTCTAACGGCAGCATATCCGACACCTCGGTAATATTCGCATACCCGAAAGGCAAGCATGATGGAATGTGCGCGTTCATAGTTGAGAAACGATTCGAAGGCTACTCATCGCAACAACAGAAACACAAACTAGGAATGCCGACCTCGGACACGGGCTCGATCTTCCTAGATAACTGCAGGGTCCCGAAGGAGAATCTTCTCGGCCCTCTTGGAAAGGGTCTGGGTGTCGCCTACTCTGGGCTAATGAGTGGCCGACTCAGCGTCGCTGCAGGGTGCTTGGGAGTCATTGACGACTGCATTACAGAAGCTGTCAACTACTCGAAGCAGCGAGTACAACACGGCAAACCGATCGGAAAACACCAACTCGTTCAACGACATATTGGAATCATGTCGACGAATCTGGAAGCGGCGAAGAACCTCGTTTACAAGGCAGCACTACTCAAACAACATAGCGACGAACAACCGGAAAACAAAGAACTTCGCGAACACGCAGACATCACCATTGCCCAGGCAAAATATTTCGCCTCAAATGCATCATTCGACGCCGCAGATCGAACCGTTCAGATATTCGGCTCAAGCGGATACAGCTTCGAGACACGAGCGCCCAGACACCTGGTTGACACTAGGGTCTGCCGAATCTACGAAGGAACTGACGAGATCATGATCCAGAAGATCGCCGTGAACCTTCTCGGACAAGACTTCGAAGCATACCGCTAATTCCATACCCAGAGACTACGGTAGGCACAACGCTAGTCCCATATGGACACCCCACTTTTGGGCAGACTTATTTCCGAGACACGCCGATCTTACCCTTAGAGCCGCCGCAGAGCATCGTTTCTTCAAGAGCTGATCAAGCACGATCCAAGTGTCCAGGAAAACACTAGTGATAGGAGTTCAGTCGGCTCTAAACATTTTCTTAGCCATATGGCTCTACAATGAATACGTTCACAATCGATTCATGCAAGACTACCTGGCCAGCACATTCTCATCTATGAGCTTCGCGCTGCCCGTACTACTTGCATCCGCTGCCATTGCAGGAGGCTCCTTCACTGCTTATTCGAGAAGACACCAAATCACGAGAGGGCAGATTGCACCGGGTCTCAAGACAGAAGCGTTTGCTGGATCGGCGGAGAAATTAGCGACCCTAGATACATGTCCGTTCTGCAGCATACCGCTCAAGAATATCTCGGAAAACCGTTTCCAATGCAGGAAATGCCGTAGATACTTCAAGAAATAACAGCCTCTACCCTTCCCCGGAGCCGTCGACCGGGAAAGCTTCTAAGGAAGCGTTCGTCGAGCTTTTGGGAAACGAAGCGCGCACAAGAAATGCATCGACCTACGGTTCTCCTTGACGAACAATTGTTCGGGCTAGATGAATATCTGAGAGATCTCGGTTGGTCAACAACGAAGGTTACTCCAGGAATCACTGACGACGAAGTCGTCAATCTCGCGAAGGACAACAAATACATCGTGGTAAGCCTCGACAAGAAGCTTCTTAGCAGATGTAGAGTGATGGGCATCCCCTCCGTTGATCTCGGACTTGAAGTGCAAGCCAAGATCGTACATGAGTCTCTTCAGAGGATCATAACTAGCCAGGTGCGTCCTTGAACAATTGTAAGTCACGTAGGAGGCAGCTCCATCATTGAATGCTCAGAAAGAAGACGACGGTTCTCAGTATCTTCAAGAAGCGTGTTACTATCTGCTCAAGAAGGGTCTGACAATTGAACAGGTATCTAAAGCGCTTGAGATTTCAGAGCAAGAAGCGACTCGGCTTCGTCAACAATTCGAATCAAGGCTAGCCTCTGGCGACTCAGTCGAGAACGAAGTCGACAGAAACCTCTGGGAGGATGTCTACAACGACTCTGTCGGTAATGAAAAGATAACCTTCGTGAGGGACAAAGGGTTCTATCATTGCAGACGAGACGACTTAGACAAAATGGAGTCTCCCGCGCTCATGGCAATTTTCGAGACAAGCAAGAAATTCCTGGACTTCGATATGTACAGAAGATACCTAGACAGCAAGCCACCGGCTGGTTATGATCCGATGGCAATGCAAAGGCAGGTGAAAAGAGCTGTCGACTTGATCGAGCAGATATTGAA
>WNEQ01000436.1_pt1 | contig 30992 bp, 29 predicted proteins | sample 5399971 | NCBI WGS metagenome assembly WNEQ01 (sample SAMN13153330, study PRJNA577476) | soil metagenome | isolation source: 20 cm grassland meadow soil 2 days after 1st rain plot 5 | place: USA:California | collected 2015-09-18
CCCGCTGCATCGAATACTCCTGTTCGCCAATCTCACCCTGACTGACTTTGCCTTGAAGAGCCAAATAACCCGATAATATTGATCCTCCGAGCTGTTCCCGAAGGTCTCGGATATTCTTTCCGACCAAATCATTCAGTTGCCCGGCTCTCTCCGAGAGAGCCCTCGTTACCTTTGAGATCTCTTCCTTCAGCATCGCAGTCCGCTGTCGGAACCCGTTTAGTTCAACGATTATCTTCTCAATACCTAGTTCGCTCAACAATCAACCCTTCGCAGAGACGGGAGCATCCTCTCCACCCAATGAATTACACCATGCGTAACCCCTTGCTGCTCCCAAGAGTGACAAAAGGTGCGTTGGGATAGTCCCATTTGCAACCTTGACCGGCCCCAAAGGGCGAGAGAGACTCCTTAGGCGCGAATGGTAGCTGGGGGAGATTCGTTAACGTTAGCGACCTTATTCCGATTAGCTCTCAGAAAGTCGTTGAAGGAGCTCGTCCCCTCTCGAACCTTACCTCGCCGCCCCAGAAACTTGTTGAGTTCGAGACCTTGTAGTTTGCTACGCCACTACGGGCTGGCAACTGGCGGGGCCAGTGTTTTCCCTGGTGAGAGCAAACGCTCCAGCAGCAGTGAGGAATACTGGCCCTGTTATTTCCAAAGCGAGTACTGGAGTCCACAAGAGGGGGCCTGGTCCTCCCCCGTACTTACTACTTGTCGCGTATATGATGAAGAGTTGAAGCAGGACAGGAGCTGTTCCGGCTAGGAGGAGTGCGGATCCTCCGATTCGCGGTCTGAAATACGAGGTGAATGAGCCAGAGAATGCCAAGAGAAAAGCGAAGAGTAGGAGGTCCAAGAGTATCTGCTCAGTCCAATTGGGGCCATATGGGAGCCACAAGGTGGCTAGGTACCCCAGTTGGATGAGGACGATGGCAGAGCCTATCAGCCCTAGCACAAGAGTTGTGATTTTGATGGGCAAGTCCTTTGACTTGGGTATAGTACCAGTGTATAGAACCTTGCAAGGCTTTTCAGCAGTGATGCCGGTGTTATTTGGGAACGTTTCTCTCGGTCTGCATTGTCTGCCGGGCCGTGACCTCGGAGACCTAGTTCGATCTCGCTAACGTAAGCTGGTAGCCCGGGGGAGATTCGAACTCCCGTCGACGGGTCTCTTCCTCGCGGAGTCCAAAGCCCGTCATTGACCGGGTGGTTAGACCCTTGCTAGTCCACTACACCACCGGGCTACGCGCAATGGTTTCGGGGAATCGTGCAATAAGCCTTCTCAGCTTGAATGCTCAAGAAAACGCTTGCCTCTGCGCCCTACATCCGCATTACCTGGACATGTGGAATACCAGAGATTACGATGACAGCCTCGGGATGAACAATACCCTTCTCGATGGCTGCACCGATCACCGTCTTCCCAACCAAGTTCAAGATGTCAGCCTTGTCAAGCAAAACTAGCGCCTCGCCCAGACCGAATAGTGTATCACCATAGAAGCCTGCTTCTAAGGAGAGACGGAGCCGACCTTCCCTGAAGGTCTTGCCCATGAGTTCCTCGTCGCAACAAGCAACCATAGTACCCTTCTCAGTGGCAAACGTTCTGAGAAAGACATTTCCCATCCTGAATCAGCTAAGTGGTCAGAATAGATGACCTGGCGCCGCATGCCTCACAGACGAGAAATAAGAGTCTCTCTCTTTTCTCGACTTTCGTATCAGGTCGTTTGCAGACTGGACAGATTACGAACCTTGAAGTGTAGACTTCAATCAGACGGTTGATGGTTTGCTGGGAAAACTTGCCTTGGAAATAGCCCTTTCCAGCTTCGAAGGATCCGGCCGTTGCCATCTCCTTCGCGAGATACTTTAGTACGTGGTGAGGGTCACGGTTTAGGCGGTCAACAATATCTGCAAAATTGTTCACGATAGTGCGTGCACCGATTACGGAGACTATCGCTCGAGGCAGTTCGAAGCGTTCGCCAGAAGAGCCCTGTCTAGTAATGCCCGATAGTGCTCGGTCCAGCAGAGCATCGTAATTCTCCAAGATTGTTACCCGCCTAGAAAAGTTACTAGGGGCTGTATTTCAACCGTTTTTCATCTCCAAATCCTTATGACGCATTGAGACTTCGCCACACCAAAATCTGGAGGATACTCGAGGCTTGAGCAGATGGGTAGTATGTTGCGGCTGGCCATACGTCAACGTAAGCCCGCACTTGGGAACCCTGACCCAGCTGCTTTCGGCAGACATCTACTCGAGATATTTGCGAACCAAAGGTGAGGACGTTCTGTTCGTCAGCGGAAGCGATGAGCACGGCGCCCCGATCGAAGTTGAGGCGCTGAAACGGAAGATTCATCCCCGTCAGCTAGCGAGCCAGAATCACCAGCTGATCAAGAGACTTCTGAAGGCATTCAAGATCGATTTCGACAACTACACGAGGACAGAAAGCCCGGTTCACAAGGAGTTTGTTCGAGAATTCTATCGCAGAGTCGAACGTAATGGCTACGTGCATTCCGAGACAGTAATACTTCCGTATTGTGAGAACGACAAACGATTCCTACCGGACCGTTTTGTAGAAGGCGAGTGCCCCCATTGTCATTCTCTTGGAGCGAGGGGGGACCAGTGCGATAACTGCGGCCGACTGCTTGAACCGACCGACCTCATCAATCCACGTTGCGTAATTTGTGGCACGAGACCGGTACTTAGGGAGTCGAAGCACTGGTTCTTCGACCTTCCGAAGCTTTCCAGGAAGCTGACTCAGTACGTTGAAGGAAACGCGAATCTTCCGGAGAACGCACGAAACTTTAGTTTGAGCTGGATCAGAGAAGGGCTGAAGCCCCGTTCGCTGACAAGGGACATTTCCTGGGGAATCCCAGCACCCTTTGCCGGGGCCAAGGGCAAGACCCTCTACGTATGGATGGAGGCCGTTCTCGGCTATGTCTCCGCGACAAAGGAATTGTGCGAGAAGAGAGGACGCCCATCACTGTGGAAGAAGTATTGGCAGAACATTGGGAGCCGGAACATCCACTTCATAGGAAAAGACAACATAACTTTCCACACTATCATCTTTCCGGGGCTGTTGGAAGCAGCCGAACAAGGCTATCAGCTTCCATGGCAGGTGTCGTCGACCGAGTACGTCCTCTTCGAGGGACAAAAATTCTCTAAGAGCCGAGGCATAGGAATCCTGATGGATGAAGCGCTCGAGCTGGAGGACGCCGAGTACTGGAGATACGCTTTGGCTAGTCTTCGCCCCGAACAAAAGGACGTGAACTTCACCTGGGAGGAATTCGAGCGGAAGGTCAACACCGAACTTAATGACGTGATCGGCAACTACGTGCACAGAACCCTGTCATTCGTCCAAACCCACTTCGGAGGAACAGTGCCCAATTATGACAGGTCGAACAACGACTACGACAAAATTTCAGAAGCGCTGCGGAAGGAAAGCGCAGCAGTCGACGCCTCACTCCTCCAGTTCAGGTTAAGGGAGGCGGTTGACGAGATTGTCAATCTAGCCAGAACGGGAAACAGGTTTCTGAACGAGACTGAGCCTTGGAAGCTCTACAAGCAGTCAGAGAAAGATGCAGGACAGATCATCGGCCTATCTGTTCAGATCGCTGGATCAGTCGCGGTACTATTGCAACCGTTCCTACCAGGAACATCATCACGCATTCTCAAGGTGCTCATGAAGAAAACGAAGCTGAGATGGAAGAGTGCTGGAACATGCTTTATCAAACCGGGCACAAGAATTCCCCCACTGGAGCCCTTGTTCCACAAGGTGTCAGCCATGGACCTGCGAGACAGGCTTGCGAAGATCAGGAGCATCGACACCCCTGAAGTTGAAATTTGACCTCCACGTCCACACCGAGGTTTCGAAGGACGCTTTCACCAAAGTGTCAGAGCTGGCCCAGGTCACACGTCGCAGAGGACTTGACGGCATAGCAATAACCGACCACAATTCTCTTTGTTCCAATTCCCCAAATGGAACCACAACTCTTCCGGGAATCGAAATCTCAAGCGCTGATGGTCACGTGATTGGACTAGGACTCACTGACGCTGTACCACGAGGTCTCTCCGCGGAAGAGACGATCACAGACGTTCACCGGAAAGGCGGGCTAGCAATAATACCACATCCCTATGACCTGTTTAGGTCATCTGTAAGGCCAGACCGTCTGACCGTCTATCCGGACGCTATCGAAGTCTTCAATGCATCCAGCTTCCTTCATTCAATTACCTGGAAGAAGGCGATGGAGTCAGCCCGGAGATTAGGACTGCCCATGGTGGCAGGAAGCGATTCACACATACCGCAGACTATTGGATCAGCCTACACGATCGTTGAGAGCGCTACTCTGGAACCCTACCTTGTAATGAGTGCCATAAGAAATGGGTCTGTTACCCCTATTCCAGGAACGGTAAACATATCTCACAGAGTAAGGAAGCTCTTGCTTCGTTCAACCGACCGTCGCTAGGGTAGCTCCATCTGGAAAAGAGGAATATTGAACCCTAAGATTGACTCTACTCCTCTTTCCCCGTATTCTACATCATAGAGATCTTCAATGAAATTCACGAACGTGCGTACGGCTGTTCTATAGTCAAAGCCGGTCAAAAGCAGATACGTCGACCTTGATTGCGAGCGGATGCTTGCGTGCAAGAAAGCGATATCGTTACCGACTAGCGAAGCGAGGGCTTCGTAGGCCTGTTGGGCTTCTCCATCTCCGAGACTTGACGGTCCTCGGTGAAGCAATATTGCTCCCGTCGTCTTCGTAATTGGCAAGTTAGCTGATGGCGCCCCAAGAGCCCGGATCACCGCTCCTTGAACCGTCTCTCCAGGGAGCAATGTGGCAGAGCAAATGCACGCAATCGGTCCGAGGGACATAATCCTAAGAGCTTCAGGCATGAGTCGGGGGTCGAGTCCCGAGACGATGTCGGTCAGAACCTGTACCGCCTGGGTCGCCTTCTCATCCGCCTGAAGGCTGTCAGAGCTTGTGATGTGATTGTTCAATGCGTTGTCGATGACGATCGTGGAGTCGCACGAGTCAACCAAGTGCTTTAGCCCTCGAAGTGCTATGAAGCGTCTTTCACGCTCGTGGATGAAGGGTATCGCAACAACTGAGATTACGGGGCGGACAGATGTTCTAGTATATTGTGCAATCGCCGGCGCTGCCTCGGTTGCCGTTTCTCCTCCAAGACCCGCCAATAGGATCGTACAGTCCGAACCTTCGATGAAGGGTTTGACTCTGTGAGCGGTAAGTTGCCGTGCTCTTCGATAGTCTATGGTTGGAAGATCTGAAGATTGGTCGGAACCTGACCTTCCGTCAAGAAGGACCTTGTTGTCAGCGGGCGATTTGGAAAGCTGGCTTCGATCGGTGTTGACTGCTACGCAATTTGAAGGACTAGCTCCTGCATCGATAGCCTGATTGAGCAGATGATTACCAGCCCCCCCTACTCCGACGATTGAAACCCTTGGCCCGGAAAGGCCTCTGGGAGAGATCAGTTCTTCCTCAGACAAGGTTAGCGCCCATTCAACCCTAAGCAAATTTCTCAAATTCATGGGTGACCTAATTGTATCTCAATTGTAATACAATTATGAGCATCAGCTCGTCTCCCTATTTATTGATAGATTTCTGATCGTTACCAAGAGGCACTATTCATGGTTCATAATTGAGAGAGTTTGGCAGGGCCATGCTGACATCCAACTTGAAGTGCCGATGAATTTGCGAGCGACTTGCCTAGGATTGGGTTCTGAAACTACGGATTCCGATCCCATCGCAGTTTGAGCGTTTTCGGATGAGATGCCTTGACATCGTCAATTCTTCCTACCGATGTCGAATGAGGGGCCTCCTTGAGAGTCATCGGAGTAGACACTGCTTCTTTCGCGACTTCAATCAATGCGTCGACATAGCCGTCAAGATCATAGAGGCTCTCAGTCTCTGGAGTCTCCATCATCATCGCCTCATCAACTACGAGCGGGAAGTAAATCGTCGGGGGATGAACGCCCTTGTCAAGCAGACGTTTTGCCACGTCGAGGGCTCTGACACCTGTCGCTTCTCGAAGCTTTGTTGCGCTGAGGACGAACTCATGCTTTCTTCTTCTCCCGAATGGAAGTTCGAAGGAGCCGTCTCGCATTATGCGACTAAGGACATAGTTCGTGTTCAGTACCGCTGTCTCCCCCACACTCTCAAGACCTTCACGTCCAAGACTCAAAATGTACGCGTATGCTCGGATCAACACGGCAACGTTGCCGTGAAAACCCCTTATCTTCCCAACCGTGTTTGGCACTCTGTAATCCAAGAAAAACTTGTTTCCGTCATAGCCGATGAGCGGAACTGGCAAGAAACGCTCAAGACTTTTCGTTACTCCGACTGGTCCCGAACCAGGTCCCCCCCCGCCATGTGGGGTTGCAAAAGTCTTGTGAAGGTTGAGATGAGCGATGTCAAACCCCATGTCTCCGGGACGAACCTTTCCTAGGATAGGATTGAAGTTGGCACCATCGTAGTAAAGAAGACCCCCCGCCTTGTGAACTGTCTCGGCGATATCGACTATCTCCTCCTCGAAGATTCCTAGTGTGTTAGGGTTCGTAATCATAAGTCCTGCAGTCCTGGGTCCTACTGCTGCTCGCAGCGCGTTCAAGTCAACCATTCCACGCTTGTCCGATGGCACGACTACAACCCGGAATCCAGCCATCGCCGCGCTTGCCGGGTTCGTGCCATGGGAAGAATCAGGCACGAGCATCTCTGTTCTGACATCTGATTCTCTCTTCGCATGATGATACGCCCTGACGATGAGTGTTCCAAGGAACTCTCCCTGTGCGCCTGCTGCTGGCTGCAAGGACATTCTGCTCATGCCTGTGATCTCGCACAGCATCCTCTCAAGTCTGTAGAGAATTGCGAGGACTCCTTGAGCAGCGGCTTCCGGCTGTTCTGGATGCATCTTCTCTATCTTATGAGACTGAACGACTGCATCACAGATCTTGGGATTGTATTTCATCGTGCAACTCCCAAGCGGATAGATTCCAAGATCGGGCGAGTATACTTGTTGAGAGAGTCGTGTAAAGTGCCGTATGACTTCAGGTTCAGAGATTTCGGGAAGGCTGAGGAGAGTGGCCCTTCGCAATCCCTCGGGAATTATCTCCATCGGATCGACTTTCAGTGCCTTGCTCTCCTCGTCTGTTGGACGTGGCGGTAGATGTGCAATCCTGCCCCGGTAGGACCTCTCAATGATGAGTGGCTCATCCCACTTTGCCTGATGAAACCCCATTACATGGCCTCCAAAGCTAGCTCCTTCGTTTCATCATTGAGCGCCGAAGCCAGTTGGTCGATGGATTGTTTGCTGTTGAGCTCGCTGATACCTATCAGAATGCTTTCTCCAAGTTCTGGAAAGCTGTCAGCGAGGTTCTTTCCACATTGGATGCCTCTGCGTAGTAGACTGTCTTGCAGTTTTCTTGCAGACGACCTCTCGGACCTGAGTGTTACAACGAAGTCCTGGTAGTGTGCTCCTCGGAACCTCGGTACGACTAGTTTGCTCTTGGTCTTGATAGTCTCAATGGCGTACTGGGTCTTTGTGAGAATCGTTCTGAACAGCTGATTAAACCCAGAAGGTCCTAACAAGGACATGTAGGCAGCAGCACCAATCGCAAGTAGAGCTTCATTGGTGCAAATGTTCGATGTCGCCTTTTCGCGGCGGATGTGTTGTTCCCTAGTTTGGAGAACCATGCTGAAGGCTCTGTCTTTACCGTCAACGGTAGTTGTCATCCCTATCAACCGTCCGGGCATTTGGCGTGTCAGTGCTTCGCCCTTGCATCCAATTATTCCCAAGGAAGGTCCGCCGTAGTTCATCTCGGTGGCTATTGACTGGCCTTCAGCGACCACGATGTCTGCACCGTATTCTCCTGGAGGCTTTATTCCACCCAGAGAAACGGGATCGAACCCAACTATTGCTAGGGCACCCTTTGAGTGGCAAAGGGATGGAATGTCGGGGACTTTTGGATCGAGTAAGCCGAAGAAGGAGGGAATCTCTGCATAAACCGCGCTGGTGTCAGAATCTAGCTTTCCTTGAATGTCGCCAAAGTCTACCCCTCCTGTCTCAGCGTCATATGCATACTGTTCTAATCGGATGCCGATTGGTTCTGTGTAGTTCCGGACCACAGACAGCTTGTCTGGATGGAGGCAGGACGGAACAAGTAATTTCCTCTTTCCGTTGGCCCTGGCCCCCATTCGAGCCGCCTCCCCTATCGCACTCGGCAAGTCATACAGGGAGGAATTCACAACATCTACCGCAGCCAAATCCGCCATCATGGATTGGAATTCGAATAATCCTTGGAGTAGGCCTTGGGAGATCTCAGCCTGATACGGCGTGTACGAGGTCTGGAACTCTGTCCGGGAGATGATTGCCTTTACCACTGCAGGAATATAGTGATTATAGACGCCGGCCCCAAGGAAAACAGAGTCGTCTGCTGCTGACCGGTTCTGAGAGAGAAGAGATTCGACTTGGGCCTTGACTTCTTGCTCTGATGAGAGGCCTTCAATGGCTAGCGGCTTGTCAACTCGAATATTTCGGGGAATATCGGCGTAGAGCTCTTCCACCGATTTGGCCCCGATCTCCGCTAGCATTCTGGCCCTGATGCCATCCGTCGCATTGGGCAGATACGGATGGGCCTTGGTCCTCAATTCGCGTCTTTCGGGCTCGGCAACCGCAATACTGATAATCCTTCGCCCGATGCTGGACCTTTTTTATAGACGAACAAACAGAAGCCGGCTCCTTGTGAGCGTCGTGGTGACGTGGGATACAACAATGGCCCTGCTCACAGCTCTTCTGGCGTTTCCTCTCACGCTAGCCCTGACACGTTTCTTCATGTCCTACAACCTCAGCAAGGGAATATCTGGGGTGGATGTTCACAAGGTCGATAAACCTAGAATTCCCGAAATGTGTGGTGCATCAATCCCGATAGTACTTGTGGCGCTCGCGCTGGTCGAGAGCATGGTCCAGCCTGAGCATCTGCTACCATTAATCGCCTTTGCATCCGTCGTCGGCGCTACTGCGCTTGTGGGAGCATTGGATGATAGAGTTAGCATGAGAGGCCGATACAAGCCCGCTTTGGCCTTGCTGTGTGGCCTTCCGATCGTCATTTTGGGATTATTCAATCCGGGGATGGTCTACAATTCCACCCTTAGAGTGCCGTTGTTCGGTGGGTTCCACCTTCCGCTCATCTATCCGCTTGCCATCCTAGTTGCAGTGTCTGTCACAACTAACACGACGAACATGTTGGACCCTCTGAACGGAACTATGGCCGGTGGGGTGGCCATCATCTGTAGTGGAATTGTAATTGGACTTCTTGTATCCGACAGTGGCACGCTACCCATCTTCCTCGCGACGAGCCTACTGTTTGCCTGTCTAGGGTTTTTCTACTTTAACAAGTATCCATCCCGAGCATTTTCTGGGAACGTCGGACAACTGGCGATTGGAGGCGCCCTCGGAAGCATGGCAATTCTTGGCAGAATAGAAATCGCGACCATTGTGGCGATGTTTCCTCACATACAAAACTCGTTCTTCTTCCTCTCGAGGATCAAGAGATTCGCCGAGCACAAGGAAATTACGGCGAAACCAACTAGACTCCAACCGGATGGAAGGCTCGCGTCAACGAGTAACCCTGAGGCTCCCCTCACGCTTGTCCGTACAATGCTCGCCGGAAGACCGGCACCTGAAAAGGATGTGGTGTCAAGCATTTTCGCGCTTTTCCTATTCTCTTCAGTTCTGGCACTCACTACCATTCTGCTGACAAGGTGAATACCAAACGAATAAGAGAGTTGTAGCAATCCAAGCCCTAATCTTCTCGATTCAATGGGTCTCGATGCTCATCGGTTTCGGATTGCTCGCCCTAGTGTTGGCCCCAACCCGACTGATTCCTAGCGATGTGCCGTTTGAGCGCCTGATTGACTCGATTGTAAAGGCCGGAATAGCTCTCGTCATGTCGGCCTTCTGGCTGTACGTGTGGGATCGACAGGTAAGGATTCTAATTTACCGAGGGGAAAGATAGCCGGCCCACCTAAGTGAAGGGAACGGCCCTCCAATGATCATCTTCGACCATTGTAATGCCCATATCGGTGTTTTTTGTGAACCAAAGGTTGGCCGGGAAAGCATTTGTCTGCTTGCATGTTGGGATTTCCTCTCCTAGGCACAGCCTTCCAGCTAGCCAGGCGAAGTTCAGCTCTGGCCGCGCTAGTTTGAGGCTCGCCAGGGTCAGGTAATGCACGTTAGTCGTAAACCTGCAGTTAATCTCGGTAGGAAGCGGTTGTCCCTTCTCATCCTCCTTAAGGTCGACGCAAAAGACTCCATGTGGTTTCTGGGAGACTGCCTGAACGGAACGAAGCGCAGTATCGTTGATTTTTTCGGAATGGACCACCCTGTTGAGTTTTGACGTTCCCCCCCTGCCGACGAGGCGATTTCCCACCCAACTCAGTCGTTCGCGAACCATCGAAGTTACAAGCTTGCCTTCACTCCATAATGACATGAAGCAGAAGTCTCTTCCCGGGAGATAGTCCTCAGCGATGAAGTCGGTATTGAAACCCTGTGCCCAATGAAACATTGCCCAGTAATAGGCTTCTTTCTTTGACCTTGCCAGGCAACTCATGAGACCACCAGCTCCCTCCCTTGCTCTGAGCCACCGTGGAAAAGTGAGGTCTCCGAGCTCCCGCAGTAGGGATTTTTCCGGAGGTCGCAGCGCAACAGGCCGCCCTCTGAGCCCTTTGTTGTGCCAAACTGAAAGTGCCTGAAACTTGTCAAGGCATGTATCAACGGCGGCCTCATCGGGTAGAAAGACGGCGGCGGTCAACATTTGTCTATCTCTGGAGACTCTTCCGACCTCCGTGTCCGGTTGAGGAAAGATTGCTTGAATCTTCCCTCTTGCTACGATCTTGTTCAGAATCCGAATGTATCTTGGACTCTTGGCGATCGGGATGGTGTAAGCGGCGTCAAGCCATCCATTGAGCTCGAGGCTCGTCCTCTCCGTGTCCGTCCCAGTTATGTCGAGGTTCTTGCCGTCCGGGCTGACCCTGAGGCTCCAGCAAACATTGTTGCCAGCGCTACCTCCGGCACCGGTCACCAGCAGGCTTCTCAGAGTACGAAAACCCAAAATTGAAAGCATTCCGGGGTAGATAAGCAGCAATTCCTCCGAACATCCCTCTGCCTAACTTGCGGCGCCAAGTGTTCAAGAAGCAATAATTCGATGAATGATTTCTCGGGAAGCAGAATAAATAAGTAGGGACGGTTCCAAAGCGAACCAATCTAGTAAGCCAAGGACACTGATGGACCGAACCCATGAGATTCCACTACCTCTTAGCTTTCTTATTGGTCTTCATAGTGGTTCAGATTCCGCAGTTCGCCGTAGCGACTTCACCGTGTTCCGCTAGTACATGCACCGTTCAGGTTGTCAGGATAATCACTACTAATGACTGGGGAACTACGTTCGTGAACGACTCCGTGCGGGTCAATGCTGCAGCATCCGTGTCATCCCTAACCCTCGGAGTACCCGCTTCGATAAGCGCGAATATTCATTTGATTTCCGCCAAAGATGGATCAGGCAGGACGATACAAGTGAGCCCTCTTCCAACAAACCAAACTGGAAAGTATCAGCCCTATCAGTTTGCATTCCCTTCACCCATAACCGGCAATTATAATTTCACCGTCAGATCGGTCCTCAGCGACCTCGTTAGTTTCGACACATCGGTAAGCAAGTACACCTTTTCCTTCAGCGCATTTCCAGTCGCCGACAACACCTCGGGCAAGCTGGTTGCAAACGTGACTGTGCTAACTCGCGATTGGCCCACTCCAGCAACGACCCCAGGAAACGCTACGACGAGTGGAGGCAGGCTCTTAATGCCTTCATCTGGCACCGTTCCAATGACCCCATTCAACTCTACGGTATGGAAGATGACCTTCTCAGCGGCAGGAACCAGTCAGAACATGTTCGACGTGATTGCAGCAAGAACGGTAAGGGTGTTGGGCGCTGGGAGCCTTCAGGTTTCAGACACTTACAATGTGACCAATAGGGGAAGAGACTCACCAAATGTTGTGTTCAACCTGCCTGCGGGGGCCACCGCGATCGCCTGCAACGATCTCATAGGTCAACTTGATCCATCGAATTGCCTCACAGCGGTTTTGGGCGATGGCACAGTCTCCGTGACATTCTCGCCCAGATTTTCAACCATTAAGAATGGGGGAACGGCGGTCGCAATTCTTCAGTACTCGCTCTCAGGAGGCGCGTATATCTCCGCGACGGGCCTCGGGAGGTTTACCCTCACCTTCCAGCTCCTCAATAATGTAAAGTTCGTTTCATCGAACCTACAAACAAAGATCATTTTCCCATCCGGTGGAAGAGTCGGAGCAATCTCCGGTCAGACCCCCGAAATCTCAGGGAACCAGGTCTTGTTGGAAGCTGGAAAACTTACTCCCTACTCAAGCCTTGGGTTCACAATGACATACGACCTGGATCCTTTCTGGTACAGCCTAGCGCCCCTCAGCTGGGTCGCCCTGATAGTCGGGGGCATCGCCACTGGCGCCTTGGTGTTATCCTCAGGGCCGCAGGTAGGAAGTACAGGATTCACTCCCATCCAGCTCATAGGCCGGTTCGTCGAGATGTATGATGAGAAATCGTCACTTCGACTGGAGGAAGACAAGCTAGACGAAGACGTTGGAAGAGGGGCGGTGGCAAAGTATGATTACAAACGAAGGAGACGAGTCATGGATCTAAGAATAATCGAGCTCGATAAGCTCCTAAACCCTCTCCAAGAGGAGCTAACCAGCTCCCAGTCGAGATACGGTGAGATGATCAAGAGAATGGCACGAGCGGAAGCGGAGCTGCAACAGGTCAAAACCAGTATTGCCGACCTTAAGAACCAAAACCGCGCAGGAAGAATATCAAGAGAGCTCTATGAACAGCTCTCAAACGATCTCTTCAAGAGAAGAGCACGCGCTCAGCAGACAATAGATAGCACCGTGATTGGCCTTCGAGAAGAGGCCCGATAAGTCGTCCCGTTAACTGGTCTCCAATTGAGAATCCGGTTTGAAGAATATCCCAAGTGGCTCTCGACAGAACTGGACAAACTAGTAAAGCCCACGACCGTTAAGGGACGGAGGCTCGTTGACGAATCAATCAGGGCCCTCGATGAAGGGAGGGAGTTCTTTGACAGACTATCCAGAAAAGGTGACAAGGACATGGCAGGAAAAAAAGACCCGGTTTCCTACAAAGCGGCCCGACTGGTCGGCCACTCGGCACGAGAAGCACAACAGATGCTCGCTAAGGCTCAACCGCCCCATGAAGTAACCTGGGAAAGTCTGAAGGCATTCAAGGATCAACTTTCCAGCCTTTCAAAGACTCTTCGCGAGACACGCGCGAAGACTGTAGCTCAACTCTCAGGCTTCTATCTACTAGACATGCGTTCATTTGGCGGAGTCAACGATCGCATTCTCAAACAAAGTGAGAGAATAACTCACTTTCTAGAAGGCGAGGGAAGCACGCTACAAAAAGCACGCACCCTAACAAGCTCCCTGACCGAAGCAGAAGCTGTTAGTCACGAGATATCGGAACAGGTCCGCGAAGGCAGCGACCTCGCGAGACAAAGAGAGAGCATGAAGACTGCCTCGGCAACGCTCGCCTCAAACTTGGACAAAATCGACAACGACCCTTTGGTAAAGGAATTACTTTCAACAGAGAAGACCCTCAGAAATGAGAGTCGTCAATTCAAGACGGAGCAGCTGGCCCACCTGAAGAGACCACTGCGAAGGCTGGGCGAGCTCTCGGAGAGAGGGGAAGTCCCCCTCGGCCCTGATGCAAGGGACGCGTTGAGACAAATCATTGTGACTCCATACCGCAGTTTCCTCTCAGAGAGAACAGGGTCATATTTTGTGAGCATTATGGAGAGTCTTAGAGTCGCAACTACCTCTGGTAAGATGGGCCTTAAGCCAAGAAAAGCCGCAAGGGTCCTCGCCCAACTCGACCAGCTTACCTCAAACGAAACCTCGAGACTGCAGACGGACGGAAGAAGACTTCTTTCGAGACGCAAACAGCTGTTCCAAAATCCAAATTGCAGGTTACTCTACGAATCTCGGAAAGAAATCATCGATCAGATGGGAAGGGAGAAGAAAGCAATTGAGGATGTCATGGAAAAAGAGCGAGCTTTGGATGCTAGGTCCAAGCTTCTCCGATCAAGATTAGATGAAATCCTGGAGTTGTTGGGAAGTAAGACTCATCAGTACACGGGACAAGAGGTTCAGCTCGAGAAGCCTCTTGAAATAACTCAAAGCTCTAATTGACGCGGGACTCGACAGCCCCTATCATAGCTAGAAAGAGGAGGTCTAGAACTGCATGGACGAACAAGAGCTTTAAGGGACATTGAATCTCCGAACGCTCGGCGTTCAATTTGGTACAATATCATCCGAAAGGAGAGATGAAGCGACATGTTAGGGCATTCATTAGCGTGGCCACAGCCCTTGGGAAGGAATCCGCTGTAGCCGATGCACTATGGAACCTTGAAGAAGTCAAGGAGGTCCACATAATTCCAGGCAGGCAGGATATTCTCGCCATAGTCGAAGTGGGTCGACACCTGCTAGAGCCAGACTCTCAGAGCATCTATTGGTTCATCCTGGATAAACTAAAAGGTATTCCAAGTATCGTCGATACAGAGACGCTTGTCCCGATAATGTCAATGTCGAAGTGGTCAAGCTAGGCTGCAACTTGTCCCACCAGTCGGTCAGATAGTATACTTACCTTAGAACAGACATCTCTTTCCAAAGACATACTTTCTGAAGAAATCCGCGGGCTCTCTCAAGCCACGACACTCTGGCATCCAGAAGCCTTTAACTTCTGACGAGTCTTTTGCGAGAATGAGGAATCTGAGCTGCAGAAAGCGGTTTCTGTGACAGAGAGCCAAATCACGCTGCCTCTAGATGAACTCCCTAGCTCTTGGTATAACATCACACCCGACCTTCCAACCCAACTACCGCCACCCCGTGATCCCGAGGTGGGACCTTCCCGACTCGAATTCCTTTCGAAAGTACTCTTGAAGCATTGTCTTCAGCAAGAGACGTCGACCGATCGATGGATAACCATTCCTGACCCAGTTCTCGAACTGTACAAGCAGGCTGGGCGGCCACGACCGCTATACCGCGCAAGGAGGCTAGAACGTCATCTCAAGACCCCGGCCAAGTTGTACTACAAGAGGGAGGATCTCTCTCCAACGGGATCTCACAAGGTGAATACCGCCCTTGCACAGGCGTACTACGCCGCCGAGGAAGGGCGAAAAGGAATGTCGACGGAAACTGGGGCGGGACAGTGGGGAACCGCTCTAGCCTATGCTGCTAGCCTTCAAGGATTGGAATGCGTCATCTTCTGGGTGCGCTCAGTTTACGATTGGAAACAAGACAGACGAACTCTAATGCAGCTCTATGGAGGAAAGGTTTTCGCGTCACCAAGCAAGGAAACCCAAGTGGGTCGAGAACTCCTCAAGAACAACACTGAACCGTCAGGGTCGTTGGGCATAGCTGTTTCAGAGGGGCTGGAATATGCTGAGACCCACCCAGGGTTTGGATATTGTCTCGGAAGCGTGCTTAACCACGTTCTCATTCATCAATCGATCATTGGCCTCGAGACCATGAAGCAGTTTGACGTTATTGACAGCAGCCCTGATATCATGATCGGATGCCTCGGGGGTGGAAGTAATTTCGGAGGGTTCATGCTGCCTTTCGCCGGCGAAGTACTTAGGGGCAAACGGAATTGCACATTTGTCGCTGCCCAATCATCATCGGCACCCAATCTCGTGAGGGGAAAGTATGAGTACGATTTTGGGGACCACGCGGAGAAAACACCCCTTCTAAAGATGTACACGCTCGGACACAAGACCAGCATGACTCCGATCAAGGCCGATGGCCTACGATACCACGCCGCGGCGCCGTTCATAAGCTACCTCAGATCAAGGGGCCTGGTTAGGGCGATTGAATATCCTCAGGACGAACTCGGTGTCTTTCAGGCAGCCAAAACCTTTGTTCAGGTGGAAGGCTTCCTTCCCGCCCCCGAATCATCCTACGCCATAAGAGCAGCCATAGACGAAGCCGTAGAATGCAAACGCAAGAACGAGGAGAAGGTGATTGCTTTCAACATCTCCGGCCACGGCTTTCTAGACCTTCCAGCATACCAAGACAAGCTATCCTTGTAGCATGGATACAGAATTCGTTCCCTCCCAAGATATCATTCTGGCCTTTTTCACACGAATAACGAGTTCAGTGGAGATGCATTTCTTCATCTGGGCGAGGACCCTCCGTGCAGGTCAGTCCACATCATCAGCGAATCAGTAACACCATCCGGTGCTAAGGAAACGCACAAATCAGTGACTGAAAGCTGCTTATTGAACTAACGCGCCACAACTCTCCAAAGTCTTACTTAGCAAACTCGTTTCACGCGTGAGTGGTCGAGTATGGGTCGAAACCTCAAGTTCGAGGCGCCCTCATGGGACGAAATCTACTCAATGATGTTGAGATTAGCAAGGAGGGTAAGAGAGTCGCATTTCGAACCCGAAGTCATAGTCGGCGTCTCAAGAGGAGGATGGCCCCCTGCGCGGATCATGAGCGACCTTCTAGAGAACCAGAACCTGGCGAACATGAAGGTTGTCTTCTATCGAGACATTGGTCTTCGAAACAAGAGACCGGTGATAACTCAACCAGTAAGCTCAAGAGTCAAAGGGAAGCGCGTCCTAGTGGTAGATGACGTGTCAGATACCGGTCACAGTCTGAGGGTCGTGTCCGCACACCTCAGAACAAGAGGTGCGGGAAAAGTGAAGGTTTGCACACTCTATCTGAAACCGGGAAGTGTTTTTACCCCCCACTTTTACGCAAGAAAAACCTCGAAGTGGATTATCTTCCCGTGGGAAAGACTGGAATCCATACGCTTGCTATCAAAGAAGCTCGGGGACCCACCGGTTAGCGTAGCAAGGATTATCAGAGAATTGAGAGATAGCGGTGTAAGTCCCGCTCTGATAAGGCGCTTGATGGTGCTAGTCTCTGATTCGACAGGACATTGAGGGTCATAGCCTTGCAATTCAAGGATTCGCCGATCTCAGGGTCCCCGACCCCGATGCATTATTGCGTGAGCTTAGAGCCCAGTTTCCAAAGTTTGAGATACAGCTTTTCCGGGCGGATCGGATTGCCGGGCCTGAGCATCTCATCTTTGCTGCGGGCGCAGCGATAAGAGCGTTCCGACAACACCGCCAACGCTCGCACACATTTGCTGTCGAACTGTTACTGTATGCATCGTGCCAACGCCAAATCTCGAAGGCAATACAACTTCTCGGTTTCACATCCAGTACTCATGAGGCGGTATTAACCGCTGTCACCAGCAATGCTTTGCCGCCCAAGCTCGAACAGAGAATGGAGAAAACGCTCAAAGCTAGGAAGGACGATAATGTCATCGAGGTCGCGTCCGAGGATAAGATCTCAGAGCTTATGAACGTCTACGACATCTCTAGGAAGTCAATGTCGTCAGCCCAACTCCCGGGCGAAGCCGCGACGTCCGTCCTGAAACGGTTGATCATCGAGCGTTCTGCCCTGTTGGCGGTTGAGAAGCAGTAAGACGCTTCTCCTTCTCAACACCCAGTATGCCACCAGGTTCGATGACTGAAACACCCGCCAAGTCTCCTATGATCTCTATCATCACAATCTTTCCGGGGCTCTGCAACTCCACTTTTCTCGGGACCTTAGAGGCGACAGCGTCTATAATCTCCTTCGACTGAATGGCGTTCCTTCGCTTTTCGATCGACACACGAAAGGTCTCATCTTCGCGAATCCTTGACACTTGTCGGGCTGCTGCTGCGACTATCTCGCTGATGTTGCAGGCAACTACGGCTCTCACGGGTTTTACTTTGAGAACATATCTGAACTTCCATGGACAATCTCTGAGCGAGGTACGAAGGTCATTCACCACGCGCGTCGGTTCAAGTGACGTCTTCGCAACTGTGAGTCCGCTTACAATGGTGTAATCTGTTCGAGCATTCTTGTCCCCTAATTCCCTTAACAGATATTGAAGCTCAGAGTTCGCGTCTCTTTCTTCTCCTCTGCTGCTTGAAACGAGAAGATTGAAGTCTCTGGGAAGCTCAACCGCTGCTCTGGGCTGATACCCTCGTGGGAACTCTGATGGCACTTCGAATCCTCTCCTCCATGATCGACTTTTCTCTCAGAACAGAGAGAATCCCATTATCTATACTTACTACGGTAGACTCGATCCCAGAACCTGGTTGCTCATCGTCCAGAACAATGTCTACCTCCTCGCCAAGTTGGTTTGCCACGTCTCTAGCGAGTGTGAGTGAAGGATTACCGGTCAGGTTCGCGCTGGTTCCCACTAGCGCTCCCCCGCAGGCCCTGACAAGCTTGATTGCAACCTGGTGACATGGAATCCGAAGCCCCACTTTGCCCGATAATCCTGTCACAAGATTCGGGAGCCGGATTCTAGAATGGACCACGATTGTTAGTGGACCGGGCCAGAACTGCGAAGCGAGCTGGAAAGCAAGAGAGTCAAACCTACCCACCTCTGCAGCTCGTCCGATCGAATCAACCAGAACAGGCAATTGTCCAATTTGTCTTTTCTTGGCACTTACAAGCTTTCGAATCGCTTGGGGATTGAGCGGGTCGCAGCCGAGACCATAAACGGTGTCCGTGGGATAGGCCACAACCCCTCCATCGACTACCAAGGACGCAGCTTTACTGAGCGTCTCTGGTCCGAATCTTACGACCCGCTTCATTTTGTGATCTGACTTCGTTCGAAGTTTATATTCTGTTCAAATTCCGACAACTCCCGAATCACTTGCCGACTCCGACGGTAGTAGTCCATGGCGGAGCAGGAAAATGGCCAAAAGCTAGGCAGCCGAGAGGATTGAAGGGGGTTAGGAGAGCTGCGGTTATTGGAGCAGACACAATTCACCATGGTGGCTCAGCGGTTGACGCGGTAGAAGCAGCAGTAGTCTCTATGGAAGATGACCCGGTGTTTAACGCGGGCACTGGATCGACTTTGAACCTCCTCGGTGAAGTTGAGATGGATGCCGCAATCGTCGACGGGACCAGTTTTCAGACGGGCGGGGTTGCGCTTGTGAGGGGAGTTAGCAATCCCATCCGTCTAGCGAGACTGGTAATGGAGAAGACAGACCATGCGTTGATAGCTGGATATGGAGCTGAGCGAATAGCCTCCATATTCCGTCTACCGACAACTGATGTTTTGGTGGCGAGTCGCGTCATGGCGTGGAGGAAGGCTCTACGAAGAGCGGAACGGACAGGAAAGGAACTCACAAGAAATTCCATATTTGCCAAGTCCGCGTTTCCATTGGAAGTTGGAGACACAGTAGGAGCACTTGCTATGGATTCGCGTGGAAATATTGCGGCAGCCTGTTCCACGGGAGGAGTACTACTCAAGCTACCTGGGAGAATCGGGGATTCTGCGATTGTGGGCTCTGGACTGTATGCAGATTCAACGCTGGGAGCGGCAACCGCGACTGGAATTGGAGAACTCGCCATGCGGTCGGTCTTGTCGAAGACAACAGTTGACCTGATGGAAGAATCTAACGCGATAGACGCCGGCATTATGTCGGTGCAGAAAACGGTTCAAAGGATCGGAGCAGGAATCGGACTCCTTACTTTGGATAGGAAAGGGGAATTTGGGGCGGCACATGACACCCCCCATCTCTGCTGGGCCTCCGCAATCAAAGGAGATTCAGCTACCCATATCGCAGGAACGCCTGTTAGAAGTCCAAAGCTGGGAAGACTTTTAAGAGGGTAAAATTCGCCCGTGCTCTCGTTTTCGGGGAAAACGAGAATGTTGCGCATGACCACAGGGGAGGAATCTAGTGACGACGAGGATTGGGGTGGAGATGATGAGTGGGGAGACGACGACGAGTGGGGAGAAGACAATGGTTCCGAAGATAACTGACTCGGCTATTGACACAAACTTGTTTCTACCGGCCTGATAGCTGTTTCTTATCGGACACTAGGTAGGTAACATGAGCTCTATTTTGAGGGTTCGTGCCAGATTCTTACAACCGACAAGTTTGATGAGTAAGCATGCAAGTCGCAAAACTAAGCCCCCGGATCATCGGATTAGCGGCCGTTCTACTCTTGATGGTTACGACTTTTGCTCCAAAGTATGCGTCTGCTGAAACTGTTCAGAGCTCCGATTTCCAATCTCAAAGTTTCACAAAAACTGTGGACTGGTTCGACTACGTTCGACAGTATGCAGCCACGAACGGAATACCATGTGATTCAACCTGTCAGAACTCCCATGCATACATCTACGCGAACTACGTGAACGTTGGAGGCTTCCAATTACTGTACGTCGGCTTAGTAAATGCGACTCACAACGGAAACTTCGTCACGATTCCGCTTCAGACATTCTTCGAACACTTCAAGACACCAGGTGGCAAGGACGCCATCTCAGCATCGTCCTTCCTCTCCCTAGTCGCTTTCAAAGAAAACAGTTCAACAATTTACCCGAACTCGCCGGACCGAAACGATACTATTTTCGCCTCATTTAGTTTGGGCGCTAACTTGACAGCATTCGCTGGTCGTCCACAACCAGCGTATGTGGCCACCAGCCAAATAATCCCGCTAACCTCGCCCGCGCCGAACCAGTGGACTTGGGGACTGAAATACACGAACCTAAACGCCGTCTGGTGGAAAATCGGTGTCGACCCCCTCTTTCCGTTTTGGGATGCTTTGGTCCCTCGTGGCCTTGCTCAGTACAGCGAACTCACGTTCACTTACACGTTGACACTTGACCCAACCTCCAAGACCGCTACCCTAACGTCAAGCTACACCATCGGCAGAGTCACAAACCTCTGGATGTTCACCCCTGTGGTGCGCCATTGGAACGCTACCGGAACATATTATCTCAATGGATCCCAAACCCCCAACTCCCAAACGGTCTACCAATTTCTGTCCCAGAGCCAAGGGGGATACTCGCCCTTGAAACTCGCAATCGTGCTTGCTAACAAGACGATACTGGCGAGTCACACAACCACAGACAAGGACGAGGCAAACTCGTCCGTGGACGATAGCGACGCAAACGTAACTCGACAGGGAATCACCACGCGGTCTGACGATGGAGAGACCGTTTTCAAGACGGACTTCAGCACTAAGCCCACCTATCAACTGTATGATTCATCTGATGCCAACCCTCAAACCTACAACACTACGGTTCGTTCCGTCCGCCGCGCAGGCTGGGGCGGGAACCCGGTTTTCGCAGTGCAGAACGCGTTCATGGGATTACTGCCGTTGTTTGTCGCTCACGTTGACTATCCGCTGTTTCAAGACGCTCGAGCCCACCTCGCGAGCTTCGCCTCGTCCGACTCACTCTATACGGTATCCTACCCGCAATGGGGCGGAACCAAGATAGTCAACGACCCAAGCTTCACAGCCTTCTACCAGCCAACCGGAAACGCTGGCCTCCTAACAGCCATATTCATCGCCGTAGCTGTCGCTGCAGGAATAGGAGGAGTCTTCGCCTTCCTACTTCGCAGGAAGAAAACCACGAATTTGGGAATGACAGGAACAATGGGCAACGTTCCCCAAGGACCAGCACCTCCAGACCCATCGATGCCGGGACGCTAAGACACCAAAGGCTCCCCTCACTTTTTCGCTTGTTGTTCAAGCCGCATCCTTTCCAGCCGCTAGTAAGAGTCAAATTTCTCAGAAGCGCAAAACAGACACGAGTGTAATGTGATTCGTTGCACGCCGAATTTCATTGCAAGACTCCCTCGACGCGAATCGTTCACTGCGTCTATGACCTGCGATGAACGTCAATTCATCCCCGAGAACATGCCGAGTCCAAAGAAACCCATGCGAATACACAGTTCCACCATTTGGTGCACATTAGTACCACCAAACGTTAATATTATCTAAAGTGACTCAGAACCACGAATCTCAGAAGAGCTGGATCGAGCTGAACATGGGTTCAGCCCTCTAAAGGTTCGAATCCTATGAGAAACGAGATAGACAAAATGGAACTGTCAGACGAACCCAAGTCGTGGGTAGAGGAAGCGAGAAACCGCGTAAAGCGAATAGCTGACTTGGACCCAAAGGACAGGCTTGATATTGTCTACGCATGCAAGGCTGGATGCAGTGGATTGGAAACCTATCCTTGAAGGATTTCGACCAAACTGAACTGGATGAGATCTTTGGAATCATCAAGAAAGCCACAGTTCAATTGATGGAATTGGACATTGACAAGACTGAAAAATATGAACAGTCACACGGTCTGAGACAGAAACCAACGCGAGAGAACCGCCTAGTCAGCTAGTTACAGCTCATCACCAATAGACTCAGTCAGGAAGAATTGTTCAAAATCAGCGCCGAGTCTCGTTCTAAGAGCCGATTTCTTTACACGCTTATTGATTCCTTCACGAAAGCCGCTAGATTTCCGGATGTGAAAAATGGTTATCCAAGCAGATTCCAGGGATTAGAAAGGAAATCGCCCAGAACGGTTCCAAATTGGAATCGATTATCAAAGCGAGGACCATTCCTGGCAAATCGAGTCATGAGCCCGCTTTGCTAGCTTGCCCCGACGAGAACATTCATACCCAAGAAGAGCTCAGGAATGAATCTTGCCACGGAAATCCATCGTAACCATCGCCGAGTTCAGCATCCACCCCATCGGGTCCGGGACCAGTGTTAGTAGAGAAGTAAGGGCAGCCGTAAAGTCAATCTCGAAGATCGATGGACTAAAGTTCCAAGTTACGCCCATGGCGACAGTTCTCGAATCGACCGACCTGAGGAAAATTCTGAAAGCAGTGGAGGTTTCTCACAAGACCCTTCGGAAACTCGGCTCAAAACGAATCTCCTCTACTCTCAGAATTGACCAGCGCTTGGACAAACCAAGATCAATGAAGGACAAAGTGCGAAGCGTAGTCGGGTAGCCGACCACTATTCTAGCCGTTTGAACAAGCTCTGCATAAAGTGAATAGGAATCGGTCTTCCCGTTTTGCCCGTCTCGTAGTACACCTTGCAAGTGTCGCACTTCCACACTTCCATATCCCTGATCTGGGCCGGAGCACCAGCCTCGAAGTCTTCCTGGATTATGTAGCGGCCTTCAAAATCAAGCTGAAGATCGCACTTCGGACATTTCAACCTTCAAGTACCCTATTGGCCATACTCTTCAAGGATGAAGCGGTCCGCGTCGATCGCAGCCTTACAGCCGTCAGCAGCAGCAGTCACCGCTTGCCTGTATCGATAGTCTCTGACGTCTCCCGCGGCGAACACTCCACGAACGTTGGTTTCGGTCTCGTCCCTGGTCACGACGTATCCCTTGGCGTCGAGTTCCAGCTTCCCCTTGAATACGGAAGTGTTCGGCTCATACCCTATGGCTACAAAAACGCCGTCCGTCTGAACAACCGATGCGTTTCCAGTCTGCAAGTTCTGAACCTTGACCCCCGTAACTTTGTTGTCTCCCAAGACATCGTTAATTGTTGAATCCCAGATGAAAGAGATTCTCGGGTTTTTCACGGCGCGGTCCTGCAGTATCTGGCTGGCCTTCAGCTTGTCCCGTCGATGGATAACGGTCACTTTGCGAACTATGTTCGCTAGGAAGTTTGCCTCCTCCATAGCTGTGTCACCGCCGCCCACAACGACGACCTCTTTTTCCCGGAAGAAGAATCCATCGCATGTCGCGCAACTCGATACGCCCCTTCCTCGCAGCCGCGTTTCAGACGGTAGGCCTAGCCATTTCGCTGAAGCACCCGTAGCGACTATCACCGTTTTCCCTTCATGAATCGTACTCCCAACCTTGACCTTGAAAGGTCTAGCTAGGAAATCCACTTCACCTGCATCGTCGAAGACTACGTCTGGGCCGAATCGCTCTGCCTGTTTCCTCATATTTTCCATCAGTTCAGGGCCGAGAATCCCCTTCGGAAATCCTGGGAAGTTCTCGACATCAGAGGTCAGCATCAGTTGACCGCCGGAAATCGAGCCAGCTACGAGCAAAGTCTTCCGTCCGGCCCTGCAGGAATAAACGGTGGCCGTATAGCCCGCCGAACCGGATCCGATTACTATGACATCATACATGATGCAGATTGTCTCTCAACATAGACTGCTCTAATTTATGGATATTCTTGCTGGGCCCAGCTCGTTCGATTCAAATGCTTAACTATGAACCAAAGAGCTCGCGATGTTGAGCTGCCTAAACTGTTCGAATACCTCGGACTCAAAATCCGCTGGCTAGGACACGACGGATTCCTGATAAAGAATGGCAAGACGATAGTCATAGACCCATTCAAAGTGCAATCCAAACTAGACAAGGCAGACATTTTGCTCATATCACACGAACACTTCGACCATCTCTCGATAGAAGACATCACGAAGACTGCCTCAGACAAGACCATTTTGGTAGCGTCGACATCATGCAAGGAAGGATTGTCCAAGATGAAGTTCAGGGAATCCACATTCCTGAAACCCGGCGAAAAGGTCACCTTAGAGAATGTCACAATCGAAGCGATTCCAGCCTACAACCTGAACAAGTTCCGGGAACCGGGAAAACCGTTTCACCCCAGGGAAGAAGCCAAACTTGGCTTTCTGATTCAGATCGAAGGAGTGAGAGTGTACCATGCCGGTGACACAGACTTCATCCCAGAGATGAAAGGACTTAAGGCGGATCTTGCCCTCCTTCCAGTTAGTGGGACCTACGTTATGACCCCACAAGAGGCCGCTTCTGCGGCGGCCGCCATAAAGCCGAAGTTGGCTATTCCGATGCACTACGGCGCCATTGTTGGTTCGGAGAAAGATGCCGTGGAATTCAAACGACTTGCCCCAGGCACCGTCCAGATTCTAAAAGCGGAATAGCACTCGAAAGGCATCGTACACATTAAGGGAAGTGCACTATTCCATTTTTGATAGGAACGGCTCTAGAGTACTCAAAAGTTCTGAGTGGGACCTGTACGTTCTATCGGGAGCTTTAGCGAGAATCTTAGCAACTCTCATCCTTTTGTCAATAGTCAGATCGAACAATTTCCAGCCTTGACTTCCAACCAAGTCATCTCTTGAGGCGGGAAACTGAGCGTCTTCCTTGAGAACCGTGCCAAGCGAGTCCAATCCCGTCTGGCCGGTGACCTTGAGAAACCTCCCTGTTTGAAGAAATGCTTTGAGACGGGCCGCGTCTCCGTACATTCGCACGCCGTGAAATGCGAGGATGCTCCTTTCAAACTTGGGGGATGCCGCCCTGTCAGCGATAGCTTTGATCTCTTCATCATCAAACTGGTAAACATTGGAGGATCCCTTCCCAAAGAGTCTCGAGTAGAGAATTCTGGAGTCGAAGGCCGGCTCTTCTTTCGAGATATCTACCGAGTGTACGATATCATTTTCCGACATTGTCTCAAGAACCTCCTTCTCGACCCTTCCTCGGATTTCGACAGCGGCCTGCAAGTTATTGGCAGTGACTCTTGATGCAATACTAGCTAGGCTCTTGGTGAGGTTCTTGGTCGTGAGAGCCAAATTGTCTGGCAATAAGATCGAAAGTATGTTTGCATCCAACCGTCTACAGATGTCGGTCATCTTTTCCAAGACTCTAGTGAGCATGAGCTGTTGACCCCCTCGAATCGCCTTGACAAGGTCTTGATGTGATCGCACTGTGAACTCGAATCCCTTTGGCACTCGAGAGCGCCATCGGGACACCGCTCGTAAATCGGGATACTCATAGTAAGTGCTGTTTACTTCGACGAAGTTGAAAACTGAAGCGTAGGCGCGAAGACTGTCTTGGTCTGGAACTTGGAAGTAGGCCCAGCCTCCTGTACCGACAAGAGTGTCATGATTGGGCGCGTTTGTCATGGCATTACGGGGTCTCATTCGACTATCAATCTTTGAGCCTGACGAATACTTTCACTTACGATATTCCAGAACGCGCGTTGCACATAGGCTTCATATCAGAATCCTGAACGCATGATGTCGGAGTCTGAGTCAACACGGGCCAAATTAGGCTTGGAACGTCAGGCTGGTCCTATCAAGAGTGGGTAGGGGTATTCTACCCGACAGCCTCCGAGAGCAAGCTCCAGCACTATACTCGGATCTTCCCAACGGTCGAGATAGACTCCTCCTTCTACGCTTTCCCGGCCGAAGGGGCTGTCAGAGGCTGGGACCGGTACTCTCCTAAGACGTTCGTTTTCAATGCGAAGATTCCTCAGACGATCACTCATGAGAAGCTTCGCGACCTTGGTACGTCAATTGAGAGAGAGTTGGACCGGTTCGCAGAACTCATGCAGCCCTTGAACCGTAGCGGGAAACTCGGATGTCTGCTCATCCAGTTGCCCCCAAGCTATCGACAGGATTTGACACACTTGGAGAACTTTCTCTCGATTCTTCCCCATGGGTTCCGGTACGCGATCGAGTTTCGTCACAAGAGCTGGATGCATCCAGCTACTTGGAAGACGCTGTCGAAATACAATGTTGCGAATACTATGGTTGATGAGCCGTTGCTTCCTCCGGAGGTTCACGTCACGGCCGACTTTGCGTATTTGCGATGGCACGGAAGGGGCAACCGTCCGTGGTACGATTATCATTATAGTGAGGAGGAACTGCGCGAGTGGGTCCCGAAAGTTCAGGAAGCGCAGGGCTCGGTGAAAACGCTGTACGGGTACTTCAACAACCACTTTCACGGGTACGCTGTGGAGAATTGTCTCAGAATAATGCAGATGATGGGCGAATTGTCCCCCCAGCAGGAGGAGGCTCTTTCAATAGCCCAGACGCACTTGGGAAAGGGCGCTTCCTCGACTTTTGGTCTTGGACGATGGATCCAAGATGACGATTCTCGGACCAAGCTGATAGACTTGCTTACCAGTCTGATGGGTGAGTCTCGTCTGGCTCGAGCTATGGGCATTCCTGATAATGATGTGAGTGTGGGAGTTGCTACCCACGACAGGGTTGAAGCGAAAATTAGAGCATATAGTCTGATGATGGATAGAGATTCCAAGACGATTAGTCATGATTGCGGTGATTGGGAGAGGTCGGTGGAGACCCGTCAACTTTGCAAGCATGTGGGAAGGGTGCTGTTGACGATTCCGGTGGAGGTTGCGACTGGATGGGCTGACCAGATTCATGAGGATGTTGAAAAATGGAAGTTTAAGGTTCCCGGGAAAACCCGGTGAGCCTGACAGTATTGTGGTGCCAGTTGTTTGGTAAGTCAGGCCTCTACAAGTAGAGGCGTTTCAACTAGCTCCTTGACGGCCATTCGGTACTGCTCTGAGGCGGTGTTTTTCGGTCGGAAGACGATTCCTGGTAGTCCTTTGCTTGGGGCCTCTGCCATTCTGACTGATCTGGGTATGACGTTTTTCAGTACTCGGTTGCCGAAGTTCGCCTTGACTTGTTCCATTACCCTTCTGGACAAAGCGGTGCGGTTGTCGAACATTGTTAGTAGTATGCGAAAGTCGAAGTTTGCCTTTAGCCGTGATTTCACCAGGTCCATGACCTTGAGTAGTGTTGGTAGTCCTTCCATCGGATAGAACTCGCACTGCACTGGGATCAGAATCAGGTTCGATGAGACTAGCGCGTTCAGGGTTAAGAGTCCGACGTTTGGAGGGCAGTCGATGACGATGTATTCGTAGTCGTCCTTTAGCGTGGCCAGGGCTTCTCTGAGAATGTATTCTCTTCCGGGGGTGGAAGAGAGCTCAACTTCTGCTCCCGCAAGGTCGAGATTGCTTGGTAGGACAGAGAGGTTTTCGACCCGAGTCTCTAGCGCAACCTCCTGTGCTCTCTTGTTCTGGGAGAGGACATTGTAGATTGTTGAGGTGAGGGTTGCTTTTTCTAGTCCTAATCCTGTTGTCGCGTTTCCTTGTGGGTCTAGGTCGACGAGGAGTGTTCTCTTCCCGCGTTCGGCGAGTGCGGCTGCGACGTTTACCGATGTTGTTGTCTTGCCGGTTCCGCCTTTGTTGTTTAAGACGCCAATGTTCATTTTTCTGCCCTATGCATTCGGGATGATTACTAAGTGAGTGATATTCACCGAAACGGCAAAATGAGCAGCCCTCAGCAGACGCCTATTAACAAAAACCATACGATAGACCTCAACAGCATCCCTCATTTTGAGACCATTCGAATGGGCATTCTGCTTCTTGCCTTATAGGCTGCGAAAAGCTGAGAGCAGAACATCGATGTGGATACTCAGGTCAGTGTCAAGATCGCCCCGTCATTGATGCGAGAATCGGCAGAAAAAGGGTAATCGTGTAACCTTGACATTGCCTCAGCAGCCTCACTGGAGATTCAAGGTTCGTCTATCGCCAGGGGACGGACACGGACGGCAAAGGGCTCAACCCTAGAAGGGGCTTTCTAGTACCTGTCCAAGGGCAAGAACATGTCAGCCATCAAGCTGGCACAGATCAAGCCTGATGAAAGTACAGGAGCTGTCCTGTCTGAACTCAGGGTCGGCCAGATACGCGTTGAACTGCCCAACAGGTTTCCCATAAGCCCTGAGAGAAACGCCCTAAGACCTGCAGGTGTAAAGGACCCTCTCCCCGGCGAGGTTGCTGTCCTCGCTAGACTTGCGCCACCCGACATGATCAAGAAACTCCTAACACAGGAAGACGCTGTCAAGTCCACGGCAAGATTCCTATCGAAGGAGGCCGGTCCTGACTCTATTCGACTCCTGTTCCTGGCTTTCCGGGGAGGCGCAAGCATTGCGCAAAGCAAGGATCTCAAGACGATTCTCGATCTTCAGTTTCTCGCTGGCCTTGACGTTATCACAGTCCAGCATACTATGAGTATGGCGATTGAGGATTTTGATGCCGATCTGAAATTCGCTGAAAAGTGGGCTGAAGAGCGCGGAGTGGACAAGCCCTTGATGCCGGTGATTCAGGCCCCTGATAACAAAGAGGTGGCTGTTCAGCTTCTGAAACTGGTTGAGAAGCATGGACATGATGCTTTGGGGTTTGATCTTCGGGGCGGATTCTACTATCATTCGCTGCGGGAGATCGAGGAGTTCAAGAAGCGCAAACCGCAGGTCTGGGTTCACGCGTTTCAAGTCCCTCCCAAAGTCCGGTTTGGAAGGGGGTTATTGGCGTGTAGCGAGGGTATGATTCTGCCAATGTTCGGTGTGGACAGTTTTTCCAGATGGATTGTGCCGCCGCCTCCAACGCCGCTTACGAAGGATGTGATTAACGTGTTTGACAGAAAGGGCTGGGGCAGTCTAAAGAAGAAGGACTACGAGTCTCTCAGAGAGAACAATCCAGGGTGCAAATGCGCGGTCTGTCAAGGTAAGGACCTTGAACCATTCTATGAAGGCAAGGTGCTCGAGGTTCTTGCCAAGGCAAAGGTTCACGACCACCTCGCCCAGCGAGAAGAGCTGGACAAAACACGACAGTCCATCAAGAAAGGGGAGTATCTTGGGCTGCTAAGGTCCAAGGAGTATCCGCGGGAATTTCTCAAGTACATTCCAAAGGACGAGCCGGAAGAATAAGCCGGGTAATCTTCCCCGCAGTTCCACCCTCAAATCGCCCATAATCAGCCCTGAATCATGTTTAGAGAGCCCATTTCTGTAGAGCAGATTAGCCCCGAACGAAAGTCCTAGATTTCCCGATGTGAAAAATCCCGATTGAACCAGATTTCACGGGATTAGAAGGAAAAATCGGCTAAAACGGTTCCAAATAGGAAACGATTCTCAAAAAAGGGGGTACCATTCCTGGCAGATCGCGCCACAAAACCCCCAAAGTCCCAGCTTTGCCCTATGAGCCATGTTGGGCCAGCCGTTGCTGGCAACCAAGAGAGTTCAGATGGGAGAAGCTCAGTTTTCACTTACCGCTACCGACCTAGGGATGCGAACCTATCCTGAGGAATTTAATAATGACGACAAGAGCTTCGCAATTGTAGAGTGCGATCATGATAAAGGTCCCTTCTTGGGCGGATGAGGTTTTCGAAAACTATCTGATATGCGAGTTCACCACAATATCGAATGGAAAACCGATAACTTTTCCTCTCCTGTATTTTTACGAGCCTTCAACTGGACTGTTTACGGTAACATCCAGCATTCTCTTCTCCCGAAAGATTGAAAACATCAAGGACAACTCGAAGGTCTCCCTACTATTCTCCAACCCGACAGGAAGCGGAATTGACAAGCACGCGGTTCTAGTTCAGGGAGTGGCGCGGATTGAGGATTCTGACCTCGACCACGGATGGGAACGCTTTTTGAACGACTGGCGCGAGAAGGAGCCATACATTGACAGCTTTCTTGCCGAGCGAGAGAAGTTCGGCTGGTTCTGGAAGAGAATAGTCGTTCGGGTCGAGCCCAAGAAAATCATGGCCTGGAAGAATGGGAACATGATGGCAAACCCGGAGGTATTCAAGTAAGAATGCCTAACCCGAACATCGACTTCAAAAGACTGGCCGAATTCAAATATGCCATTATAAGCGCAATTGGCGAAGACGGATTCCCATTCAGCCTTCCGACAGATTTTGAAGTAACATCACAAAAGGAGATCCTTCTCAAGAAACCTACGACAAACCTTCCTATTCTCGGAAGAAACGTGGGGGTTCTCTTCAATCACATTTCGGCGATCCCAACCGGAGGCTACACGGACCGGAGATACATGCTCCTATGGGGAAGGCTGAGAGACCAGAAAGGCAAGCTCAAGTTGGAGCCCGAGACGATGACCGAATGGGATGAAAAGACTCTACCATTCGGCGAACTATGCGCCAAAGCTGCGCCGCAAGGTCAAAAGTACCTTCAAACGGTCCGTCAGATCGATCCCTGATCCTCATCTAGTGGCTCCGGCTCGGGAGCCTCGGACTGGGGCTTAGACTCTGCTATCAGCAGCATTAGACTCTGAAGATCCAACTCCGCTCTCGTCCGCCATCCCAGTTTCAAAAGCCCCTGATCATCCTCCTCCAAGTAGCCGGTCCTGAGAAATGTGTCCATTAGAGTAAGCGACCTCCAACGACCCGCCTTGTGACCCACCAGTTCTTCAAGCTCCTTCCTCTCACACTTCCCCTGCTTCGATACGATCACTGACATACATGCAGCAAGGGC
>WNEQ01000180.1_pt1 | contig 30683 bp, 34 predicted proteins | sample 5399971 | NCBI WGS metagenome assembly WNEQ01 (sample SAMN13153330, study PRJNA577476) | soil metagenome | isolation source: 20 cm grassland meadow soil 2 days after 1st rain plot 5 | place: USA:California | collected 2015-09-18
ACTGAACGTAATAGCACCGTTTATCCCGATAAGTCGATCAAGAATGATAGTTCGTGGAATCACATAGAGTGCAGTAAGAGACGCGGTAAGTGTAATCATTCTCGTGTCGAATCTGTTCTTGCGAATCTGCATTTCTCTCTATCACATGTGTCTAGCTGTCGCGCGCAATAACTCGGGTCTTAACGATCTGTTGCAGCTCTCTCAAACTTAGTCCAGTTTCATTGGATATTCTTCGAAGGTCTTCGTACTCCACTTTGCCTCCTTGCGCATGACCCGTCGTTGTAAGCGCCCTCTTTACTTTGACCTGAAACTTCCTTCCTACGACTTCCAGCTCCAAGGTGCCACTGGACCTTCTGCTGATGTGTCTAGAAACCGGCATTTCTCGTACTCCAAGAGTCCCGGTTTCTTCCATCAGCAACTCAGCTAGTCGTTCGCTCTTTGCCTTGTCTGTTATGACAGAGATCAGTTGGCCGGGCCGGTTCTTCTTCATGAACAACGGAGTGATTGATACGTCTCGGGCTCCTGCTTCCATCAGTCTCTCAACTGCCCGTCCAATAACTTCGCCGGAAACGTCGTCCAGGTTTGTCTCCAGGACGACTACTTCATCGTGTGAATGTTCAGTCTCAAAGAGCTCGCCCACGGTGAGACGGAGAACATTAGCCACCTGGTCAAGATCCTTCGATCCTGCGCCGTATCCGATCTTGTGAGGCGTAATTATCGGAACCTCCCCTGTTTCACTGCCTACCAGACTTACTGCGATTGCACCGCCTGTAGGTGTCGTCAGTTCGAATTGGATATTGCTTGTTTTCATTGGAAACTTGTGGGATCTTAGGATCTCGGCGACAGCGGGCGCTGGATTCGGATAGGCTCGCCCAGAGAACTCCGTTACTCCGGTTCCGACGCCAATCGGTCCGCACCACCATCTAGCTCCAGATAGTTCGAGTTCATCTGCGAGGTATGCGACGCCGAGAATGTCCACGAGAGTGTCTGCAGACCCGAGCTCATGAAGCTCTACCTCTTTCGCGGAGTGGCCGTGGACCCGGGACTCAGCTGAGGATAGAGTATCCAAGACGGATTTGACAAAAGACGTTCCCCAATCAGAGAGACCCAATGCTTTCCCGCACCTTAGAGCAGATGATTGAAGATCGCTGGCCTTTCTCTTCGAAACCTTCTCCTCAGATCTTACTTCGACCAGCTGTCCCCTGATTTCTCCTCGCTCGACCATGCTCGTCTTGACATGAACATGACTCGCGCCCGTAAGATTCTCTTCCACTGCCCTGGCGACTTTATCCAGACTCTTCGGGCTCCCACCAAGATCGATAAGAGCGCCTAGGAATTTGTCTCCAGAAGCTCCTGAAGAACTGGCGTCGATTATCACCACTCTTCCGGAAGCTCTCATGCTGACCTGTCCAATTGTTCGCGTGGGCACAAGTATTAATCAAGCTATTTCGAGATTGCCATGATCAGCTTTGGAGAAGTCCGACAACTCTTGCGTCTATGGTCTCGGCGAATGCCCCGTTCTGACTGTTATGGGTGAGAACATGAAGGACATGGAGCAGCGTTCGAAAGTCTATCCAACAGATCCCGGGGCCGCAGCTGTGAATCAAATGATTCAACCCTTTCTCCAACTGAACGCCAACATCTACGCAATGCTTCCCTCTTTCTGTCCCAGCTGTCCCAAAAGAATCGTCGCAGTCGAGAAAGAGCTAGCCCAGATCAGACATCAGACGACCAAGTAAGAAGACCCAGATCGCTCCAGTTTTAGCCACTCACCTAGAAATTCAGATAAGCTAAATTGCAGCCGAACGGAGTTCATTTCGGTTAGTCACTTGGCCTCTCTGGGCCTTGGCGGGCCCGTTGGTTTCTGCTTCGCCACCACAGGTTTCTGTAGCGCGGTCCTAGTGGCTCGTGTCTGGGAGTATGTTTCCCTTGAATCTTATCTCAGATGTGGCCTTTCTTGTCCAATTCGCTCGTCTGACGTGTTTCAACTACACCACTTCTACTATGGTCTGGCAATGCTCTTGCTCGCCACTAGTTTTCTGGCGGTTACCAAGAGGCAGAGGGTAAGATGGGACGCGGCCTTGATGTTTGGAATAGGAGCAGGGCTTTGTATTGATGAGGCAGGCCTCTTGCTGTTGAGAGTCCCTTACAACGATCTGCTCTCAATTTTCTTACTGGCATTGTTTGGTTCGGCCATTTTCGGGGGAACCATTAACGCAGCTTTCCGGGACGGGACACGCGAGTTCAGGATATTGGACCGAGCGGATATTCTAACCCTGTTGTCGATCCTTCTCGGTATGGCTGGAGTTCTCTATCTAGATCGGCCTCTGATCACAATAGTAGAAATTGCTGGAGGTGTCTCTTGGGCCTTTGCTCTCGCTCTTGCCACCCTCTTCGGAAAGAAGCACTTTCTCAGGGTCTGGGCGAGACCAGGCTAATCTAGCCGAATTATCTTCAGCGCATTGCTGTGTCGTGGCCGAACTGATTTCATTTTGAGGATTTCTTGGCTGGGCTCGATATCGCTAGGCGGTAGCCATCGGGGTCTGTGAAACGCGCTTCCCGTTCTCCCCAGGAATCCTTCGGTTTTTCGCTGAACTTTACTCCTCGCTTTCTTAGGGTTCGGTACCAGAAGTCAACGTTATCGACTTCAAACTCTATCCCGGCAGTTCGTTCCCCAATCCCAGGTCGACGACTCCCCCTTGGAAACGGGTGTAAGCCTATCTGAAGCCTGTTCGGGGTGATAAACGGCAACGTATTCGGGAGAAAAGTCGTACAGTAGATGGAAGCCCACTTTCCTGGTGTAGAAGTCCCTAGATCGTTGTACATCCTTCACTTGCAACAGCACCTGGTGCAAGCGTAACCCAGCCTTGCTACGGCGCATGACTTGCCACCTGCCCAACAAGTATTATGGATTTACACATTTCAGGTGAGTACGCAATTGACCGCAATTCTTGTTGTCCCCGTTAGGTAGCGCACAACCATAATCCCATCATCACCTGGTTGTCTCCTGGATCAGGAACTAGGTCTTTTCAGGGGTCGTGAGGGCCGCTTCGTATCTCTTCCTAACGAAGGGCATAACGGATCTTACATCTCTAGGACCCTTCAACGGCGTTACCCAGAGCCTGCCTGTTTGACCGGTCATTTCGAATGGCTTCCCGCCGAATTTCGCCTTGACTTCTTTCTGGTCTTTTTCCGAGAGCTTCATCAGAACGACGCCGTTTGTTACGAGGAAACCGATAAATTTTCGATTGTAGAAGTAGCAGAGACAACCCATCATTGGTTTGGAGGTCACTCCTTTCCATGTCAGAACCTCCGCATCGAACGTCTTCTGAATATCGACCATCTTCTCTTCGTCATAATACTTCATGATTTCTGCCGGTTTTCAGATCGACCTTTAAAGCTCGTCTAGTCAAAGGCAGGTGTCAGAGCCTTGAGCCGGTTTCGAAGACCCCTACCGTCAAGTCCGGATGATGCTAGACTCCTAGAGGTGGCTAGTAGTCTCGGCCAGCAGCTCGATCTTCCAGGGCTCAACCTCAGGGATATTCGATGGATGGAATGGATACCAGCCGGCCGCAGCACTCGCTCCGTACCTTCCGATTGGTGCATGTTTCTTCGTCATTCAATGATACTGCCGGCACGTATGATGGGGAAACTGACCGTCGAAGAATGGCGGCCCATAATCGCTTCCTCGCTCGTGTTCGAGAAGAAGATAAGACGGTCAATGAGGGGCACCACGTTCCTGCTAACCGGGCTACCGCTGATAGTCTCTCTAGGAGGGACGATAACCGCTGCCATCCTCTTGCAAATGTCATGGATTATCTTCCTCTACCCTGTACTCCTCTTCCCGCTGGCAATTCTCGGGGGTAGGCGCTATAATGCCGACCTGAAGAGAGCAAGACTAGAAGCCGATTCTCAGACATCTTCTGTAATAGGAAAGGACGCGCTGCTACAGGTTATGAAGAAGATCGACATGATGGGTCTTGACGACATTGACAGATTGAAAAGCGGGAGAGGCGGTCGTCGCCTTGCGAGTCTTCCGAGCATCACCGAGCGTATTGACAATCTTCAGGGACTATCTTCGCTCGCCAGCTTTTCTTCAATATGAGTTGATGGATTGCGTGCCTTCGCGGCTTTCTTGAAAAGTTCCACGAATCGGAGGGCCGCTTCGGCCTCGGGAGGAGCGGTCCTTCTAAGGAGTTTTAGGTTGGTTTTGGAATCGTTTGACAAGACCGAACATTCCAAGGAACAGTGCTACTCCCGCTACAAGGTTCACGGCTGAACTGAGGATTGTCGTCGTGACTCCGACCGATTCTATGAGGGTGGAAATCTGATCAGTAGGGAGCATGAGCTCGAAAAGGAGAGACACTACGTTTCTGACGGTTAGTAGAGCGAACGCGGCTATGATGAGAGTCCAGGCCCGGAATGACCCTGTTAGTTTTGTCACTCGGTAGGCGTAGAAGAACACACCCGCCTGCAGTATGAGTTCGACGACGCTGATGAAATAAAGAGTCGGAATTACAATAGGATCAAGCATTCAATCTACGCCTTCTTCTGTTTCTCTGAGGCTCCGCGGAACAGTTCCATGAACTTCTCTGATGCGACCTTTCTCGGCGAACCGCTGATGATTCCTTCGTAGTTTGAGAAGGCTGACTCTATCTTGATGCCTGCCGGTGTTATTTCGTATTCTCTAAACCTCTTGTCATGATCGCTTCCCCGCATTTTCAGAATCACAAGGGCTTTGCGTAGCGATGACTCGATCTCTACGGGTTTGAGTGCGAGAATACAATCGACTAGGAAGCTGAGCCCTACATCGGTTACGCTGAAGGCTCCTCCGCTTATCTGAGGTGACTCCCACAGCAAAATGGAACTGACTCCATGGGTCTTGAGATACCTGACGATCCGGTAGGCTTCCATTCTCATGTCATCTCTCTTCACAAACATCTCTAGATGACTGAGCGAGTCGATGACGAGCCGTCGAGGCTGAATATCCCGAAGGACATCGTCCAGCAAACTACCGTCTCCGGACTCTAACACGAGACTTGGGGATGTGCAGATTACGCGGAACTTGTCCTCCTCTTCCATTTTACGGAGGTCCCACCCGAAGTTCTTCGCATCCCTATAGATCTGGTCAGGGAGCTCTTCGAAGGTTACATAGATCCCAGGCTCTCCACGCTTCACTCCGTTGACAAGGTATTGCAGAGCCAGGGTTGTCTTTCCCGTGCCTGCGCTTCCCGCGAGCATGACAGCGTCACCCGGCATGAACCCTCCTCTGAGCATCTCGTCAAGCTCGACGATTCCAGTCTTTACCCGACCACCTTCCGCTATTCTACTGGAAAACAATTGGTCGAACTCCGAGGATCCGGTCTTGGGTCGTGGTGTGCTCATTTCGCTACACCTATCTGGACCGTCTTGAGGTGGTTCGCCACCGACTCTAGGATTTCACGGTCCCTTGCGCGGTCCAGGAACACGACTTCAGAGGCTCCAATCCTCTTTTGCTTTAGAAGCCCCAATTGCAGGAGTTCTCTGAGGTCGGAGATGACCGTGATGGTTGTTCTCCCGATTCTACGTGCTATTCCGTCGACTGTGTCAATAAGTCCCGGGTTCTTGTGGAAGAGGATGAGGAGGTCTCCTCTGACCTCTGACGCGAGCAGTGTCGAAAGGATTTCCCCGCCGCTCATTTCGGCCTGCTCTCCACGAAACAGACTTCTTTCGCTGTTTCCAGCGACTTCTCATAGTCGAATCGTGCGTCCGAGTTGTAGGGTATGCTCAGTTTTCGGTAGAGATCTTTGACGACGATCCTTTCGAGAACAGATGCCCCGTTACCGAATAGTGACTGTAATCCCCTGTCAAATTCCTTCGGGTTGTCCGAGTCGTCAAGCAACCCCTTCGACGCCAGAATATCAAGGACATAGCGGCCCAATGCGTTAGCAAGAGCATCGCAGACGATACCCGTGAGCAAAGACGAGAACGCTTCCTCCACTGCAGAATTCGATTTTGCACCCGACTTCTGACCGGTCCAGAGATTACCGTGAGCATTAGCTGAACTGGACTCGCGCGTTCCCATTGCCATGCTCATCATGTTTTCACATTGCTGGCGTGATAGCTGAGACATGAACTGGTTGTAACCCCGGTTTCGATCTTCGTGGACAGGATTCTTCCAATCTTGCACTGGAGAGCCAGATTTTCGAGAGAATCAATCAGTCGAGACGTTCGCGCCTAAGGATTTCAGAAGGAGGCCGGCTTCGTTACACATATTATCTGATCGCTTCGCTATGACGGGTTACAATATCCGTATTCGATTGCCTTCGACTAGGGGCCGTTGGACGAGGAGGATCTTTTGCGGTCTTCTCTAGTGGAGAGTTTCTATGAGACTCTCGGGTACTGTTTCGGAAAAGTCCTACTGGAAACGCTGGGACCCAGAGTACAGGCATCCGTATACGATCTCCTAGGACGGAGTGGAATCAAGAAGGAAGAGATTTCCAACAGGTTCGATGGCGTTGTGCAGGCGTTAACCAGCACCCTAGGAACCTCCTCCAGGGTCATAGTACACAGGACAGTTGTTGAGATGTTCAAGGAATATTCTCAGAGGCTTGACTTCTCGTATACTGACTCTCTGCGAGATCGTCTTGCATTGTTGAAAGAGGCGGTTGTTGCAAACCATGTCCTCCCTCGAAGGTTACGTGAGGAAGGGACGTTCGACAGCGTGGAGAAGCCGGACTGGTCCGAGGGAAATGCCCTGAAAGGCCAAGCGTACAGCAGCCTCTATCCCATGAAAAAGGGCGTCAAGACATAGAAATCAACCTGACACTCTGTCGGTTGGGAAAGCGCTAGGCTAGACTAGACCCTCTTCCACCGAGTCCGACTTCTTGTATAGGACGAAAAAATCGCCCATTGTCAGCCCTGATTCCGAATCCAAGCCCACGATTTCTGGATCATGATTTTCCACGCTTATCCCTAGGGGAATATACGGGGAAAGAAAGAGGCAAGACAAGCTGTCAATGAACCCGTGTCAGAGAAACAATCCCGAAATCACAGCCAGACAGAAACGGTAGTCAGAAAAAATTGGATCCCTGCGCATCTCGCGTGCCATGAGCGGTCCCCCCCGGCGGGATGCTCCTGAAAGTATTCCAAGCACGAGATTCACAAGACGAAGACCGACAGGCGAAAAACACGCTTTTTGGAATCAGTCTAGGATCGAAACGCGAGACCCTTCTTGAGATCCGGTTTTTAGAACGGGTTTTTGAAACCAGTTCTTGAAGCGGTTTTGAAACCGGTTTTAGGATCGAAAAGCGATTTTCATGGGGGCCCGGCGGCCTACTCGAGTCTCGCGCTGCTCCCTTAGTGAAAGTACTGTTGAGGTGCTATGCTTTTTCCCAGGCGCAAAAGTCGCTGGGCGCTTCCAGGTGCCTGTTGATCGCGACCTCGGCAATCGCTTCAGAATACTTGGCCATCTGTCCAACGTCCCAGACGATCGACCGTAATCCGACAGCAAGGTTGACCTCTTTGACGCTGCGCATGACGCTCTCCGTCAGCTGCCTCTCAACCTGCTCGCAGCTCGCGACCCGTTCGATACAATCGTTCGACTTTTTCAGATCGCCCTTCATCAGTGCGTTGAACGAGTCCTCGATCAGCAAGCGCACCTTATCGCTGTAGTCGAGAATACCCTTGGTAAGCTTCGGATCCACACTCTTAGCGTTCCCCTTCAGCCTCAACGCCTCCTGAGCGATGTGCGAGGCGAGATCGCCCATTTGCTCGAGACTCTTCGCGATAACCCTGTTTCCTACAACGTGCATCGGCCCGTCGATGCCGACCTCTTTCGCCACCCGTCGATCCAGAACCGCCAGAAGCAACTGTCGGATAATCATCCAGTAGATACGATCAGCTTCCTCCTCCATGTGCAAAACCTCGTCCGCTAGATTCGGTCTTCCCTCCACGACCGCTTTCACAGCGGTCTCCAGCATCGAGCTGAGAATAATCTGCAACCGCCGCATCAAGCCGTAGATCGGGAACTTTGTCGGATCAACAAAACTCTGCAATGTAACCGACTTCAAACTCTGCTCCACAATCCCTAACCCAGTCAACCGCCGGCTAACCGCTCGAACCTCTTCTAGGTGACGCTGGGAGAGCTCTTTCTTTGCAATAATCTGGACCGTATCATGCCCTGTTAGATAGTTCGCGGTGATGATCCTGGTGAGAAGGTTCGGAGCATCACAAATGTCCGCGTTAATGACATACCGGAAGTTTTCCCGTTCACGGGTTAATCCTGGATAAACGGTTATTCCACCGTCAGACTCTCGTCTGAAAGTAACAATGTCCCCCTGCTTGAGACTAACCTGTTCGACCCAGTCCTTAGGTAACGAGACAATTAGGGTGGAGTAACCGACTTTCTGGACCTTACGAGCTTCCATCATTTGAGACAAATCTAGGTTCCTCTATACAGCATAGAATTAGCGGCTAGAATATAGACTTACGTTTGCAAGTAAGGGATGTCTATACCAAGCACGCCGAATCGGAGAGAATACCAGAAAACCCGTTTACATGTACTTTTTCAGAACGGCCTCAATCTTCGCCTTCGGAACAGCACCGACAATTTGATCAACGAGCTTACCCTGCTTGACAACAAGCATTGTAGGGATCGCCATTATGCCGAACCGGCCTGAGACGGCCGGATTCTCATCCGTGTTTAGCTTCCCGAACACTACCTTTCCGGAATACTCCTTCGCCAACGCATCAACGATCGGACCGACAATACGACAGGGACCGCACCATGGCGCCCAGCAGTCGATGAGAGTCAGAGAGTATTTCTGGACAAACTGGTCGAACGTCGAGTCCTCTACTTTTACTGGTTCAGCTGGATAGTCTGCCATTTCTGTCAACTGCAAACGTGCCGATTCAGGCTGGATATATAGTTCTCACTAGAATTTTCCTGCTAACTCTACCTGGCGCTTGTTTTTCATCAGCCTCGAGACCCTCAGGACTCCGCCGAGTTCTAGTTTCATGAGATTCTTGTTCAGCTCGCGAAAGCTTACCTCTCCGAAGCTAGCTTTCAGTTCCTTGTGCAGATCAAGGTCTGTGAGAGGCCCCTTCTTCTCAACGATCTCTACGATTGCGAGGGACATTGGCCTCGGACTCCAGATATTGTTCAAGCGTGCATTTCGCCAGGCCGCCCCGGTTCTCTGCTTCTTCTAAGTAATCGGGACCGGAGCTCTTTCTTTCTTGAACCGCTTGCCGAATCCCTGGTACCAGTTCTCCATGTCCGGAGTGACTGAGGGTTTGATCCTTTCCAGCGCATCCCTGAAATCTTCCCGTGTGACATTCTTGGATTCAATATCGCGACGAAGAGATACGAGTCCAGCCTCGCGAACGACAGCTTCGAGATCCGCACCAGAGTAGCCTCCCGTTTGGGATGCCACATGGTCAAGGTCGACATCTTGGGATAATGGCATGTTTGTGCAGTGGATCTTCAAAATCTGCATCCTCGTCGCGTGGTCGGGCGCTGGGACGAAGATCAGCCTGTCGAATCTTCCAGGGCGCAAGATTGCCGGATCAATAATGTCAGGCCTGTTTGTAGCGCCAATTACTACAACGTTCTCTAACGATTCTATTCCGTCAAGCTCTGTGAGTAGTTGGCTTATGACTCGCTCCGATACTCCGCTGTCACCGAAGCCGGTTCCTCGTCTCGGAACAACCGAGTCTAGCTCGTCGAAAAAGATGATGCTCGGTGCTGCCGTTCTTCCTTTCCGGAAGACTTCACGTATCGCCTTTTCAGATTCTCCGACCCATTTGCTGAAGAGCTCGGGACCCTTGATAGAGATGAAGTTCGCTTCGCTCTCGGTCGCTACCGATCGGGCTAGCATGGTCTTCCCACAACCGGGCGGTCCGAAGAGCAAAATCCCCTTGGGAGCGCGAATCCCAACCCTCTTGAACACTTCAGGCTTCTTCAACGGCCACTCGACAGCCTCCTGCAATTGCTGTTTGACCTCGGTCAATCCACCCACATCACTCCAGTGGACTGTCGGCACCTCGATGTACACCTCCCTCATCGCCGTCGGAGTGATCTCTCGGTAAGCGTTCATGAAATCCTCAAGGTTAACCTCCATCTTCTCCAGTATACCACTAGGTACTCGTTCTTCTTCGAGGTTTATTTCCGGAAGATAGCGTCGGAGCGCCTTCATAGCCGCCTCGCGGCACAAAGCGGAAATGTCAGCTCCAGTGTAACCATGACATATGTCCGACAATCTCGGGAGACCAACGTCAGACGCTAGAGGCATCGTTCGCGTGTGAATCTGGAGAACCTCGTACCGTCCCATCTTGTCCGGGACCCCGATCTCAATCTCCCGGTCAAATCGTCCAGGCCGTCGGAGAGCAGGATCGATAGCGTTCGGCCTGTTCGTAGCTCCGATGACAATGATGTTCCCACGAGCACCCATTCCGTCCATCAAAGAAAGGAGTTGCGCGACGACCCGTCGTTCAACTTCTCCCGTCACTTCCTCTCTCTTTGGTGCGATGGCGTCCATTTCGTCGATGAATATGATGCTAGGAGCAGTCTCCTGGGCTTTCTGGAAGATCTCTCGCAGACGAGCTTCTGATTCGCCGTAGAACTTCGACATGATCTCTGGTCCAGATATGACGTAGAAATTCGCGTCCGACTCGTTGGCAACTGCCTTTGCCAGCAGGGTCTTGCCGCAGCCTGGCGGTCCGTAAAGAAAGACGCCTTTTGGCGGTTCGATGCCGAGTCGCTGGAAGAGCTCAGGATGGCGCAGTGGAAGCTCGACCATCTCTCGGATTCTCTGGATCTCGCTGTGGAGCCCGCCGATGTCCTCGTAGGTAACAATGGGTATTCCCTTCTTCTCCGGCGTAGGCTCGCTCATCACCTGAACTACCGTGGACTCGGTGATCTTTACAGGGCCATGAGGCCGCGTTCTCGTTGCGATCAGCGGGACGGCGCTGCCGAAGATGCTGAGAAGAGTCATGTCGCCTTCGACAAAGGGCATGTCCATGAATCGCCTTTTCACAAAGCCAACGAACTCCTCGTCAACACTCAACCTGACATCAGTAGGAGCGAAGACGATTGTCTGTGAATCCTTGACCTCGGCCTTTTTGATCGTGACGTACTCGTTTAGGGCGACTCCGGCGTTTCTCCTGAGCAGTCCGTCCATCCTGACGATTTCTTGGCCCTGGTCCTCTGCATATGCCGGCCAAGCGATAGCGACAGTCGTCCGTTTACCGTGAACATCGATAAAGTCGCCTGCGGTTATGGCGAGCTTCTGCATCGTCTCGTTGTCGATTCTTACCTTTCCGTGGCCTACGTCTCTCTGCTTAGCGTCAGCTACCCTTAGCTGTGCTTCCTTAGGTACCATTGTCATTTGGACTCCTTGACCTCGATTGGGGCAGCCGGTTGAGGAGAAGACGAGCGTTCAGTGCCGCACTGGCCGCTCCTAACCTTAAGCTTCAAAAATCTCACTCCTCCTCAAAAGACTTATCATCACTATTAATGGAATCTCCGGTCTTCAGCAATTTCTTGATTGCGATCGATAGCAAAAGGAAGCTACCTACTCCAATAGGCGAAACGCTGTAGCCGTTCTTGTCCTTGATAACCAACTCCCGCTTCGGAGCCCTGTTCACCAGGTCGGACACGTACTTCGGGTTCACAGCCACCTTTAGGAGGTCTGTGAAGGATGCCGAGTTCTCGCAGTCCCGGATCATATGGTTGACCATTTGGAGTCTTTTCTTGTTGGAGAAGAAGTCGCAGATCTCGCTTAGCGAGTCTAGGTCCGCCTCGGAGTTCTTGAGTTCCTTAAAGACGATTTCCCGGACTTCCGGCTGCCATTCCTTCCCTGAGAGAGGGAGGTCCAGCAGGACCTTGCTTCCCTCGTGAAGTGTGAATCTAACGGTCATGGCATACGGAAAAGTCGATCCGATGCTATTTAAAATTAATGTTACTTAATTACCACTTGTTAAGTTTAGGCAATTCTACGGGAGACGAGAACCTCGACCTCGCCTATCCCGTTGATCGACTTTAGCCGCTGCTCAACCTCATCCATGACCCCCGAGGCCTCTTCAGGCATCATGATGTGCACGACTAGAGCGACGAGCCCGAAGGCGACTGGTTCCTCGTCGAACTTGTAGATAGTGGCTATACCCTCGAGAGATCTCGTGATCGCCTGCTTGAGACCGTTCATGTCCGCTATGATATCAGAGGGGAATATCTTGAGAGAAACCATGACCCTTGCCAAATCTGCTCGCCTTCTATGGTCCTGAGAAGCCGCACTTCTGGCATTTGTAGGAGCGGCCGAACCCTCGGCACTTCTCGCATCGCCAGATGGTTGTCTCCCCGCACTGTGGGCAGGGAAATTTCACCGCACCTTCGCGGGGCAGTATCATGCGTCCGCACCAGTTGCAGCTGGGCATTCGAACGGTGCGAACTTCTGTCAACATTAGCGACGAAAAGCGGAGTCGCCTTGCGCATTATATGCCTTCCCACGAAGCCTATTACAAGGCAAGCACCTGACAGAACGATCTTGTCCCTCTAGGGTCAACCCATAGAGTTATCAGTCATAATTCGAAATTACAGATCGCCAGAAAAGATGCAACCCCTGAGTGTGCAGACTGTAATCTCAGGCTTGGTCTGGGTCATATGCGGCTTAGTGGTTGTAGCTACCAAAGTGAGCTTCTTCGCGAGATCCGCATCAGTCTACTGGGAATATGTCGGCGGCCTAATGATCGTTTTCGGTCTTATCCGGCTTTTATGGGGGCTTGTTAGGGGCAGCAAGAACACGAAGCCCGGATTCTGGTCAAGAGTGTTCTGAATCTATACAACAAGTTTCCCATCCTCGGGGAGCCGGTCCCTTGAAGCAAGACCATCCAGGCTCAAGAAAAGGACCGACTTCGAACAGCATTATTACCAAAAAAATCACCCCATTTTCAGCGCCGATCCCGAATCTAGGTCCCCGATTTCTAGAAACATGATCTTCCACGCTGGTCCCTAGGGATACCCGCGGGGATCGAAAGAAGCCAAACAACCGATAACACGCCAGTCCTACGGAAAAGAGCCCATAATCCGGCTCGGACGGAAACGGTTCCTAGAAAAAAGGCCTAGATTCTGATTGTTATCCCGCGACGCAAGATCGGTGTGAGGAGGAAGAGACGAGATCGGAAATCGCCTATTATTAGCCCTGATATCGAGTCTTGGGCTTCTTCCTTACACTGCCCAGGAGATCGTTCGTTGATGCGGCGATAAGACCGCTAGTTTCGCCCTGGCATCTATACCAGAATCACGCCCTGAATCGCGGGACTCGACGAGAATCATTACCAGACAGCAAATCCTCTTGGCATAGAGGGGTTATTGCACAGAGCGTCCGACGATCCATAAGCAGTGTTCTCGTCTATGGAAGCTTGCAGTCCATTGGACCTTTATCGGTTCTCAGCCGTTTGAACCTGGGAAACCGAAGCCTGCCGTCAGCGGTCACTGTCATGTACGCGACCTCGACGACAAGTCGTGGTTTGACCCAGGTTACAGGACTCGGTGACTCAACCGAGCCTTCAACTGTTGCAGTCTTCGTTACGATTCTAGAGAGTTTCTTTCTCAGATCCTCGAGCGCAGTGTTGGAGAAACCTCCTCCCACGTTTCCGATGTGCCGTAATTTCCCGTTCTCGTCGTATGCAGCAAGGATGAGCGATCCAAAAGTCAGATCACGTGTGCCCTCTCCCTGGCTGAACCCAATAACGACGCAGTCTGTCGTCTCGACTTTTTTTGTCTTGATCCAGTAGTCGGTTCGGAGGCCTGGAACGTACTGCGATTGGCTTTGTTTACCGATTACTCCCTCGAAACCACGACTCGTGGCCTCTTTGAAGAAACGAGCTCCTTCCGTTTCGATATGATCTCCGTAGAGCAAATACGGACTCTCCCTAACTATCGACCTGAGCCGCTTCTTTCTCTCTACGAGAGGGCGAGTGATAACATCCTGGCCGTTAAGATGCAAGAGATCGAAGGCAACATAAGTAACGGGCGTCGTCTTGGCGAGAACGCCGACGCGTTTCTGATCATCGACACCGAAGCGAGCTTGAAGACGTCCAAAATCAGGCACACCATCCTCTCTCAGTACAACGACCTCTCCATCCAAGACTGCAGTCTTTGCCCCGATCCGATCACGGATCTTTTGGAGTTCTGGATAGGATCCGGTTGCGTCTCTCAGATTTCTGTTCTGGAGTTCAATTTTTCCTTCATGAAAGAACATGATAACTCTGAGCCCATCCCATTTCGGCTCGAAAAAATAGTTCTCATCATCAAACGCTTTTCCTGTTTTGGCGAGCATGGGACGTATCGGACGCTCGTCAAAGAGTGTCAACGCCTCTCGTGAGTCTTGATACTAGCCCGTAGAGCCTCCATGAGGTTCTTTGTTGGCTTGATCTCTGGGACACGAAGCTCGACAACCTCTTCCTGGCCCTTCATCTTCGCCTCAACCAGCTTCATCAAAGACTCCTGGTAAGTGTCCCTGTACTCTTTGAAAGCGAAGGGCTTCTTCATTATCTTGATTAGCTGACCCGCGAGCTCCAGCTCCTCCTTCTCCACCTCGGGCGCCTTCTTCAGCTCGGGAAGATCTTTCGGACTCCGGATCTCATCCGCGTAGTGCAGCGTCTCCATCAAAATCGCACCCTCGTACGGCCTCAAGGCCACCAAGTGCTCTTTCTCATGCATGACCACCCGCCCGACAGCGACCTTCCCCTCCTGCTCCAGAGCCTCCAGCATCAGAAAATACGGCTTCTCGCCGTTCTCATCTGGAACGAGATAGTAGCTCGAGTCAAAGTAGATAGGATCCAGCTTATCTGCGTCCACGAACTGGAAAATCTCGACGAGTCGTCCGGATCGAATCTCTAGATTCTCAAGCTCCTTCTGGGTAATGGTAACATATTTTCCCTTTTGGACCTCAAACCCACGAACGACGTCTTGCCACGGGATCTCCTTGCCGTCCTTTGGACATATGCGCTTGAATGTGAGAGGGCTCTTGTCCCTAGGACACATTAACCGAAGCCCGGTCTTGTGCTCTGAAATCGCCCCGTAAGTCTTGACCGGTATGCTTACGAGTCCGAAGCTGATTGCGCCTTTCCAAATCGCTCTAGGTGGCAATGTTTCCATCCCAGTCTTTTAGAATAAGCCCCCTTTTCCGAACTCGTGGAATAATAGGATTACCGAGACGGTTAATCGTATCGAAGAAGAGCTCGCTACCCAATGGTAAGGACGATGAAGAAGACCGAAGAAATAGTCGAGATAGACGGAAGAACTCTCGCGCTTTCCAACCTGGACAAGCCGATGTGGAAGAAGGAAGGGATCACCAAATCAGACATTATCCAGTACTATCTTTCCGTGGCCCCCAAGATGATCCCGCTCATCCGCAACCGGCCCTTAATGCTCAACCGTTATCCTCACGGCTTCCCTGGAAAATCCTTCGTGCAGAAAGACTGGCCTCATCGTCCTGACTGGGTCAGAACGACGCCGGTAAGATCCGAGAGCCTGAACAAGACCACCAGACATGTTGTCTGCGATGATCAGGCGACTCTAGTTTGGCTGGCGAACATGGCTTGTATCGAGATCAACCAATTCCTAGCGTCTTCGCCAGACGTCGAGTCTCACGACATGGTACTGGTGGACTTGGACCCTCACCCGCCCGCAGGATTCGAGGAGTCACTTGAGATCGCGGAGGCCGTTCATGCTGCTCTAAACCAGATGAAGCTGCGGCATATGATCAAGACCTCGGGTGCTGATGGGATTCATTTCCTGATCCCGATAGTTCCGAAGTACTCGATCGAGGTCATACGACGGTTCGTGCTGTTGCTAGGAATTCTGCTGGAGCGGCTCGCTCCCGACATGGTTTCGACAGCTCGGAACAAGGGCCAGCGAGCGGGAAGGGTCTACGTGGACTATTTCCAGAATGGCTTGCAAAAAACAATCGCAGCCCCGTTGTCTCTAAGACCTGAACCCGGCGCTCCGGTTTCGTTTCCACTATCACCAAAGGATCTGAAGAAGAGCATACACGCCGAAGATTTCAACCTGCGAGCGGTTCCACACCTGTTGAAGAGAGTTCCAGACTTTGACACTAGCCCTGACCAGGAGTTAGAGTACGCGTTCCAGGAGCTCGGCGCCAAAATATAGTCTTGCAAGATCTTTGGTGGGCCGGGAGAGATTTGAACTCTGTCGACCGATTCCCGTGCTGGTTCTCGACCCCACGGTTATCAGCCGTGTGCTCCTCGGCCGTAAGAGCGTTGCTAGCTCTCAGTTAACCGTGCTGAGCTACCGGCCCAACGGATTCAGCGAGCGAGACAAAGACGCGTATTAAGATTTTTCCAGCACTTCTATCTTCTCCGGTTTCTCCAAAGTCTTAAGACTTCGATAGAACGCGGCGCGATTCTGCTGGGCCGGTAGTTCAGCCTGGTATACCAGGACCCAACGGGTCTTGGGCTGAAGAACGTTCGGTTCGCATAGATCGAGTTTCGATCTAGAGTGACCGAAAGGCCGCGGGTTCAAATCCCGCCCGGTCCACCAATCCCACATCCCGATCTGCAGCGAGTTCACAAATGCTAAAGCCGGGCGCGCAAGGACAAACCAGGAACTTCAGGTTTGTACGATGGATGAGTTTGAAGAGAAATTCATCAAACCAATAGTCAACGCCTGTTATCCTGCTACCTTAGCTGGTCTTGACCTTGCAGTGTTACAGTTTTCGAGCTCCCCGGGACTCACGCTGAACTATACGCTATTGGCGGGCGCAATGGGCTTTCTTCTGTCAGCGTTTTCAGTATTCTCGTACACGATCTATCCCACAAGGAAGAAACTGTGGACCTCTAGCGCTCTTTCCTTCATCGCAGGATTATTCTGCTCTATCCTAGCAGTGACGCTTCTGATCCTGAAACCGATCATTGGCAATATCTAGCTGAAAAAGAGTCTTCCGCTCTATCACTTGCGAATAGGAATAAATACAAACCGAGTCTTTGGCTATGGCTAAGGGTTCGGATTTGCCGGATAAGGCTGCGGTGTTCATGCTTGATAAGCCTCACTTTCAGGTCAAGCTTCAGTCTGACGTGCTAAAGGTCGATTTGAAAGATGGTGCCCGGGCGGAGATTGAGAAGCTCGCGGAGGCCCGACCAGCACTACGCGATACAATAGGCTGGATGTTTCAGACCATCATTCCGTTGGACGTGCATCTCTGGGAGATTGAGAAGGTGACGGTAGAGCCTTCGGGAAAAGTGAACATCAGAATTCCGCATCGCAGGGACATTCATATTCCGCTGGAGCCATTAGAGGCCGAGCGGTTGGTGGAGAAGATGAACGAGCTGATTCCAATAGAGAAGGCGCGAAGGGTCGAGAGAGAATTGGCCGAGCAGTCAGCGCAGAGCGATCGGGAACGACAGAAGGCGCAGACGCAGAAGTATCGTCCCTTTCGGTGAAGCGAATCCCGCCATCCCTCTTGTGCAATAAACGACTTTGTAGCACACCCCCGTTCACACTTCAGGCACGGGATCTTCGAAAGATCTTTTCCTTTAGTGTGTCACGGAAAGCTGAGAAGGCAATAATCTTCTTTCGCTGCGAGATTACTTCAGCAGCGGCCAGGATCAGGAACACGATTCCCACGACCAATCTAACCTCTACAATCGCTGTCGAAACCATCCAAAGAACAAAGAGAACGGTCGCGTTTGAGACGTTGTACTCAAGGTCGAGGAGCGCGGCGCAAGCATAGAGCGACTGAGCCATCGTCAGAAAAATCTCGACATCATGTTTACCGATTGGAATCGTTCCCATCACGCTGCCTGAGCTAATCACGAATACTACTGGTATCAGCGCGACAAGAGCGGTCAATTCGTTAACGGATGAGGACATGAAGTTGAGAAGTGCAGTTGGAGCTAGTCGTATTGTGCGCGCCCAGTTGAAGGCTGAGACTTTCTCCGGAAATTCGGAGAGCACAGGTGCTATCCACTGGATGGAGAAGAACACGGCCCCGGAGCCGAGAAAGGGAACGAGGAGGGAGACAGCGATGGTTCTGATCGACTCGACAAAAGCGTCGGTAACGAAGACGAAGGTCAGTGCAGCGAAGACGAATAGCCCGATTATTGTTGCAAGTCTACGCGCGGGAGGCTTTACATCAATCAGTGCGCGGGGCGGTCCTTCGAGGACTTCGTCCGGCTGGTTCTTGTCGGTTGGGAGCCGGAAGAGGAGCCACATGTATCCTACAAAAGTGACTCCGAGAATCAGTGAGTCGAGGAGTGACAGTTCGCCGCGTATTATTACGAATATGTAGTATAGTGATGAGCCCAGCATGAATACAAGCTCGACGCTTTGCTCTTTCCGCAGAGCTATGCTGGTAGGACCTGTCCGTCCATTCCGTCTTTTCTGGATCATCACTGTGAACATTATCAGCGGCCATCCGAGTCCAGTAAGCAGTCTATTGGCTCCCGTGAAGTTGGCGACCACGTTTGGGATCCAGCAATCGATAGTGCAATTCAACGGGTCTTTGCCTGCTTTCCAGGCGATTGTTCCCTCGACGAAATATTCTGGAATAGTCTGTACGATCGCCACGAGGGCGAGGGCAAGTCCTTTGCTGATGGAGAACTCCGAAGCTTCTGCGGCCCAGGCAATTAGGAGGGATGCTGAAATGACAGCGCCGAACGTGAAGAAGGCGACGGTGTAGTTGGGCTGGCGAAGTATCAAGACTACTATGATGGCGACGACGGCCCAGGCTGTGAGAAGCGAGTATTCCGCCAGAATTTTGTGCCGCACTAGTCAGCGGCTCCAGTTGCTGCCATATTGTCCTCGTCCATCGAGCCGTCTAGGGCTTGAAGATCGGGTCTCGGTAGAATACTCTTCCGCTATGCTTCGATCTGGTTTCCTTGATTGGCTAGAAGGGACTTAGGCCGGAGTGGTGGTCCTCTTTCTTTTCTGCATGATCCATGGATATGGCGTATGAGAGGACGAGGTAGGGGTCGAACGACGTGTTCTGGATCTCGACACAGTATGAGTCGCGCACGCTGACCCATTTCTTGTGAATCTGCGCTATTTGTGATCCATCAGGTCCTTGGACTTTGTAATCATGTTCCAGCATGTTTCCATGGACCTTGGCGATCTCTTCCCCTGATGTGTTTTCCATCCACCATTGCGATCCGATCAGTTGGAGGATTTTTTTCTTGATGACGGCTTGCAGTTGGCCTTGGGCGTTGTATATTTCAAATGTGGGTCGGATGGCGAGGACTTTCCCGTGGATCTCGCCTAGGCGTGTGCCGTCTGTTCCCTCGTACCAGAACTTTGGCCCGAAGCTTACGAGCTGTTGTTTGACGTAGGCGAGCAGGTTCCCGCTCGTGTCCTTGATTCCGAAGGTGTCTCGGATGGCGAGTATTTTCTGGTCGATAATGTATTGTGTTCCTCTGAACGGTGTATTCCATCCGGGCGTTTGGGCAAACCTCTGCGGGCTTGTAACTTGGAGAGATATGGGGGCGCCGCAACGGCCGCAGAAACGGCTGCCGGGGACGAGGGGTTGGCCACAGGAGGTACAAACAGGATTGGTCATCAACTGGAATCCAAGCGCTGTTGGCTGTTCTGGGTCTAAAAGAGAGTTGTGTCCCTTGAAACGCCCGAGGGGAGAAGCACTAATGCGAAGCGAGGTGGATCCGCTAAGACCTCTATTTGTCCCGAAACATTTCCTGTCTGGCAGTGATTATCGGCGAGACATGCTGATCAGGGCACAGTCCGGGCTTTGGTGAGATAGCGAAACTACGGGGTCTACCGCCCTTTGGGAACGTTTTGCAGGGTGCGATCGGGGCGACCTCCCAGATTCGAGATCAGGGCTGATTATGGGCGATTTTCCGGCTAAGCGAGCTTGTCTAGCGTCTTCTCGACTTCTGACTCAGCGTTGTCCGCTCTGATGAAGATAGGCACGTTCTCCATACCGGTGGCGATGAAACTGGACAGAAGCCATTCACCCGGCGCGAACTCAAGAGTCTTCTCGAGAATCTGCTTGTCAATGGTGAAAGTATCACTAACGACCGTCCGATCGTACGGTCTGGGCAGAGTACCAACAAAATACGTATGCAACTGCTGGAGCGCGTTCGTATTCAGATAAGCGATTCTCTGGGTCGCGAGACAACCACCAAGACCATACTTTCTGCCCTGACGCAACAATGTTTCAACGGTCCTAGAACAGTCTTTGTCGATTCCCCCAGAGCCGGAAAGGTCAGGAACGAATTCTTGAGCCTCGTCGAAGACGAACAAAACATACGGTTTGACCTTGAATGATCTTTTCCGCCGCTGGAGAAACTCTCGGGCGAGATGAATGACGAGTTCCTTGATGGCGACAGGCTCGGAGATAGATATGCACGTGAGCCGAGACTCTTTCTCCACAAGATCCCGAATCCCCTCAATATCGAGCCCGCCCGCGGTCTTCTTCTCCTTGTCGGCTCGTTTGATATTCTCCGTGAGCGCGAGACGAGACGTGGCCCATGAGTACACGCCACTGCGGTCTGATATGCTAAACTCCTTGACCGCGCTCTGACCGGCCTGGTCAAGTCCGATCAAGAACTCCTCGTTGACAAAGGTTGAATCGGTCTTCTCGTTTTCATGCTTGAAATCGCTGACAAACTGTCGAATCCGATCGAGCGCGTTAATGTAGTGTGGTTTCTCGAGATTGTCTCCCCGCATCTTGCCAAGCTCGTCTATTATGTCGCCGTAGGTGGGAATTTTGGATTCTGGCTTGAGATAGTAGCTGATTTTTTTCTGGCTGAAGATTCTCGCGAAGACCTTCCGAACTCTATCATCATTCTCGTATTCTCGAGGTTTGACCACGCTCACGTAGAACTGGTCTGCTGAGAAGACTGGATTCTCGAGTATTATCTTTGAGGGGATCTTCTCGTCGGCGAACAGGTCCATGAGGAGGAATGGATATTCGCTCGAAATATCGAAGACGACAACCTTGATCTCTGGAGCGTGAAGGAGAATTCGTCTCAACGTGTTTGCAAGCAGGTTTGATTTTCCGGCACCAGTGAAGGCGAAGATGCCAAAGTGGTACCGAACCATGGACTCGAAGTCAAGATAGATCGGGATCTTTTCTTCCATGGACTCGAACATCTGGATTGTTCCGATTCGTGGGTCCCTGTACGCATCGCTCGTCGTCGTCTTTGCCTTGTAGCCGATCTTGTCGAGGATTCGCTTGTTGTACATGTGACTGATCATGTCCCGGTTCAGAATGTTGGCTTCTGCCGCAATTACCGGATAGGAGAATCCTTTCTCGTACTTCGGCTCTCCATCACCGTCGATGAGCAGATCATAGTTGATTGGTAGAGCGCTGATCTGCACCATCATTGTTGACTTGTCGCTTGTATCCCAGTCGCGGACGGATTGCTGGATGATCTCGAACTGCATAGGATAGTAGCTGTGCTCGGAGAGTCCTTTGAGCCCGTAGTGCTCTGGCCAGACCCGGCTTATGACCATCAGGGAATATCGTTGTTGTTTCTGGGTCGACTTGAAGTTGCGCACTGCAACAAGCATTCCCTCCTCGATGAGACTCATGATGTCTTTGTGATACTCGACCTTGATTCGGCAGTCGTAGCGTGATGAGGTGCCGGTGAGCTCGTGGGTGGCCGCAGGCATGTAGGCCGGTGTTACCTGGCTTAGGCGGGCCTTGAAGCGTCCGTCGAAATCGGTGAAATATCTAGAAGCTGTCTCTTCGACTACTTTCAATCTCGCTCCTCCTCTCTCTGAACGTGCTCATGTAGAAGACGAATTGTCGGAGGCTTGGATTGTTCATAAGCCATTTGCCAGTTGTATCGATTATCCGCCTCATTTCCTCGTTGTGCCACTTGGCGACCTTGTCAGCGATGAACAGTGGCTTGTTGTGGCCGAAAAGCTCGGGGATACTGTTACTCGTCATAGCGCAGAGGGTCTGCATGACAAGCTCCTGGATGGGATTGGGAACTGTCTTGTCCCGGAAAACGATTGGCCTGACAGTTTCTTCGGCGTTGCCATAGGTGTGTTTGAACGCGAGCGTCGAGTCTGGACGATAATCGAACTCCGGATAGGATAGTCTGTCAAGGAGCAGCACATTGCTGCGGAGCTGGGGATCGATATCAGTCTGGGAGAGCTGGATGTAGGATTTCAGGAACAGCCTCTCTGGTGTTATCTTGTTCCGGATTGCACCGCTAACAAACCCTAGCTGTTTCTTGAAGTCGGGTACAATCATGAGGAAGGCGGAGTCGTATTCTAGTAGCGACCAAGGGACTTTCATGGATTCGTAGTTGAACACGCTTAGTGTCTGAAGCATCATCCGGTCCGTGTTGGGTATCCGGCTGAGATCTTGCTGGGTGATGTCCGAGGACCAGATCTTGTTGGAAGAGAGTACGGGCAGGACATGGTTCTTCAGGTCCCGGGCGGCCGTGTCCTTAGTCAGCCCAACTAGAAGTATTTGTTTGCGCCAGCATTCCTCGACAAGGAGGTTGAGGGCGAAGAGGGTGAGGAACGCCAGATCCTGCGTCGTAAGCCAGTGCCAGTCATTGTTCTTCCACACTCTCATAGGGTTCTGTTTCGGTTTCTCCTCGAACATTCGACGTCCGATTGTGTCGATGAGAGTCTTGATCCGGGTCCACGTCCCGATGTATCGCTCTTTCAGCCTATAGGTTCCGAGAAGGTCTTCCAGGAAGCCATCAAGTTTTGACTTGCGAAGTACTCGTTCTACTCGTCTTCGCCTGTCCGGTTCGCTGATTCTGAGAAGCGTGCACAGCGAATCGAGGCTCTGTGGTCCATGACGCTCAAGTGCTAGCCAGCATCTGTAGCGTAGGTAGTCGCCCCGGGGAGCCGGGAGGTCAAGGCTTGGATTGTCGATATGGTGGCGCCCATATGCCAAGTCATTGACATCGATTGGAATCCCCTCGACATCGAGCCCATAGAGGGAACCATTGGTCTTCCAGAGCTTCCACTTTGACGTGTCATAGATGAGACTGGCGAGACTTGTCGCTAGACTTCTGTCCAAGAAGATGATTCTTGGCCCATCAGGTTCTGATGCTAGTTTGTAGGCGAGGTAGTATTCGGAAAATGTCATGATCCACATTGGGATCGTGGAGTTGTTCGCGATTGCCTCATCCGTTAACGGCTTTGCGAGGGACATCTCGGTGCTCTCGCCGGGATGAAGGAAGCTCTGGTCTATCTCCGGAACCTCATTCACATAGACTGGGACACAGCTAGACAATGCCCGTCCACTTTTGAGAAACTGCCCTTCATAATCGACTGATGGGGGGTGGGTCGGTGAGAATGTGATTGTTCCACGTGAGGCATAGGATCCGCCTAGGAAGACCACCAGGTCGAAGAGGGGACGGGAATATTCTGTTCCGTCTACTGCTGCGAAGGAAACGGTCTCTGATCCGAAGAATTTCCTAGCGGTTTCGTATGCTGAGGCGTGATTGAAATCGGATCTGATGATGTTGTGGAAAAGTCGTTCGTACAAGCCTTCGACGGCCTCGAACCGGGTCCTGTAGCCTTCTATCTGATCAAGCGCACCGTTTTGAAGTAGTGTGCCCGCCCTTTCAATTTGAGAGCTTAACGATGAGCTTGAAGGGGCTTCTTTCTCGATGCTGAACAAGTTGCAATTGAGCCAGGACTGGTAGGGTATAAAGATGGGACACCTGAGCGTAAGTTATTTTTCCCCAGCTTGAATGCGAAAGGCGAATGAACCCGACAAGATCGACCATGATTAGGAGAACCCGACGTGTCGATACAACTCTCCTTATCGCCTTTGCACAGTTTGTGATTATTGTTCTCCTGTTATCAGGCATCTCAGCCGAGTACCAGTCTAACAGGAATATGCAGGACTGGATTGCCCAGAACGCTTGGCCAGTAGGTTATCTCTTGAATGGATATCTAGCGTCGACGCTGGTCGGTGTTGCGATCGGTGGAGCATTTCTTCTCCTCCAGAAATGGAGGAGTACTGAAGACGTTGGGAAAGAATGAGATCTGATTAGCGAGACGATAACGCGATTCTCTCTATTTCGTCCCGCTTCCGGACAGAAGCGCTCTTAGGATCCCTCGCGGCTGCAAGTATGAGCTCGTCGGCGAGACATTCGTCAACGCTTCGAGGATTGTTGTGTGAGGCATCTCTTGCACCCCTGGTGATATGTCTTAGCGCTATGTCGACTCTTCTCTGAGGCGCTATGTCAATGGATATCGGATAAACAATGCCACCGTAGGCGATTCTAGTCACGTCCTCAGCGGGCGCCGCATTCTGTATAGCGCGCACGAGGATCTCGATCGGATTCTTGTGGGTCTTGATGCTGATCAGATCGAAAGCGTTGCGCACGATGCTGATTGCCCGAGCCTTTCGGCCGCCAGCAATACCTGGCCGCATCATATCGTCAATTAGTCTCTCCACGACGTTGATAGTGGACTTTCGGAACCGCTGGTGTTCGTGTCGACCGCTGGTGTGAGGAAGGAGAATGGGGCGAGCTGAGATGTACCGTTTTAGTCCCGGATCCTCGGCTTCGATGCCCGCAGTGGGCCACATGCCGAAGACCTTGACTTCGGGGATTTTCTTGAGTTCTTTGCTCATACCTATCCTTCAGTTCACTAGCGGAGTTTGGGCTCCATTACGGCGTTTTAAACGTTCCCGGAAGAACAGCTTTCCTGGCGGGAAATGTTGGTTTCTAAGGAGTCGACTCTCGATAAGACGCGACTACGAGGTTCAACCCTTATATTCGGATGGAATTGGGTTTGGCCAATGCCAAAATTCATCGACAGTCATCCGATGGGATCCTTGACCGCTGAACAGCTAAAACAACTCCAGAACGCCCCGAAAGACAAGTTTGGCGTGACCCACCATGACATACTCTATAACAAGAAGGAGGACAGAGTATACTGTGTCCTCGACGCGCCGAGCAAGGACGCAGTTGCGAACCATCACAAGGATGCTGGTCTCAAGGTAGAGTGGATTCACGAAGTCGAATCCACAAAACGCTAGCCCAAGTAATCTAAAGCGGAAACCGCGAATCTCCCTGTCCCATAATTTTCTCGTATGCTACTCTTGGAGACCTCTCTTCGAAAAAGACTGATAGACTAGGCTGTGCTTGGATCTACCGTTCTGGCTTTGACAGTTACTGAAACCCTAGTTAGGCCCTCTTCGAGACCTCATTTCCCTATCGAGTCGCTTCTTTCCGCCCGTTTACTGCTTGCTCCGAGGATTGTGGGGGACAGAGTTTTCTTTCTGTCCGATTTTAGCGGAGTTCTCAGCCTCTATTCCATGAACAAGAACGGAGGCATTCCTCGGCCACTTCTCCCCGGCGGCCAGGCACTGGTGAATCCGCATTTGATGGATGGACGCAACTTCTACGTGCTTCCGAAGCTGGAAAAAGTCTTGGTCATGATGGACAAACTCGGCAATGAGAATTATCAACCGATATTCGTGCCGATAGAAGGCGGGATTCCGGAACGCTCCCTCGGTGAGAAATACGAGGGGGAGAAGCTCGCTTGCGTTGAGTGCGATAATGATAGTAATATTGCATATTTCGATAGAGATGATAGAAAGAATCCGGAAACTGAGTGTTTGCGTGTCAACCTGGAAACGGGCAAGATAACCTCACTGGGCAAAAGCCTCTACGGTAACAGGTGCATAGGCGTCAACGCTGATCATTCCAAGGTGATCCTCGCAGAGGGATACACGCCAGGTGACATCGTTCTATTTTATTGGGAGGAGGGAATGAAGGAGAGAAAACTACTCTACGGTACCCCTCTGTTTGAGAGGGGCGGCAGGACGGTTCCACCGTCCGGAATCGACTGGTGCAACTTCACAAATGAAGACAAGGGACTGCTTTTCGTGTCAAGCATCTTTCATGATGACGGAGGCTTGACCTTTCTCGGATTTGACAATCCTTCCAAACCTGTCGATGTCAAGATTCGCGGGCTCAAGCACTCGGGCGTTGGAGAGCTCGTCGCGTCCAAGAAGGTCGATGGCAACCTCTTCGTTCTGATCTACAATATAGACGGTGCTTCATGGGTCTACGAGGGGACATTCAACGCCGGGAGTTCGCCATCGTTTACGACCACTAGGACGCTTTGTGGCCTCGGAGCCCTATCAGATGGGGTAATTCAAGGACTTGACTGGCAGGTGATCAAGGTTCCGTCTGCAACGATCGAGTACGTTTTATCGTTCACAAAGGCGAACGTCCCTTCCCAGCTATATCTCTACCCGCCTAGCGAGAACGGGCCAGCAACTCAACTCTCAGACGAGAGAGTGCTGGGTATTCCCTCGTCTTATCTTTCAGCTGGAGAAGATGCTAGTTACACCACTTGGGATGGACTAAGGGTTTCGGCTCGACTCTATCTCCCATCACCCAAGCTGGGATACATGGGCCCGCGCGCGCTTGTTGAGTATGTTCACGGCGGGCCTCAGGGACAGGAGAGGCCGGATTTTACCTGGTTCTCAATGCCGCTGATACAGAACTTGACGCTGAACGGGTTCGCAGTCTTCGTCCCGAATGTCCGCGGGAGCACCGGGTATGGTATGAGGTACATGAAGCTGGTCGACAGGGACTGGGGTGGAAACGATGTCAAGGATCATCTTGAGGGCTTGAAGCACATCGAGAAGGATCCGAGGATCGATTCCAAACGCAGAGCCGTTGTCGGACGATCCTATGGCGGCTTCATGACCCTGACACTGGCTTCACGGTTTCCGAATATGTGGAAGGCTGCTGTGGATATGTTCGGACCCTATGATCTGCCAAAATGGGCGTCGCGAACCCCGCCGTCTTGGATGCCATATATCCGACTCGCGATCGGGGACCCGGAGAAAGATCGTGAAATGCTATTGGAACACTCGCCCAAGACCTACTTGGGAAATCTCACATCTCCATTGATGATAATCCAGGGAAAGAACGACCCAAGGGTCCCGGAGCCGGAGTCAGCTGAGATCGTGGCAGACCTTCGCAAACGTGGTGTCCAAGTGGACTATCTTGTTTTCGAGGACGAAGGCCACGACGTGCTTCGATTCAAGAACAGAGCTACCTGTTATTCGAAAATAACCGAGTTCTTTCTCAAACATCTCGGCTCCTGAGTCTGTGAGAGTGTCAGTCAGATAGAAAGAATGGGTTACTATCTGGTCCCTACGGGCTTCTTTCCGCTTTGCGACTTCGGAGTTCTATCTTTTTCTCGCTCTCTGGATTTGAGTTCGGATTCTCTTTCTGTCTCTGCTTCTTTCTCTTCTTCGCGCTCCTCTATCTCTTCAGAGACATGTTCTTCCGATTCTTCATCGGTTTCTTCTTCCAGCTCCCGGTCTTCACTCATATCATCTTCTTCTGTGCTCATCGCTATCTACTCCTGAGCATCTCGCCCTCCATCTCAACTATGAATTAAGACTTGCAGGAATATGGGATCAGTCCTTCTGATAGTGGCTGGCCAGGATTAGTTCAGGATCTGACAGGACCCCAAATCATTCTCGTCTCGGTCTAAGCCCAGAGCCACTTGAGATGCCCAAATCGATCAAAGTGGACCGCCCTTCTAACTCCATGAGGGAGCGCGATTGCAGCTACCGAGATACCTGCCACCGCGACCTGGATTCCCAGAAGTGCTACGAACGCAGTGTCACTAAGCAGATACATTCTGAAGGCGCCTTGCAAAGTTCCTGCAGGGGTGAAGGTCAAAGCATCTCCTGCCATTGCAACGAACTGAGCCAATGAGACAAGAAAGGCTCCTGCATATGCAGGCCGTGGCATCCCCCGGACCGCGATTGCGAGGACAACGTCGAGAGCCGCAAATACGGCGAGGCCGTAGGCGTGGCTCGGGGCTATCGCCCGAAGCCATCCATCAGTGGCCACTATCCAAGCGCCGACAAGACCTGATACGAATAGTGTCGGAGTGAGAACGGCTCGCGCAGCGTTGTGCCAGTATAGCCAACATTCCCCCAGTACGCTTCTCATTACTCAGTCGACTCTCTCCCAGAACAAACGGCTACGTGGCATGACTAACAGGTTTGGATCCAAGAAAACCCGGGACTAGAATTGAATAGACCAATCCCGTAATTCTCCCATGAAACGCGTTACAACCTTACACGCTCTCAATGCGCTCGACTCTAGCCATGGCGAGTAGGCCGCTCACGCACTCTTTGATGAGATTATAGCCGGGCGGCATACAGATGGGGGTGGTATGCTAGCTGAGTCTCTCACGGGAAAACCTGCGCCGGAACTCTCGAATCTACGAGGATGGATCAACACTTCTCCCTTAACGATGGAAGGTCTGAAGGGAAAGGTGGTCCTCCTCGACTTCTGGACCTACAGCTGCGTGAATTGCGTTCGATCACTTCCTCACATGAAACTGCTCCACAAGGAATACGCAGGGGACGCGTTTGTTTTGATCGGGGTTCACACTCCCGAGTTCGAGTTCGAGAAACCACCGGAGAACGTGGCCAGTGCGGTGAAGAGATTTGGAATCGGATACCCAGTCGCAATAGACAGTGAGAACACTACTTGGAAACTCTACGGAAATCAATACTGGCCGCGGCAGACCGTGGTTGATTCTAAGGGAACAGTTCGGTGGGAGCATGCGGGTGAAGGTGATTATGATAAGATGGAAGATAGGATTCGAGATCTCTTGAAAGAAGTTGGTAAGCAAGCAGAGAGCAAGGGGAATACACGAACTAATACGATCGAAAGGTTTGCGTTCTCGTCAAAGACGACTCCTGAGATATACACGGGAGCATCAAGGTCGCAGGGTTTTGGAAACGGACAGGTATGCGTGCCTGGAAGCTGTACTCGATACATCGACCCTCGGGAACACTCGCGAGACATCCCGTATCTGAACGGAGATTGGACGCAATATCCAGAATACGTCACGCACGTAACGCCCGAGTCCGGCTACATTCTCTTGAAGTATGGTGCTAGGAACGCGAACGCCGTTCTTGGAGTGTCGGACATGAAAACGGTTAGAGTCGACGTGCAGCTCGACGGAAAGCCGATCGATAAGAGGCAGGCTGGGGCAGATGTCCAGTGGGACTCGAACGGGAGCTACCTCGTCGTTACTGAGAACCGGCTTTACGATATTGTTCGCTCCAAGACATTCGAAACCCACGAGCTCAAGCTATTAACAAGTGGTGAGGACCTGCGCATCTACACCTATACCTTCGGCTAGTATGTCACCAAAGCCTGTCATGAGTGTCCTAGTATCCGGTGCGTCTTGTACGGCTCTTCCAGCCTTTTCATATCATCATCCGAGAGTTGAACGTCCAGAGAACCAACCGCTTCCTCGAGATGCTCGACTTTGGTAGCGCCAATGATTGGCGCGCTTACGCCTTTGTGCAATAACCACGCAAGTGCTACCTGTGCAGCTGTCGCTCCTTTCTCCTTTGCGACCTCTTCGGTGCGTTCCACAACGTCAAAGTCTTCGGGACGGAAGAACCTCTCCGCGAAGTACTTGTCAGTCTTGTATCTCGACGAGCTAGGCGTCTTTCCGCGCCGGTATCTTCCGGTTAGGAATCCTCTTGCTAAAGGGCTCCAGGGGATCAAGCCTATTCCTTGATCCTTGCATAATGGAATCATCTCTCGTTCTTCTTCTCGATAGCATAGGTTGTAGTGGTTTTGCATTGAGACAAATCGCGCGATCCCGAATTGGTCGCTAGTGAGTAGTGCTTTGGCGAACTGCCAGGCCCACATGCTAGACGCGCCGATGTACCCGACGGTTCCTTGTCGGACCAGATCGTTCAGTGCAAGGAGTGTTTCTTCGATTGGTGTCGCATGATCCCACCGATGAATCTGGTAAAGGTCGATCCTGTCAGTCTGTAGCCGCTTGACGGACTTTCTCACTTGTTGAAGTATATGGTATCGTGATAGCCCCTCTTTGTTTGGACCTTCGCCGACTTTCAGTCGGACTTTGGTTGCTATGACAACATCGTCTCGTTGATTTTTCAGGAGCTCGCCCACTATCATCTCGGATCGTCCGTTGGAATAGAGATTGGCGGTGTCGAAGAAATTTACTCCGAGATCGAGTGCTCGTCTCACTATCGCCCTTGCCTCGTCGATCTCGACCATCCATTCCTCCGTGTTCCCGAAGGACATTGTACCAAGGCAAATCCGGGAGACCTCTAGACCGGTAGATCCCAGCTTCGTGTACTGCATTGCAATCAACGAAGATTCGATAATCGCGATCGCGTTTAAGCGTTCAATGAATCGTATTAGAGCTACTAGGCTCAAAGAGGGCACGAGAGGTTTTAGGGATATTCACCGAGACCAATCAGAACTCAGGGGGTCGAGCCAACACTTACTGAAAAGACTTTGAAGTCACGGATACTCAATTTCGGGGATAGGCACTCAGTCCTTCGGACCAGATTCTTGAGCAGACCCCACCCCCGGGAGGCCCAGAACCAAACTAACGAACAACAGTCGGACGAAATGCAAAAGGCGGTAGTGGCGTCCTCTGGTGATGGGCATCTCTTCCAGGCACGGTGTCCTAGCTGTTTTCTCCACCCTGGGATCCCACCTGCGTCGAACGTCGACCTTACGACTGCTCCCTTCCGGGCCTCGCCGGATTCGACCGTGAGCAGGTAGCAACCCTCCCTTCAGAGAGCGCTCCCACGCCGCCGACCTGGTGGGGCAGGATGTCATGGTAGACAACCGGGTCTTCTGCCTGGTCGAGGTTGCCGCTCGCCAAGGTTAACGGGCTCCCGCATAGGTCGATTTCGGGT
>WNEQ01000182.1_pt1 | contig 30407 bp, 33 predicted proteins | sample 5399971 | NCBI WGS metagenome assembly WNEQ01 (sample SAMN13153330, study PRJNA577476) | soil metagenome | isolation source: 20 cm grassland meadow soil 2 days after 1st rain plot 5 | place: USA:California | collected 2015-09-18
GCAGCGCCTCCTGGACGAAGCCGCAAGTGTCGAGGCCGTCGAGGCCCACGCGGTCCTCGACCCGGTCAAGCGCCGGCGCGACGTCGCCGTCCTCGATCACGCCCTCCTCGGCCATGAGCCTGAGGTCGCGGGCGATCTCGCGCCGGGCGTCGGTGAAGACCGCCCGTCGCGCCTCGGGTGCGCGCTCCTTGACGTCGACGAGGAGGACGCGCCGCCGCCCGAGGGCGAAGGCAAGCGCGATCTGGCGCCCGATCCTCCCGGGCCCAACCACCACGACGGTGTCATCCACACGCGCGGCCATCGCGGTCACGCCAGTTCGCGCCCGTAGATCATGACGACGTGCTCGCCCATCCCGCTGTTGTTGTGGGTGAGCCCGATCGCGGCGCCGGGCGCTTGCCGTCCACCCGCCGCGTCGCGGAGCTGGACGAAGATCTCGGCCGCCTGGGCGACGCCCGTGGCGCCGAGCGGGTGGCCGCAGCCGATCAGCCCGCCCCGTGGGTTCACGACCACGTCGCCCCCGTAGTCGCTCCGCCCGGCAGCCGCGAACGGCCCGGCCTCGCCCTTATGACAGAAGCCGAGCTCTTCGTACGCGATCAGCTCGGCGATCGCGAAGCAATCGTGGACCTCAGCCACGTCCACTTCGTGCGGCCCGACCCCCGCCATCGTGTACGCCGTCCGCGCGGCGCGCTTGAGCGCCGGCCAGTGCGCGTAGTCCTCGTGGAGCGAGGTGAGCTGGAAGCCGTCGAGCGCCTGCCCCGTCCCGCGGATCCAGACGGGCTTGTCGGTGAGCTCGCGCGCCCGGTCTTCGCTGGCGAGGATGACCGCCGCCGCGCCGTCGGTGATCGGCGAGCACATGAACAGGCGCAACGGCGTCGCGATCATCCGCGAGCCGAGCACCTGGTCGAGCGTGGCGCCCTTGCTGAAGTGCGCGTTCGGGTTCTTGGCGGCGTGGTTGTGGTTCTTCACGCCGACCAGCGCGAGCTGCTCCTCGGTCGTCCCGAACTCGGCCATGTGCCGCTGGGCCGCGAGCGCGAAACACGGCGGCGCGGTAAGCCCGAACGCCGCTTCCCACTCGCGGTCCACGCCGGCAGACATGTTGAGGATCGCCTCCTCGCCCGTCGGCTGGTTGAGCTTCTCGACGCCGAGCACCATGACGAGGTCGGCGAGCCCCGCGGCGATGAAGGCGTACGCGTAACGGATCCCGACGGTGCCCGAGGCGCACATGTGCTCGGTCCGCGCGCTGAGCGCGCTCGGCTTGATCCCGAGCGCCTCGGCGGCGAGCGATGAGATATGGGACTGGAAGGCCGTTCGTTCCGGCATCACGGAACCGACGACAAGACCTTCGACGTCCTTCGGCTTCACCCCGGGGATCGAATCGAAGCACACCTTGCCCGCCTCCCAGATGAGGTCGCGGTAGCTCGCCTTGCGCACGCCGAACTTCGAGACCCCCGCCCCGACCAGCGCGACGCCTCTCATGCCCGCCTCCCGCAGACCTTGAAGTCCTTCCAGTCCTGTCCTCGCGCTTGCATCGTCCTCCTCGTGCGGTCTATGCGAAGGCCTGGCTCCGGTCCCAATCGAGATCACGGCCGATCACGACGCGCAGGATCTCCGAGGTCCCGCCGCCAGGCAGGAGGAAGCGGGCGTCGCGGAAGTAGCGCTGGACCGGATACTCCATCGCGAGCCCGTACGAGGCGAAGATGCGCACCGCCTCGTCGGTGACCGTCACCGCCATCTCCGAGGCGAAGAGCTTCACCATCGCCGCCTCGCGGGTGATCGCGCGCCGGGCGTCGAGCCGGGCCGCGGCCTGGTAGGTCATGAGCGTCGCGGCGTGGAGCTGCGTGACCATGTCGGCGAGCTTGAAACCGATCGCCTGGTGCTCGACGATCGGTTTCCCGAACGCGACACGCTCGCGAGCGTAGGCGAGCGCGGCCCCGTACGCGGCGCGCGCGAGGCCAACGGAGATCGCCGCAGTCATCACCCGGATCTCGGAGAGGATCCCGCCGATCTTCTCCACACCCCCCGTCTCGCCGCCGAGGAGGTGCTCGGCCGGCACCTCGACGTCCTCGAGGAGAATCTCGCCCGTCTCCGAGGCGCGCACCGACATCTTGTCGATCTTCTTGCCGAGGGTGATCCCGCGCATCGTCGAGCGGTCCAGGAGGAAGAGCGCGATGTTCTTCATGCCGCGCTCGGCGGAGGTCTTCGCCGCGACGGTCAGCACGTCGGCCACCGGCGCGTTGGTCACCCAGGTCTTGCCGCCACTGAGGACCCAGCGGTCCCCGCGCCGCTCGGCGCGCGTGGTGATGTTGGCGACGTCCGAGCCGGCGTTGGGCTCCGTCAGGGCGAAGGTCGCCACGAGGTCGCCCCGCAGCGCCGGGACCAGGTACTTCCGCCGCAGCGCCTCGGAGCCATGCGCGTAGATGAAGTACGTCCCCATCAGCGACTGCATCGCCGCGGCCGCGGCGACCGAGAGCGAGCCGCGCGCGAGCTCCTCGGCGAAGAGGCAGTAGGTCACCATGTCCGCGCCGGCGCCGCCGTACGCCTCGGGGTAGCGGAGGCCCAGATAGCCGAGCTCGCCGATGCGCTTGAAGAGCGTCCACGGGAACTCGGCGCGCGCGTCGATCGCCTCCGCGGCCGGCACCACTTCGGCGTCCACGAACCGGGCGACGGCGCGGCGGAACTCTTCCTGCTCCGGCGTGAACTCGATCATCGCCGCATCCTCTTGCGGAGCTCGCGCGTGGCCCGGTCGTCCACCCGGAGGTCGAGCCCCGTCCCCGTGATCATCACGCCGTACGCATCGCGCGCGGCCTCGATCGAGACGTAGTCGTCCAGGACGTCCTCGAGCACGCGCCGAGGATCGCGCTCGAGCGGATCGCCGTGGCCTCCGGCACCGGGCTGCTGGAACGATATGACGTCGCCGTAGGCGAACCCGCGCGACTGCTTGCCGTGGACGACCTGCTCGCCCGGCCCGGGGTTGATCAGCGTGCGACCGAGCGTCCCGGGTTTGCCGCCGAAGAGCCCGTACGGAGGGAACCGCTGGCGGTCCGAGAGGTTCGTGAGCTGGCCCTCGTCGGCGAGGAAACGCATGTCGCGCCGGACCCCGCAGCCGCCGCGGAATTTCCCCGCGCCGGCGGAGTCGCGGATCAGCTCGAAGCGCTCGACGACGATCGGCTGGTGCGCCTCCTGGGCCTCGACGGGGATGTTCGCGGCGTTGAACGCCCACGCCATCGCCTCGCACCCGTCCTTGGTCGCCCGAGCGCCCGTCCCCGACAGGACCAGCTCGTACGCGACGAACCGGCGCCGCTTCGCGCGGTCCCAACCGCCGAAGGTCGGGTTCGCCATGTGCGAGGCCGCCGCCGCCACGCGCTCGGGCACGGCTCGGGCGAGCGCGCCGATGACCGACTCGAACGTCCGGTAGCAGATGATCGCGCGCGGCCCGCCGCCCGCCGGCGGGCGCGGGTTGAGGAAGGACCCTTCCGGCGCCTTCACGGTGATGGGAGCGAGCGCGCCCGCGTTCATCGGGCCGAACGGGTCGGTCAGGCACTTCACCGCGGCGTACGAGTACGAGCGCGTGTAGTTGATGTACGAGTTCATGCCCGACGCGGTCTGCGGGCTCGAGCCCTCATAGTCGATCACCATCGAGTCGCCGGCGACGGTCACCGCGACGGCGACGCGGAGCGGCTCGGTCCCCGGCCCCCAGTCGTCCATGAAGTCCTCGAACGTGTAGACGCCGTCGGGGACGGCGCGGATCGCGGCACGCATGTTCGCCTCGGTCCGCTCGATGATCTCGTCCATCGCGCGGACCAGCACGTCGCGGCCGTAGCGCGCGGCGAGCTCCTGGAGTCTCAGCTCGCCGACGCGCAGCGCGCTTCGTTGGGCGCGCAGGTCGCCGAGGACCTTGCCGGGCGTGCGCGTGTTCGCGGCGATGATCCCGACGATTCCCGCGTCCTCCCGGTACTCGCGCCACACCTTGGTCGGCGGGATGCGAAGGCCTTCCTGGAAATAGTCGAAGATGCCTTCGACGCCCTGGCTGCCGGGCCGCTGCCCGCCGACGTCGGTGTGGTGGAGGATGTTCACCACGAAGCCGATCGGCTCGCCCTCGTGGAACACCGGCTGGGTGATGAAAAAATCGGGCAGATGCCCCGAGCCGAGGAGCGGATCGTTGAGCAGAATGGCGTCGCCGGGTCGAAGGGAGTCGACCGGATGAGCCGCGAGCGCGTTCTTGACGGCGAAGGACATCGCGCCCATGTGACCCGGCGAGTACGGCCCCTGCGCGACCATGCGCCCCTGGGCGTCGAAGACCGCCACGGAGAAATCCTGCCCCTCGCGCGCCTGCTCCGAGTAGGCTGTCCGGTGGACCGTCGTGCCGATCTCGACCGCGATCGACTGGAGCGCGCCCCAGACGACGCCGAGGGTGATCGGGTCGACGGCGGACAGGGCCATCACCCGGGCGCCTCGGGTTGCGTTTGCACGCCGTGGGTATTACCATCCTGGCATACAGGTATCACCAGCATGCGAGCGACCCGCACGCTCACCGTGAAGCTCCCAACCGGTCTCGAGGCGCAGCTTGCTGCGAGGGCAGCTGAACGCGGCCAGAGCAAGTCCAGTATCGTCCGGAAGGCCCTCGAGTCGGCCCTCACGAGAGACCTCAAACCCCGGGCGCGTTCCTTCGCCAGCCTCGCGCACGACCTCGCCGGATGCGTGTTGGGCCCGATCGACCTCTCGCACCACCCTCGCCACCTTCGCGGGTACGGGCGCTGACGCGGTCCACCCTCGTCGACGCTGGCCCGCTCGTCGCCTTCCTCAACCGGCGCGATCGCCACCACCGATGGGCGACGGGGCGCCTGGCCGAATTGCCCGTGCCGCTCCTGACCTGCGAGGCGGTCGTGTCCGAGACCTGCTTCCTCCTTCGACACGCCCGCGGCGGCCCGAGCGCCGTGCTCGAGCTCCTCGACCGCGGCGCGCTGCGGATCGCCTTCCGGCTCGAGGACAACGTTGGAGCGGTGGGAAGGCTGATGGCCCGTTACGCCAGCGTGCCGATGTCCCTCGCCGACGCCTGCCTCGTCCGCATGGCCGAGCAGCACCCGGACAGCCGCGTTCTCACCCTCGACCGGGACTTCAGGCTGTATCGCAAGCACGGCCGTCACGCCATCCCCGCGATCATGCCAGAAGACCGGCCGGGCACCTGACGCCGAGCCGCGCCGCCCCAGATGACGCCGAGGGTGATCGGGTCGACCCGCGTCATGGCAGCTCCACCAAGAGGTTCGCGTACTCGTCCACGGACGCACTGGCGCCGGGCGGCAGCACCGTCGTGGACTCGCGTTCCTCCACGATCGCGGGCCCCGCGAGGCGCGCCCCCGCGGCGAGCGCGTAGCGGTCGTAGACCGGGGTGTCCACGTAGCCGTGGGCCTCGGGGAAGTACGCGCGGCGCCCGCCCTTCACGGCCGGGCCGGCGCCCTGAGTCGGCGCTTTGGCGAGCGCGATCCGGGGTGAGCCGCCGACCGCCGAGAGCTTCCAGGTGACGACCTCCACGGGCTCGCTCGGGTTCGCGTAGCCGTAGCGGGCGGCGTAGAGCTCGTCGAACGCCGCGCGCACCCGGGCGAGCGCCGGGGCGTCGAGCTCGCCCGGCGGCACGGGGACGGTCAGCTCGTACCCCTGGCCCACGTAGCGCGCGTCGGCCGAGCGCGCGACCGTGATCTCCCCGCCGACGGCGGACTCGCGGACGACCTCCATCGCCTGCTGCGTCATCTCCGCGTACATTCGGCCGAGCTGCGCGGGGTCCACGGCATCGAGCCGACGCACATAGGTCCGCGCCACGTCGAACCGGACCTCGGCGGCAAGCAGGCCGAGCGCGGCCGTGACGCCGGCGGCCGCAGGGAGAATCACGCGCGGGATGCCGAGGGCCCGGGCAAGGCGGCAGCCGTGCACCGGACCCGAGCCGCCGAAGGCGACGAACGTCAGATCGCGCGGGTCGCGGCCGCGCTCGATCGAGACGACGCGCGTCGCCAGCTCCATGTTGGTGTTGACGATCACATGGATCCCCCACGCCGCGTCCTCGAGCGCCAGGCCGAGCGGCCGCGCGACCTTCTCGTCGATCGCGCGCGCTGCCGCCCGCGGCTGGAGCGTGATCGAGCCGCCCGCGAAGTAGTCGGGGTTGATGTAGCCGAGCACCACGTTCGCGTCGGTGACTGTGGGCTCGGCGCCGCCGCGCCCGTAGCAGGCGGGCCCGGGCACCGACGACGCGCTCTCCGGGCCCACGGCGATCACGCCGAGCCGGGCGCGGGCGATCGAGCCGCCGCCCGCGCCGATCTCGACGAGGTCGATCGCCTGGATGTTCACGGGCAGCCCGCTGCCCGGGGCGTTGTCGACACGATGGAGCTCGAACGCGGTCGTCGTGTAGGGCCGCCCCTTCTCGATCAGCGCGAGCTTGGCGGTGGTGCCGCCCATGTCGAACGCGATCAGATCGCGGTGGCCCACGAGCTCGCCGTACACTCCCGCCATCAGGGCGCCCGCGGCGGGACCCGACTCGATCATCCGCACCGGGTAGCGCTGCATCGCCTCCGCCGTCGCGACACCGCCCGAGGACTGCATGACGAAGAGCCGGCCGCGATAACCGCGCTCCGTCATGGCGGCGGCGAGCCCGCGCAGGTACTCGCGCACGGCCGTCATCACGTAGGCGTTCACCACGGTCGTCGAGGTCCGCTCGTACTCGCGGAAGGTCGGGGACACTTCGTGCGACATCGTGACGGTCACGTGTGGCGCCTCCCGGGCGACGAGCTCGGCCAGGCGCTTCTCGTGGACCGGATTCAGGTAGGCGTGCAGGAGGCAGATCGCGAGTGTCGTCACCCCGCGCGCGACGAGCTCCCGGATGACCCGACGGGCGTCCGCCTCGTCGAGCGGGCGCTCCACGGAGCCGTCCGCCAGGACGCGCTCGGCCACCTCGCCGATCAACCGGCGGGGGATCAGTGGCGCGGGCTTCTCGATCTGGAGGTCGTAGACCTGGTAGCGCTTCTCGCGTCCGATGATGAGCACGTCCCGGAAGCCGCGCGTGGTGACGAGGCCGACGCCCTGCGCCTTGCGCTCGATGACGATGTTGGAGCCGAGCGTGGTTCCGTGGACCGCCAGAGCCACGTCGCGCCACTCGACGCCGCTCTTCGCGATCAGCTCGTCGAGCCCCGCCAGGCACGCCTCGGACGGGTCGGGGTAGGTCGTCAACATCTTCGCGATGTGGAGCTCCCCCGACGGCGATTGCAGCACGAAGTCGGTGAACGTCCCCCCGACGTCGAAGCCGATGCGGTAGGCCATCATTGTACCGGGGGCCGCGAGCCCGGCGCGATCGGTGGGTGGCCCGAGACGAGGTGCAGCCTGGCTGCGTACCGCATGTCTCTCTTCATTCCACCGGGCCCCGCGAGCCCGGCGCGATCGGTGGGTGGCCTGAGACGAGGTGCGCCCCGGCTCCGTTCCGCCAGCCGCTTCTCATTCCAGCGAGCCCCGGGGCCGGCATTCTAGCTCCGGCGTTCGGCCCTGGAGAGCACGAGACGATAGGGGTAGCGCCGGGGCATCTGGTAGGTGATCGCGTATTCGACGGGCTCGCCGCTCACCGCAAAGTACGTGCGCTCGAAGCGCAGCAGCGGTGAGCGCGGCCGCACCTGGAGCAACTCGGCGATCGCGCGCGGCGCGAGCGCCGCGTCCACCACCTGCTCCATGAGCTTGATCGGCACGCCGAGCACGCGCTCGATCGCGCCGATGAGCGAGGTCTTCGAGAGGTCTTCGTCGGAGAGCGCCGTGCCGATCGTGAGCGGCACGTACGCCGTCACGTGCTGGAAGGGTCCGTTGTCCGCGTGGCGGACGCCGCTGATCTGATACACCGACGAGCGCGGCGGGAGACGCAGCGCCTTCGCGATGTTGGCCGGCACCGGGACGATTTCGCTCGCGACCAGCTTGAACCACGTCTCGTCGCCGAGCGCTATCATGTCGCCGACCGAACCGATCACCCGAAGCTTCGGGTCGGCCCCGGCCGACGGTGTCGAGAAGGTGCCGCGCCCCGCGTGACGGTAGAGAAGCCCTTCCTCCACGAGGACGTCGAGCGCCTGCCGGATGGTCGGCCGGCTCACCTTGAACCGCTTGCAGAACGCGTGCTCGGAGGAGATGCGCTCGCCCTCGCCGCGCAGGTCCTGGCGGATCGCGTCGGCGATCTGGAGATACCGGGGAATCCCGGGACGGTAGTTCACCCGCTGGGCCTCCGCTGTCAGGATGTCTAGACATCTAGCACCGTCGCCCCCGGGTCGTCAAATCGCCCGCTCGCGGCCCGCGCCTACGCCGGGGACGCGGGTGCCGCGCGGGCGAGCATCGCCAGCACCTCGTCGTCCGTCACGGGCGAGAAGTCGAGGTAGTACTGGCCGACGGCCTGGAATTCCGCGTCCACGACGAGGCTCACAAAGCGATCCGCGGCCCGCTCGAACTGGCGTGCAGCCTGCGCCGAGGCGCACGGCACGGCCACCGTGACGTCGCGCGGCCCGTGGCGGCGCGCGTACGCGAGTGCGACGCGCATGGTGAGGCCCGTGGCGAGGCCGTCGTCCACCAACACCACGCCGGGCCCCGGGAGGTGGGCGCCGAGGGGCGGCGCGCCGTACGCCGCCATCCGGCGCTGGATCTCTCCGCCCACCCGCGCCTTCGCCTGCTCGACGTCCTCTGGCGAGAGCCCGAGCATCGCGACCGACTCGGCCTCGACGTGCGCCTCACCGTCCTCGTCGAGCGCGCCGAAGGCGAACTCGGGGGCGACCGGCGAGGTCAGCTTGCTCGCGTAGACGAGCGCGAGCGGCGCGTGGAACCGCTCGACGAGAGGCAGCGCCACCGTCACGCCGCCTCGGGGGATCGCGCCGACGACGAAGGGCGGCGCCAGCACCGGAGCCAGCGCGTCGGCGAGCGCAAGCCCGGCCGCGGCGCGGTTACGAAACGTCATGGCTCATCGGCGTGACCGCGCGGTCACCCGTCACGGGCAGGCTAGGCGCGCGCCAGCTCGCGCGCGATGACCACCCGCTGGATCTGATTCGTGCCCTCGTAGATCTGCGTGACCTTGGCGTCGCGCATGAAGCGCTCCACCGGATACTCGCGCGTGTAGCCGTAACCGCCGAAAATTTGAACGGCGTCCGTCGTGACCCGCATCGCGGCGTCGCCCGCGAAGCATTTCGCCATCGACGACTCGAGCGCCGTCGCGGGCGCGCCGCGGTCCACGAGCGCCGCGGCGTGGTGGACCATGAGGCGCGCCGCGTGCACCTGCATCGCCATGTCGGCGAGCATGAACTGAATCCCCTGGAAGGCCGCGATCGGCTGGTCGAACTGCCGCCGCTCCTTGGCGTAGGCGACTGCGGCGTCGAGCGCGGCCTGGGCGATCCCCACGGCCTGGGCGCCCACGGCCGGGCGCGAGCCGTCGAGGACGCGAAGCGCGATGGCGAATCCCTCGCCCTCCTCGCCCAGGCGGTTCTCGACGGGCACCTCGCAGTCGCTCAGGTGGATCGCGACCGTCGGGGAGCCGCGAATCCCCATTTTGCGCTCGAGCTTGCCGAGGGAGAACCCGGGAAACGCCGGCTCGACCAGGAATGCGGTCACGCCGTGCCCGCCCCGGCCGCGGTCGACGGTGGCGAAGAGGGTGATGACGCTCGCATGGCTGCCGTTCGACACCCACATCTTGGTCCCGTTGAGGAGGTAGCGGTCGCCCCGGCGCTCGGCTGTCGTCGTCAGCGACGCAGCGTCGGAGCCCGCGCCCGGCTCCGAGAGCGAGAACGCTGCGGTGGTCTCGCCCGCGGCAAGCCGCGGCAGGTAGCGCCGCTTCTGTGACTCGCTCCCCGCCATCACGATGGGGAACCCGCCGGCATACTGAACGAGATAGATGACCGCGGTGGACGCGCACGCCCACGCGATCTCCTCGACCGCGAGGCAGAAGGCGAGCGTGCCCAGGGCGGTGCCGCCGTAGGTCTCAGGGATGTAGAGCCCCATGAGCCCCTGCTCGCCGAGCCACGCGAGCTGGTCGGCCGGGTACGTCTCCGTCTCGTCCACCCGCGCGGCGAGCGGCGCGATCCGCTCGCGGGCGATCACCCGCACGAGGTCGCGCATCTGGCCCTGCTCGTCGGTCAGGCCGAGGAGGTCGCGCATCCTGGAGGCATTATCGGCCACGCCGGAGCCGCTGACAATTATCGTCAGGCCACCTTGACGATTCCCGACCTCCTGCCTGATCATTGCGCCCTCCGCTCTTGTCCTTCACAAAAGGAGACGCGTGATGGCACTGCTCAGGACGAAGAAGCGCCTCGTCACAAGCTTCGCCGTGATCGTGCTGCTGTGTGGGGCGGCGTTCTACGCGTTGGCCCAGCAGACGGGCGAGGCGAAGAAAGCGCCGGCGCCGCAGGCGGGTCCGAAGCGTCACAAGCTGGCGGCCACCCTCGAGACGGTGCAGTGGGGCTGGCTCGACCCGAAGGAGCCGCCCAAGCTCACGGTGGACTCGGGCGATATCGTGTCGGTCGAGACGATGATGCATTCGCACGGCAAGGTCCGGCCCGGAATCACGATGGACGAGATCGTGGCCCTCCGCAAAGCCAACCCGGGCGGAGGCCCCCACTCGGTGACCGGCCCCATCTACGTCAACGGCGCGGAGCCCGGCGACGTGATGGAGATCCGAATCCTCAAGATCGTCCCGAAACCGTTCGGCATCAACTTCAACCTCCCGGGCAAGGACTTCCCGACCATCGGGGCCCTCGCCCTCGAGATGCCCGACGGCTTCGTCAAGTTCTTCACCCTGGATCTCGCGAAGCGCCAGGCCGAGTTCAAGCCGGGCATCATCCTCGACCTGCGCCCGTTCCCCGGCACGCTCGCGGTGGGCATCGATCCCAACGATCCCGCGCCGCGCAAGGGTGGCACCACCGACCCGATGGCGCCGGTCTCCACACTCCGGCCGTGGAAGAACGGCTCGAACATGGACATCAACGAGCTCCAGGAAGGCACCACGATCTTCATCCCGGTCTTCCTCAAGGGCGGGCTCGTGTGGACCGGCGATTCGCACTGCCGGCAGGGCAACGGCGAGGTGAACCTCACCGCGCTCGAGTGCTCCTATCGGGAGATCGCGATGCAGCTCATCGCGCGCAAGGACATGAAGCTCGAGTGGCCGCGCATGGAGACGAAGACCCACTGGATCATGATGGGGTTCGACGAGGACCTCAACAAGGCGCTGGTCAACGCGGTGCGGGAGACCGTCAACTTCCTGGAGGCGCAGCAGATGATCCCGCTCAACCGCTACGAGGCGTACTCGCTCGCCTCGATGGCCGCTGACTGCCGCGTGACGCAGGTGGTGGACATCCGCAAGGGCGTCCACTGCATGGTCCCGAAGTCGCTCTTCGTCAAGAAGTAGCGGGTGCTGCGGCTCCTCGCCCTCGCGGTGGCGCTGGGCGGCGCCGTCCCCGCCTGGGGCGGCGCCCTCGCCATCGTCACCACCTCCACCGATCTCAAGGCGCTCGTCGAGGCCGTCGGCGGTGACCGCGTCAGGGTCGAGAGCCTCGCGCCCGCCGTCCACGACCCCCACGCGGTGGACGTCAAGCCGGGTCAGCTGGCGAAGCTCAAGACCGCCGCCCTGCTCGTGAGGATCGGCCTCGACCACGAGCCCTGGCTCGCGCGCGTGCGGCGCGCCGGCGGCGATCCGCGCTTCGCCCCGGGCGGGCCCGACGACCTCGACGTGTCCAAGGGCGTCGAGCTGCTCCAGACGGAGACGGCGCGCGTCCGGAGTGAACGCGGGGTGCACGTTCACGGCTTCGGGAACCCGCACTACTGGCTCGACCCCGCCAACGCGCGCCCGATCACCCGGGCGATCCTCGAGGCGCTCGCCCGGCTGGCGCCGGCCGACCGCGACGCCTTCGCCGCCAACCGGACGCGCTTCCTGGCGCGGCTCGACGACGCGCTCGCCCGCTGGACGGAGGCGCTCGCGCCGTATCGCGGCACGCGCGCCGTCGTCGTCCACGATAGCTGGCCCTACTTCGCTCGGCGCTTCGGGCTCGTCGTCGTCGCGGCGATCGAGCCGGCGCCGGGCGTCCCGCCGTCGGCGTCGTCGCTCGCCGCGCTCACCCAGAAGATGCGCGAGACGGGCGTCCGGCTCCTCATCGCCGAGCCCTCCTCGAACGCGGCGCTCGTGAGCCAGGTGGCGGCGCGGAGCGGCGCCCGCGCGGTCGTGCTCGTGCCGTCGGTGGGCGCCGCCCCCGAGGCGGGCGACTACCTGGCCCTCTTCGAGATCAACGTCCGCCGGCTCCTCCACACCCTCGGCTCGTGATCGAGGTCCTCTGGGCACCGCTCCTCGCCTGCCTCGTCCTGACGGCGATCCACGTCTACCTCGGTCTCCACGTGCTGGCGCGCGGCGTGATCTTCGTGGATCTGGCGCTCGCCCAGGTCGCGGCGCTCGGGATCACCGTCGCGTTCCTCGCGGGGCACCCGATCCAGAGCGACGCCGCGTACTGGTACGCGCTCGCGTTCACGCTCGGCGGTGCGGCCCTCTTCGCGACGAGCCGGACGCGGCGGGCGCCGGTGCCGCAGGAGGCGATCATCGGGATCGTCTACGCGGTCTCCGCGGCGGCGGCCGTGCTCGTCGTGGACCAGGCACCCCAGGGGAGCGAGCACATCAAGCAGCTCCTGGTCGGGAACATCCTGACGGTGACGCCTGCCGAGGTCGGGACGCTCGCGCTGCTGTACGCGCCGATCGCCGCGCTCCACTGGCTCGTCCGCCGCCCGCTGCTCGACATCTCGTTCGACCCCGACGGCGCCGGCGCGCGCCGGGCCGTGCCCTGGTGGGACTTCGTCTTCTACGCCTCGTTCGGGCTCGTCGTCACGAGCTCGGTGAGGCTCGCGGGCGTGCTCCTCGTGTTCGCCTACCTCGTCGTGCCGGCGACGGCCGGCGCCCTGCTCGCGCGCGCACCCTGGAGCCGCCTCGCCGTCGGCTGGGCGCTCGGCGTCCTCGTGAGCGTGGGCGGGCTCGGCGCATCGTGGGCGTGGGACCTGCCTACCGGCGCCACCGTGGTCGTCGCGTTCGGCGCGCTGCTCGCCGCCCTCGCCCTCGGGCTCGCCGCCGGTGCGATCGTGCACGCGGCGCGGGCCCGGGGGCCTGCCGCGTTGAGCGGTGTCGCCGCCGCGCTCCTCGTGGCCGTCGGCGTCGCGGGGCTCCTGCTCGCGCTCTTCCCGCGGATGGACCACCTGTGGCTCGACTGGCTCGAGGCCGCCGCCCCCGCAGCGCACGCCCTGTTCCTCCGCGTGGACGAGCGCGAGACGTACCGGGACGCCCGCGAGGGCGTCGAGCGGAGCGTCGCGGAGCTCGGGCGCGTGCGCGCGATGCAGGAGGAGGCGCAGTGGGGCACGCGACCGATGTCGGAGGACACGCAGGAGCGGGTCCGTCAGTACCTGGCGGGGCGGACCGAGATGCTCGCCGGCGACCGGATGGTGCTCCGCACGCTGCGCGCGCGGGCGCGCGAGCGCCAACGCTGGTCGGTGGGGCTCCCGCTCTTCGGGATCGGCGCGGGCGGCGCGCTCTGGCTCCTGCGCCGCCGGCGGGCTCAGGCGTTGTAGGTGTAGAAGCCGCGGCCCGTCTTCCGTCCGAGACGGCCCGCCATCACCATGCGCTTGAGGAGCGGCGGCGGCGCATAGCGGGGCTCGCGGAACTCCTCGAACATCACCTCGGCGACGTACATGGTCGTGTCGAGCCCGACGAGGTCCAACAGCGTGAACGGTCCCATCGGGTAGCCGCAACCGAGCTTCATCGCCGTGTCGATGTCCTCGAGCGCGGCGAGACCGCTCTCGTAGAGCCGGACCGCGTCGAGCAGGTATGGCACGAGCAGCCGGTTCACGATGAACGCCGTCGAGTCCTTCGTCTGGACCGGTGTCTTGCCGACCGTGCGGACCCACTCGGTCGCCGTCGTCACCACGCCCTCGTCGGTCAGGATCGTGCGCGCCACCTCGACGAGCTTCATGAGCGGCACGGGGTTGAAGAAGTGGAGCCCGAGCACCTGGCCGGGGCGCTTGCTCGCGGCGGCCATGGCCGTGACGTTGCACGACGAGGTGTTGGTCGCCAGGATCGCGTGGGGCGGCGCGATCCGGCCGAGCTTCGCGAACGTCTCGTTCTTGAGCTGCTGGTTCTCCGTCATGGCCTCGACGACGAGCTCGCACCCTTTGAGCTCCTCGAGCCGCGACGTGCCGGCGATGCGCGCGAGCAGGGCGTCCTTGGCTTTGGCGTCGAGCTTGCCCTTCACCCGGAGCGCCTCGAACGTCTCGCGGAGCCGGTCCAGGCCCCGCTTGGCCAGCTCGTCGTTCGCCTCGACGACGGTCACGGGGAACCCCGCCTGGGCCGCGACCTGGGCGATGCCCGAGCCCATGAGACCGCAGCCGATGACGCCGACGTTCTTGATGGTCACGTCAATTTCCCCGGAACTGCGGCGACCTAGTGGACTTCCAACGAATTCGGACTAAGCCTCACGCCGGACTCGAGGTGCCGGGCGAAGTTAGTTGGAACGGCACTAGTTGCGCGGGCGGCGCCCCGGCAGGGGCGGAGGCTCGTAGTGGGCGGTCCCCGGCGGGCACGGATTCTTCACGGTGACCGAGACGGAGCCTGCACCGGCGCCGCAGCGGACGCTGCCGTCGGGCTGCGCCTCGCAGTCTGCGGCGCGGCGCGGTGGACCGTCCTCTTTGAGCGCCCGGTCGAATGCCGACACGCGCGGCGTGACCGGCTGCGCGAAGATGCTCAGGATCATCGACGCGCTGATCGGCGTCTTCGCCTCCTCGGCCCCGGCGACCGGCACCCACGCGCCGAGCGCCACGAGCACGCAGATCAGCACGGCCACGCCCTCGCGCACGATGACCACCTCTCGCCTCCTCGGTGTCCGCACGTTCGGCGACGCCTCAGTCGTAGACGATGAGGGAATGCAGCGGGTAGTTCCTCAGCTTGTCGCGGCCGTGGAGGAACGCGAGCTCGATCAGGAACGCCACGCCCACGACCTGGCCTCCGAGCTGCTCGATCAGCCGGAGCGTCGCAGCCATCGTCCCGCCCGTGGCGAGCAGGTCGTCGACGGCGAGCACGCGCTGCCCCGGCTTGATCGCGTCCTCGTGGACCGCGAGCGCGTCGCGCCCGTACTCGAGCTCGTACTCGACCTCGATGGTCTTGCCCGGCAGCTTGCCGAGCTTCCGCACGGGGACCAAGCCCGCGCTGAGCTCGTGGGCGAGCGCACCACCGAAGATGAACCCGCGCGACTCGACGGCGACGACGATGTCCACGCGCTGTTTCTGGTATCGGCCTGCGAGTACATCGATCACGTAGCGGAACGCCGGACCGTCCTTCAGGAGGGTGGTAATGTCCTTGAAGAGGATCCCTTCGGTCGGAAAATCCTTGATGTCGCGGATCTTCGCCCGGAGCTCGGCGACGTCCATCGCGCGCCTATATTACTCGCTCCATGTCGCAGCGCGCAAGACGCAAGGCGGCGCCAAAGTGTCCGCGAGGCTGGCACCGTGACACGCTCGGGCGTCCTCCGTCACGCCACGGACGCGCGCCTCACGCGCTCGCTGCCGCTCAACTCGCCAATTTCACGGCAACGACGTCGGAAGGAATTCGGCGTGGCATCCAACTTGCTCTCGGGTGCTGCGAAGGATTCGTGAGGAGAACTCCCGTGCTGCTCCCGGAACAAGTGCAGCGGCTGTTCCAGCTCGCCCTGGCCGAGTTCGCGTCCGACTGGGAGATCGCCGGCGTCTGCACGGAGCTGAGCCTGCACAAACCGGAGCATTGGGCGTCCGGGCTCGGCACGTTCGGCCTCGTCCTCCGCAACCGCATGACTGGCGGTGCCAAGGTCCTCGGCTGGCGGACCGGGGAGCCGTCCGACGCGACCTACTACCGCGGCATCTCCTGCCGCATCCTCGAAGCGTACGCCGACCGGATCATGGACCCGATCCGACGCTACTTCGAGGAGATCGGCATCGTCACCGCGTCGGAGTCTCCCTGGCGGCTCCACCAGCCGCCGATGGGTTCGGGCCTCAGTCACACCTAACCGCGCGCCGCCCGCAGGCGCGCGCCGACGTCGCTCTCCCCAACCGCCGCGATCATGACTCGAGCTGTGCGATGGCGTCGGGCAGACCCGCGAGCCGCGGGATCGCGCCGTCGGGGCTGAGCAGGCCGAGCGCCCGCGGCGCGTTGCTCGTGACGTGGATGACGCGCATTCCGGCGGCACGCGCACCCTGGACGTCGAGCACTTCGTCGTCCCCGACGTGCACCGCGCTCTCGGGCCCGGCTCCGACGGCGCGCAGCGTGAGGGCGAAGATCTCGGGGTCCGGCTTGCGCACGCCCACCTCGTCCGAGAAGGTCGTGTGCCGGAAGTAGCCGAGCAGCCCGTAGCGCTCGAGGAGCTTGCGCAGCGTGACGCCGGGCGTGCGCATAATGTTCGACACGACGGCGAGCGTGTACCCGCGCCCGGCCAGAGCCTCGAGCGCCGCGCGCGCGGACTCGTCCACCGTCGGCGGTACGAGGAGCGCGGGGCGTGAGTAGGCCTCGATCAGCATCGCCATCGCCTCTCCGGTCACTTGGCGCGGGAGCCGGGCATCGACCGCGGCGAGGATTGCGCGGACGTGCTCCGCCACCGGCACGTCGCGGTTCTGGCTCCAGACCCTCGAGAGGAACGCCCCCGACTCCTCGTACGCGCGGTCGAGCGCCGCGGCCCGGGCGCGCAGGCCGGCCGCGGTCAGGATCGTCGCGAAGTCCGCCATGCGGCGTTTCTTGTATCGGTTGTCGCTCGACGGCGGATCGTGGAGCAGCGTGCCCCAGAAGTCGATCGTGATCGTCGTGATCTTCAGCGTGAGCTCCCGAACTTCGGCGCCCGTTTCTCGAGGAACGCGCTCATACCCTGGTACGGCTCGTCGGTCGCGTATGCCGCGGCGAACGCGTTGATCCCGTAGCGCACCGCCGTCGCCAGGTCGGTCGCGCGCCAGCGGACGATCAGCTCTTTCTGCAGCCGGATCGCCTCGGGGCCGCACGCGAGAATCCGCTCCACGAGCGCCTGGACCGTCGCGCGCAGACGCTCGACGGGTACGACGTCGTTGACGAGCCCCCACTCGCGCGCCCGCTCCGCCGTGATCGGCTCGCCGGTGAGGAGCAGCTCCGCGGCGCGGCCGGGACCGACCAGGGGCGGCAGGAGCGCCGCCTGGATCACCGACGGTACGCCCACACGGACCTCGGGCAGGCCGAGCGACGCCCCCGCGACGGCCACGCGGAGGTCGCATGCGAGCGCCAACTCGAAGCCGGCGCCGAGGCACGCGCCGTTCACCGCGGCGATCACCGGGAACGGCGCCTGGTGCACGGCGTCGATCGCGGCGTGGAGCGCGGTGATCAGGTCCTTCGCCCGCGCCGTGTCGAGATCACGCAACACCCGCACGTCCATGCCCGCCGTGAACGCGCGCCCGCCGCCGGTCAGGATCGCCACGCGCGTGACGCGATCGGCGGCGAGCGCGTCGAAGGTCGCGCGCACGGCGTGGATCAGGCCGGGCTCGAGGAGGTTGAGCGGCGGACGGTCCAGCGTGCACCAGGCGGCGCCGCCGGCCCGCTCGACGCTGAGGGGCGCTTCCGACATCAGTTGCCCGCCGCGCTCGGCTCAGGCACCGCGGAAACCTCGCGGCGACACTTAGTAGCGGCGCATGGTCGGATCGACCGTCCGCGCCCAGTGATCGAGGCCGCCGAGGAGGTTCTTCACGTTCTTGAAGCCGAGCTGGCGGAGGTAGTCGGCGACCGCCGCGCTCCGCACGCCCTGGTGGCAGTAGACGACGATCTCGTCCTCGGGGTTCAGCTCGTCCGTCCTGAGCTCGACCTCCTCGATCGGGATGTGCACCGAGTTCTCGAGGCGGCAGAGCCGCGTCTCCCAGTCCTGACGCACGTCGAGCAGCAGGGGCCGGTCGTTCCGCAGGAGCCGCGCCTTCAGCTCTTGAGGCGTGAGGGAGTCCATCGCGATCTCCTCTCAGCGGGGCGCGGGCCGCCCGACGAGGAAGTCCACGAGCCAGCGGTTCACGGTCTCGGTCTGCTCGATCTGGGGGAAATGCCCGCACGCATCCACCCAGCGCACCGTCGCGCGGGCGAAGCCTTCGGCGACCTGCGCGCAGTGCGCCGGCGACACGACGTGGTCCTGGCGGCCGTGGATCAGCAAGACGGGCACGTCCAGGGTCGCGATCGCCCGGCGGTAGTCCGGCGCGTGGCCCTCGAAATCCGTCCGCACGTGACGGAGCGTGGCGAGGTAGGCCGCGCGCGCGGCGGCGGAGGACCGCGCGGCGAACCCGAAGTCGACGAAGAAGTCGACCTCCTCGCGTACCGGCCGGTCGAAGCAGCGCGCGAGCGCCACCTTGTAGAGCCTCGCCGAGCGGCAGAGCGAGAGCGTCTCGCCGACCAGCGGCAGGGCGACGAGGCGGTAGATCCACGACGGACGATAGCCGAAGCCCGGGACGACGCCCCCCACGAGCGCGAGCCGCTCGACGCGCGCCGGATGAGTCAGCGCGTAGGTGACGGCGGCGGCCGCGCCGAGCGAGTGGCCAACGAGAGAGGCCTCCCGGATCCCGAGCACCTCCATGAACCCGTGGAGCGCGCTGGCGAAGTAGGACAGACGATAGCGGGCGGGGGGCTTCGCGGACGCGCCGAAGCCGGGAAGGTCGAGCGCGTACACGGTCGTCCGGTCCGCAAGCGCCCGGGTGGTGTGCCGCCAGGATTCCGCGAATCCGCCGAGGCCGTGCACGAGGACGACGGCGGGGCCGCGCCCCGCGACGATGTAGTGGAGATCCAGCCCGTCGACTTCCCCGCCCCGAAGCCGGAGTTCTGGCATGAGGCTACGATTCTACCAGACCGCCTCCGCCGAGCATCCGGCTCAGTGGACGCCGGTACGGGAAGAGACTGAAAATGCCGCCCGTGTGGATGAAGCAGACGCGCGGGCCGAGCTCGCGCGGATCGCGGCGGATCCGGTCGAGGAGCGCCGCGAAGGCCTTGGCGGTGTAGACGGGATCGAGCACGATCCCCTCGAGCCGCGCGACCCGCACGACCGTCTCCAGCGCCTCGGCGCGCACCTCGGCGCGCCCCGTCCCCTGGTAGCCGTCGAGGAGCCGGATCTCGCCGGGCGGCTCCACGGAAAGGCCGTAGCGGCGGCGGGCCTGGCCAATGAGGTCGGCGACATAGGCGCGGACCCTCGCGGCCTCCCACGCGATCGGCACGCTGACGACCTCCGCCCGGAGCCCGTGGAGCTGCTTGGCCATGAGCAACCCGGCGTGGCTCCCGCCGCTGAACGCTGTGATCACGACCGTGTCGAACGCGGGAGCGCCGTGCCGGATCTGCTGCACGAGCTCCTCGCCGCACGTGACGTATCCGAGCGCGCCCGTGACCGTGGCGCCGCTCTCGGGGATGATGTAGGGCGCGCCGCCGCGCGAGCGGACCCGCGCAGCGAGGTCCTCGAGCAGCTCGTCGATCCGCCCCCACTCGTCGTCGCTGCAGAACCGGACCTCGGCGCCGAGCAGCCGGTCGAGCAGCAGGTTGCCGTCGTACTCTTCGGGCGGTGCGCCCTTGAGCGCGAGGATCGCCTTCATGCCGAGCCGGGCGGCGACGGCGGCGACGGTGCGGCAGCAGTTGGACTGGAGCGTCCCGCACGTGATCAGCGTGTCAGCGCTCCGGGCGAAGGCCTCGCCGACGAGGAACTCGAGCTTGCGGATCTTGTTGCCCGTCTCGAGCAGCCCCGTGAGGTCGTCGCGCTTCACCCACAGCTCGATCCCCAGCTCCTGCGAGAGTCGCTCGAGCTTGAGCAGCGGGGTGGGAACGACGGCGAGCTCGATCCGCGGGATCGGAGGCGCGCCCGTCACCATGGGTCTCACTATCTCAGGCGAACAGGTCGCCAGGCAAGGAATCGGCGGGCGCCCGGGGCTCGCCGACCGGCTGGCCGAGGAGGCGCTTCATCATGCGGGCGTTCTGGACCGGGTAGTCGCGGTTGTTGTTGTTGAAGGAGATGAAGACCTGCTCGGCCTCCTCCCCGATCCGCCCGATCTCGGGAAGGAGCTCACGGAGCTCCGCCTCGCTGTAGAGGTAGTCGTACTTCTCCCGCACGGCTGGCTCCTCCCCGCGGAGCTGGCGGAGCCATCCGTCGGCGTTGCGCCCGTGCAGCCGGAACACCGCGGTCGGCGCCGTCGACGCCGTCACGCGCGGCACCGCACCGGCGCCAATCGGCGCGTCGACGATCACGTGGGCGAGCCGTGCGTCGCCGAGCGCCGCGAGCGCCTCGGCTGCGTGCTCGGGGAACCACGAGCGGTGGCGGAACTCGACCGCGATCGTCCAGCCGGGCAGCCGCTCCGCAAGGGACGCGAGGTAGTCGAGCCGCGCCCGTTCGAAATGCACCCACGGCGCGAACTGGAAGAGGACGTAGCCGAGCTTGCCCGCGTCAGCCAACGGCGTGACGGCCGCGCGAAAGAGCCTGAACGCGGCGTCCACCGCTTCGGGCGGAAAGCTCGCCGCCTCGATCTCCCCGCGCCGCGTCCGCCCGGGCTGCCGCGGCAGGAGGGCCTGGAGCTCTGCCGGGAGGCTCTCGGGCTTCGGGTGATGCCCGGTCAGCAGCGCATACGCCTTGACGTGGAAGACGAAGCCGAGCGGCGTGCGCTCGACCCAGCGGACGGTGTTCTTGATGTCGGGGATCGCGTAGTAGGAGCTGTTCACCTCGACGGTGTCGAACACGCTCGCGTAGTAGCGCAGGCGCGCCTCCGCCGACATGGACCGCTTCGGATAGAAGCCGCCACTCTCGATGAGCGCGGGATCCGCCCAGGAGCAGATCCCGACTCGCACGCGCTGGGTGAGGCTAGGCGATCTTCTCGTAGATGCCCGGCGGGATGACGCGGTAGACGTGGATCGGCTGCGAGACGTTCTTGAAGGTCTTCTCCCCGAGGCTCTCGAGGACGAAGTGGTGGCGCATGCGCTCGGCCGTCGTCGGGCCCACGACGATCTCCCCGCCCTGCGCCGACCCGGCGAAGCGCGCGGCGACGTTCGTCGTGGGGCCCGTCGCCGTGAATGTCCACCGCTGCGCCGCTCCGGTGCCGAGCTTGGTGGCGCCCACGAGCGCCTCGCCGGTATTGATGCCCATGTGGAGCATGATGGGCGGGAACACGCCGCCGTACTCCTCGTTGAGACGCAACGTCTTCTGGTGGATCGCGAACGCCGCACGCGTCGCGTTCAGCGCGTGGTCGGTCCCGCCGCGATCGGACTCGAAGATGACCATGAGGCCGTCGCCGGCGGTCTCGTTCACGTCGCCGTGGTGGCTCTGGATGATCTCCAGGAAGCTCGAGAAGTAGGTCTGGACGAGCTGGTTGAGGCGCTTGGGGTCGAGCTGCTCGGACAGCTTCGTGTAGCTCGCGATGTCGAGGAAGAGCACGGACACGTCGACGCTCTTCTTCTCGAGCTCCGTGGCGTTGGGGTTCTGCTCGAGGAGCTTCTTGACGGCGTCGGGCACGAACTTCGAGAGCTCGCCCTTGAGCTGCTCGAGTAGCTCGAGCCGCGCTCGCGACTCCTGGAGGTTCCGGAGCGCCGACTCGAGCTCGGTGTTCTTCGCGCCGAGGTCCTCGTGGGCCCGGGCCAGCCGCCCGGTCATCTCGTTGAACGCGGCGCCCAGCTCGCCGATCTCGTCGCGGGCACCGGCGGGCGCGCGGACGGCGAAGTCGCCCTCGCCCACCCGGCGCGCGGCCGCCGCGAGCGCCTCGATGGGACGGACGATGACCGAGCGCATCGCGACCGTCAGGACGATCGCCGCCGAGACGATGGTGAGCACGCCGATCAGGATCTGGCGGTTGCGCAGGCGCCGCACTTCCGCGTAGACCGGCTCCATCGATGCCTCCACGCGGACGACCGCGCGCACCGTGTGGTCGCTCCCGTGGCAGCCCTGGCACGCCTCTCGGTTCGGGATCGGATAGTGAAGCGTGAAGAACGAGACCCCGTCGTGGACTTCGATCGACTCCTGCGTCCTGAGCGTCTCGAGCGCCCGCGCGAAGAGCGGCCCCGTCATCGGCGCGCCCGGCGCCCGCTGCATCTTCGTGATCTTGGCGAGGACGTCGGGCGCGAGGCCGGCCCTCCGCTCGACTTCCCCTGCGGTGGCGAGGTCGGTGAATGCCTCGACGCCATTGCGGCGGTAAATGGTGAACCCTTCGACGAGTGACGAGGACTTGAGCTGCTGGATCATGGTGCGCGTGACGTCCGGGCGCTCCTGCAGCATGGCGCCCTCGACGGACGCGACCACAGCCATGGTCAGCCGACGGGCCCCAATCTTGTTCTGGTCGATCAGGGCGACCGACTCGCGCTGGATCGTGACGAGCATCGAGGCGCCGAATCCGATGATCAGCACGACTACGATGAGCAGCCCGATCTTGATCGCGAGCCGTGCGTGGACCATCGACGGGCGCCTCAGCGCTTCGCGGCGTCGCGGTACGCGAGCTCGGCGCCGGACCAGTCGTTCCGGCGCGCGATCGCCGACGCCAGGACGAGACGCATGGCCGATCCTACCATGACTACGATCCATGACTACGATCCGGCCGTCCGCAGCCCGCGCGGGCGCAGACAGCGCTTGTACGGTCTGCTAGAATTCTCCTCTGATGGCCCGACCCGACAGCTTCGAGGAGTTCGAGGCGACGAGCCTCTTCTGTCCGCGCTGCCGCCGCGCGACGCCGGCGCGTAAGAAATTGCTCCTCGTGCTCCCGAGCGGCAACAAGTACGACTACGTCTGTGCCGAGTGCGGCACGACGGTCGGTGGCAAGACCGACAACGACGCGCGCGCGTTTCACGACACGATTCCTCCCGCACCCCGGCGCCCTTTCCAGTAATTCGCTAACTCGGTCATTCCCTAACTCCGCGCCAGATCAGCCTCGCAGGCTCGGGTGTCAGCCAGTTGACACCGCGCGTTGTGGTGATCGACGTCATCTCAACATCCTGTTGCAGAACACTCCGCACCTTGGCATACTCACTCGACTTCATACCGTCTTACCCTTCCCTCGCTCATCAGAACGCTCGTTCATCAGAACGCAGATTCCGAGGTTGAAACTGGAGGAGGAACCATATGGGCAGACACAGCAAGGCGCTTGCGGTCCTGACGTTCGCGGTCGCCGTCGCGGTGGGTGGGTTCATCCTCACACGCCAAGTCATCGCCGTCGCGGGAGAAGCCGACGCCGAGCGGCTTAACCGCGCGATCCTCGAGTACATCGCCGAGAAGAACCCGCGGGCGCCGATCAAGGCATTCCAGAAACTCCCTGACGTGCTCCTCGCCGAAGCGGAGCGCGCGAACATCGACCACTGCCTGGTGCTCGCGCAAGCGGAGGTCGAGTCCGAGTTCCGTCACGACGCGGTCGGCAGCGCGGGCGAGGTCGGGCTGTTCCAGATACTGCCGTCGACGGCCGCGCTCTTCGAATCGACGGTCGGTCCCTTCCGGCGCCCCGTGCTGAAAGGCCAGCATGATCTCGGCGACCTCGCCGACCCGCGCGTCAGCACGCGGTTCGCGATGGCCTACCTCCGGGACATCATGAGCCGAAAGCCGAACATCAAAGACGCGCTCACCGAGTACAACGGTGGCCCCTCAGGACGTCACCCGCACTACTATCGGATGGTGATGGGCGCGTACGTCGAGCTTCTGGAGCGGACCGATCTTCGCTGTCGCTTCCAGCCCGCGCCGAAGCGGCCGCCGGTCCTCGCGCTCCTCTCTCGCGTCTGATCACCGACGCGGCCCTCGCGAGCCGCAGCGCGCGGGTGGAGGATCGGTCGCAGACCGAGAGAGGCCGGGAAGGATCGGTGCCCGGAGCCCAGGGAGGCGAAATGCAAACCCGACAGCCCATGACGCTCGTCCTCGCCGGTCTCCTGGCACTCGGCGGGTGTGCCTCGAGCCAGTCGCCGGTGCTCTACCCGAACGCGAAGCTGAAGCAGGTCGGCCGCGAGCAGGCCAGCCGCGACATCGAGGAGTGCCGCAAGCTCGCCGATGACTACGTGCAGAGCACCGCGGCCAAGGACGTCGCCAAGGGCGCGGCCGTCGGAGGAGCGGCGGGCGCGGCGATCGGTGCCGTCGGTGGCGCGGTCAGCGGCCGCGGTGCCGGAACCGGGGCGGCGGTCGGCGCGGCGACGGGCGCGACGGCGGGCGCCGTCCACGGAGCCGCCAAGCAGACCGAGCCGAGCCCGGTCTACAAGCGCTACGTGGACCGCTGTCTGGGGGAGCGGGGCTACGAGGTCATCGGCTGGCAGTAGGGGCTACGCCAGGACCGCGTCGATCGTGCGCGCGAGCGCGAAGTCCTTGGCGGTGAGGCCGCCCGCCGAGTGCGTCCAGAGCGAGAGCGCGACCACGTTGTAGTGGACCGCGATGTCCGGGTGGTGCCCGGCGCTCTCCGCGAGCGCGGCGACGCCGTTGACGAAGAACATCGCGTCTCTGAAGCTCTGGAAGCGGTACGTCCGATCGAGCGTCTTGCTCACCCGCGTCCAGCCGGGCGTCTGCTCGAGCTCGGCCAGGACCGCCGCGTCGCTCAGCAGGGTCATCGATCGAAGCAGCGCCGGATCAGCGGTGCCCACGCGCTGAGTGGCCGCGTGGCCTTGCCCACGACCTTCGCGCCGTCGTCCCAGCGCCTGAGGGCGAGCGCGTCCGGGAGCCACGGGTGGACCGCGAGTCGCGCGACCTCGACAGCCGTCATGACGCCGCCCTGCAGCCGGAGCGTGTGGCGGGAGGCGGCGGACAGCCGGGCGAAGTAGTCGGGCTCGGTCGCGCAGAGGTAGCGTTTGGCGTCGGCGTGCGCGCGCACACACCACGCGACGCGCTCGGGAACCCACGGCGCGAGCAGCTCGGCCCCGACCTCATGGTGGCCCCGGGCGTGCGGTCCCGCGCGCGCGGGCTCGCCGGTGTCGAAGACGAGCGATGGATCCACGGCGTAGCGGCCGACGTCGTGCAGCAGGCACGCGAGCTGCAGCTCCTCGTCGGCGCCCGCGGCCCGCGCGAGCTCGGCGCACTGCAGCGCGTGCTCCAGCTCCGACACAGCCTCGCCGCCGTAGAGGCGCGACGCGGAGCGCGCCATGGCGTCGAGCAGCCGGTCGGCCATCGTGCTCACTCGCGCGCGAACTTCTGCAGCGAGCGGATCTCGCGCGGCGGCGTCTCCTTGCTTCCCTGCGCGGTCCAGGACACTTCCGCCACGTAGAGCGCGCCGCGCGAGTCGACGGCGCAGCCGTGCGGCGCGACGAACTCGCCGGGCTTCTCGCCCTGGAACCGCCCGCCGATCCGCCCGACCAGATCGCCCTTGAGGGTGACGATGCTCACGCGCGCGCCGAGGTTCGGCACCCTGGCGTTCACGGCGAGGTGTGTCGGCAGCTCGCCGACGTAGAGCAGCCCGCCGTTGCGCCGGTCCGCGAAGAGCCCGCACGGACGGTGCAGGTTGTTGAGCTGCGTGAGGTAGTGTCCCTTCCCGTCGAAGACCTGTACGCGGTGGTTCTCACGGTCGGCGACGTACACCACGCCGTCGGCGTCGGTGGCGATGTTGTGCGGGACGTTGAAGCAGCCGGGGTCGGTGCCCGGCTCGCCCCATGAGAACAGGTGCCGTCCCTTGGGGTCGTACTTGTGCACGCGCGAGTTGCCGTAGCCGTCGGAGATGTAGAGGTCGCCGGTCTTCGGGCAGAGCGCGACGTGGGTCGGCCGGTTGAACGGCTTGCCGCTCTGGAGCGTGGACGGCGTGTCGGGATCACCGATCGTCAGGAGCGGCTTTCCCTCGGGGGTGAACTGGCGGATCGTATGGTGCGTGTCGTCGGTCAGCCAGAGCGTGCCATCCGGGGCGATCGTGATGCCGTGCGGCCGGCGGAAGACGCCTTCGCCCCACGATCGGAGGAAGTTCCCCTCCCGATCGAAGACGATGACCGGGTGCGGGCCGCGGTTGAAGACGTACACGTTGTCCTTCGCGTCGACGCCGACGCTCGTGGCCTCGACGTAGGACCACCCCTCGGGCAGCCTTCCCCAACTGTCGACCGGACGGTAGTTCATGGCGTGAGCCTCCTCGTTCGGAGACTCATACTGCCACAACACGACCACGCCGGCCATCGACGAACGTCGCCAAGCCGCGCCGCCCGCTCGCGTAGAATATCCACGATGCGATGCGCTGCCTGCGGTGTGGACAACCGCGCTGGCGTGAGGTTCTGCGAGGAATGCGGCGCCCGGCTGGAGGCGCTGTGCCCCGCGTGCGGCGCGAGCGTCCCGCCCGGGAAGAAATTCTGCGGCGCGTGCGGTGCGGCGTTCGGTCCCGCCGCGAGATCTGCGGACACGCCCGGGGACCGGTTCGCAACGCCGAAGGCGTACACGCCGGCCCACCTGGCGGAGCGGATCCTGAAAGACCGCACGGCGCTTTCTGGCGAGCGCAAGCAAGTGACGGTCCTTTTCGCCGACGTCTCCGGCTTCACGTCGCTGTCCGAGAAGCTCGATCCCGAGGACGTGCACGCGCTGATCAACCGCGCGTTCGAGCTGATGCTCGCAGAGATCCACCACTACGAGGGCACCGTCAACCAGTTCCTCGGAGACGGGCTCATGGCGCTGTTCGGCGCGCCCATCGCCCACGAGGACCACGCGCAGCGCGCCGCCCACGCCGCGCTGGCGACTCAGCAGGCGCTCGCCCGGTACCGCGACGACCTGCAGGGGACGCGAGGGATCGACTTCCGTCTCCGCATGGGCCTCAACACGGGCCTGGTCGTCGTCGGCGCGATCGGCGACAACCTGCGCATGGATTACACTGCGGTCGGCGACACGACCAACACCGCGGCGCGCGTGCAGCAGCTCGCCGAGCCCGGCCGGATCGCGGTGGCCGAGGCGACCCAGCGCCTTATCGCCCCCTACTTCGAGACGCGCGCGCTGGGCGCCATCCCGCTGAAGGGCAAGAGCCAGCCCGTGGCGGCGTACGAGCTCGTCCGCGCGCGCGAGGGCGTGACGCGCCTCGAGGCGCGGGCGGCGCGGGGCCTGTCACCGCTCGTGGGGCGCGACGACGCGCTCGCGACGCTCGAGCGCGCCTGGGCGCAGGCCCGGAGCGGCCGCGGCCAGGCCGTCTTCGTGGTCGGCGATGCGGGCATCGGCAAGTCGCGGCTCCTGCTCGAGTTCCGCCGGCGCCTCGGCGACGCGGCGACCTGGGTCGAAGGCGACTGCATCTCGTTCGGCCAGTCGATCCCGTTCCTTCCCATCGTCCAGATGCTCAAGCAGAACTTCGGCATCGAGGCTCGCGACGCTGAGGCGCAGATCATCGCGAGGGTCCAGCGCGGCCTCGCCTTCATGGGCGAGGAAGCAGCCAACATCGCGCCCTACCTCCGGTATCTGCTGTCGGTGGACCCTGGCGACCCCGGGGTCGCCAGCCTGGATCCGCTCCTGCGGCGAGCACGGATCGTCGCCGCCATCCAGGGGTTGGCGGCGACGGGCCGCCGACGCCGCCCGGCCGTCCTCGTGGTGGAGGACGCGCACTGGATCGACAGCGCCTCGGAGGACTTCCTGACGTCACTGACGGAGAGCCTGCCCGGCATGGCGGTGCTGCTGATCGTCACCTACCGCCCGATCTACGCGCAGCCGTTCGGCGATCGCACGTACTACTGGCGGATCGGGCTTCACCCGGTCGACGAGGAAGCCGCCGTCCGCATCGTGCGCGCGACGCTCGGCGTCGCCGATCTGCCGCGCGAGCTGGCGGCGACCATCGCGGCCAAGGCAGAGGGTAACCCGTTTTTCCTGGAGGAGATCGGCCGCACGCTGGTGGAGACGGGCGCGGTGCGTACCGAGGACGGGCACCTGGTGCTGGCGAAGGCGGCCTCGACGATCACCGTCCCCGACACGGTCCAGGACGTCATCGCAGCCCGCCTCGACCGGCTCGCCGAGCCTGAGAAGCGGACGGTCCAGACGGCGTCGGTGATCGGACGCGAGTTCGCGCGCTCGCTCCTCCGGCGGGTGTCCGAACTCCACGATCGACTCGAGCAGAGCCTCGGCGAGCTGAAGCGGATCGAGCTCATCTACGAGAAGGCCGGCTTCGGCGACGTCGAATACGTCTTCCGCCACGCGCTGACTCAGGACGTCGCCTACGCATCGCTGCTCCAGTCCGAGCGGCGGCGGCTGCACGCGCTGATCGGTGCCGCCATCGAGGAGCTCTACGCCGGGCGCCTCGAGGAGCGCGCCGAAGAGCTCGCGTACCACTTCTCACGCGGCGAGGTTCGGGACAAGGTCGTCCACTATGCGCGGGCGGCGGCCGAGAAGGCCACAGCGCTCTTCGTCGACGCCAAGGCCGTGGAGTTCTACGAGCTGGTCCTCGATGCCCTCGGCCGACTCCCGGAGACGGCCGAGACCGCGCGCCTCGGTATCGACATCCGCCTGGCCATGCGCGCGCCCCTCTGGCGCTCGGGCCGTCTGGATCCCCTCTTCGAGCGTTTCAAGGAAGCGGAGGCGCTCGCGACCCGGTATGACGAGACCGAGCGCCTGGACACGATCTACGCGTTCCTCGTGCAGTACTACTGGGCGAAAGGACAGCAGGACCAGGCGATCGAGTACGGCAAGCGCTGCCTCGCGACGGCAGAGGCGCGGGGTGAGCTCGGGCTTCGCGTCACCGGCCACTTCTACCTCGCCCACGCCTACCAGGCACTCGGGCAGTTCCCGCCCGCGATCGAGCACTCGAGGGAGATCCTGGTACTCCTCGAGGGCGGTAAGGAGGGCGAGCGGTTCGGGCTCTCCGGCCTGCCCTACTCGGGCGCCTGCGCGACCGCCGCCGAGGCCCTCGCCGAGCTCGGCGACACGCACGGCGCGCTCGAGCTTGTCCGGCGGGGCGAGCGGGCCGCCGAGGCCGCCGACCACCTCTACAGCAGGATGGTGCTCGCCGTCGCGCACGGTAGCTTCCTGGCCCGCGAAGGCGCGCCCGCCGAAGCCATAGCGGTGCTGGAGCCGGCGGTCCAGACGTGCCGCGAAAAGAACTTCGTCGGCCAGCTCATGCGGGGCCTCACCCGACTGGGCCACGCCTACGCCCTCGCCGGCCGCCCCGAGGAAGGCATCCCCCTGGTGAGGGAAGCGGTCGCGCTCCAGGAGAAGGCCGGCGCCTTCGTGAATCGGGCGCTGTGGCTCTCCACTCTCGGGGAGGTCTACCTCGGGGCGGGTCGCCTGGACGACGCCGAGACGACCGCTCGCCAAGCGCTCGGGTTCGCTGAGCGGCACGGCGAGCGCTGGATTGAGGGATGGACCAAGCTCGTGCTCGGCCAGGTCGCGCTGGCACGTGGTGACAGGAGGGCGGCCGCGGAGCACCTCGACGAAACGCAGGAGATCGCGGAGGAGCTCGGGATGCGGCCGCTACTCGAGCGGTGCCGCGCGGAGCTCGCGAAGCTCCGCTAGGCTAGGCCGGGGCGGAGCTACTTCCCGTAAACGGTCGACAGGTACCCGACGATCGCCTTCGCATCCTCGTCGCTGATCGACGCGCCGAAGACCTTGATCATCTTGGTGAGGACCGCTTCCCACTGCTTGGCGTCCCCCCGCGGCTGCATCACAATGTAGTCCGTCGAATGGCACGCGCGGCACGCGCGCTGCGTGACTTCGACCCCGGGTCCGGGCTTGAGCTCGCCGTATGGGTGATCGGGCGGGAGCGTGATCGTCTTGAGCTGAGCCGCGGCAGCGAGCGGGAGCGCCAGCACGAGCGTCGCGATACCGAGCATGCGTCGCATGGCGCTAGCCCGCGTGAACCGTGACGCGCTCGACGACGTTGCGCAGATAGCCCGCGGGGTTCCACAGGGGCTCGTACCCCTGCGACTCACCGATTGCGTTGAGGGCCCGAACCATAAGCGTATAGTCCCCCGCGCTGGCCGGTGTCCAAGCCGCGCTCCACTCCCGGAACGCGTAACGGCCGAGGTCAGGCCCGAGCTGCGCGCGCCGCCACGTGACGCCGCTGTCGTCGGAGACCTCGACCTCGCGCACGCCGTAGCCGCCGTCGAACGCGATGCCTTTGAGCGTCACGGGTCGCCCCGGGACAACGCGCGCGCCATTGGCCGGCGTGCCCACGAACGAGCGGACCGTCATGCGGCTGATCGGCACGGTGTTCTTCGGAGCCGTGCCGGGCTCGACGCAGCCACATGGCGTGTCGGGGATTCGGTAGGCGGGCTTCATCCAGAACTTCTCGAAGACGTGGTCGATCACCGCGATCTCCGAGAGGTTCTTCACCCAGTAGGTCGAATACCAGCCGGGCACGACAAGCCGTGCCGGAAAGCCGTTCAGCATGGGCAGCTCGCGCCCGTTCATCTGGTAGGCCACGATGACGTCGGGATCGTCCATCACGCGCCGAATGTCGAGGCTCTTGACGAAGTGGGGGACGCTCGGGAAGGCCGGCTTGTCCAGGCCCTCGAACGTGGCCTGCACGGC
>WNEQ01000183.1_pt1 | contig 30366 bp, 29 predicted proteins | sample 5399971 | NCBI WGS metagenome assembly WNEQ01 (sample SAMN13153330, study PRJNA577476) | soil metagenome | isolation source: 20 cm grassland meadow soil 2 days after 1st rain plot 5 | place: USA:California | collected 2015-09-18
TTCACCACGAGCAACAGGAGGTCGTCGAAGTCCACCACGCCGGCCTCGCGGATGCGCTTTTCGTAGCGGGAGTAGACGAGCGCGGCCTTCTGCTCCCACGGCCCGCGCGCGTCGCGCAGCGCATCCTGCACGCTCACCATCTGGTTCTTCAGATACGAGATCCGGTGCGCGGCCGCGCTCGGCGTGAACGTGCGCTCGGCCAGCTCGCCCTCCTTCATGCACTCCTTGACGAGCGCGGCGCGGTCGTCCTCGTCGTAGATCGTGAAGTGGCGCGGCAGCCCGATGGCCTCGCCGTGGGCTCTGAGAATCCGCACGCACGCGGAGTGAAACGTCGCGATCAGCGGCGCCCTGATGCCGGCCGGCGCCAGCAGGGCGTCCACGCGGCGGGCCATCTCGCCGGCGGCCTTGTTCGTGAAGGTCACGGCGAGCACGTTGCGCGGATGGACGCCGCGCACGCCGAGCAGATGCGCGATACGGTGCGCGATCACCCGCGTCTTGCCGCTGCCGGCGCCTGCCAGCACGAGCAGCGGTCCGTCGCCCGCGAGGACGGCGTCGCGCTGCGGCGGATTGAGGTCGTCGAGGAGGTGATCCAGCCCGGCGGGCACGCCAAATTGTACCGCATCGAGCCAAGGCGTCACCGACGGGCCGGCACGCCGTCACGAGCGGCGGCCGCGACCACTCAACTCGCGGGAATGACGCGCGGGCGGCCGTGGCACAGGCCTTGCCACCCCCGTCGGCCATGCGCAGCGCCAAGCGCGTGCTGGTCGTCGACGACAACCAGGTCATCCAGGACATCCTGAAGCAGTTTCTGGAACGAGGTTACACGGTGGAGGTCGTCGGCAACGCCTCCATGGCGCTGGCGTCGGTGGTCAAGAAGACTCCCGACGCGATCCTGCTGGACGTGCGGATGCCCGGCGTGGATGGGCTGAGCCTGCTGAAGTCGCTCCGCGACATGGGCGTCTCGACGCCGATCTTTGTGATGACGGGCTACGACTCGACCCAGGTCGCGGTGGAGGCGCTCGAGAACGGCGCCACCGGCTATCTGCCGAAGCCCTTCGACCTGGTCCACCTCGACCGTCTCATCGCCCACGCGCTCGGCGAATCCTCCTCCGTCGTGTAGCCCGTCGCCGACGGCGCGCGGCCCTATTCCACGGTCACCGACTTCGCGAGATTCCGCGGCTGGTCCACGTCGCAGCCGCGGCGCACCGCCACGTGGTACGCCAGCAGCTGCAGCGGGACGACCGTCAGCAGCGGCGCCAGCAGCTCGGCGCACGGCGGCACCTCGATGACGTGCTGCGCCTTCGACGCCACCGCGCGGTCGCCCGGGTGGCAGACGGCGATCAGCAGGCCGTCGCGCGCGCGGACCTCCTCCATGTTGCCGAGCATCCGGTCGTAGGAGGAGTCGCGCGGCGCCAGCGCCACCACGGGCAGGCCATCGGCGATGAGCGCGATGGGCCCGTGCTTCATCTCGCCGCCGGCGTAGCCCTCGGCGTGGATGTAGGAGATCTCCTTCAGCTTCAGCGCGCCCTCGAGCGCGATCGGGAACTGCACGCCGCGGCCGAGGTAGAGGAAGTCGGTGGCGTGGCTGAGATGGCGCGCGAGGGCGGCGATGCTCGTGTCGAGCTCGAGCGTCTTCTCGACGAGCCGGGGGATCTCGACGAGGTTCTGGATGTGCTTCTTCACGTCCTCGACGGTGAGCGCGCCGCGCTGGCGGCCGAGCCAGAGGCCCAGGAGGTAGCCGGCGACAATCATCGTCGAGAAGGCCTTGGTGGAGGCCACGCCGATCTCCGGCCCGGCGTGCATCTGCAGCACGCCCGTGGCCTCGCGCGCGAGGGCGGAGCCGACGACGTTGGTCACGGCCAGGATCGGGCAGCCCTTGAGCCGCGCCGCCTTCACGGCGCCGATGGTGTCGGCCGTCTCGCCGGACTGCGACACGGCGATGACCAGCGTCTCGGGACCGACGATGGCGTCGCGGTAGCGGAACTCGGAGGCGAGGTCGACCTCGGCGGGAATGCCGGCCAGCCGCTCGACCATCATGCGGGTGAGCATCGCCGCGTGCCACGCGGTGCCGCACGCGACCAGCACGACGCGCTGGATGGCCTTCACCGTCGAGGGATCGAGGCTCACGTCGGGCAGGACGACGCTGCCCGTCTCGGGCGCGATGCGGCCGCGGAAGGTATCGGTGATGGCGCGCGGCTGCTCGTAGATCTCCTTGAGCATGAAGTGCCGGTAGCCGCCCTTCTCGGCCATGATCGGATCCCACAGGATCTTCACCGGCTCTCGCTGCACGGGATCGCCCTCGGTCGTGGTCAGCTCCACGCCGTGCGCGGTGACCACGGCCATGTCGTCGTCCTCGAGGATCACGACGTCGCGCGTGTGCGCGAGGATGGCCGGGATGTCGGAGGCGATGAACATCTCGCCGCGCCCCAGGCCGACGACGACGCTGCCCGCGCCCTGCTTGGCGGCGATGAGCCGGTCGGGCGCCGCCGCCGACACCACGCCCACCGCGTAGGAGCCGGTGACCTCGCGCAGGGCCGCCCTCACCGCCTGCTCGAGGCGCGGCGTTCCGCGCAGGTGGTGCTCGATGAGATGCGCGAGGACCTCGGTGTCCGTCTGCGACTTGAACGTGTGGCCGTCGGAGGCCAGCCGCTCCTTGATCTCGAGATAGTTCTCGAGGATCCCGTTGTGCACGACGACGAGGCGGCCGCCGCAGTCCGTGTGCGGGTGCGCGTTCTCCTCGGACGGACGCCCGTGCGTCGCCCAGCGCGTGTGGCCGATGCCGATGCACCCCGTCACGGGCTTCTCGCGCAGCACGCTCTCGAGGGCCTTCAGTCGTCCGGGCGCGCGCCGCACCTGGAGGCCGTCCGCGTCGAGCACGGCCACCCCCGCGGAGTCGTAGCCGCGGTACTCGAGCCGCTTGAGCCCGTCCACGATGATCCCGACCGCGCTCTTGTCCCCGACGTAGCCGACGATGCCGCACATGCCTAGCTATCCTGCTTTTTCTGCGCCGCCCGCGCGGCGCGGCGCCGCGCGGCCCAGCCTTCCTTGACGACCGGCTGCGCGCGCTCGACGACGAGCGCGTCCGCGGGCACATCCTTGGTGATCACCGAGCCGGCGGCGACGTAGGCGCCCTCGCCGATCGTGAGCGGCGCCACGATGCTCGTGTTGCTGCCCACGAACGCCCCGTCACCGACGACCGTGGTGTGCTTGGCCGCACCGTCGTAGTTGACGAAGATCGTCCCCGCGCCGATGTTGGCGCCCTCGCCGATCACGACGTCGCCGAGGTACCCGACGTGGTGCGCCTTCGTCTTGCGTCCGACCTTCGCCTTCTTGAGCTCGATGAAGTTGCCGATCTCGCAGTTCTCGCCCACGTGCGACTTGGGGCGCAGGTGGCAGAACGGCCCCATGACGGCGCCGTGGTCGACGACCGACTCCGTCATCACGCAGTAGGGCAGCAGGCGCACGCGATCGCCGAGCTTCGTCGCGCGGATCTGGCAGCCCGCGCCGATGACGCAGTCGCTGCCGATCTCGGAGGCCACGTCGACGATCACGTGCGGATGGATGACCGTGTCGGCGCCGATGGTGACCGTGTCGTCGATGTACGTGGTGGCCGGGTCGAGGATCGTCACGCCGGCAAGCATGTGCCGGTCGAGGATCCGCCGGCGCTGGATGGCCGCGAGCGCCGCGAGCTGCTTGCGGTCGTTGACGCCGAGCGCCTCCTCCGGATCGTCCACCGTGATCGCCTCGATGCGGCCGCCGGCCTTGCCCAGCACTCCGATCACGTCGGTCAGGTAGTACTCGCCCTGGTCGTTCTCCGGCCGCACGCGCTCGAGCGCCGGCCAGAGCCGCCGGCCGTCGAAGCAGTAGACGCTCGTGTTGATCTCGTTGACCCGTTTCTCGTCGTCGGTGGCGTCGCGGTCCTCGACGATGCGCTTCACGCGCCCACCCTGGCGGAGCACGCGGCCGTACCCGTGCGGGCGGTCGACGACGGCGGTGAGCAGCGTCGCCGCCGCGCCGGTCGTCGCGTGATGGCTCACGAGCCGCTCGATCGTCTCCGCGGACAGGAGCGGCGCGTCGCTCGGCATCACGAGGATCGGCCCGTCGAGGCCCTCGCAGTGGCCGCGCGCCTGGAGCACCGCGTGGCCGGTGCCGAGCCGCTCACGCTGCTCGACGATCGCCACGCCGTCGCCGGCCACCGCGCGGACGGCATCGGCGTCGGGACCCACCACCAGGACGATGCGCTCACCCACCGCGCGGGCCAGGCGAAGGGAGTAAGAGATCAGGGGCCGGCCGCAGAGCTCGTGGAGCACTTTCGGCTGCCGGGAGCGCATCCGCTTCCCCTCGCCGGCGGCCAGGATCACCGTGGTCAATGCGTGCATGCGGCGCCTCCCATTCTAGCAGCGGGCGTGCGAGGCCCATGCCATATCCGGACGCTCGATGCGACGGGGAGTTGCGGCACGCGCACGGGGTGTGACCCGCAGCCTGGCCTAGCTTTCGTTACTCAGATGAGACAGAAGGCGCGCCATCCGTGGCGGCAGGCCCGAGGCGAATTCCATCGGCCTCTGGGTCACCGGGTGCACGAAGGCCAGCGCCGCGGCGTGCAGCGCCAGGCCCTCGAAGGGCACCGGCAGCGGCGCCCGCGCCGGCCGGCCGCCATAGACGTGGTCGCCGGCCACCGGATGGCCGAGTGACGCCATGTGGACGCGGATCTGGTGCGTCCGGCCCGTTTCCAGCCTCACGTCGAGATCCGTGAAGTGCCTGAACCGTTCCAGGACCTCGAAGCGCGTGACGGCGCGCTTGCCGCGGCCCCGAGGCAGCACCGCCATCCGCACGCGATCGCGGGGATGGCGGCCGATCGGCGTGTCCACCACCCCGCTGGCCGCGGTGACGCGCCCGTGGACGATCGCCCGGTAGCGGCGCGTGACCGTGCGCGCGACGAGCTGGGCGGTGAGCGACTCGTAGGCCGCCGCGGTCTTGGCGATCACCAGCAGCCCCGACGTGTCCTTGTCGAGCCGATGGACGACGCCGGGGCGTCGCGGGCCGCCGACGCCCGCGGTGCCGGGCGCGTGGGCGAGCACGGCGGCGGCCAGCGTGCCGGTGGCGTGGCCCGCGCCCGGATGCATGACCATGCCGACGGGCTTGTCCACCACGAGCACGGTGTCGTCCTCGAAGACGATCGTGAGCGCGATCGGCTCGGGGACGAGCGTCTCCGGCGCGGGCGGGGGGATTTCGACGTCCACGGTCTCGCCGCGGCCGACGCGGTGCGACGCCTTGCGCGCGCGGCCGTCGACGCGCACGTGGCCGTCGTCGATGAGCGCCTGCACGCGGGCGCGCGAGAGCTCCGGCACGCGCTCGGCGAGCCAGCGGTCCAGGCGCGAGCCGGCCGCCGACGCATCGACCGTGAGGCGCTTGAGGTCCACGCCGGCTAGGACTGCACCACCACGCGTGACGCGAGCAGGCTCTTGATCTCCGCCTCGTCGTAACCCGCCTCGCGCAAGATCTCGACCGAGTGCTCGCCGAGCTCCGGGGGCACGCGCGGCGGCACCTTCTCGACGCCTTCCAGCCAGAGCGGGCTCGCGACCGTGAGCGGAGCGCCGGCCCGTGGGTCGTCGATCGGCACCAGGGCGCCGCTGTCCACCATCTGGCGATCGGTCCGGACGTCATCGATCGCGGCGACGCCGCCGACGGTGAGGCCGTGGTCGTTCAGGACCGCTTGCCACTCGGCCCACGCACGCGCGGCGAACACCGCATCGAGGACGGGCACGAGCGCACGCGCGTTGGCGCGCCGCGCGGGGGTGGTGGCGAAGCGTGGATCCGAGCCGAGGTCCGGTCGTTCGATCGCGCGCAGGAGCGCGGGCCAGTCGCGATCGTCGTTCAGCACGTTCAGCAGGAACCACCGGCCGTCCTTGCAGCGATAGAGATTCGCGAGCGCGGTCGCCGGCTCGTCGCGTGACGGTCGGGGCTCCACGCGCGCCCCGGAGAGCGCCGCTTGCACCTGGATGGCGTTCCACCACAGACCGTTGGCCATGAGCGACGTGCCGACCCTCGTGCCCTGGCCGGTCTTCTCACGCTGGTAGAGGGCCGTCATGATCGCCGCGAACAGCGACACCCCCGTGGGGTGATCGCCCATCCCGGGCAGCGAGCGCGAGGGCGGCGAATCGGGCGAGGGCCGCACGAGGTCCATCAATCCCGTCCGCGCCCAGAGCGCGGTCGAGTCGAAGCCGCTGCGGGGCGCTTCCTCACCCCGCTCACCGTACGCGGTGATCGACGCGTAGATCAGCCGCGCGTTGAGCGGAGCGAGATCCTCCCAGCGGATGCCGAGCCGCTGGCGCGAATCGAGCGGTGTGTTCGTGACGAACACGTCGGCGCGCTGCACGAGGCGATGCAGCACGGCCCGGCCCTCCGCGCGGCGGAGGTCGAGCGCGAGCCCGCGCTTGGTGCGATTGTCCACGATCCACCGGTAGTTGTACGGACTGTCGGGGACGCCTGGCCCGCCCGTGCGATGGCGATAGGGATCGCCGTCGGGCGGCTCGACCTTGATGACGTCGGCGCCGAGATCCGCGAGGATGGTGGTGGCCACCGGCCCCGCGATGAAGCTGGCGGCGTCGATGACACGCAGGCCGTCGAGTAACGGCATCGCTGAATCCGGCTCAGCTCGCGCCGCGCCCCGACGTCGCCGAGCGCTCGGTGAGAAGGCGGAGCGCGAGCAGTACCACACCGACGGTGATCGCCGAGTCGGCGACGTGGCCGTGCGAGCCGAGGCCGTTCGACGGACGAGGCGAGCGGTGAAATGGCTCGGTCATCACCGTGACGTCGCCGAGCGCTCGGTGAGAAGGCGGAGCGCGAGCAGCACCACACCGACGGTGATCGCCGAGTCGGCGACATTGAAGGCCGGCCAGTGCCAGGTGCGCCAGTGCACGTCCACGAAGTCCACGACGGCGCCGAAGCGCGCGCGGTCGATCAGGTTGCCGACGGCGCCGCCGAAGATCAGGCCGATGGCGATCACGCCGGTGAAGCCGCCCGTCGGCAGCACGCGCAGCGCCACGCGCGCCAGCACGAGCAGCGCGACGATCGACAGCGCGGCGACGACCCAGCGCCACGCCGGCGGCACGGTGCCCAGCAGCCCGAACGCGAGCCCCGGATTCATGACCAGCGTGAGCGACAGCCAGCCGTCCACCAGCACGAGCGGATGGCCGGGAATGAGGTGGGCGAGGGCGGCCGTCTTGGTGATCTGGTCGAGCACGACGACGGTCGTCGCGAGAAGGAGGACGAACGTCATCGCGCGCGGGTGACGACCCGCACGCAACGGCCGCACAGCGTGGGATGGGCGGGGTCGCGCCCGACCTCCTCGCTGCGCGTCCAGCACCGCTCGCACTTCTCACCCGACGCGCGGTCGACACCGATGACGAGCCCGGGGATGTCCTGGCTCTCGTAGCTCACCCGGGCGGGCTGGGGGTCCGGCTCCAGCGTGACTTGCGACACGATGAACAGCGTCGGCAGCAGCTCGCGCTTGGCGCCGAGGAGCCCGGGCAGGTCCTCGGGGGCGGACTGCACGCGCACGCGCGCCTCGAGCCCGCTGCCGATCAGCTTCTGCGCCCGCGCGGTCTCCAGCGCCTTGGCCACCTCGCGGCGGACCTCGAGGAGGCGGTCCCAGTCACGCTTGAGGGTGTCGTCGACCCACTCGAGCGGCACCTCGGGGAAGCGCTCGAGGTGCACGGACTCCGAGCGCGGCCCCGGGGCGTAGCGCCACGCCTCCTCGGTAGTGAAGGTCAGGATCGGCGCCATCAGCCGCGCCAGCGCCTGGAAGATGTCGTAGCCCGCCGTCTGCGCGGCGCGCCGGCGCGGATCGTCGGGGGCGGACGTGTAGAGCCGGTCCTTGATGACGTCGAGGTATTGCGCGGACAGATCCACCGCGCAGAAGTTGTGGACCGAGTGGACGACGATGTGGAACTGGTACTCCTCGTAGGCGCGCCGCACGCGGTCGACCAGCCGCGCGAGACGGTCGAGCACCCAGCGGTCCACCTCGTCGAGCCGCGCGTACGGCTGGCGGTCGCGCGCCGGATCGAAGTCGCCGAGGTTGCCGAGCAGGAACCGGAACGTGTTCCGCATGCGCCGGTAGGCGTCGGCGAGGCGGTCCATGATCTCGGTCGAGAGCCGGATGTCCTCGGTGTAGTCCTCCGCCGCCACCCAGAGGCGAAGGACCTCGGCGCCGTACTTCGCGAGGGACTCGGCGGGCTTGACGGCATTGTCGCCGGACTTCGACATCTTCCGGCCCTCGCCGTCGACGACGAAGCCGCAGGTGAGCACCGCCTTGTAAGGCGGCGCGTTCCGCGTGCCCACGGCCTCCAGCAGCGAGGAGTGGAACCAGCCGCGGTGCTGGTCGGAGCCCTCGAGGTAGAGCTCGGCCGGCCACCGCAGCTCCGGGCGTGTCTCCAGCACGGCGGCGTGGCTGCAGCCGGAGTCGAACCAGACGTCGAGGATGTCGGTCTCCTTGCGGAACCGGTCGCTGCCGCACTTCGCACAGCGGGTGCCCGGCGGCAGCAGCGCGCTCGCGGGCCGCGCGTGCCACTCGTCGGCGCCGGCGCCCTCGCGGAAGATCCGCGCCACGTGCTCGACGATGCGCTCCTCGAGCAGCACCGCCTCGCAGGCCTCGCAGTAGAAGGCGACGATGGGCACGCCCCACACGCGCTGGCGTGAGATCGTCCAGTCGGGGCGATGCGCCACCATGTTGAAGATGCGCTCCTCACCCCAGGCCGGGATCCAGCGCACGTCGTTCCGGATGGCGCGGAGCGCGCGCTCGCGCAGCCCGTCCTTGTCGAGCGAGATGAACCACTGCTCGGTCGCGCGGAACAGCGTCGGGTTCTTGCAGCGCCAGCAGTGCGGATACGTGTGCGTCAAGGGATGCTCGGCCACCAGCGCGCCGACCTTCTTGAGGTGGGCGACGATCTTCGGATTCGCGTCCCACACCGTGAGGCCGGCGAAGTGCTCGACCTCGGCCACGAACCTGCCGTCGTCGTCGACGGGGTTGTAGATCTTCAGGCCGAGCGCGCGGCCGAGCTCGTAGTCTTCCTCACCGTGCCCGGGCGCGATGTGGACGAGCCCGGTCCCGGTGTCCATCGCGACGAACGGCGCGGCGGCGACTTTTCCGGTCCGGTCGATCCACGCGTGGCGGTACTCGAGCCCCTCGAGTCGCCGCCCCGGGAACGTGGCCACGCGGCGCGCGCCGGTGAGCCGCGCGACTTCCGTGAACGCCTCCGCCAGCTTGGCGGCCACCACGAGGGTCTCGCCGCCGACGTCCAGCGCGACGTACTCCTCCTCGGGATGCACGGCGATGGCGAGGTTCGCGGGCAGCGTCCACGGCGTCGTCGTCCAGATCACGAGGCTGGGCTTCGGCGCCGACGGCAGCCCGGGCAGCGGCGTCAGCAGCGGGAACTTCACGTAGACCGACGTCGTGCGCTGCTCCTCGTACTCGACCTCGGCCTGGGCGAGCGCGGTCTTGTCGTACATGCACCAGTGCACCGGCTTGAGGCCCTTGTACACGAGGCCGCGGCCGACGAAGCGGCCGAACTCGCGCGCGATGACCGCCTGATACGCCGGCGCCATCGTGATGTACGGGTTGTCCCAGTCGCCGAAGACGCCCAGGCGCTTGAACTCCTCGCGCTGGATCTGCACGTAGCGCATGGCGTACGCGCGGCACTTGCCGATCTTCTCGAGCGGGTCCATCGCCCGCCGCACGTCGGTCGGCGCCACGTCGAGCCCGAGCTCCTTGTCGACCTGATGCTCGATCGGCAGCCCGTGGCAGTCCCAGCCCGGGACGAACACGGCGTTGAACCCGAGCATCCCGCGCGACTTGACGACGAGGTCCTTCATCACCTTGTTGAGCACGTGGCCCATGTGGATGTTGCCGTTCGCGTACGGCGGGCCGTCGTGCAGGATCCACAGCGGCCGGTCCGCGGCCGCCTCGCGCAGGCGCTTGTAGATGCCGATCTCGTCCCACCAGGCGAGCATGCGCGGCTCCGCCTGGGCGAGATTCGCCTTCATCGGGAAGTCGGTTTTCGGCAGATTCAGCGTGGCTTTGTAGTCCATGGAATTAATGGACTATCGTAGCACGGGCATTCAGCGGACCCGGCGAACGGACGCGCGCTACTTCGGCGAGAGCGTGACGACGCCGTTCGCGGAGTCGATGTTGACCGAGAAGCGGTCGAGGAAGTCGCGTCCGAGGAGGCCGTCGCCGGCGCCCGCGACGTCGTAGGACGCGACCTGCATGCGCCCCACGCGCGCCTCACCGACCTCCAGCGAGTCGATGACGACGAACGAGACGTCGTCGGCGCCCGCGACGCCCGTGATGCGCGCCGAGCCGACGGGGCGCGAGATCGCGGCGCCGGCGGCCACCAGCACGCGCGGGTTGATCATCGTCTTGTCGGCGCCCGTGTCGAGCAGCAGGTTCGCGCTCGCGGTGCCGTTGACCTTCACGTCCACCATGATTCGCTGGCCGGGCGTGTACTTGATCGAGGTCCCACCCGGCTTCGGAGCGCCGGGCGCGGTGCCGGGGCCGAGCGGCGCGAGCCCGGGGCGGCCGGGTGACACGGGAGCGGCCGGGATCGTGGCGGGCGCGTTACGCAGGCCGAGCGGCACCGCCCGCGCGCGGTATTCCTGTGGGACGTTCTCCAGCCCCTCGACGTAGTACGAGTTGCCGCCGGCGTCGGTGTAACGGTAGATCTCGGCGGCGACGGGCGCGGGCGCCAGCACCGCGAGACCTGCGAGAAGCGCAAACGCGATGACCGCACGCGTCACCTGGAAATCATACCGCACAGCGCGCGAGCCGGTACACCACCATTTCCGGCCCGCCGGAGACCTCGTTCCGCTCGAGCCGCACCCGGTAGACGGGCGTCAGGAGGTCGCGCCGGGCGGTGATCTCCGGAAACCAGGCCGGAAAGACGATGACGAAGTCCGGGCAGCGCTCGGCCACGAACCTGAGCACGCCCGCCTCCCCTTCCCGGCGGTAGGGCCGGATCTCCGGCGTCACGAGACCCATGAGGTCCAGCACCCGGCGCCGTGAAAAGTAGGCGATGGCGCCGACGTCGTTGACGGCCAGCGTGGCCGAGCGCGGCAGGTTCGCGTCCACCCAGCGGCCGAGATGGACCTGCATCGCGTTGATGTTCTGCACGCCCCACGCGTAGCGATCGGCCGCCGGGGCCAGCGCCACGAGCGCCACGGCGAGATACAGGACGCGCGCGAGCGATGCTGCGAGCGCGCTGTTGCGAACCGAAACTCGGTTGCGCGCCGAACCGGTGTCGCGCGCCGGGAGGGTTTGGGGGGCCATTTCGGGGCCCCCCATCTCTTTCAGGGAGCTTGCAACAGCCTCACGCCAGGGGCCGAATACCACGGCAAGCAGCAGCAGCGCCACCGGCAGCAGATGAATCGAGTACCGGCCTTCCTGGAATCCCGGCCCGCGATAGGGCGCGAGCACCGCCATGGCGAGCGGATGCGCGAGCAGCACGAGGCCCACGATGCCGAGCGCGCGGCCGCCCCGCCGCCTGTTCGGCGGGGAATTCCCCGAGGGTTCCTCGCTGCCCCTCCAGGCGAGCGCGATCGCCGGCAGCGCCAGCGGCAGCAGCGGGTGCGTCGACGTGAGCCACACGAGCCACTCGACGCCGAACGCGAGCGGGCGATCGAGCCACGTCACCCGCGCCGGCTCGCGCAGGCCCAGGAGTCGGCCCAGCAGGCCGCCCTCGACCTTGGCGGCGGCCGTCGAGGGAACCGGCGTGCCGGTCGTGGCCCAGCAGAAGACCGCGAACGGCAGGAGCGCCAGGACGACGACCACGGCGAAGAGCGCCAGCCGCTTCGGCGTCGGGCGCCGTGCGAGCGCCAGGAACGGCAGCAGCACGACGGCCTCCGGACGGGCCAGCGTCGCGAGCCCGCCGGCGACCGCGGTCAGCACGAGGCGATCGCGCGCCAGCGCCAGCAGCGCCGCCGCCACGAGGAGCGCGGCCAGCGTCACCTCCATGCCCGACAGAGCGCCCCACGCGAACGGCCCGCTCCAGAGCAGCGCGATCGCCGCCACGAGCGCCGTCGGCGGCGACGCGCCCCAGGCCAGGGCCGCGCGGCGCAGCACCAGCGCGGTCGCCAGCGCGCAGGCGACGCCCAGGGTCTTGACCATCACGAGCGAGGCGCCGGCCACGCGCGCGCCCGCCGCCAGGAGCAGCGTCCAGAGCGGCGCGGTGGAGCCCGCCACCGGGACGCCGGGGTTGTAGGCGAAACCCGCGCCCTCGGCGATGTTGCGCGCGAAGTGGAGGTGGATCCAGGAGTCGTCGAGCGGGAAGCCGGCGGATCCGGCGATCAGCCGCTCGCGCAGCAGCAGCACCGCCAGCGGCAGCGCGGCGGCCAGGAGGACGAGGAGATCGTCGCGACGGTCAGCGGTCACGCACGAGCGTGTAGCCCGCGTAGGCGACCGGGCGGCGGTCGATCGGCAGCGTGTAGAGGAAGCGGCCGTACGGCAACTCGATCTCGACGAGTCCGGCGGGCCGCGCGACCGAAGGCGCCCAGTGGTCCACGAACCACACGAGCCGGCGCGTACGCGCGGGCAGGCGGATGTCGCTGTCGGGCCACGGCAGCATGTCCGACGCCAGCTGTGGCGCGTAGTAGCCGGGCGGCAGCTCGCCGACCCGCAGCTCGAAGATCGAGTACTCCGGCAGGTAGAACATCGCGTGGCGCAGCCACGGGTACGAGCGCGTGTTGCCGAGCTCGGTGATGACGACCGTCTCCTCCGCCGGGTAGAGCCCGCGGATGGCCTCGACGAAGGTGCGCACGACCTCCTCGTGCTCGCGCAGGGCCGCCGCCGTGCGGCTGAAGATCCAGTCGAACGCCTCGTGCTCGGCCGTGAGCCGCCACGCCGGCCTCGGCGTGTCGAAGTCGCGCGGCAGTGGGCGCGCGTTGACGAAGAACGCGCCATTGACCAGCACGACCAGCACGACCGCGGCCGCCGTCAGCGCGGGCCCCAGCGCGCGCCGGCGCGCCAGCGCGGCGGCCTCGGCGAAGGCGGTGATGAGCACGCGAGCCAGCAGCACCACCAGCGCCGGCAGGAACGTCAGCACGTAGCCCGCCTGGCCGAAGTGCACGAGCGTGTAGACGAGGACGGGCGGCGCGATCCAGGCGAGCAGCAGCCACTCGCGGCGGCCCCAGCCGTGGCGACGCGCGTACCACGGCACGAGCAGGACGGCGAGAGCCAGCGGACCGAGCGCGACGAGCACCGACTCCAGCAGGTAGCGCGACATGCGCAGCGTCGTCTCGAACGGCCCGGCCACGATGGACGTCGGCCGCACGACCGAGTCGGCGAGCTGCGCGGAGGCCGCGAGGTACCGGCCGAGCCCGCCGGTGAGCGCCACCATCGGCACGAACCAGAGCAGCGTCAGCACGCCGAGGATCGCCACGCCGACGGGCACCGTGCGGGCGCGGCGGACGCCGAGCACGCAGGCCACGAGCCACATCGGCAGGAGCAGCAGCAGCAGCGACTGCCGCATTCCGGCGGCCAGCGCCAGGTAGGCGGCGGCGAGCCACGCGTCGGCTTCGCCGCCGTCGAGCGCCCGAAACGCGAAATACGCCACGCTCGACGCGAAGAGCGCCTCGCCGGCGTAGGTGAGCCCCACCGAGCCGTAGAACCAGAACAGCGGGCTGACGGCGAGCACGCTGGCCGCCGCCAGCGCCGTCGCGCGATCGTAGACGGCGCGGGCGAGCAGGTACACGACGCACGTCGTGAGCCCGCTGAAGGCCACCGCGAGCAGCACGTAGGCCGCGGTGGGGTCGTGGAGCCACGCGTTCACGACGCGACCCAGGCCGACATAGAGGATGTAGCCGGGCGGATGGGGCTGGTGCTTGACGACGTCGTATTCGCGCAGCGCCAGCGCGAACTGCACGCCGTCCCAGTTGTAGAGCATGCGCGCCCGATACGGCAGCCGTGAGAGGACCGTGAGGATGCCGAGCGCGCCCGCAAACAGATAATCCCAGCGGTCGGCCCTGTCGCGCATCGCGGCTGGAGAGTATACCCGCGCGCAAGGTCGAGCGGCGGCTTTGCCGCCGCAATCCTGTTGTTGGGGGGAGGCAGGGAGGAGCGCGCTGTTAGCGCGCGACGACCGTCGGAAGGGGGGCGGAGCCCCCCTCCGAGGATGCGAGCGCCGCCGCGCCGAGCACGCCCGCCCAGTCGCCGAGCCGCGCGTGCTCGATCGAGAGCGAGCCCCGGGCGAGCTCGGTCGTCGCCTTGAGGATGCCCCCCGCGACGCCGTCGAAGAGCTCGGGCAGCGCCTCGAAGAGGCCGCCGCCGAGGATGAGGATCTGCGGATTGAGCAGCGTCACGTAGTTCGCGACGGCCTGCGTGAGGTAGCGCGTCGCGTCGGTCCAGAGCTCGCGCGCGAACTCGTCGCCCGAGTTCGCGGCGGCCGCGACCATGGTGGCGTCGAGCGCGTCCGGGTCGTTCTCCGTCAGCTCGGCGAGGCGCGTCTTGACGTCGGCGGCCAGAGCGTCGCGCAGGCGCCGTTGGAACCCGCTGCCCGAGACGTACTGCTCGAGACAGCCGCGCGCGCCGCAGGGGCACGGCCGTCCGTCGGCGACGACCTGGGTGTGGCCCAGCTCGCCCGCCGCGTTGCCCGCGCCGCACCAGAGCTGGCCGTCGAGCACCACGCCCGAGCCCACGCCCGTGCCCACGAACACCGCCAGCAGCGAGCCGGCCCCGCGGTGCACGCCGAAGCGATACTCGCCCCAGGCCGCGGCCCGGACGTCGTTCTCGACGGTGACGGGGACGCCGAAGGCGGCGGCGAGCGTCGCGGCGAGCGGGACGTCGCGCCAGCCGAGGTTGGCCGCCTGGACGACGGCGCCGGTCTCCGCGTGGATCTGGCCGGCGCAGGCGACGCCGATCGAGGCGAGGTCGTTCAGGCCGTCGGCGAGGGCGGCGACGGCGCCGCGGACGGTCTCGAGCACTGCGGCGGAGCCGCGCTGGGGCTGGGTGAGGGCTTCGGTCTGCGAGGTGAGCCGTCCGTCGACCGTGACGGCTCCCGCGCGAACGCGGGTGCCTCCGAGGTCGACGCCGATGACAGAGGCTACGCCTTCTTCTCCTCGTCCTTCCGAGCCGGCGTGGTCTCTTCCTTGTTCGCCTCGTTCACGCCCTTCTTGAATTCCTTCACGCTGGAGCCGAGCGAGCGGGCGAGCTCGGGGAGGCGATTCGCGCCGAAGAGGATCAGCACGATCACGAGAATGATGAGCAGTTCCTGATACCCCAGACCAAACATGGAGATGCTCCTTTCCGACGCCTTACCTTAGCACCCTTCCCTAGCCTCCGCGCAACACCCGGCGCTCGCCCACCCGCGTCGTCACACGCCGGGCGTCGAAGTATTCCAGCAGCGGGATGGCGTACTTCCGGGAGATGCCGAGCAGGTCCTTGACGTCGCCCGGCCCGATCTCCTTGCGCTCGCGCAGCAGCGCGACCAGCTTGTCCTGGATCGCCTCGAGCGCCGCCGCGTGGAAGAACAGCGACTCCTTCACGCGCACGAGCTTGCGCGACTCGACCAGGAGCTGGAACAGCTCGTGCTCCTCGTCGCCGGCGAGGCCGGCGCGGCCGAGGGCCTCCTCGGCGCTCGGCGGCGCCGCCGCCGCCTCGCGGAACTCGCGCTCGAGCCGATCCACCGCCGTCTGCTGGACAGCGCTCAGGCGGAGCTCGTGCGCGGCGAGCCGGACCTTGTCGCGGTCCACGCGGACGGCGCCCTCGGCGTCGAGCGCCCCGAGCACGTGGGCGAACACGCGCTCGTCGGCGTTGGCGGCCCGCACGCGCAGCTCCTCGCGTGACATCCCGCCGCGCAGCGGCTGGGCGCGGTGGAATTGCTCGAGCGCGGCGGTGACGAGCCCGCGCAGGCGCGCCACCGCGTCGGCGTGCAACGACCAGTCGCGGTCCACCGCCGTCACCCGGCCGGCCGCGGCCAGCGCGTCCAGCAGCCGGCGGGTGCGCGCGGGCCCGAACGGCACGCGCGCGACGAGAGCGGGCAGGCGGATGCCGCCGACGCCGGCGCCGCGCACGTGCTCCTCGACCACCGCCTCCGGCGCGCCCGACTCGAGCACGTTCAGGTGAGCGAGCCGCGCCGGGCGCTTGAGCCTTGGCGGGTCCGTGTCGAGCAGCGTCCCGCCGCCGATGGTGACGATCGGCGAGTACGAGCGGATCACGAAGCGATCGCCGGCCAGCGCGACGAGCGGCGCCTCCAGGCGCAGCCGCGCGAAGCCCCGCTTGCCGGGGGCCAGCTCGGCGCCCTCGAGCAGCAGGGCCCGCGCCATGATCTCGCTCGTCCCCGCGTGCAGGCGGACGCGGTCGCGGCTCTTGAGCGGGCGCGGGGCGTCGTGGAGGATCTCGAGGACGACGTCCGCCAGCGTCGTGGCCGAGAGCGTCCCCGCCATGCCGATGACGTCGCCGCGCTCGACGGCGGCGCGCTCGAGGCCCTGGAGATTCACCGCGGTGCGCTGGCCCGCCACCGAGCGCTCGACGGCGTGGCCGTGTGCCTGGAGCCCGCGGATCTTCGCCACGAGCCCCCGCGGAAAGACCTCGACGCGGTCGTCCACGCCGAGCGCGCCCGCGGCCAGCGTGCCCGTGACGACGGTGCCGAAGCCCTTGATCGTGAACACGCGGTCGATGGGCAGCCGCGGCAGCTGGTCGGTGCCGCGGGCGGGCACGGTCGCGGCGAGGCGCCGCAACGTCGCGCGAAGCTCGTCGAGCCCCGCGCCCGTCTTGGCCGACACGGGGACCACCGGCGCGCCCTCGAGGAACGTGCCGCGCACCAGCGTCGCGACGTCGTCGCGCACCAGCTCGATCCAGTCGGACTCGACGGTGTCGGTCTTGGTGAGCACGACGAGGCCGGTCCGGATGTGCAGGAGCGAGCAGATGGCGAGATGCTCGCGCGTCTGCGGCATCACGCCTTCATCCGCGGCGATCACGAGCATGGCGAGGTCGATGCCGCCGACGCCCGCCAGCATGTTCTTCACGAACCGCTCGTGACCCGGCACGTCGACGACCTCGATGGTGAGGCCGTCCGGCTCCTCGAGGAACGCGAAGCCGAGGTCGATGGTGATGCCGCGCGCCTTCTCCTCCGGCAGGCGGTCGGTGTCGGTCCCCGTCAGCGCCTTGACGAGCGAGGTCTTGCCGTGGTCGATGTGGCCGGCGGTGCCCACCACGACGTGGCGGCGCGCCGCGCTCATAGGCGCCCGAGGCTCATGGCCGCGCGGCGGAGACGATCGCCTTCACGAGCCCCGCCACCTGGGCCGGCAGCACCGTCCGGCAGTCGAGGAACAGCCGGTCCTCCACGAGCCGGCCGACCACCGGCGGATCGCCGACGCGCAGCGCGGCGTCGAGGGCGCGGGCGGCGGCGTCCGTGGCGCCGAGCGAGACGCCGGCCGTCGGCAGCTCCACCGTCGGCAGCGCGCCGCCGCCCACCTGCGCGCGGCCCTCGTCGACGCGCGCGGCGAGCCGCTGCGCCGCCTCCGCGCCGAGCCCGCGGAGCACGCGCCGGGCGCGCGCGACCACGGTGGCCAGCGGCTCGGTGAGGAGCCGGAGCGTCGGGACCGTCTCGCGGGCCGTGCCGTCCTCGTACGCGGTGAGCGTCCCCTCCAGCGCCGCGATCGTGAACTTGTCGATGCGGAGGGCGCGGTTCCACGGGTTCTTCTTGAGCCGCGAGACGATCGCGCGCTTGCCCACGACGATGCCGGCCTGCGGGCCGCCGAGCAGCTTGTCGCCCGAGAACGACACGAGGTCCACGCCCGAGGCGACGACCTCGGGCACCGTCGGCTCGTAGGGGAAGCCCCACGGGCGGAGATCGACGAGCGAGCCGGAACCGAGGTCCTCCATCACCGCGACCCCGCGCTCGCGGCCCAGCTCGACCAGCTCGCGGCTCGACACGTCCGCGGTGAAGCCGATGACGCGGTAGTTCGAGGTGTGGACCTTGAGCAGGAGCGCGGTGGTCGGGCCGATGGCGTCGGCGTAGTCGCGCAGGTGCGTGCGGTTGGTGGCGCCGACCTCGCGCAGCACGGCGCCGCTGCGCAGCATGATGTCGGGAATCCGGAACTCGCCGCCGATCTCGATCAGCTCGCCCCGCGAGACGATGACCTCCTTGCCGTGGGCCAGCGTCTCCAGCGCCAGGAGCACCGCGGCGGCGTTGTTGTTGACGACGAGCGCGTCCTCGGCGCCCGTCAGCCGCCGCAGCAGCGCCTCCACGTGGCTGTAGCGCGAGCCGCGCTCCTTGCTGGCCAGGTCCATCTCGAGGTTCGAGTAGGCGGCGGCCACCGCCGCCACGCGCTCGCGCGCGAGGTCGCTCAGCAGCGCGCGGCCGAGGTTCGTGTGGAGGACCACCCCGCTGGCGTTGATCACGGGGCGCAGCGAGAACAGCCCGGCCCGGCGAACGCCGTCGACGACGCGCGCGGCGAGCGTGTCGGCGTCGGCGGGCGGCACGCCCTGCTCCCGCACGCGCCGGCGCTCGGCCTCCAGCGCCTCGCGCACCGCCGCCGTCAGTCGCGCGCGCGACAGGCCGGCGAGCGCGGGATCGGCAGCGACGCGCCGCACGAGCTGGTCGACCGAGGGCAGGCTGCGGAGGGCGGCGGCGCGGTCAGCGCTCACTGAGCGCCGCCTCGACCTTGGCGCGCAGGCGCGCGATGACCTCCTGCGCCTCGGCGCGCCAGGCCTGCGCCGACCAGCGGCCCTCCGGCGTCCCGCGGCGCACGGCGTCCTCGGTGAGCCCCGCCCAGAGCTCGTCGAAGTCCTCCGGGGTGAGCCCCTGCCCGCGCAGCGCGCGCGCCCAGTCGGCGGCGAGCGCGTCGATGAGGCGGTCGCGCTCGGCGGCGAGCCGGCGGGCCTTGCGGATGAGGTCGGCCAGTCGCGAGGCCACGGCTAGGGCTTCACCGCCTCCCGGATGGCGTCGACGAGGTTGGCCTCGAAGCGGCCCGTGGACGCGCAGGAATAGACGGGCTGCGTCTTGAGCTTGCCGGAGGAGCCCTTGCGGTGCCCCTGCGTGCGCATGCTCGAGTTGATCTGTAGCCGCGTGCCGGCGCCGTCGGGCTCCACGAACATCGTGAAGGTCACCAGCGCCTCGCCCTCGAGCTGCTCGTCGCCGGTGCGGCCGCAGTCGGAATAGACGCCGATCGGCGTCACGACGTCGTCGGTGGCGATCACGCCCGAGTCGCGCGCGATCGCGCGCAGCGGCAGGTTCTGCTTGGCGAGGGCGCGCACGAGCGCCATCCAGGTGACGTCGTAGCCCGCGCCGATCTCCGCGCGGTAGGGCGGCGGCGCCAGCGGCGAGACGTGCGGCCGCGCGCACCCGACCAGCGACAACGCCACGCCCATCATCACCAGCCTACCGCGTGTGGTGGTCGATCCCACGGTACGCTCGGATGAACCGCTCGATGCGCGCCTCGTCGACGTCGTCCAGCGTCTCGAGGCGCGTCCACGCCGTCAGCGCGAGCCGGCTGGTCATCGTCGGATACGGCGCGAGGACCACCTGCGTCGGGTACTTGCGGACGATGGCCGCGAGCTTGTCGACGACCTCGGGGCACGTGCAGTTGTACTGGACGACGACGCCGCCGTCCTCGAGGTTGTGGACCTGCAGCTCGTTGGGGATCGGCCGCGTGTGGATGCCCCAGGGCGCGATGTACGGCAGGTGCGGACCCGAGGTAGGCGGCGTGGAGTTGTAGGGCTCGTGCGGGTCGCCGAGCGTCTGCACGTGCAGGTTGCCCTGGTCCGCGAACTTCTGGCCCGGCAGATCCGCCTGCGCGCGATACGCGAACCAGCCGACGATCAGCGCGATCACCACCACCGCCGCGATCCCCGCTCCGAACGTCCAGCGTCCGCGCCCGCGCCGCGCGCCGCCGCCGCGTCCCTTGCGCTCCTGCTTCGCCATTCCCCCGTGTCCCTCACGTGGCGGAAGCGTGTGGGAGTCGAACCCACCTCCAGCTTGTCTAGAGCCGGACACCGGATTTGAAGTCCGGGAGGCCCACCGGGTTCCTAGACGCTTCCAAAGCCTTCCGAGTGTACCATTGTGCCGGCACCGTGAATCCCAACCCACGGCTTGTCGCCGACGAGCGACGCCCGTCGGTTTCGCCCTGGCGGCTCGGTGGACTGTCGCCTGCCACGCTGGCGCGGCGCGTCTACCGCGGCGTCTGGTCGCACGACCTCCTCGACCGCGCCGCCAGCCTCTCCTACTACTTCCTGTTCGCGTTGTTCCCCGCGCTGCTGTTCCTGACGGCGATCCTCGGCCTGCTGCCGGTCCCGAAGCTGATGGACCATCTGCTCGGCTACATCGCCCGCGTGCTGCCGGCCGACGCCGCCTCGCTGCTCACCAAGACGCTCGGCGAGGTGATCAAGGGCGCGCGCGGCTCGCTCGTCTCGCTGGGCGTGCTCGGCGCGCTCTGGGGCGCGTCGAGCGGGATGGTCTCCATCAGCAACGCGCTCAACGTCGCCTTCGAGGTGCGGGACACGCGCACGTGGTGGCGCCACCGGCTCGAGGCGATCGGCCTCACCGTGTGGTTCTCGCTGCTCACGATCGTGGCCCTGCTGCTGTTCGTGTTCGGCGAGCGCATCGGCGACGCGGTGGCGCAGTGGCTCGGCGTCGGCGCGGCGTTCACGCGGACCTGGAACCTCGCGCGCTGGCCGGCGCTGACGCTGTGCGCGCTGATCGGCATCATGCTCGTCTACCAGCTCGCGCCGGCGTCGCGCCAGCACTGGCGGCGGATCACGCCCGGCGCGATCTTCGCGCTGGCGGGCTGGCTGCTGGCCTCCTACGCGCTCCGGCTCTACGTCACCTACGTCGGCAACTACAACGCGACGTACGGCTCGATCGGCGGCGTGATCTTGTTGATGCTCTGGTTCTATCTCTCGAGCCTGGCGCTGCTGGTGGGCGCCGAGATCAACTCGCAGATCCGCCGGGCCGAGGACGTGGGGGGCCCCGAGATGGCCCCCCCGATTGGACAAGCGAAGGGGGCTACGCCCCCCTCGGGCTCCCCCGGCCCGCGCTCGGAGCGCCCCGGGCAACCCGGGGCGCTCCTCGGTCACCGGGAACCGCCCGAGAGCGGCGGGTAGAGGGCGAGGACGTCGCCCGGCGCCAGCGTCCGCTCGGGCTCCGCCTCACGGCCGTTCACCAGCAGCACGCGGTCGAATCCGGCGGGGATGCCGAGGCGACGCGCCACGTCGGCCGCGCTGCTGCCCTCGGGCACGTCCAGGACGGCGACACCGTCCCGGCTGCCGGACGGGAGAAAGCGCTCGAGGGTCGCGAAGAGCCGGACCTCGACCCGCACCGACCTCAGCGGTCGGCGGTCGGGCGAGCGCCGGCGACGCGGAGGCGATCGCCGGGGCGGATCCGGTCCGTGCTGTCGAGGCGGTTCCAGCGCATCACGTCGCCGACGGAGACGCCGTAGCGCTTGGCGATGGTGCTCACGGTGTCCCGCGGCCGCACGACGTGCACGTCGCCGGTGGAGGCGGCGTAGCTGACCTCGATATGCTTGCTGCCCGCCACCACTGGTGTGCGATGCGGGGCCAGCGCGGCGGCGACGCGCTCGCGCTCGCCCTCGGGCAGGCGCAGCGTCCAGGGGCGGCCCGGCGGCGTCACCCCGCGCACGAGCGTCGGATTCAGCGCGCGAATCTCGCGGGGCGCCAGCCCCGCGCCGGTGGCGAGGCGGCGGAGGTCCGTGGACGGGGGGACGGTGAGCGTGTCGAAGGCGACGGGATCGAGATCGTCGAAGTCGAAGCCGTAGCGGTCAGGATCGCGACCGATCACCGTCGCCGCGTGGATCTGCGGGACGAACTCCTTCGTCTCGCGCCGCAGGTGGCGCGACTGGGCGAGCGTCCAGAAGTCGCGCGAGCCGGTCTTCTGGATGGCGCGCATCACCTTGACCTCGCCCGCGTTGTACGCGGCCTGCGCGAGCGCCCACGAGCCGAACTGGTTGTACAGGTCGCTCAGGTACGCCGCGGCGGCGATCGTCGACTTCTCGGGATCGAGCCGCTCGTCCACCCAGCGATCGACGCGCAAGCCGTATCGCCGTGCGGTGCCGGCCATGAACTGCCACATGCCCTTGGCGCCCACGCGCGAGACCGCGTCCGGCTTGAAGCCGCTCTCGATCATCGCGGTGAACGCGAGATCCTCGGGCAGGCCCCGCGCGCGCAGCACCTCGCGGATCATGGTGAGGTAGCGGCTCGAGCGATGCACCCAGCGCGTCACGGCCTCACGGTAGGCGCCGGTGAACCGATCGAGGTGGAACTGCACCTGGGGGTTGAGGGTGACCGGATACGCCGGAGCCGTGATCGTCGCATACGACACGCGACTGCCGTCGCCGTAGGCCTCCGCCCACCCGTCCTCCGTCACGGTCCCCCCGGCGTCGGCGCGGGCCGTGGAACCCGTCCCGCCCACGTCAGGTTCACCCAACGGGACCCAGAGCGCTCCGCGTGACAGGATGGCCGACGGTTCCGTAGCCGCACCGTCGGGCGCAAAGGCATCCGGCTCGGCGCGATCGAGGGGGGCCGTAGAAAGCGGCTCGGCGGCGCCGGGTGTGATACAGCCCGGGCCGAGCAGAAGTGAGAAGCCAAGAGTCGCCGCTAAGAAACGGCTTTGATTCGCCATAGGAGGAGGAAGCTTCGTCATTTTTACCACGCTCTCCGTCCCCGGGTCAACGTGGGCCCGCCACGATCACGTGCGTTTGCAAAAGGCTCAAGTATCTTGAATGGATGGAGGGAGGGCCCCGACGGGGCCCAGACCCAGGTTCCACCGGCAACACACAACCCAGGAGGAGTCACCGTGAAGAGAGCGCTTGCTGCACTCGTAGGGATCGCGTTCGTGTTCGCCAGCGCCGGGCTCGCCAGCGCCCAGACGCCGGCGCCGGCCACGAAGCCGGAAGAGAAGAAGATGGAGAAGATGGAGAAGAAGGCCCCGCATCACACGGCGATGGGCACGGTCAAGACGGCCGGCGCCGACGGCATCGTGGTGGCGGGCAAGGCGAAGGGCAAGGAGACGGAGTGGACCTTCGCCGTCAGCGACAAGACGAAGATCAGGAAGGCCGGCAAGGACGTCACCGCCAAGGACCTCGCGCCGGGTGACAAGGTCAGCGTCCGCTACATGGATGAAGGCGGGAAGATGACGGCGATGACCGTCAGCGCCTCGGCCGGATCGAAGCAGGCGGCGAAGGCGAAGGAAGAGCCGGCGAAGAAGTAGCGCGGTATTTCGGGTCGGACGCCGGCTCAGCGGCTCGGGCCGGCGTCCAGTACCCGGTCTTCCACCACTCCCGCGAACCAGACGTTCCGGTCGTTCAGCTCCAGCGTCGTCGACGCGCCGGGCGTCGTGTCCACCTCGCGCAGCCACGCCCGCTCCGCGTAGTAGCCGACCAGCCGGGGCGGTAGCCGATACCGCTCGCGATCGCGGGCCTGGTACCTCGGCGAGCGCGCGTCCAGGAACTCGGAATGCGTCGCCCACACCATCCAGCGCCCGGCGGGCAGGTCGGACAGCGTGAAGCGTCCGTCGGCGTCGACCGTCGTCGAGCGCACCAGGTCGGCGGCGCCCGACTGCCACACCTCGCGCTCGTAGCTCTCGCGCGCGCGCCGCATCTGCGTGGCGGCCTCGCGATAGGCCGCCGCCGAGTCGCGCGCGTGAGCGCGCAGGTCGTCGAGGCGGCGCACGAGCGCCTCGGAGCGCGGCAGGGCGACCACGACGGCGCGCGCCATCGGCACGTCCTCCGCGTTCGGTCTGCGGCGCTCGGTGTAGACGCGTCCGGCGATGGTGACCATCTCGCCCCGACGTCGCGCCTCATCGTAGGCCTGGAGGTCCACGTCGAGGGCACGGGCGGGGGCAGCCGCGGTCAGCACGAGCGCCGCGACCAGCACGGCCGCCTTCACGCGCGCGCCTCGCCGGGCGGCCGGGTACGCCAGCGGTCGTGCGACCAGAGCCACTGCTCGGGGGCCTCGCGGATGGCGCGCTCGATGACGCTCGTACATCGTGCCGTCAGTTCGACGACGGCGGCCTCCGCGCCATTCGCCTCCGGCAGCGGCAGCGCGGGGTGAATCACCACCCTGTGGCGCCCGTCGGCGTCGCGCCGCGCGAAGACGGGCACCACGGGGGTGCGCGTGCGCACGGCCAGGAGCGCGATGCTGCGCGAGGTCGAGGCGGGCCGGCCGAAGAAGTCGACGAAGACGCCCTCGCGCCGCGCCGCGTTCTGGTCCATCAGGATCCCGATCATCCGGCCGCGCCGCAGCGCCTCGAGGACCGGGCGGAGGGCGCCGCGCTTGGCGATCAGCTCCACGCCGGCGCTGCGGCGCAATTTCTCCGCGAGCGCGTCGAGCCAGGGCGCGTCGAGCGGCCGCACGACGATCGACAGGGGAAAGCCGGTCAGGCGGTGCGCGGCCGCCAGCAGCTCCCAGTTGCCGAGGTGGGCGGTGAGCAGGAGCGCGCGGCCGTGCGCGGCCATGGCGGCCCGCAGGTGCTCGACGCCCTCGAGGCGGATGCGGGCGAGCGTGACGTCGAGCGGGCGCGCGAGCACCCGGGCCAGCTCGATCAGCGTCATGCCGAGGTGTTGCGAGGCGTGGCGCGCCAGGCGCGCGCGGGCACGGAGCGGCAGCGCCGGATAGGCGCGCGCGAGGTTGTCGAGGGCGAGCCGGCGGCGGCGGCCGAGCGCCACGTAGGCGGCGTCGCCGAGCCGACGACCGAGCCAGAGGGCGAGCGGCAGCGGCAGCCGGCCGGCGGCCGCGACGAGGGCGCCCGCGGCTAGCTGGACCGCCGTCGGCGCTCCCGCAGCAGCTCGACCGCGATCGGGATCAGCGACAGCACGATCACGATGAGGACCACGATGTGGATGTTCGAGCCGATGACGGGAAACTGTCCCATGAGATAGCCCGCCGACGTCATGCTCACGACCCATCCGACTCCACCGGCCACATTGTAGAAAACGAAGCGGCGATACTCCATCTCGCCGACGCCGGCCAGGACGGGAGCGAACGTTCGCACGATCGGCACGAAGCGCGCGATCACGATGGTCTTGGCGCCGTACCTCTCATAGAAGCGGCGCGTCCGCTCGACGTGAGCCGGGTTGAACAGCAGCGACTTCTGGCGCGTGAACAGACGCGGCCCCAGGCGCCGGCCGATGGCGTACCCCGTGCTGTCGCCGACCACCGCAGCCACGATCAGGATCACGTTCAGCCACCAGATGTTCAGCGCGCCGGCCGAGGCCACGAGGCCGGCCGTGACCAGCAGCGAGTCGCCCGGCAGGAAGAAGCCGATGAGGAGGCCGGTCTCGGCGAAGACGATGGCGAAGAGGACCGTGTACCCGCCCCACTGGATGAGCGAGTCGAGCGAGTAGACGCCCCGCGCCAGGTCGTAGAGAAACTCCAACGCCGCGCTACTTGCTCCGCGCGACGGCGCCCACGGGGCCGTGCGTGACGGCCGGCTCGCCGCCCTTGATCCGCATGCCGTAGAACGAGCGCCACACGAACACCATCGAGAGCACGAAGAACACCAGGCTCAGCACGCGGCTGAGGCCGGGGCCGCTGGTCGCGGTCAGACTCACGGCCAGCTCCACGGCCAGGAGGCCGAAGAGCGTGGTGAACTTGATCACCGGGTTCATGGCCACCGAGGAGGTGTCCTTGAAGGGGTCGCCGACGGTGTCGCCGACGACGGTGGCCGCGTGCAGCGCGCTGCCCTTTTCTTTCAGCTCGGTCTCGACGATCTTCTTGGCGTTGTCCCAGGCGCCGCCCGCATTGGCCATGAACACCGCCTGGTAGAGGCCGAAGAGCGCGATCGAGATCAGGTAGCCGATGAAGAAGTAGGGCTCCAGGAACGCGAAGGCCAGCGTGGAGAAAAAGACCGTGAGGAAGATGTTGAACATCCCCTTCTGCGCGTATTGCGTGCAGATCTCCACGACCTTCTTGCTGTCGGTCACCGACGCCTTGGTGGCGCCCTCCAGGCGGATGTTCGCCTTGATGAACTCCACCGCGCGGTAGGCGCCCGTGGACACCGCCTGGGTGGCGGCGCCCGTGAACCAGTAGATGACGGCGCCGCCGGTGATGAGACCGAGCAGGAACGGCGGGTGCAGCAGCGACAGCTTGTCCAGGTTCTGGGTGAGGCCCGACGTGAGCACCACGATGATCGAGAAGATCATGGTGGTGGCGCCGACCACCGCGGTGCCGATCAGCACCGGCTTGGCGGTCGCCTTGAAGGTGTTGCCGGCGCCGTCGTTCTCCTCCAGCAGCGCCTTGGCGTTCTCGAACTTCACGTCGAAGCCGTGCTCGCGGCGGATCTGCGCCGCCACGTTCGGGATCGTCTCGATGACGGACAGCTCGTAGACGGACTGGGCGTTGTCGGTGACCGGCCCGTAGGAGTCGACCGCGATGGTCACCGGGCCCATGCCGAGGAAGCCGAACGCGACCAGGCCGAACGCGAACACCGCCGGCGCCACCATCAGCGCGGCCATCCCCAGCGTGCTGACCAGGAACGCGGTGCCCATCAGCACCACGATCGTCATGCCGAGCCAGTAGGCGCTGAAATTCCCCGCCACGAAGCCCGACAGGACGTTGAGCGAGGCGCCGCCCTCGCGGGAGGCGGTCACCACCTCCCGGACGTGGCTCGACTCCGTGGACGTGAAGATCTTGACGAGCTCGGGGATGATCGCCCCCGCGAGGGTCCCGCACGTGATGACGGTGGAGAGCTTCCACCAGAGCGAGCCGTCGCCGAGGCTGGGAATGAGGACGTAGGAGGCGGCGTAGGTCATGACCACCGAGACGATCGAGGTCAACCAGACGAGCGACGTCAGCGGCGCCTCGAAGTTCATCCGGGCCGCCTTCGCGTAGCGCCCGCGCGCGATGGCCTCGTTGATCAGGTACGAGCCGCCGCTCGCGACGATCATCAGCACGCGCATCGCGAAGATCCAGACCAGCAGCTGGACCTGGACGACCGGCTCGCGCACGGCGAGCAGGATGAAGGAGATCAGCGCGACGCCGGTGACGCCGTAGGTCTCGAAGCCGTCGGCGCTGGGGCCGACGGAGTCGCCGGCGTTGTCGCCCGTGCAGTCGGCGATGACGCCCGGGTTGCGCGCGTCGTCCTCCTTGATGTTGAACACGATCTTCATGAGGTCCGAGCCGATGTCGGCGATCTTCGTGAAGATGCCGCCCGCGATACGCAGCGCGGCCGCGCCCAGGGACTCGCCGATGGCGAAGCCGATGAAGCACGGGCCCGCGTAGTCGCCCGGGATGAAGAGCAGGATGCAGAGCATCAGGAACAGCTCGACGCTGATCAGCAGCATGCCGATCGACATCCCCGCCTTGAGGGGGATGGCGTAGACCGGGAAGGCCTCGCCGCGCAGGCTCGCGAACGCCGTCCGGGAGTTGGCGAACGTGTTGATACGGATGCCGAACCACGCGACGCCGTAGCTGCCGGCGATGCCGATCAGGCTGAAGAGCAGGATGATGAGGACGCGGAAGGCGTCGAAGTGCTGCAGGAAGCCGAAGTAGACAACGATGATGAAGCCGATGAAGACCTCGAGGAGCAGGATGAACTTGCCCTGGGTGATCAGGTACGTCTTGCAGGTCTCGTAGATGAGCTCGGAGATCTCTCGCATCGACTCGTGCACGGGAAGGTTCTTGAGCTGGCTGAAGATCACCAGCCCGAAGACGAGGCCGAGCACGCAGACGCCGAGCCCGAACGTGAGCAGCGTGCGGCCGCCGATGCCGCCGATGTGCACCTGGCCGAGGTCGGGAATCTTGAGACTGGCCTCGCCGCCCCCGTGCTGGGCGGGCCCCGAGGACGCCTGGGCGAGGACCGTCGGCGCCGCGACGACCGTGGCCAGGGCGAGGACGAGAAGCGCGGCAAGGACCTTGCGATTCATGCTCGTGAGTCTCCCGGGTTCGATGGACAGTCCGTGACCGAAATCGTCGCAACTCTACGCGACGCCCCCGAGGGTGTCAACGCGAAAGTCGTTGAGTTGACAGGCTTTGTCGGCCGCCGGTACCATCCGACCGGATGTCGGCTGCGGAGGACGTCGGGGCGACGCGGCGCAAACAGGAAGTCACCTGCCCTACGTGCCGGCAGCGCGCCGCGTGGCACGGGAACCCGCACCGGCCGTTCTGCTCGCTCACCTGCCGCCTGATCGATCTCGGCGTGTGGCTCGACGAGCGCTATCGCATCCCGAAGGAGAACCACGAGGACGATGTTCCGTAAGACGACCGGGACCATCCTGTGCCCGTCGTGCGGGCGCCTCACCAGCGCCGAGGCGGCGGCGTGCCTCGTGTGCGGCCGGCGCAACCCGGGGATGTGGGGCTTCGCGGCGCCGCTCCGGGCACTGTTCGGGCGCCACAGCTTCACCAACGTCGTCACCGTGGCGTGCATCGCGCTGTACGTCGCGAGCCTGCTGCTGGACCCGCGGGCGGCGGCCTCCGCGCGCGGGCCGTTCGACGCGTTCTCGCCGAGCGACGGCGCGCTCATGGCGCTGGGCGCGGCCGGGACGTACCCGTGGCGGCTCGGCCACTGGTGGACGATCGTCACCGGCATCTACCTGCACGGCGGCATCCTGCACATCCTGTTCAACGTCCTCTGGATCCGCCAGCTCGGCCCGGCCGTCGAGGAGATCTACGGCCCCGCGCGGCTCGTCGTGATCTTCACCGTCTCGGGTGCCGCCGGCTTCCTCGTGTCCAACTGGTTCGGCCACCCGTTCACGATCGGCGCCTCCGGCGCCGTGTTCGGGCTGCTCGGCGCGATCGTGGCCTTCGGCAAAAAGCGCGGCGGCACCTTCGGCGCGATGGTGCTCCGCCAGTACGGCTACATGGCGCTCCTGATGTTCGTCCTCAGCTACTTCATGCGCGCCGTGAACAACGCCGCGCACGCCGGGGGATTCGCGGGAGGGCTGCTCGCGGGGCTCGTCGTCTCGCTCGCCGAGCGGCGCCGCGAGACGGCCCTGGACTGGGTGCTGGCGGCCGCGTGCATCGCGGTGACGATCGCCGGCTTCGTGCTCTCGCTCTGGTCGGCGTTCGCCGGCTGAACCAGCGGCGTGCTACGTTCCCGCTCCGAGCAGGGCGTAGCCCACGAGCGCCGCGGCGAGGCCCGCGAGCGAGACGAAGAAGGGCCGCTTCGCGACTCTCCAGTGCAGGACGAGGAACGCGAAACCGACCGGCCAGAGGAAGAGGCAGCCCAATCCCCACCCGAGACCGACTCGGAATGCCCCGACCAGGAAGTTGATCGACGACACGAGCGCGACGAGCATGCCCACGACGAGCAGCGGCACGCCCGCGATGGGATACGTGTTTCGCGACGCCGCGCCCGCGGGGCTCAAGGCCGCGCCGAGCGTGCGCCCCGGCGGCTTCTCGATCGCCGCGGGGGTGACGGCGGCGACGGGCTTGGGCGCAGGCGGTCGCTCGTCTTCGACGACGGGCGGTGAAGCGGGCTTGTACGTCGTTGCTGGCGGGCAGTCCCCGTAAGAGACGTTGCCGCGGCGGTCGGCCGACTTGCAGACGTTGTCCATCCGTGGCGCCGCCGTCGCCACGAGCACGAGGGCGACGAGGGCCACGACGGCCAACGAAGCGGTCAGGGTCGCGCGGACCGCCACGACTCGACGCTAGCACCAGCGCCGGTGAGGGCCCAAGGCAATTCTGTGCGAAGCCAATGCTATCGCACATATACAGACACCCAGGCCGATGTGACTCGACCCGGGTGTCTGCTGGAGGAGCATCGCTCCTCACTGAATTACCCCGGCAGCGACCTACTCTCCCACGCAGTTGCCCACGCAGTACCATCGGCCCAGGAGGGCTTAACTTCCGTGTTCGGGATGGGAACGGGTGTGGCCCCTCCGGCATCGCCACCGGGAATCGAAATGGAGCGGCGAATCGCTTCGCCGCCACCGAACACGAAGATTCTCGAGTGCAGCCAGACGCGTCACCACGATCACGATGAATGAATTCAACGTGGTCAAGCCGCACGGGCGATTAGTACCGGTCAGCTGAACACCTTACGGTGCTTACACCTCCGGCCTATCAACCTGGTCATCTACCAGGGCCCTTCAGGGGACTTGCGTCCCGGGACGTCTCATCTTCAGGCGGGTTTCGCGCTTAGATGCCTTCAGCGCTTATCCCTGCCGGACATAGCTACCGAGCGGTGCTCCTGGCGGAACAGCTCGCACACTAGAGGTCCGTCCACCCCGGTCCTCTCGTACTAGGGGCAGCTCCCGTCAAACGTCCTCCGCCCGCGACAGATAGAGACCGAACTGTCTCACGACGTTCTAAACCCAGCTCACGTACCGCTTTAATGGGCGAACAGCCCAACCCTTGGGACCTGCTCCAGCCCCAGGATGCGATGAGCCGACATCGAGGTGCCAAACCTTGCCGTCGATGTGAAC
>WNEQ01000184.1_pt1 | contig 30361 bp, 26 predicted proteins | sample 5399971 | NCBI WGS metagenome assembly WNEQ01 (sample SAMN13153330, study PRJNA577476) | soil metagenome | isolation source: 20 cm grassland meadow soil 2 days after 1st rain plot 5 | place: USA:California | collected 2015-09-18
ATTCGGCACGGGAGCCGTCAAGATCACCCCCGGGCATGACTTCAACGATTTCGAGGCGGGCGAGCGGCACAACTTGCCTCGAATAGCGATCCTGAACCAGCGGGCGCAAATGGACGGATCCGGCCTCCACGACGCTCAGGTAGATCCGAGCTTGAATCTCACACTCAAGCCGGTTCACCAAGCTCGGGCTCTCATGGTGGACGCCTTGCGCGAGCGGGGGTTCCTCGCGAAAGTCGAAGACCACAAGATGTCGCTCGGCAAGTGCTATCGGTGCAAGACCGTGGTTGAGCCCTACCTGTCACCGCAGTGGTTCGTCAAGATCAAGCCACTGGCTGAACCTGCGATCAAGGCAGTGGAGGATGGACGAATTCGTTTGATACCTGAAGGCTGGGTGAACAATTATCTTGGCTGGATGCGGGACATTAAGGATTGGTGTATCTCCCGACAAATCTGGTGGGGCCATCAGATACCGGCCTGGTACTGCCGGAGCTGCAACGAGGACGCCATCATTGAGGCGGCACCCAATTCATTCACGATGACCTCTGACGCGAAACCCATCGTCGCGAGAACCGCGCCGGCTCATTGTCCCGACTGCAGCGCCAGCGACTTCATCCGGGATCCGGATGTCTTGGATACCTGGTTCTCCTCCGCCCTCTGGCCGTTCTCCACGCTTGGCTGGCCTGAGCAGACGCCGGAACTGAAGACGTACTACCCCACCAGCACGTTGGTCACTGGCTTAGACATCCTCTTCTTCTGGGTAGCCCGCATGATCATGATGGGCCTCAAGTTCACAGGAAACGTCCCCTTCCGAGACGTATACATCCATGCGCTAGTCCGTGACGCGGAAGGCCAGAAGATGAGCAAGTCCAAAGGCAATGTCATGGACCCGCTGAGCGTGATGGAGAAATACGGGACCGATGCGCTCCGGTTCACGCTCGCCGCCATGGCCTCGCCAGGCCGGGACATCAAGCTGGCCGAGGAACGGATCGAAGGCTACCGAAACTTTGCCAATAAGATCTGGAATGCGGCGCGATTCATTTTGATGAACCTCGACGGCCCGCGCGAAGCGGCCCCGCCGAAAGACCGTTCCTTTGCTGATCGCTGGATCCTCAGCCGCCTCAACCGGACGATCCGGGACGTCAACGCATCGCTCGAGGCGTATCGGTTCGACCAGGCCTCTAGCCAGATATACCACTTCATCTGGCATGAGTACTGCGACTGGTACCTGGAGCTGGTCAAGCCGGCTTTCCAAAGCAAGGACTCGGCTGACGCCAAGCGAACCAGGCAGACGCTGGTCGAATCTTTCGAAGCGATCCTACGGCTGCTCCATCCCGTGATGCCGTTCATCACCGAAGAAATCTGGCAGACCCTTCCCCACGAGGGAGACAGCCTCGTGATCCAGCGCTACCCCGTACCGATTCCGGAGTGGAACGCAAAAGATATCGAAGCGGAGTTTGCCGTACTTGAACAGTTCGTGACGACCGTGAGAACAGGGCGAGCTCAATTGAACTATCAACCGGGGAAAGTCGTCGCTCTCTACGGTGCCGCCTCGAGAGGGGAACAGCTCACAACGCTGCGTCATCTCCTTCCCTTTATCGAGCATCTCAGTCGAGGTTCTGTGAAACTGGCTGCCGTAGAAACATGGCCGACCGACAAAGTTCTTCGTCTGCCGGTCGAAGGAATGACAGTGGGATTGGTTGTCGAGGGCGAGGTGGACTTGGAAAAGGTGCTTTCCAGACTCCAGAAACAGTCCGAAGAGAAGGAGCAGGAAATACAACGACTGGAAGCAAAGCTTCACAACGTGGAGTTCACGTCAAAAGCTCCCTCTGAAGTCATTCACGAACATGGCGACCGCTTAAGGATGCTGCAACAGGACAGCAGATTACTCGTCGGCAGCGGACAGCAACTCCGTGCCATGATGCAGTCGAGGAAAGAATGACGACACCCTCATCCCAAACCATCCGCAAGGCAGTTCAGGCTGCGCTGGCGGAAGACCTCGGCCAGGGTGACGCAACCACGGCAGCGCTCTTCCCCAAACCGGTGCCTGCGCGCGGGACCATCGTGGCACATGAAGCCATGACCGTCGCCGGCGTGGCTGCGGCCAGGCAGACGTTCCTCGCTGTGGATCGTTCGGTCAAAGTCGTTCGCACCGTTCGCGATGGCTTGACGATCGAGCGTGAAAGCCCAGTATTGATCGTGGAAGGAGACGCCCGCTCCCTGTTGATGGCGGAGCGGGTCTCGTTGAATTTCCTGCAACACCTGTCCGGGATCGCCACCCTCACCGCTCGGTTCTGCCAGGCTGTCCGGGGGTATCGCGTCAAGATCCTGGATACAAGAAAAACCACGCCAGGCCTGCGCGCCCTGGAAAAATGGGCGGTCCGCCTGGGCGGAGGGCGGAATCACCGGCACTCCCTCAGCGACGGGATCCTGATCAAAGACAATCATCTTGCCCTGGCCGGTCATGACGTGGCCAGCGCTTGCAGGCTGGCCCGGGAGGGGGCTGCGCACGGATTGAAAATCGAGGTTGAAGCTCAGACCCTCGATGAGGTGCGCGCGGCGCTCGAGGGCAAGGCTGACATTATTCTGCTGGACAATATGGACGTGCCGTCGATTCGCACCGCTGTGGACCTCATCAAGGGTCGAGCCCTCGTCGAGGTGTCCGGCGGAGTCACGTTAGCCACTGTCCGAGAAATCGCAGCGGCTGGCCCCGACTTCATTTCCATCGGCGCGCTCACCCACTCGGCGCCTGCGGCCAACTTGGGCATGGACATTGTCCCGCTCTCATCCCCCGGGAGGAGGCGGTGATCACATGACCGCTTCCGCCGCCTTCCAGGCCCTGACCGCTCAATCGGTACAACAGGCTCTTTCAACCAAAGCGTTCGGCCGGACGCTGCACCTGCTGGATGGAACCTCTTCTACCAATACGGTTGCCTTGACCTTGGGGCAGGAAGGAGCCTCACATGGCACCGTCGTCGTGGCGGAAACTCAGACCGCTGGACGAGGCCGATCCGGACGCCAGTGGTACTCCCCTCCTGGGAAGAATCTTTACTGCTCGGTAGTTCTTCGCTCGATGCCGTCCCCTGACCAGTTGGCGCTCTGGCTGTCTTGGATTCCCCTGATCGCGGGCCTCGCCGCCGTCCGCGCTGTTCAAACGACGGCTGCGCTCCATCCGTCTGTCAAATGGCCAAACGACATCCTGGTCGGAACAAGGAAGCTCGGGGGTACTCTGTGCGAAAGTACGGGACTTGGCTCGGCTCAACCGTTCGTCGTGGTCGGCATCGGCCTCAACGTCAATCTGCTCGAACACGAGTTTCCGGACGACTTACGCGAGCTCGCCACGTCCATGGCGATCGAAGCGGATCGGCCCTTCGATCGCGCCGCCGTGCTGGCCGCGCTGCTCCTGGAACTTGAAACCCGCTGCGACGCATTTCTCGCAGGCCGACACGGAGACCTGATGAACGAGTATGTGCTACGCTGTTCCACCGTGGGCAAGCAGGTCTGCATCGATCTGGCCCATGGCGAGCGGGTGGAAGGCTATGCGGACTCGATCTCGCCCGATGGCTCACTCCGGGTCGTCCAGGGAGGCCGATCAAGCCGTCCGGGGGGCGGATCCACGGTCAACGTCCGCGCCGGAGATGTGATTCATGTGAGGTGAGACGTTGTGTCCGTTAGTTCGTTACGTCTGTTCGCAACTGACAGAACGGACTGAACTGACCAAACGGACCTAACGCCTATTCGCATGCTGCTTGCGATCGACATCGGCAACACCAACGTGGTCTTCGGGTTGTTCGAGAGCCAGACCTTGAAGGGGCATTGGCGCCTCACGACTGACGCCTTCAAGACCGCAGACGAGTACGGTGTTCTCTTCCAGAGCCTCCTCCGCGCAGCAGGGATCGGATCGGACCAGGTCACGGCTCTCATCCTGTCGAGCGTAGTCCCATCCCTGACTCCTACCCTCGAGCACATGGCGGAGACGTACTTTCACCACCGCCTGCTGGTGGTCTCCCCGAGCTTGGATACCGGGCTCAGGCTGTGTTACACGAACCCGCATGAGCTTGGGAGTGATCGGTTGGTGAACGCCGCGGCCGCCTATGCGCGCTACAAGACGGCCTTGATTATTGTCGATTGCGGGACAGCGACCACGTTCTGTGCGGTCAGCCCTTCGGGAGAATACCTGGGGGGCGCCATTGCGCCGGGGCTCGGCATTGCCGCAGACGCGCTGTTCTCCCGAACAGCCCAGTTACCCAGAGTGGACCTGATCCCTCCCAAGACCGTCATCGGCAGGGATACCATCAGCAGCATCCAGGCTGGCCTGATTATCGGCCACACGGGCCTGGTGGACGAGATTGTCGGTCGCATGCAGGCTGAACTTGGTCAGACTGCGACGGTGATCGCCACCGGAGGCCTGGCCTCACTGATTGCTCCCCAGTCCCGCACGATCCAGGAAGTGAGACCTTTCCTGACGCTGGAGGGTTTGGAGTTGCTCTACAGGCGGACCCGTGGCGACGACTAACCCTTCTCGACTTCCCCTACCTAATGGCTATTTCCCTTTGAACAAATGCGAGTTTGCGGTTGACTTTAGAATCTCTGGTGGCTATCTGGCGCCAACATTGGTGTAGGACATGGACCAGAAAGAGGAACATACGAATACATTCAACAAGTTAGAGGCGGCTTCCGAAGACCGTCTGACCGACGACCAGGGAAAAGCAGGGTCTGACGAGGAGTTGAAACAGGCACTGGCCGCCAGGATTGAGGAGGCGAAGGCGCTTCAAGATAAGTACCTCCGCTTGGCCGCCGAGTTCGAGAATTTCAAGCGCCTGACCCAACGGGACCAGCGCGAGTACTATCGGTTCGCCAACGAGAGCCTCCTGAAGGAGCTGCTTCCCATTGTCGATAACCTGGAACGCGCGATCAAATCTTCAAAAGAAAGAATGGGGAGCGGCGGACTGATTCAAGGTGTGGAACTCGTCCTGAAGCAGTTTCTGGAAACGCTGGCGAAATTCGGGGTACGCCCATTGAAGAGTGTGGGAGAGACGTTCGATCCGTCCCGTCACCAGGCCGTCGCCCACGTGGAATCGCAAGATGCCTCAGGAAAGATCGTGGTGGAGGAATACGAGAAAGGGTACCTCTTACATGACCGGATCTTGCGCCCCGCGATGGTTACTGTCGCCGATGTGCCAAGACGTGCCGGCCGAGAGGGCGGCAAGACCTCTCCCTCGACTGATGAGAGTCCGGTTGACACTGAGTAATCATGTTCATCATGGGAAGGAGATAACACATGGGTAAGGTCATAGGCATCGATTTGGGCACGACGAACTCGTGTGTGGCGATCATGAGCGGGGGGGATCCCGTGGTCATCGCCAACGCCGAAGGGAGCCGGACCACTCCCTCGGTTGTCGCGATCACGGACAAGGGCGAGCGGCTTGTCGGTCAAATCGCGAAGCGCCAAGCAATCACGAACCCCGAGAACACCATCTATTCGATCAAACGGCTCATGGGCCGGAAATACAACAGCCGGCAGGTTCAGGACGCGATCAAGCGCCTGCCGTACAAGATCATCGAGGCGAGCAACGGCGACGCCCACGTCGAGATCCGTGGCAAGCGGTACAGTCCAGCCGAAGTCTCCGCGATGATCCTGCAGAAGATGAAGCAGACGGCGGAGGACTACCTGGGCGAAAAGGTCACTGAAGCGGTCGTGACCGTGCCGGCCTATTTCGATGACAGCCAACGGCAAGCCACCAAGGATGCCGGCCAGATCGCCGGCCTCAACGTGCTCCGGATCATCAACGAGCCGACCGCCGCCTCGCTCGCCTACGGGCTCGACAAGAAGAAAGACGAACGCATTGCCGTCTATGACCTGGGCGGAGGCACGTTCGATGTGTCCATCCTGGAAATTGGTGAGGGTGTCTTCGAGGTGAAGTCCACCAACGGCGACACCTACCTGGGTGGGGACGATTTTGACCTTCGCGTCATGGACTGGCTCGTGGAGGAATTTAAGCGGGATCAAGGCATTGACCTGCGCAGGGATCGCATGGCCTTGCAGCGCCTCAAAGAAGCGGCCGAACGGGCGAAGATCGAGTTGTCATCCTCGCAGGAGAGCGAGATCAACCTCCCGTTTATCACCGCGGACGCCAATGGACCCAAACACCTGGTGATGAAACTCACCCGGGCGAAGCTCGAACAACTCGTCGATGATCTGATTCAGCGCACGGTTGAGCCGTGCAAGAAGGCTCTGGCCGACGCCGGCGTGACCGCGCGTGACATCAACGAGGTGGTTTTGGTCGGCGGCATGACCCGGATGCCCAAAGTGATTCAGGTCGTGCGGGAATTTTTCGGTAAAGAGCCGCATAAAGGCGTCAACCCCGACGAGGTCGTGGCGGTCGGCGCCGGGATTCAGGGTGGCGTGCTGAAAGGTGACGTGAAGGATGTGCTGCTCCTGGACGTCACGCCGCTCACGCTCGGCATCGAAACCCTGGGCGGGATCTACACGCACCTCATCGAGCGCAATACGACCATCCCGACGAAGAAGAGCCAGATCTTCTCCACCGCAGCGGACAATCAGACGGCGGTGACGATCCGGGTCTTCCAGGGTGAGCGTGAGATGGCCAACGACAACAAACTGCTCGGTCAATTTGACCTGGTCGGCATACCGCCCGCCCCGCGCGGCATGCCTCAGGTCGAGGTCACGTTCGATATCGACGCCAACGGGATCGTGCACGTCTCCGCCAAAGACCTTGGGACCCAGAAGGAACAGTCGATCAAGATCACCGCCTCCAGCGGACTGACCAAGGAAGAAATTGATCGACTCGTCAAGGACGCTCAGGCCCATACGGAAGGAGACAAGCAGCGGAGGAGGCTGGCCGAAGCCAGGAACCAGGCCGACAGCTTGATCTATAACACCGAAAAGAACTTGACTGAGCATGGGGATAAACTCGGCGAGGCTGACAAGAATACCATCAAAGACGCCATCGCGGCGGTCCGCAAGGCGATGGAAGGCAACGATCCGGCGGCGATCGAGTCGGCGGTGCACACGTTGACGACCGCCTCGCACAAGCTGGCCGAGGAGATGTACAAGAGAGCCTCGGCGGCAGGTGACCAGGGCGCGGCAGGAGCCGATGCGAGTCCTGGCGGCCACGGGGATGGCGGCAGTTCCGGAAAGGACGACAAAGTCGTGGACGCAGAGTTTGAAGAAGTGGACAAAGATAAAAAGTAGGTTACAATACGATCTCGACACACTGGATCAGGCTCGCGCCTGATCCAGTGTTGTTTCAACCCACTCCTGTATGGCAAACGTGGCCAAACGCGACTATTACGAGACGCTCGGAGTCGAACGCAACGCGTCCGACGAGGACATTAAAAAAGCGTATCGCAAGCTCGCCCGCCAGTACCATCCGGATCTCCAAACCGGAGACCAACAGAAAAAAGCCGCGGAAGAACAATTCAAGGGGATCAACGAAGCCTACGAAGTGATCAGCGACCCGGACAAGCGCAAACAGTATGACATGTTCGGACATGTCGGCGGGCCACAGGGGTTCGGGGGCGGGTTTGAGGGATTTGATGTCGGACGCGGCGGGTTTGGCGATGTGTTCAACGACATCTTTGAGGATTTTTTTGGAGGCGCCGGCCGCGGGAGACACCGAGGCGAGCGCGGATCGGACCTGCAGTATAATCTGGACCTGACCTTCGAAGAGGCGGTCTATGGCAAAGAGGCCAAGCTCAAGATTCCACGGTGGGAAAGCTGTCAAGACTGTGGGGGAACAGGGGCACGTTCCGCCGCCGCGTTGAAGGTCTGCCCGAGTTGCAAGGGAGCGGGCCAGCTCCGATTCCAGCAGGGGTTCTTCAGCGTGAGTCGACCCTGCAACCACTGCGAGGGAACCGGCCAGATCATCTCCGACCCCTGCGGAACCTGCCGGGGCCGCAAGCGTGTGTACCGTGAACGGACGCTGGCTGTGAACATTCCGGCTGGCATTGAATCCGGCATGAGACTGCGTCTCGCTCATGAAGGCGAACATGGAACCAATGGGGGTCCGCCGGGCGACCTGTACGTCGCCGTCAACGTCAAGCCTCATCCAGTCTTCATGCGCAAGGGCACTGATATCCTGTGCGAAGTCTCAATCAGTTTCGTGACGGTGGCGCTCGGGGGCAAGGTGGAGGTCCCGACCCTCAAAGGCACGACAGTCATCAAGGTTCCTGCCGGGTCTCCGCATGACAAAGCCTTCCGCTTACGCGGACTCGGCGTGCCGAGCCTGAAGGGGCAGCACCCGGGCGATCAGATCGTCAAGATCAAAGTGGAAATTCCTGCCAAGCTGACTCCCAAGCAGAAGGAGCTGCTGACGGAGTTCGCCAAAGAGAGCGGAATGCCCGTGGATAGGGATGGAGACGGGCTCTCCTAACCTCCCTGCACATGCCGGTCTTCTTCATCACCGCGGACCACGTCCAAGACGACACTGTGAGGATCGAGGGTCCTCTGCTCCATCATCTGCGGAGCAGTCTCCGTTGTCAGGTTGGGGAAGAGGTGTGGCTCGGGGACGAGGCGAAGCAGCGGTACCGCGTCCAGATCGTCGACATCAACCGTCGGGTGCTGAGCGGCCGAATCCTGCAACGGCAACGCATGCCCTCTCCCACCAGTCCGACTCTCACCATCGGACAGGCCTTGCTGAAGGGAGAGCGCATGGATTGGGTCATACAGAAAGCGTCCGAGCTGGGCGCCGCGTCACTCATTCCGCTTGTTTCACGCCAGGTCATCGCGAGGCCCCGGGCGGATCGTCTCGTGCCCCAGCAGCAACGCTGGCAGCGCATCGCGCTCGAGGCGGCACAGCAGGCCGAACGGTGGGAGGTGCCGGTGGTGCACACGACGTGCGAAGCCACCGAGTTCTTTGCCGGGCAGCCCGTCCACACGGTCAGCTTGATCCTGACTGAGCGTGGCGACGGGCGCAGCCTGGCCTCGGTCGCATTGCCGTCCGGCTCCGAGGGTCGTGTGGCGATCGCGGTGGGACCGGAGGGAGGCTGGACGAAGGAGGAACGAGGGAACGCCCTGCACTGCGGTTTTACGCCGGTCACGCTGGGGACGCGCATCCTGCGGGCCGAGACTGCGACAGTGGTGGCCCTGGCGATCCTGCAGAGCCGGCTCGGGGAACTGGGCTAGGGTTAGCGGGGTAATGAGGGATAACGGGGTACAGGGATCACGCTGCTACTCTACCCCGTTACCCCTTTACCCCAGGTTTTCACTTCGCTGTGATCCGCAGGATCACGCCACGTTCCCCGCTGGCCCATCCACGGGTCGGATCGGGAAATGTCAGGCCGAAGAGAGAGGCCTTCGTTCCATTTGGCTGCTCGACCCAGCTAAATCCAGCGTCGGTGGTACGAAAGATCGCGCCGCGCTCCCCGACGATCCAGCCTGATTTCGAGTCAGTAAAACGGACCTTGATGAGGTCGGTTGGCCGGGAACACGTCCGGGTACAGGCCAGCGTCCGATCGATCCAACGCGTCCCGCCATCCATCGTCTGAAACAGGGCGCCGGCATTTCCAACCACCCATCCGTTGAGCGGATCGGTAAAGGACACGTCGAAAAAGGTGGCGGCACTCTGCGTCTCCTGAGCGATCCACGTGAGTCCTCCGTCTTCAGTCGCAAGGATCGTCCCCAACGCCCCAACGGCCCGTCCGTGCGTCTGGTCCACGAAATGGATGGCGTACAGGGCGGCGTTGGTGCCGCTGATCTGGTCCGTCCAATGAAGTCCTCCGTCCTTCGTGTGCAAGATATTCCCTCCCGCGCCGACCGCCCACCCCAGCGAGGGAGTCAAGAAGGAGAGGCCATACAGCGCCGATTGCGTCCCGCTCGACTGCGCCACCCATTTCTCGCCGCCGTCTGTGGAGTGCAGAATGGTGCCGTCTGCTCCGACCACCCAGCCATGCGATGCATCGGCAAACGACACATTGGTCAGCAGGACGGTGGTCCCGCTCGACACCGGCCGCCACCGCTTGCCGCCATCGGAAGTTCTCAGGATCGCGCCGCCGGCCCCGACGGCCCAGCCAACGCCGACGTTTTGGAAATAGACACTGAGGAGGGTCACCTCTGTCCCGCTTTTTTGCAGGGCCGCGATGGAGCGGAACTCCGCCGCGCTGAGCGACTGTTCAGAGACGAGGGCGAGCAGGGTCCACGTCGCCATCCAGATTGCCCCTCGCGTCAAAGACCGGGACCGCATGGACAGCCCCTCCTCAGTCCCGACCCGGTCCCGGATCGTTGTAATACCCCTGATCAGGGAGCCCTTTGGGTTGGATGGTGAACTCTCCGGCCACCACACTGACCCATCGTTTGGGTGTGCAACAACTGCCGTCCGGCAGCAGATCCCATGATCCCCGACGCACGACGAGAGGTCCCTTGCTCAGATCAGGGAAAAATTGTTCATGGATGCCCGTTCCAAATAAGGCTCGTCGCGGCACACGCACCTTGATCTCCGTGTCGTTCCAGGACACCACCATACCGGCCACGCCGTTGAAGAGGACTTCGCTGCGGGCGATATCTTCACCGAGTTTAGTCGGGAGGAAGTCGTGTCCTGCCTCGTTCAGACCGGATTGCGTCGCTTCCGCGGTCTTGAGAAAGTCGCCGAAATGAGCGCCTGTGATCGTCACGATCTCATCGAGCCCCGCGGCAGTCGGCGAATAGGACTCGACCGTCGGTGTGGTGATCTCGAACGTACCAGCCACCACAGACACGACCCCGCGTTCGGCACAACACGAGCCGTCCGGTTTTGGTTTGGTGCCCCCTCGCCGGATCACGACCTGCCCATTCTTGACGCTAAACGGCACCCAGACATCGATCTTGTCGTCATGCCAGCGGTAGACAATGGCCGGCACGCCCCCGATAGTGACTCCGTTATCACCCTTGTTAAAGTCGATGAATGAGAACGGGGTTGAGCCGCTTTCCGAATAGAAGCCAAAGTTCTCCCCCGTGATCCGCACCAGCGTCCCAATTGGCGCCCGCGTCGGCGAGAGGCCGGTTGCTACCGGAGCGACCACCGTAAAGGTCCCCAGGGAGCGCTCCGTCTCTCCACGCTTGAGCACGAGCGGGCCGCTGCTCGCGTCCAACGGCACATGCACGACGACCTCCTTATCGGTCCACTGGGCGACCGTGGCCGGTTGCCCGTGAAACAGAACGGCATCCCCGGGCGCCTTGCCCGGGCCGAAGCCGTTCCCGAACAACACCACCTTCGTTCCAACCGGCCCTCGCGCCGGATCAACACGGATGGAAGGCAACAGCTTGAGCGGCACGGCATTGCTGACGCTGTATTCAACCGGTCTGCAGCAGGACCCGTCGGGCAACGGGTCCGAGGACGCCAGCCGAACGATGACGTCGCCTGATGCCGCGTTGCCCGGGATCTCCACTTCGATCTTGTCGTCGCGCCAGCGCCGAATTCGAGCCGGCACGCCGCTGATCAGGACGTCATTGACTCCGAACATGGTGTTCGGATCCTTGGAGCCGGCTGTATTCCCGAAATGCGCGCCCGTGATCTGGAGCAACGCTCCGTGTTCCGCTTCTGCCGGCGCGACCGCCTGGATCGTCGGTCGCTGCACCGAAAAGCTTCCGACCGCGATCCTCTTCTTGCCCCTGATGACCTCGACCGGGCCGCTGGTAGCCCGGAGCGGGACTTTGACCTCGAGGAGGTCGGGTTCCCATCGCTGGATCAGGGCCGGTGACCCGTTAAACAGAACGCGGTTGTCCTGGGTGGTCTTAAACTGCCCGAATCCCTTTCCCGAAATCGTCACGGTCGCTCCGGGGGGAGCGGCCTCAGGAAACACGCCGGGATCGGCCCAGACAGGTGAGAACCAACCGGCTGCCGGAAACCCGAGGCAAACGAGGATGGCCCACCACATCGTTGAATCTCCTGAGTGCTTGACCATGGGATCGCGCCCTGGGCGTCGCATCTAGAAGCCTGGAGGGGACGCCAACGCCGCCTTCGCGGCTGCCCGCACCTCATGGTCTGAGTCCTTCTCTGCCAGGCGCTCGAGCGCAGACAAGGACTTGACTTCACGCATTGATTGCAGGGCGCGCACAGAAGCGAGCCGCACGCCGGGGTCAGGATGCTCAAGGAGCGTGACCAACACCGGGACTGCCCTCGGGTCCTGAAGCCGACCAAGCTCGTGGATCGTTTTTTCGCGTGCCAGCCTCGTGTAGTGACTCTCGAATGTGGGAAGGGTCGACTCGGCGGCTGGCAACTGATCACCTAGTGGCGACATGAGTATTGATTGATCCTTCGCCTCGATCCGCTCCAACCCCTCGATCAGCGCGCCGGTCATGTCGAGACGAGAGACGACATGCCCCCGGATAATGTCCCCAAGAAAATAAAAGTACGGGTTGGTTTCAAGCCTCTGAAGTACCTGTATATAGGGCGCATTGCCCAACTCATTCAGACCGGAGGATTCACGGATCGTCAGACGGAGGAGTTGGCCCTCGGTCGGATGTTCAAGGCTGGCCACAAGGCTGATATCAGTCGCGTAGAGATCGATGCGGAATTGGCTTCCTCGTTCCTCTCTATACTCGACCTTGAGGGTGAGATCATGCGGATCAGTCTGGTTCTGGACGACGGCAAACCCTGCTGATTGCAGTTTCATCCTCACTGAAGGGACAACCTGGAAGGAGACCCGACCACGTGACCTCCAGGTTGAAGACGTGGCATCCACATACACAGTGGTGGCTCGGTCCACCAGCTGACGCTCCGCACCACCCACCATTTGTTCCTCGGCCGGCGCCACCGGAGGCCTCATCACCAGGCACAGCACGAACAAGGAAAACAGACCCCCGAACCAGGCCGCGACGAACATCTTCCACCATCCTTTCTCTGGCAGGCCACGTCGAACCACTCGCCCGAGGCAACCCCTATTCTACGGAGGCCGCCGGTGCAAATTCTACAACCTTATAACCGGGTTCAACAAGGCCCAGGCGGGGCACACGTCATCTGGGAGGAGGGTGGCAGGCCGGCCAGGGCCGCGGCAGCGGCCTGTCGGACTTCTCCGTCTCTATCCTGTCGGGCCACGCGTTCAATGGCGGAACGGGAGTCGACCGCGGAGATCGATGTCAGAGCTCGCACCGAAAGGAGTCGTACGCGTCGTTCGGAATGACCCAGGAGTTTGGTTAAGATTGGCACTGCTCGGGGATCCTTGAGTCGGCCAAGCTCCTGAATCACGTTCTCGCGGGCGGACGCGAAAAACATCACCTCATCCGACGACATCAAAAATTCGCCTTTCAAGGGGTCGCTTTTCATGGGCTCATGCGCCGCTAATCGCTGCAGCCCCTCAATCAAAGCGCCGGTCGTGTCCGAGCGGGACACAACCCTTCCCTTGACCAGGTCCCCCAGTAAATAGAAGTAGGGATTGGCGACGAATTTTTCGAGCGCTTCCAGGTAGGGCGGTGTCCCGGTCTCGGGGTATGTGGATGATTCCTCGATCCTCAGGTTAAGGAGCGGCCCTATCCCGGCATGCTCAAGCTGGACCGCGCAGGTGATGTCGGTGCCGTATGTGTCGATCCGGTACTGTCTGCCCTGCTCTTCTCGGTACAAGACTTTCAACGTGAGATCGTGCCGATCGGTCTGATTCCGCACCACGGTGAAGCCTGCTGCGGCCAGCTTCGTTCTCAGAGATGGCCCCACATCTGAGAGGGTTCGGCCCCGACGCATCCACGTCGTGGCGGCGACGTCCACATAGATGGTCTTGGCGCGACTGAGTAGCTGAAGCTGCTCATCGGTCAGGATCGGTTCGGCTGCCGGCACCACCGGGGCGCCGGAGAGAAGGCAGGCCACCGCCATACAAGACAGTAGGGATACTGTGAGGGCGCGTTGTCGTCCTCCCATGCCAACCTCCCCCGTGTCCGTCAGGCCTGCCAATTCGCTAGGAGACCTGCACAATGAGCTCCAGCTCAACCGGCGAGTTTAGCGGCAGTTGGACCGAGCCAACGGCGACACGCGCGTGACGGCCTGCCTCACCAAAAATGCTCACCAGCAGGTCGGAGGCCCCGTTGATGACGGCAGGTTGCTGCACGAATCCCTCCGCTGACGCCACATGTCCCACCAGGCGGACGATTCGCTTCACACGATCCAGGGTACCCAGTTCAGTGCGCACGATGGACAGTGCATTCAGGAGCGCGATGTGCGCCGCCTCATAGCCCTGCTCCACCGTCAGGTCCCTTCCCAGCTTCCCCTCCATCGTCAGCTTTCCGTTACGGAACGGGATCACGCCGCTCAGAAACAGTAAGTCGCCAGCCTGGACTGCCGGGACATAGGTCGCCACCGGTTTGGGGGGCGCCGGCAACTCGATGCCGAGTTCTCTCAGCCTGCCCTCAAACGACATACGATGAAGGTTGAATCATGAATGGTGAACCTTTCTCACGCCGTGGTGAGCGCATCCAGGAAACTTTCCCCCCAAGCCAGGCGCTTCGCGCCCAGCGCGTCCGCGATCGTTTGGCCAAGATCGGCCAGGGTTCGCCGCGTACCCAGGTTCACCCCGCGCGCGAGGCGTGGCCCATACGCCAGCAACGGGACGAATTCCCTGGAATGATCGGTGCCGGGCCTCGTCGGATCGTTGCCATGGTCAGCCGTCATACACAGCACGTCGCCATGGCGCAACAGGCCGACCAGCTCCGGCACCCTGGCGTCAAACTCTTCTAAGGCCTTGGCATAGCCGGAGACATCGTGGCGATGGGCAAACAGGGTGTCAAAATCCACAAGATTGGTGAAGATGAGTCCCCGGGGCACCTCTTTGAGCGCCCGGAGGGTTTCGTCTATGCTGGCCGCATTGGTGCCCGTGTAGCTTGAACGCGTCACTCCACGCCCTGTAAACAGGTCCGCGATCTTCCCGATGGCGACGACCGGCTGCCCGGAGATCGTCAACACATCGAGCAGGCTCTGGCCAGGTGGCTCGACTGAAAAATCACGCCGCCGCTCCGTTCGTACAAAGGCGCGAGGTTTTCCGTTGAACGGGCGCGCGATCACCCTCGCGACCTGATGAGGAGGCACCAGCACCTTTCTGGCCGCACGACAGGTCCGGTACAGTTCATCGACCGGGACAACCTGCTCATGGCAGGCAATTTGAAACACGCTGTCACCGCTGGTATACACGATGGGCGAGCCCGTTCGCAGGTGTTCCTCGCCGAACTCCTCGATGATCTCGGTTCCGGAGGCGGTCCGATTCCCCAGTACCTTGCGGCCGATGGCCTGCTGGAACGGTTCAATCACCTCAGCGGGAAACCCGTTTGGGTAGACCGGAAACGGTGTCTCCAACACCACCCCGGCCATCTCCCAATGCCCTGCGGTCGTATCCTTCCCCTTGGACAACATCGCCATCTTCCCGAAGCAACTTTCCGGATTGCTCATCCGCTGGACTCCGGTGAAGTCTCCGATGTAGCCCAGCCCCAACGCCTCGAGATTCGGAAGAGCGAGCCCGCCGACCGTATCGGCCACATGGGCCAGCGTGTTGGTTCCCACGTCGCCGTAGGCGACTGCATCCGGCAATTCCCCGACTCCCAGGCCGTCCAGCACGATGACCGTGACGCGGCTGATCATGAATCTACGCACAAGTCGTCGGCCACACGGTCACGGGAGATCTGACGCACACGTCGGAGGAGGAGCAGCGGGATACCGAAACTGGAGTGCGACGGATTGCGGGTGTGGTGATTTATTGGGCCGTCTTGACCGACTCATCGACCTGGTTGAGCAGGACCTCATCGGTGACCACCTCATAAAAGGAATTCGTGGTTGGTTTGCCGAAGTTGGGCTCCTGCAGATCCAGGAGGCGCATGCTCCCTTCCCGGATCACCAACCGCTGCATGGTACCCTTGAGATCGGGATACCGACCCGTGTGCAGAATGGCGGGATGGTCGTCACCAGGTGCTGGAAGCTCCAGCCGTTGCAAGGTGATTTCAGACTGGAGTTTGACGAACCCCGCGGGGTCAAGCTCGATTCCGTTGACATTGTAACGCAGATGGGTCTCCCCTTTCTCACCGCGGAGGGGATCGCCGTCGGGAAGTTCATAGACCTCGACGTTCGTGGCCGTATTATTGCGCTGGCTCCGTTGCTTTCGGAGGAGCCAGGAACACGAAGAGAGCCGGTCTGCCTTCCCGATTGCCGATGAAATCATGATCGGAGAATCGCCGTCGTAGAGGAAGGCCGGCGCCTCATCCCCGAACGCGAGCCCGATGCCCAGTTCCAGCTCCGGGAGCCCGCCCTTTCTGCACAGACTGTTCTGAGCGTGCAGGACGCTCAAGAGCCTTTTTGCCAGGCCGCAGGCGCGCGCCACACACAGCCGATGCTCCTGAGTTTCTTGATATTCAAAGAGGCTGAGGATCACCGCGTCACCTTCGATAAACACCTTGCTGGCGCCATAGGTCTCGAGCAGGGCGTGGATGGGATCAAAGAGGTTCTGGCTGAAATGGGACGCAGGGTTCAGATTACGTTTCCGGAGCTCGGCGACCACAGTCGTAGACCCGCGCACGTCGGCCTTCAGGATGACGTGGTTCAGGATTGTTTGCGTGACCGCTTCCTCCTCCTGCGGGGCGAGGAATTCATACAGGGTCTTGTTGGTCTGTGACAGGCGGACATCCTTCGGGTCCTCCAGCACATGGAGGAGATTCATCGCATCCTGAGCGAGGTGGTAATAGCTCAGATCGCGCCGACAGGTCAGGAAGTCCTTTAAGAAACGGACCAGATACTCCCGTCGTTGCCGATGGGGAGTGCTTGCGGTTCGGACCGCCGCCTTGATCAACGGCTCGGCGGGCCAGGTTTTGCCGCTGAGATGCCCCATCTCTTGAAGCCTCTCCACGATGTCTTTCTTGCTGATGTTGCCACGCAGCAACTGATGGAGCTGTTGCGCCGCGAGTATCGAGGAATAGTCGCGCTGTATGGGCAGCAATTCGTAGGCGGCGATGATCGGGGTCAGCAATCCCGCGTCGACGAAGGCCCGTTCGGCGTGATCCAGTAACGATCGTTGGAATCGGATCTGTGCTTTCAGCGTCGAGACCCGTTCGCGGTCCTTCTCCTTCCGCACCACGCGAAGTTGTTCCGTCGCGAGGAATACGTCGAACAGCGTGGTCACATTTGCCGGGACGTCCGCCCAGGCGTAATTGGCCTTCAGGTATTCCGCCCGGATGGCGTCCAGCTCAGCCGTGGCCTTGCTGATCTCGCCTTCCAGCCCCTCCTTGCGCGTCTCCAGCGAGGCAATGGCGGAACTCGCACTGGCACGCGCTCGTTTTTTCCTGATACGCTCGAGTTCAGTCGCGAGCCGTCCGGAAACCTGTTCCGCCCGTGTCAGGGCCATCTCGGTCTGGTCATCCGAGCGACGTTGTCTGAACAGATACGCAAGGAACCTGTCAATCGCGGCAAAACTATAGGCATCATCCTGGTCCTGACCCAGTAAGACGTAATGGGTCGTCATGACCTCGTCGTCAAACGGGGTCTCTGCTTGAAGTAAGGGATTACACAACGCCTCCTGCGGGACGGGCCATCGATCATCCAGGAGGGATTGGCGCAAATCGCCCAACTGGCCTGACTCGACCTTGGCCAGTTGGTCGAATAACTGGCGGTTCATTCGATATCGAATCCGGGCCCGATTCCGTGCGAACCAGCTCATGCGTTCGTTGTGCTCAAGCTTGCGACTGTCAACCGCCGAACCGCCGGAGGATGCGGAGGCGCGTAACCCTTGCCGCATGAGCTCTATCTCACCCTGGACGTATTGCAACAGGAATGCCATCACAGCGAATTGGACCAGGGGCACGAGGGTAAAGGACCCGGTCACCTTGTCACGATGAACAGCGCCCTCAACCATACGGGCGTAGCTTGTCCTGAATTGTTCCCAATCCCCGCTGGTTGGGCCGGGAGATTTCTGACCTGGACGACCCTGGTTGGCATGCTGCTCCATCATGCTGGTGATGATGCGTGTCGCGTGGCCCACGAACTGTGGGCTGAGGCGAACATCAATATGGATGTTGTCAATCCCCTTGGTGAGGCCGGCAAAGCTAAAGTTGAGCGGGACGGCGCGCTGGAGCGGCACGACTGAGTCGGACGGCGAGAGCAGTCCGCGTAGTGCGCGGACAACCCTGCGGAGCATATTTGGGACGAAGGTTAGCACGCCGTTGAGAGGATCAAGGCGAGAGACTGAATGATGGGGCGGTGAGTCGCATCATGCGTGATGCCTGTGTTCGCACAGATCGCCGCTGATACTTATTCACGGCCCGGTTATGCTCTGCCAGCGTCGAGGAAAACACATGCGTTCCGTCATTCCGGGACACGAAATACAGGAAGGTGGTTGGCGCCGGAAAGAGGGCTGCGCGGATCGATCGGGCGCCTGGGTTCGCGATGGGACCTGGAGGAAGGCCTCTGACACGGTACGTATTGTACGGACTGGCCGAGGACAAGTCGCGTTTTCTCAGATTTCCATCGTAGGCCTTCAGTCCGTAGATCACGGTGGGGTCGCTTTGAAGCGGAATCTTCCGACGCAAGCGGTTGTGAAACACGGCCGAGATCAGCTCGCGTTCTCCATCGACACTCGTTTCCTTTTCGATGACTGAGGCCAACGTGAGGACTTGGTGCACGCTCATGTTGATGTCCTTCGCGCGTGCGCGAAGCTCCGGCGTAAATGCCTGCCAGAGGTCGGCGACCATGGTGCTGATGATCTCCTTACTCGTGGCATGTCTGGCGACGTGATAGGTATTCGGAAACAGGTATCCCTCGAGGCTGGACACGTCGAGACCCTGGGTACGGATGAAGTCTTGGTTGTGTGCCAGCCCGAGTAACTCGGCCTTATCGGCCAGTCCTCTCTGATCAAGCAGGCTGGCGATCTGGGCGACTGTGTAGCCTTCCGGAATCGTGACCGGGTAGTGCACGACGTGCCCGTCGCGGAGTATTCGGAGAATCTCCGTCGGACGCATGCCGGCATGCAGCGCGTATTCGCCCGCCGGGATTCGGCGATCCGCCCAGGTCAATCTGCCCAGAATCTCGAAGCCCCATTGGCTGGCGATCAGGCGCTCATGTTCCAGCATGGAGGCCAGTTGGCGGAACGTCGTCCCTTCCGACACCACGATGATCCTGACCGCCGGAGGCTCGGAAGCACGGGTCTGATTGACGAGCGGCAGCAGCAACCACTGCGCTGCCAGGTACCCCGCGATGCCCGCGACGCACAGAACGAGCGCAATCAGCCACGCTCTCTGCTCACGATTCATACATCCTCAGAGGACGTGCCACCTGCGGCCTCCCCGCCGGATGCGAGACTCTGGAGGTAGCTTTGGAGTAGGATCGCGGCGGCGATGCGGTCCACCGCTCCTTTGCGTTTCTTGCGGCTCACGTTGGCGTCGATCAAGATCTGTTCCGCAGACTTGCTGGTCAGTCGCTCATCCCAGGCGATCACCGGAACGTTCAGGGCCCCTGCCAGCGTTTCGAGGAACCGTTGCACAGACTCAGCTTCCGGACCCGCGTGGCCGTCCATTCGGACCGGAAGTCCCATGACCACCTGGCGGACATTGTGCTGCTGCACCAACTGCCGGATATGCGTCACGTCCTCCGCCACCGACCGCCGTTCGTATGTCTCGAGCGGCTGAGCGGTCCAGCCGAGTTCGTCGCTCAGCGCGACGCCAATGCGTTTGCTCCCCGGGTCCAAGGCCAAGATGCGTGTGCCAGCCATAAGCTTACCGCTGAATGCCCTGTCTGACCAACTCAAAGGCCTTTTTCAACGCAGCCTCCAGTCGCGCCGGGTTCTTTCCTCCCGCCTGTGCCATTTCCGGTCGCCCACCGCCCGTCCCGCCGATCTCGGCGGCCAGCGGTTTGATCAGTTCGCCCGCGGGGAAGCGTGCCGATAGATCAGGCGTCGTTGCGACCAGCAACGCCGGCTTGTCATCCTTCACAGAGCCCAACACGATCACACCGGACTTCAGTCTGTCACGTATCGAATCGGCCAGCGTCCGCAAATCCTTCATCTCCATGCCATCAACCCGCTGCACGTGTACGGTCACGCCGGCGACGGTCTTCGTCTGTCCGGAATCAGCCGATGCTTGGCCGGAAGCAAATCGGGCCTTGAATTGTTCCAGTTCCTGCTCTTTCTCCTTGAGCAGGGTCACGAGCTTTCGAGCTTTGGGGAGGACATCACTCCGGTTGGTTTTGAGGACCTCCGCCAGTTCGTCGAGCTCCGTATCCCGCTGTCTCAACAATTCATGCGCCCCGACGCCTGTCTGAGCCTCGATGCGCCGCACGCCCGCCGCAACCCCCGTCTCCGACACAATCTTGAAGACCCCGATCTCACCCGTGTGCCTGCAGTGGGTGCCTCCACAGAGCTCCTTGCTGAACGTATTGATACTCACGACCCGCACCTGGTCCCCATACTTGTCCCCGAAGAACGCCAGGGCTCCAGTAGCCACTGCCTCCTGGACGCCCATGATGTGGGTCCGCACGGCATTGTTCCTCCGCACGTGCTCGTTCACCATTGACTCGATGTCGTCAATGTCCCTTGAGGACAGGGGCTTGAAATGCGCAAAATCAAACCGCAGCCGGTTGGGAGCCACCAGCGACCCATACTGCTTCACGTGAGGGCCCAAGAGTTCCCGCAACGCAGCGTGGACGAGGTGCGTGGCCGTATGGTTGCGCGCCGCGTTCTGGCGAGGGACCACGCTCACCGAGGCCTTCAACCGTTCGCCCTTACGGACCCGGCCTGCACGGACAATGCCCTTGTGCAGGAACAAGTCCGGCGCAGGTTTGGTCGTCTCCTGAACCTCCACCCGTCCCTCCGGACCGATCAGCAGGCCGTGGTCGCCAACCTGCCCTCCTCCTTCCGCGTAGAACGGCGTGACATCGAGCACCAGTTCAACTTCTTCCCCTTCCACCGCCTCTTCGGCCAACTGCTCACCCTTGAGAATCGCCTGGACGATCCCTTCCGCCTCGAGCTGTTCGTAGCCGACAAACCGGGTGGGCATGACCGCGGTTGATTTCAGTTGAGCCCGGAGAACCTCGCTGACCTTGGCGGTCTCGAAGCCGGAAACCTTCCGAGCCCGCTCGCGCTGCTCGGCCAAGGCGGCCTGAAAGCCTTCGAGGTCCAGCGTCAGCCCCTTGTCCCTGGCCGAATCCGCGGCCAGGTCCAGAGGGTATCCGTAGGTGTCATAGAGCTCGAAGAGTTTCTGACCTGGAATCGTCTTCTGGTTGGCCTTCAGCACTGACGCGATGGCTGCTGCCAGCAAGGGTTCCCCTTTTTCCAGTGTGGCCAGGAACCGCTCTTCTTCAGCCGCTGTGACCCGTCGAACCGTGTCCCTCGCCTGTTCCAGCTCGGGATAGGCTGCTTTCATGCCGGCGACCACCGATTCAGTGAGGCGATGCAAGAACGGACCATCGAGCCCCAGCCCGAGCAATCGTCCATACCGCCCGGCACGTCTGATGATCCGCCGCAGCACATAGCCTCGGCCTTCATTTGAGGGAAGGACGCCATCCGCCACCATGAAGACCATGCCCCGCAGGTGATCCGCGATGACCCTCATTGACCGGTCATCGTCCGGCGACACCCCATAGCGCCTGCCCGCCGTGTCTGCGATCGCGCGGAGGATCGGTCGAAAGAGGTCGGTGTCGTAGTTGCTGTGCACCCCCTGCGCCAAGGCCGCCAGTCGCTCGAGCCCCATCCCGGTGTCGATGCTCGGCTTGGGGAGCGGCCTGAGCGTCCCGCTGCTGTCACGGTCGAACTGCATGAACACCAGGTTCCAGACCTCGATCACCCGGTCTCCCGCTCCGTTCGGAACCGTGTCTCCCGCCACATCGGGACCTTGATCGTAATGGATTTCCGAGCATGGCCCGCACGGGCCGGTCTCTCCCATCTGCCAGAAGTTGTCCTTTTCACCGGAGCGCATGATCCGCGAGGCCGGCATCCCGATCTTCTTCCACAGATCGAAGGCCTGGTCGTCGTCCTGGAAAATCGTGACCCAGAGCTTGTTCTTCTGCAGCCCGACCACCCGCGTCAGAAAGTCCCACGCGAACCGGATGGCGTCTTCCTTGAAATAGTTCCCGAACGAAAAGTTCCCGAGCATCTCAAAAAACGTGTGATGGCGGGCAGTATAGCCCACGTTCTCAAGGTCATTGTGCTTGCCTCCGGCGCGCAGGCACTTCTGCACCGTGACCGCCCGCTTATACGGACGCGTCTCCTCGCCCAGGAACACGCCCTTGAACTGGTTCATGCCGGCATTGGTGAACAAGAGGGTGGGGTCGGCCTGGGGAATCAGCGAGGAACTCGGCACGGACGTGTGCCCATGCTCGACAAAGTACCGGGTGAAGGCTTGACGAAGTTCCTGGGCGCTCTGATTCATGATGCGCCGCTCCCTAAGACCGCTTCGATCGACTCCTCGGCAAATCCGTACCGCCTCAGCAGGGTCGCTTCGCGCAGGCGGTTCGCCGGGTTCCGTGCCTTGCGTCTCTGCCGCAACAGCGCCAGCGCCAACTCGGGCTCACTCCGTCCGCCATACACCTGCTCCAGCGCACGCGCCGTCGTCTCGCGGTCGAGCCCCTGCCCCATCAGCTCCGCCTCGAGTCGTTCTCGACCCATCGGGCGACGCGCAAGACGTTCGGTCGCCCATTGCAGCGCATATCGCTCGTCGTTCAGATAGCCTCGTTCAACAAGCCGCTTGATCATGTTCCTGACGGAAGTCGAGGATGCCCCCAGTCTGACCAAGTAGGCTTTCATCTGGGCTTCGGTTCTGTCCCGGCGGGCCAGGTACCGAAGAGCCGCCTGCTCGGTCGGATCAACGACGGGAGAAAGGGACCGAAGTGTCTGACGGCGAGGCATACCCTTCGAGGCGGGAATGCGCTTCGCGACCATGTGTTGGATCAACGCCTGCGTTGGCGGCCTTCCATTCAGGACACGGCGCGTCCTGCGTGAGGCCGCCTGTCGTCGGCGCGAGCATCCGGACGTTTCTCATCGAGACGGGTATCGGCGCGTTTCTCGGTTGGCCGTGGAGAGACGCCGGCCATCTCGCGCAAACGGGCTTCGATCTCTTTGGCCACGGCCGGATTCGCCTTCAGGTAATCCCGTACCGCCTCTCGCCCCTGGCCGAGTCGTTCCCCTTTGTAAGAATACCAGGCGCCGGACTTTTCCAGCACCCGTTTCTCCACGCCCAGATCTACCAGCTCGCCGGCCTTGGAGATCCCCTCGGCGAACATGATATCGAACTCCGCCTGCTTGAAGGGAGGGGCCATCTTGTTCTTGACCACCTTGACCCGGACCCGGCTGCCGATGACTTCCTGGCCTTCCTTGATCGACTCGATGCGGCGGATGTCCAAACGGACCGAGGAGTAAAACTTCAGCGCATTCCCCCCCGTGGTGGTCTCTGGGTTTCCGAACATGACGCCCAATTTCATCCGGATCTGATTGATGAACACGACCGTAGTTTGCGACTTGGAAATCGCCGCGGTGAGTTTGCGGAGCGCCTGGGACATCAGCCGGGCCTGAAGGCCCATGTGGGCGTCCCCCATCTCGCCCTCGATCTCGGCCCGTGGCACCAACGCCGCCACGGAGTCCACGGTGATGATATCCACTGCGCCGCTCCGAACCAGCGTTTCGGCGATCTCCAGCGCTTGCTCTCCCGTGTCGGGCTGTGAGACCAGGAGATCATCCGTGTGGACCCCCAGCTTTTTCGCATACCCCAGGTCCAGGGCATGTTCGGCATCGATAAACGCGGCGACTCCCCCCGCCTTTTGCGCCTCGGCGATTACATGCAAGGAGAGCGTGGTCTTGCCGGAGGCCTCTGGGCCGAAGATCTCGATCACCCGCCCTCGGGGAAAGCCGCCCACTCCCAGCGCGAGGTCCAGCCCCAACGATCCGGATGAAATGGCGGGCACATCCGCCGGTATCTCGGCCGTGCCGAGTCTCATGATGGCCCCTTTCCCGTACTGCTTTTCGATTTGGGAAAGCGCCAAGTCCAGCGCCCGTTTTCTCTCGTCTTTTTCAATTGTTCGGTCGGCCATTGCGCCCTCCTTTGGACTTCGGAATGTTCCATTATACTCAACTCATCGAGGGAAACATAGCAGTCTCATTCCAGTGCTGAGTGCTGAGCGAAAGATGATCAACTCGTTACCCAGCACTCGCCTTGAGTGGGACCTCCCAGAGCCTGGTGTACACGGCGCCGGAGGGCTTGAGGTCACTTCTGATCAGGGCGACGGCCTCCACCCTGAGGCTACCCAGGCTCTCCGTCTGTGCCATCAGCCCGCTTTCAGCCAAGGCTTTGCCGACCTCCCGAGATCGCTCTTTGATCCTTGCCAGCGTCAGATGCGGGCTGAACGGCCTCGCCTCACGCGGGAACCCGAGCGTGTCAAGCCCTGAGTCCACCTCCGTGGCTAATCGGGCCAGCGCGTTCACCTGCTCGCGCTGACCGGACACTCCCACCCAGAGCACCCGCGGCGCGCGCAGGTCCGGGAACACTCCGAACCCGCCCACCTCGATTGAAAACCGAGGCTGCGCCTGGATCGTGACCGAAAGGGCGCGGCGGATCTCCTCAACCTGCGTATCGGCGATCTGGCCGAGAAACTTGAGCGTCAGGTGAATAGAGTCCGGCCGTGCCCATTGCACGCGCGCCTCCGGGGCCAGACGAGTCAGCTCCCGCATGGTCCGGTCTTTCGCCTGCTCCTGGGCTCGGGCCAGGACCTTCCGGGAATCTGCATCCAGGTCCACCGCGACAAAGGCTCTGATCATCATCGTCCGCGCGAGCCGGTCGTCACCAACCATTGCCGGAGCATCTCCAACGCGGCCTGGGACGCCCGCAGCTTGATCGAGTGGCGATCCCCATGAAAGCGAAACTCGCGGGTGGTCCTCCGGCCCGGCGCGTCGAGACCAACGAAGACGAGCCCGACCGGTTTCTGAGCTGTCCCGCCGGTTGGGCCTGCGATGCCGGTCACGCTCAGTCCGACACCGGCCTGACTCCGACTGCGTATCCCGCGCGCCATCGCCTCCGCCACCTCGGCACTCACCGCCCCATGCCGACGAATGAGGGCTTCCGGGATACCGAGCAGGTCGACTTTCGCTCGATTGCTATAGCAGACCGCGACCCGATCGAGATAGGTGGAGCTGCCCGACACTTGGGTGAGTCGATGCCCGACCAGACCGCCGGTACACGACTCGGCCACCGCGAGCGTGAGATGGTGAGCGGCCAGATGACGTCCGACCACCTCCTCCATCGTGTCCTTCCCTTCGGCATAGACAGACTGGCCCAGACGCACGCGCACCCGCCGCGCGAGTCGGTCCAGGTCGCTCACGTGTTGTCTCCATACCGTCAGCGAGACCGTCACGCCGAGTGGAGAGGCCAACAGCCCGAGCCGGACACCGCTCCCGACCCGCACGACCCCGGCCAGCCGTCCTTCCACGTCGGATTCAGGCAACCCGAACGTATGCAGAAGCCGGCGTTCGAGCCGCTCTTTCACAGTCGAATCGAGAGACAACTTCGGCCCAACGGATCCCGCGAACGTGCGTTCGGCTTCGGCAGGCACGCCGGGCAAGGCCACCACCAGGCAGCCTCTCCATGAGAGGCAGAATCCCGGTGCTGATCCGACCGGATTGACGAGCACCTCTGCGCCGGACGGAATGAGCGCCTGGCGGAGCTGGGGACCCGTGGGAGTCCGTCCCCACTCGGCCAAACGCCGGCGCATGCTTTCCATGGCCTCCGGCCGTCGGCGCAACGGGCGGCCGGTCAGGCGGGCGACCGCGTGCCTGGTACAATCATCCCGGGTCGGCCCCAACCCTCCCGTGAGGACCACCACCTTGGCGCGTCGAGCAGCGGTCCGAATTGCGGCCGCAATGTCGGCCTCCACATCCCCCACCACGGACTTGAACCGGACCTCCACCCCCACCGAGGCGAGCTGTTCTGTGAGAAATAACGAGTTGGTGTCAAGCCGCCCTCCCAGGAGCAACTCGGATCCGATCGCGATGATCTCTCCTGCTCGCATGGGGATTTCCCGACCATACTCCCCCACCAATGCGGCGGATGCTATCATCGGTCCCCACGGTGGTCAACCGCCCGGCCTGCTCAATCGATCTGCTTGAAATCCAACTCAAACGACACTTCGCCGCCGCTGCCCGGTAAGACCGAGATTCTCGTCTTGGCGAGCGGGTCCAGATCGGCATAGGAGAACGACGCCACCACCTTGGCCCGATAGGCTGGGGCATTCGGCCAGACGGCGGTCCGGCTGGCTTGGCCGTCGAACCGCACTGTGATCGGCTTGATCGTCCGCGGACCTTGCAGCAAGACCACATAGCTGTCTGCGGCAAAATTCGGACGGTCCCCGAAGATCGAGAGGCTGATCAAGAGCGTCCGCTCCTCAAGGATCCGATTGATCTCGGCGTCGGAGGGGGTGGCAGAGCGGAGTGCAAAATGCGTTGCCATCACTGTGAGCCCGGCCAGTTTGGTCATGAGAAAGCCACGCGGCTCTAATTCATTGGTGGAGCCGAACCAGGCGTAGAGTCGATCTGGAGGGGTCCGAGCCGCCGCCGCGACTTTCCCTCGCTCAAGGGCAGCCTCGATCTGCAATCGGGTGGGCTGCACCTCAATTGCCTGAGCGCAAACCGACCCCGCGAGGACGTATCCGAGCGCGATGGTCCGCGCCAACCTTCCGATCCAGTCACGTGTCCGCCCCTCTGCCGTTCCCATCGGGGTGAGGCGATAGCAGATCGCCAGACCCCTGTCAACGCCCGGCCTGGCAGCGGATCCTCTCGTCGAAGTCGATCTCGGCGATTGAGGCTCTGAGACGCGCGGGAGCTTCATTCCGAACCCGGTGGCGCGGGTTGACAAACAATGGGGGGAGGTGGTAGATAGCACCGTTCCGCTGACTACCTGAGATGCGGTCGAAGGAGGAGCGCAATGGCTAGCGCTGAACAGGCCGGCAAGCGGCAATTCATCAACTTCTGCTTCTTCAAGGTGGATCCCGCTTGGCGGAGGCTGCCGGAGGAAGAGCGGAGCCGGGGCAAGCAGGAATTCATCCGGGTCGTGGAAGAGTACGCCGGAAAAGTCATCGTGATTCCGTATACCACGGTGGGGATCCGGGGAGACTGCGACTTCATGCTCTGGCGGATCGGGTACGAGCTGGAGCTGTTCCAGGAGATGATGTCCAAGCTGCTGGCCACCGCGCTTGGCAAATATCTCGCGGTGCCCTACTCCTACCTGTCCCTGACCAAGCGATCGATCTATGTCGACCACCATGTGCATGAAGGCCAAGAGAGTAAGCGGCTGCACATCGTTCCGGGGAAGAGTAAATACATATTCGTCTACCCCTTCGTGAAAACGCGTTCGTGGTACCTGCTGACCAAAGCGGCCAGGCAGGGCATGATGGACGAGCATATCGAGATCGGCCACCGCTATCCGTCGGTCAAGCTGAACACCACCTATTCCTTCGGGCTGGATGACCAGGAGTTTGTGGTCGCGTTCGAAACGGACAAGCCGGAGGATTTCCTGGATCTGGTGATGGAGCTTCGCCAGGCCGAGGCGAGCCGATACACCGAGCGCGACACCCCCATCTTTAGCTGCATCATGAAGAGTCTGAAAGAAGCGCTCGACACTCTGGGTGGGTGATCCAGCCTTCTCCCGTCGCCTGGAGCACGGCCTTCCGGTCCCCACGGAAGGCCGTGCTGTTTAGGCTGCCCTCCCCTTCACCCGCATCGGATGCCTAAATAATCCGGGCTCAGCATGCCCCTTGATCCCCAACATGCAGGCCCTCGTGATCCCGTGGCTGCCGTCTTCTCATCGGTGGTGCCGGGGTCAGGCCAGGCGCTCCGAGGACGGATTCCACAGGCCGCCATCGCCTTTCTGATCAGCGCGGCATTGCTCGGTTGCACCTGGTTGATCGAGCGGGCTCACGGAGGGGGCGCCGCCGTCTTGTTTCTCATGCTCCTCGTCCTTCCGTGGTGGGCGATCCAGAGTTACGATGCCTGGCTCACCGCTCAGTCATCGGAGGCAGGGCTAGGGCAAACCCTGAAGGTCATCTGGGTGCGCGCCCACGACGTGCGGTATCTTGGAGCCCTCTTCTTGCTGACCGCCTTGACGGACCTCTATATTATCGTAGCCAATCCCGGTTACTCCTTGACCGTCTTTTGTACGAAGCCAGCCGGCCTGCTGGGAGCCCTGGCGAAAGCGCAGTCCCCTACCCTCCATACACTCATCGGCTACGGCTTCCTGCGGCTACGCCGCTGGTCGCTCCTGCTCTACCTGGCCTATGCCGCCTTCGGTCTTCTGAACGGAACCGCGAATTATGCCTGCTTCGGGTATGGGCGCGTCAGGACGGTCTTTCTGGTGACGTTGATCGCCTTCACCGCGTACGTCTTCTGGCGCCGACGCTGCTTCACAGCGCCGAGGGCGGGGTATCCAGGGCTTTGACAGAGCAGGTGAGGCTGTGTTATCAGGGAGTCGAACGCGCAGATCCGGCGTAGGGGCACCCCGCGCCTAAGGCGTATCGCATGGGCGAATCAACTTCCCTGTGTGCCATCAGACATCCGGACGGGTCCGTGAGCCTCTACGTGGATGAAGAGTACGCCATCGAAAAGGGCGTCGATCCAGCCAAACTGGTGAAAGTCGAGATCCCCCGGGAGCTCTATGTCAACGGATCAGTGCAGCAGATCCGGGAGTACGTGGCGACCTACCTGGAGTCCCAAGCGAGCAGCTCTGCGTAATTCATTCACCTCCATCGCGCGGAGAACACCAGCATGGCCACCGTGCTGACTCCGGAACAGATCGAAGCCGTCGTACATGCACTCCCGGTGCAAGGGCGGATCATGTTACGTCTGTTGTTGCTTCAATATCTGGACGTGACGCGGGAGGAAATTGAGTATATGGCAGCCGATCGCCCGGATCCCCGATTTCATGCGGGGGAGAAGCCAAAAACGCCATACATTTCGCAAGAGACCATTCAGGGCATCACGGATCGCGTGGCTCAATACCGAACCAGAATCCGGCAGAAACGGGAACGTACCTGGCTTCAGATCCAGTGCCTGCGCTCACAGATTGCGGTGAGCGGATCGCTTTGCGCTCTGTCCGAACAGCTGCTCGCCTCGCGGTTTGGAATGGATGCGGAAGAGGTTCAGGCGCTGAAAAAGGGGGCGCGCACCGATGTCCCCAAAACAGCCATCCGGGAACTTGATCGCAAATGGGAAGCGGACGAGATCGCAGAAGAGAGCTACCGCAAGGAGCGTCTGCGCATTGAATATCAGCGTCAACTCAGGAGACTCGAGCGGGAACACAAACGCTTGGACATCGCGAAGCGGGAACTCGAGGCGTCGAGCGGGGTACCGCTCCAGGACCACGAGATCGCCCACATTTGGGGGATTCCCGCAGGCAGTCTCGCCGCTCGCAAGGCCAAGTACCTCCACCAGTATCTGCAGGGTCTCCAGGGCAAGCTCCAAGAGGTCAGGTTACCGGCGGAGCAAGCTCTTACACCTCCGATCGATCTATGGAAGGAGACGTTTGTTGCCCTCTCGCGGCGACCCGTAGAACGAACCGTGGCGGTGTACGACGGCTTTGAAGGGACCGAAGCCACATTGGTGGAGAAGCTGATGGCATTCGCAGCAGGCACCTTCCCGGAAGATCAGGAAAGCCGCTTTTGGCTGTCTCTGGTCCAGGAATCCAGGACCAATGCTGAGTATGGCGATCGAACCAAATCGCTCTTCCCGCTCCAGCGTCTCTCAGCCATCCTGACCGAGATGGACACCTCACCGGACGCACTCGAGCAAGAGTTGATGAGCAGAGTGTCTCCGAAGCCCAAAGCGCCGGCCGGTGAACCGCTGAAAGAGAAGGGAGCGGCCGACCTCCAACTCGGCGAAATGGGCGAGCATGTCCTGAAGAGTTTCCTTGGCGAGCAGCACCCCGATGTGCACGGTCGCCGGTAAGGAAGCTCAAAGAGAGGCTGATTCCTACCCTACTCCCTGCCGACGGTATAATGGTCGCCTATGACGACCTCCTGGCCCAGGAATAAATTGTTGCGATATGCGTGCGCCGCGGCCCGCAACGCAGCCTTCCTGTTCACGGCCTTCCTCCACGCATCGTTGCCGGAGACAGCTTCGGCCGGAGGCATGTTGGAGATTGCCGACCTGCTGTCCCACGCGGATCAATACGATAAGCAGGTGGTCGTGGTGGTGGGGAAGGTCACCGGTCTGCAGGTTGCCACGAACCGTCAGGGACAGCTCGCATATGGATTTCTGCTCAATGACGCGAAGGGTTCGGTGAAGGTGGTGGGATTGGGTAAAGCGGAAGTGCATGACGGTGAACAGGTCATCGTGGAAGGCGTCTTCAGTCGCCTTCGCCAGGTGGGCCGGGCTGTGGTCTACAATGAAATTAAAGCCAGCAGCATTCGGGCTTTAGATCGGCTTAATCCCGATTTGGTCGGTT
>WNEQ01000186.1_pt1 | contig 30236 bp, 26 predicted proteins | sample 5399971 | NCBI WGS metagenome assembly WNEQ01 (sample SAMN13153330, study PRJNA577476) | soil metagenome | isolation source: 20 cm grassland meadow soil 2 days after 1st rain plot 5 | place: USA:California | collected 2015-09-18
AACAGCCTCTGGATCAACGGCAGGAGGTCGGTGCTCATCTGCGCTTTGGCAAGAAAGCCATCGACCTTGATGGCATAAGCCTCGGTTCTGAGTGACGCGTCCGTTTCAATGGTCACCAGCACAATGCGTGGCGCGCCGGGCTTGGCTTTGATTTTCCGTGCGGTCTCCAACCCGTCCATATCCGCTATGGTCACATCCATCAACACGAGATCGGGGCTCAGTCGAGTCACGTGCTCGACCGCCTTCTGGCCGGAGTCGGTGCGCCCCACGATCTGAACTCGCGGATCCTTCGAAAGCCAGCGTTCCTCAACCTTCAGAAACATGTCGCTGTCATCAACCAAGAGCACACGGATCTGCGACATTTCTCCCCCCCGGTGAACGGGACAGCAGGCGATGAGAGGCGCCTGACGGGTCAGGCAGAGGAATGATGCACCGATTCAGGTAGTCGTCGAGGCAAGAACTGGGGGATAGACGCTGACTTTCTGCCTCGCCCGGCCGCCTTCGTATTTGACAATGCCGGTGATCCGTGCAAACAGCGTGTGGTCGCGCCCGAGGCCCACATTGAAGCCGGGATGAATCTTGGTTCCTCTCTGACGCACAAGGATGCTCCCGGCCTTGACAGGCTCCCCGCTGAACGCTTTGACGCCGAGATACTGCGGATTGCTGTCTCGGCCGTTCCGGGATGACCCGCCGCCCTTTTTGGTTGCCATGCTCCGTTCCCTCTGCCTTCGCTATGCGGTTGCGATGCCGGTGATCCGAACCTGCGTGAAACTTTGGCGGTGGCCTTTGGTCCGCCGGTAGTTTTTCCGCCGCTTCTTCTTAAACACCATGATGGACCGGGTTCGCCCCTGAGCGATGATCTCGGCGGTCACACGAGCGCGCTCAACCCAGGGACGGCCGACCAGGAGTCCGGCGTCGCCTTGGACCAATCGAACCTGGGTCAATTCGACCGTTCCGCCCACATCGCCGGGCAGTTTTTCGATCCGGAGGACCTCACCCGGCTGGACCCGGTACTGTTTTCCCCCGGTCTCCACGATGGCGTACATAAGCAGAAGTCTCCAGAAATACAAAAGTTTTCTATCATAGACTATCGAGAAGTGTCAAGGTTCTCTGACGATCCACACGCTCCAGCCACGTGCTACCATACTGGAAAAAGAGAGGAGAACCGGGCATGCCACTGACGCACTTGCAAAGCGGGGTGATCGCCGGTCTGTTGCTGACCACGATGCTTGTCGTGATCGGGCTGTTTGTAGGGCAGAGTCTTCTGAAGACGGAGCGGGAGGCCTACGAGCGCGGCGTGCGTATGGCGGTCATGCATTCGCGGTGCCGCGGCGCCCCTCCCTCCGCGGAATATGTTGCTCGGGCCTTCGCGTGGGGCGATCCGAAAACCTGTGAAGAGGTTCAGAAGATCGACCGGAGCCAGACCGGCACCAACTGAACCACCCCAGGATTCAAGCGAAGGCGCCGGGAACTTTCCAGTGGGTCACGCGTCAGGCCGGATGCCCGAGTTGCTTGACGGCTCTTCGGAGGCGCTGCTATAGTTGCGAAGCCGGACACTTTCGACGATGATTCTCCCATCCTTGCGGGCTCTACGGAGCGTGTGATGCTGGAACCGAGCAAGAAGATCTGGATGGACGGCGCGTTCGTCAATTGGGAGGATGCCTCGGTCCATGTGTTGACGCATTCGCTCCACTATGGCTTGGCCGCGTTCGAGGGGATCCGCTGCTATAAGGGTCGGAACGGGTCGGCGATCTTCCGGCTCCAGGACCACGTGGACCGGCTGTTTGAATCGGCCCACATCGCCCTGATGACGATCCCGTACGATAAGAAACAGGTGACCGACGCGATCATCGAAACAGTACGTGTCAATCGGTTGGAGGCCTGTTACATCCGGCCGCTGGTGTACATCGGACATGGGGTGATGGGGCTCTATCCGGGTGAGAACCCGATTCGCATGGCGATCGCCGCCTGGCGGTGGGGCACCTATCTCGGAGAGGACGCCTTGGCCAACGGCATCCGGGCGAAGGTTTCCTCGTTTACGCGGCATCACGTCAACATTGCCATGACGCGCGCCAAGATCTCGGGACACTATGTGAATTCGATCCTGGCCAAGCAGGAAGTGAAGGCGGACGGGTACGACGAGGCCATCCTGCTCGACCCGGACGGCTACGTGGCGGAGGGGACGGGGGAGAATGTCTTCATCGTCCGCAAGGGGGTGCTGAAGACGACGCCGCTCACCTCCATTCTGGAAGGCGTCACCCGCCAGTCGGTGCTGCAGCTCGCGCGGGAACGGAATGTTTCCGTCATCGAGGAGCGGTTCACGCGCGATGCCATGTACGTGGCGGATGAGGTGTTCCTGACGGGCACCGCCGCGGAAATTACCCCGGTCCGTGAAATAGATGGCCGCCGGATCGGAACCGGCACTCCAGGCCCGGTGACGAAGGACCTGCAAAAGACCTTCTTCGAGATCGTGCGCGGGGAGGACCGCGCCCATAGCGCGTGGCTCACGCGCGTCTGATCCGCCACCTCGTTTTGTCCGTTGAGTCTGTTAAGTCAGTTAGTCCGTTAAACGGACTAAACGGACCAAACTGACAAAACGCGTGCCTATGGCGTGGCTGGGGCTGGAGGCGGTGATTCGCCGGAGGGCGGAGCCGCTGGAGCGGGTTCGTGTGTCTGCGTTCCGGGCGGGGACGCGGGGGCGGTGGAGGTGTCCGTCTTATTGAGGTCGATGACGGTCGAGGAGAAGGTCCTTTCCCTGGACAACACGGCTAGGCCGAGCGAGGTCAGCATGAATATAATTGCCGCCACCACCGTCACTTTGCTCAGGAACGTGCCGGGTCCCCGGCTGCCGAACACCGTCTGGCTCGATCCCCCGAAGGCGGCTCCGATCTCGGCGCCCTTGCCGGCCTGCAACAGAATGGCGGCGATCATCAAGAAGCACACGATCACGTGAACCACGACGGCCAGGGTGTACATGCCTCCTCCTTACTTCCGTAAGACCTTCACTTAGCGGGCGGCTTTCTGCGCAACGGCAATAATAGTAGCAAAGGACTGCGGATCGAGACAAGCCCCTCCCACTAATGCGCCGTCGATCTGGGACGAAGCCAGAAACTCGCCGGCATTCTCCGCCGTCACACTGCCCCCGTACAGAATCCGGACCTGCTCGCCGGCCCCAGCGCCCCAACTCTTGGCGAGGGCACCCCGAAGCGTCTCGTGGACCGCCCCCGCCTGGGCGGGCGAGGCGGCTTGGCCGGTCCCGATGGCCCACACCGGCTCGTAGGCGATGGTGACCAGGCGGATCTCATCCTTTGAGATTCCGTCGAGGCCCTTCCGGAGCTGTCCGGTGACCACGGTCTCGGTCCGTCCTTTCTTGTGATCCGAGAGCGACTCCCCCACGCAGAGGATCGGGCGTAGCCCGTGTCGGAGGGAGGCGCGGACTTTTCTCTTGATCCCCTCATCATCCTCGCCGAACAATTGCCTCCGTTCCGAATGGCCCAGAATCACGTACCGGCACCCCAGGTCCTTGAGCATGGGAGCAGAGATTTCACCCGTGAAGGGACCTTCGTCTTCCCAGTACAGGTTCTGCGCGGCGAGCGCGAAGGACGGAGAAGCCGGCAGTGCCCGAGCGGCGGCATGCAGCGCGGTGAACGGGGGGGCGATGACCACCTCGACCTGCCCCGGCTCGGAGACCAGGTCCGAGAGGCGACGCACCAGGACCGCCGCTTCGGTCGCGGTCTTGTGCATCTTCCAATTGCCCACGATGAGTCGTCGGCGCACAGAACCCTCGCGGGAAGAGCCACGCGCCCGCGGCCGGTGGGCGTGGCTCAACGCTCCTGATCAGGCAGGGCCGCGAGCCCTGGCAGCTCTTTGCCTTCCAGCAGTTGGAGGGTCGCGCCTCCGCCGGTGGAGACGAACGACATGCTTTCCGATTCACCGGCTCGATGGACCGCGTCGTTGGTCTCGCCTCCGCCCACGATGGTCAGCGCATAGGCATTGGCGACGGCGTGGGCCATGGCCTGGGTTCCTCGGGAGAACGCGTCGACCTCGAAGACTCCCATCGGGCCGTTCCAGAGAATGGTCTTGGCGTTCTGCACCGCCTCGGTGAACAGTCTGACGGAGGCCGGGCCGATATCCATCCCGTACCAACCCTTGGGGATCTCCTGCATGGGCACGATCTTAGTCTCGGCGCCGGGCTCACGGCCGGCGGCCACGACGCAGTCCACGGGAAGATAGAACTTCACCCCCCGCAAGAGAGCGTGTTCGTGGATGCCCCGGGCAAAATCCAACATATCGTCCTCGACCAGCGAGTTGCCGATTTCCAACCCCATCGCCTTGAGGAACGTGAAGGCCATGCCTCCTCCGATGATGACCTTGTCCACGCGCTTCCCCAGGTTCTCGATCACCCCGATTTTCCCCGAGACCTTGGCTCCGCCCAGGATCGCGACGAACGGTCGGATGGGATCGGCGACCGCCCCTTGCAGGTATTCGATCTCCTTCTTCATGAGGTAGCCGGCGGCGGCCGTCTTGATGAATCTCGGGATGCCCACGATTGACGCATGCGCGCGATGGGCGGCGCCGAAGGCGTCGTTGATATAGACATCGGCGAGCGACGCGAGCGACCGCGCAAACGCGTCGTCGTTTTTCTCCTCGCCGGGGTGAAAACGGAGGTTTTCCAGGAGGAGCACATCGCCCGGCTTCATCCGGGCGACCAGTTTCTCGACCTCCGGCCCGACACAATCCGGCGCGAAGAGGACTTCTTTGCCCAGAAGGCGTTGGAGCCGTCGGGCGATCGGTGCCAGGCTGTATCTCGGGTCCGGTTTGCCGTTGGGGCGGCCCAGGTGGGAGCACAGGATGACCTTGGCCCCCTCATCCACGGCGCGGTTGATGGTGGGCAACGTGGAGCGGATCCGGGTATCGTCGGTGATCTGATGATCGTGGTCGAGAGGGACATTGAAGTCAGCCCGGATGATGACGCGCTTATTGCGAAGATCGGTCTCGTCGATCGTCCGCTTACGAATGATCATCTGCGCTCCCGGGCCCGGGCTCATGTCCTGTGGTTACGTGGACGATTGGTGCGTGAAAACTCGTCAGTGTGTTGGAGTGAAAAGCGGTCAGGGCTTCGCCGCGATAAACTTGATGAGATCGCGGACGCGACAGGAATAGCCCCACTCGTTGTCGTACCAGGCGATGACCTTCACCATGCGGTGTTCCATGACCGTGGTCAGCGGCGCGTCCAGCGTGGCGGAGTGGGGATCGCCGTTCTGATCCACCGACACGATCGGCGCCTCGGAATATTGCAGAATGCCCTTCAAGGGCCCCTGGGACGCCCGGCGGAAAGCCGCGTTGACCGATGCGGTGTCGCAGTCCTTCTCCGTCTCCACCGTCAGGTCGACCAACGACACGTTGGGCGTCGGCACGCGGATCGCCATCCCGTCCAGCTTGCCCTTGAGCTGCGGGAGCACCAGGTGGAGCGCCTTCGCGGCGCCGGTGCTGGTCGGCACCATGGAGACCGCGGCGGCGCGCGCGCGGCGCAGGTCCTTGTGCGGGAGGTCCAGGAGCTGCTGGTCATTCGTATAGGAGTGGATCGTGGTCATCACGCCGTGGCGAATCCCGAAGTTCTCCAAGAGAACCTTGGCCACCGGGGCCAGGCAGTTGGTCGTGCAGGACGCGTTCGAGATGACCTGATGCGAGCGGGGATCGTAGGTCTGTTCATTGACGCCCAGCACGAGCGTCACATCCGGATCCTTGGCCGGGGCCGTGATGATCACCCGCTTGGCGCCGGCCGACAGGTGACGGCTGGCCCCCTCCCGATCCGTGAACCGCCCGGTGGACTCGATCACCAGGTCCACGCCAAGGTCTTTCCAGGGCAGTTCCTTCGGGTCTTTCTTGGCGAGAACCTGGATCGACTTGCCATCCACGACGAGGTGGTCATCGTGAGCTTCGACGGTTGCTTTCAGGGTCCCGTGAATCGAGTCATACTTCAGGAGATAGGCCAGCGTCTTGGCGTCCGTGAGGTCATTGATCGCGAGAAAATTCAGCTCGGGATCGCCCAACGACGCCCGCAACACGTTGCGCCCGATCCGCCCGAACCCGTTGATTCCGATACGTACGGCCATGTCTCAGCCAGCTCACTCCCAAAGACAAAAATGCCGGCCGAACAGCGACCGGCACACAGCACGGCATCGTACTCAGGCCTGTACCGGATGTCAAGCAATTGGGGAAGGGCGGTTGGGGATTCTCCAGCGAGCACATCAGCCGCCCGCCGAGGTGCTGCCCCTTCATCGCATCCCTCTCCCCGAGGGGCGAGGGACACTTAAGCAGGATATTGCCTCGGATGGAAGGGGTTATCTGACGGGCGGGTGGCCAGGTGGCCTCAGACTGCGCGCGTCCGGCGAGCACTCCTCGTTTCTCGATCCTCTTCAGCTTGAGGTGGTCTGGTGGGCTCAAACTGCGCGCGTCGAGCGAGCACACTATCCATCTGTGGCCGCAACTATAGATCCCGTGTGCGCGCTCCGCGAGCACATGAGACCGCCAGACCCCCTCAAGCCCGCCTCTTGAGTGCGCGACGCGCGAGCACGTGAGGCCACCTGGCCACCTAGCCCGCTAAATGTTCATCGCCGCTTTTACTTCTTCCAGCGTCCCGTGCGACACCGCCGCGGCCCGCTTGCCGCCCTCGCGGACAATTTCCTCGACCCGATCCGGCTTCGCCGTTAATTTACTTCGTTCGTCCCAGATCGGCGTCAGCCGTTCCACCATCGCGTCCGCGACCAGCTTCTTGCAGTCGATGCAGCCGATCTCGGCGGTCCGGCATTCGCGGTTCACGCGTTCGATCACCGCCGCCGGCGAGAAGATCTTGTGGAAGTCATAGACCGGGCAGACATCCGGGTTGCCGGGATCGGTGCGCTTGACCCGTGCAGGATCCGTGACCATCGTCTTGAGCTTCTGGCGCACGACCGGCTCCGCATCGGACAAGTTGATGGTGTTCCCGTAGCTCTTGCTCATTTTCCGCCCGTCCGTTCCGAGCACCTTGGGAAACTGCGTCAGGTGTTCCCGGGGCTCTGGAAAGACCGGCCGGTAGAGGCTGTTGAAGCGGCGGGCCAGCTCCCGCGTCAGTTCCAGGTGGGGGAGTTGGTCCTTGCCGACCGGCACATAGTCCGGCTTGTAGAGCAGGATGTCGGCCGCTTGGAGAACCGGGTAGCCCAGGAACCCGTAGGTGGAAAGATCCCGATCTTTGATCTCCTCCTGCTTCTCCTTGTAGGTGGGGTTTCGCTCCAGCCAGGGCACCGGCACGATCATCGAGAGCAGCAGATGCAGGATGGCGTGGTCCGGGTTGCGCGACTGGATAAAGACCGCTGCCCGCTGTGGGTCAATCCCGGCTGCCAGCCAGTCAATCAGTAACTCCCGAGTAAATTCCTTGATCCGGCTGGTGTCGGCATAATTCGTGGAGATGGCGTGCCAATCCGCCACGAAGAAGAAACACTCGTACTTTTCTTGAAGGGCTTTCCAATTGTCCAGGGCACCCAGCAGGTTCCCCAGGTGGAGCAAACCGCTGGGCTGCATCCCGCTGAGGACGCGTTTCCGCGCGGGTGGGCTCATCGGATGAATCGACTCCCTCAACGATCGGCTAGTCGAGCTGGACGAATTGGCCGTGTTTCACCTGGATGAGGAACACGGGCCGGCGGAGGACGCCTCCAGGGCCGAACTCGGCCGGCCCCCCCAACGTGGGCACCTCTTGCAGCTTCAGCAGGTGATCGCGGATCTCTTTGCCGGATGTCGCGCCCTTCACAATCGCATCCAGAACCAGCCACGCGGCATCGTAGGCCAGCGCCGAGAACAAAGACGGATTAGACTGGTAGCGCCGCCGGTAGCGCTCGACAAAATCCTGAACGTTGGCGTCACGGCTGTCCAGGAAGAATCCGTCCACGAAGACGCCCCCTTCAACCCAGCGGTCCGCCAAACGCAGCAACTCGGGAGAATTCCAGCCGTTGCTTCCCAAGAGGGGAACGTTGACGTCGTAAAACGCCAGTTGGGCGGAAATCAGCGCAATCTGCGTGTAGTCGCCGGGCAGGAATATCGCGTCGAACCCCGGCCTGTACAGGACCCGCGTCACGCCCTTGCCGATCTTCACCGCATGCGTTCTCCCATGGCGTTTGAGATCCTCCGCCTTCAGCCTTTTGATCTGGGGGCCGTAGTCAGTGTCGGTTTCTTTGTAGGACTCCACGGCGATGACCTCTCCACCGAGCAGCCGGACCTCTGCAATGAACAGACGGGCGAGGTCCTGACCGTAGGCGGTGTCGGGATACAGCACGCAGAAACGGTGGTGGCCCCCCTGCGTCACCGCAAAATCCGCGATGCGGTGAATCTGCAGCGGATAGGTGAGGGCGGTGCTGAAGAGAAATGATCCGTACCGTCGGACGTCGGGGAGGGTGGCTGCGGGGGTGATAAACGGGATTTCCGCCTGCTCTGCAAATCCCGCCACCGCTTGGAGATCGCGCGAGAGGAGCGGCCCGACGACGGCCAGAGGCTGGTACTCGCTCACGATGTCTGCAAGCTGGGATCGGAGCAGGGTCCTGTCGGTCACGCTGTCTTTGACCAGGAGGCCGACCGAGTTCGGGCCCAGCGTCTCTTTCGCTCTCTCGAGGGCGAGTCGGATCCCGTTCAAGGAGTCGGTCCCGAAGGGGGCCATTCGTCCGGACAGGGGAAGCACCGCCGCGATCACGTGCTGGCTGGCTTTGAGTCTCTCTTTGAAGGAACGGAGCGTGTCCGTCGCGGTCGGCGCATACGCGTGGGTCGGAAAGCGGTTCAGGAAAATGCGGATGTTCCGCTCCGCCAGATGCTCCTCCCCGCGGGCGGTGTGGAGCTCGATCAGTCGGATCAAGGCCACATCGCCGGGGAACACGGTTGGATAGATATCCCGGAGCCGAAGCAAGTCCTTCTTGTCCATCTTGACCTGCACCAGGCTCTGGATGCGTTCGTGGATTTCGGCGCGCTGCTCCTTCGGGGCGAGCGTCACTTCATCCAGCCAGGCCTGGATCGCTCGCACAAAGTCCCCCTTGCGTGTGTGGATGTCCCCGATCAGCGTGAGCGCTTCGCGCTGGGTCTCACCGTCCGGCGAGAGGCTGCGTGCCTCCGCGAGCACGGGTAACGCCGCGTCCAAGTTGCCCAATTGAGCATACTCGGCGCCCAGCTTGAGGCGGGCGCGGCCGACCAGGTCGGAGGTCGGAAACTCGTTCAGGAGTTGGTCCAGGTAGCTGATGGCCTCCGCGTGCTCATTTCTGCCGCTGAGCGCGGCGGCCATGAGAAGATAGGCGTGGTCCAGATACTCCGTGGGGGATGACGCGATGAACTTGTTGAGCAAGTCCACTGCCTCATCCACCTCGTGGGCATCGATCAGGGTCTTGGCACGCTCGATGACAGACTGAGGAGAGGCCTCGGCGGCTGGACCGCTTTGATCCGTCTGGGGGACCTCAGCCTTGGCCGGCGAATGGTCCCAGAGTGAGAGACCGTGCGGGAAGGCCGTGGCGAATAGAAACGCGAGCAGCAAGGCGCACGAGAGGTGGATGCCTCGCCTCGCGCGTCGTCGTGATGAAGGAGGAATGAGCATTGGCTCCGGACATATCGGACGCTCGAGCCGATCCAGTCTTTCACTATAGGAGACCAACTTGAGGGTGTCAAGGCGCCACGCCCTGGCCTCTGCTTGTCCTCGATGGTCGACTTGGTTATAGTGATGGACACCTCCGATGAATCCTTGTCCGGCAGACCCGGTCGATGCTGCTCGCTCACTGATGGACAGACTCGTTGACAGATATTTGAACAGTCTTCGCGTGGAAAGCGGCTTGGCGGTGAACACGCTGGAGGCCTACCGCAGGGACCTGCGCAAGCTGCAGGCGTATCTTGCAGCGACGGGCATGCATGACCCCGCCGGCGCCACGCGGCAGACGATGTCGGGGTTCTTCGGGCAGGTGAAACGGTCGAGTCCCTCCCCGGCCTCGTCTGCGCGCTGCATGGCGGCACTCCGGGGGTTCTATCGGTTTCTGTGCAAGGAGCGTCTCGTGCGCGAGAACCCGATGATGCACCTGGGCCCGCCACGCCCGTGGGTCAAGCTTCCCAGGATCCTGACCCAGAGCGAAGTGACCATGCTGCTGGAGCGTGCCGGTGGATCGCGGCCTGAGGGCCAGCGCGACGCGGCGATGATCGAGCTGCTCTACGCGACCGGCCTCCGGGTCTCCGAGCTGGTGAATCTGGAGCTCTCCCACCTGAACCTCGCGGTGGGGTATGTGCTGGCCTTCGGCAAGGGCGCGAAGCAGCGGGTGGTGCCGATCGGAGACCTGGCGCGGCGGAAGGTGGCGGCCTATTTGGAAACGGCCCGGAGCAGGCTGATGAAGACCAGGCAATCGCCCCACGTGTTCGTGACGCGGCGTGGGGGCAAGCTCACACGGCAGGGGTTCTGGAAGTTGCTCCGTGTCCGCGCGCGGAAAGCCGGCATCTCCAAGCCGATCACGCCGCACATGCTCAGGCACTCGTTCGCCACCCATCTGTTGGACCACGGAGCAGACCTTCGATCCGTCCAGGCGATGCTGGGCCATGCCAGGATCTCCACCACCCAAATCTACACGCATGTCGAGCGCGAGCGGCTGAAGCGCCTTCATTCGGCGCTGTTTCCGAGGAAGCAGCGCCGTCTCCCAAGACGTGAAGCATGAGGGTGGAGCGCGTTCTCGGAGGCTGCGCGGTTGACAAGACCCGGCGGACTTGATACCATTCGCCACCATCCGCAACCATTTGGCCAACTTGAGAATTCGGGCGGATAGCTCAGCCGGGAGAGCGCTGCCCTTACAAGGCAGAGGTCACAGGTTCGATCCCTGTTCCGCCTACCAAACCGCGTGAGACGGGGGACTGCTTTCATCGTGGATGCCATTCGGAATCCGGGCGGCATCCATGTTCTCGTACAAGCCTATCCGGTATGGGGCCGTCGTTCAGCCTGGTTTAGGACGCCAGATTGTCAATCTGGAGGTCGCGGGTTCAAATCCCGTCGGCCCCGCCACTTTCCCCGGTACGGCGTCGTGGGATGTGAACCCGCGACCGGGGGGCGCACGGCGCGACGAATAAGGAGCGCCAGGTCTGTGCGCGCCGCCGAGATGGTGAGGCGGCCGGGCCGCGTAATCGCGGCCGAAGGGGGTGTGCCCCCTTCGTGGGGAGCATACGAGGGGGCTGGCCCCCTCAGTAGGAGCCGGCGAGGCACGCTTCAGCGCCGAGTTGGCGACGGAGCGTGGTTCAAATCCCGTCGGCCCCGCCATTGTCCCCGGTCGGTTGCGGTGCTCTCTGTGCAGGGCCGGTCTATCGATGCGCAAGGGTGATGATGTTTCAATCCGGTCCCATGGGGCTCTTCGGTTCGCTCGGGGCGGTGTCAAAGATTGTTCTTCTGATTCTCTTCCTCTTCTCCGTCATTTCTTGGGCCATCATCCTGTACAAGTGGCGCGCGTTCCGTTTGAGTGACCAGGAGGATCAGCGCTTCCTGAGCGCCTATTCGCGGGCTCGGGACGGCGACGACCTGCGCCGCCGCGCGCGACGCCTCGCGGCCAGTCCGAGCGCGGCGGTGTTCGTGGGGGTCATGGACCGAATCACCCCTGAAGACGAGGGCTCAGGGCGCGAGCAGGGTGCCAGAGGGGCACATCTTGAACAGCCGGGCGAGCGCGCCGCAGCCGACCGGCCGTACCTGGATCGCGTCGTGACACTCATTCTGCAGGGGCAAATATCCAAACAGGAAGCCTACTTGCACTTCCTGGCTACGGCCGGGAACATCACGCCCTTTATCGGCCTGTTCGGGACGGTGATAGGCATCATTAATGCATTTCAAGAGATCGGCAAACAGGGAACCGCCAACATCGCGGCGGTCGCGCCCGGCGTCGCAGAAGCCCTCGTCGCCACTGCGGCCGGGCTGTTCGCGGCGATTCCGGCGGTGATCGCCTATAACTATTACTTAACCCGGATCCGGCGGACGGCCTTCCGGGTGGAATCGTTTAGCCTCGAGTTTCTGAATTCACTCGACTCCTGGGTCAAACAGGTGGGTGTGCGCGCGTGATCTTCGAAAGTCGACGTCGCCGGTTTCTGGCCGAGATCAACGTGATCCCGTTGGTGGATGTGGTGCTCGTCCTGCTGGTGATCTTCATGGTAACGGCACCGATGCTGTACCGTGGAATGGACATCAAGCTTCCCACCTCCACGAGTAACACCATCACGCCGGAAGAGCGCATCGTCCTGACGATCGAGCGAGACCAGAAGCTGTATCTGGATAAAGATCCGGTGACTACGGGCCAGATGGAGTTCAAGCTCAGGTCGGCGAAACAACGGAACGCCGACATCGCGGTGTACCTCCGTGCTGACCGGGATGTCCCGTACGGGACGGTGGTGCAGGTCATGGACGGGGTCAAGCGGTCGGGGATCGAAAAGCTGGGGATGGTGACGGACCCGGAAGGGCCGGAGCGTGTGATGGAAGACCTCATCAAGATCCAAGTACCAGGGGCCCGCTGAACAGCCGTGGGGTCGCCTCCGTGAAGGATGGGGGATGGTGGGACCGTGACGTTGGCTGAATCGTATCGCAGTCTCGAAGCCTTGTTGGAAGACCCGCCCGGGCTGGTCGGAAGGATGCTGGCCGTTTCACTGGCGCTGCATCTGTGCCTCCTGGCGCTGGTCAGCGGCTTACGCTTGTCGCCGGCGGGTGAGCGGCCGCTGACTTCGTACCAGGTCTCGCTGGTCTCCATGCCACGGCCGGTTCGGTCCACGCCGCCGCCAGCCGTGCGTTCCACGGAGCCGGACCGGATCCGGGAACCGGCCGAGCCTCCTCCCTTGCGCGCGTCCAAGCCGGCCACGACGCCTCCGGTAAGGCCGAGCGCGCCGAAGGTTGCTCCTGCCATCACCGTGTCGCCTCTCCGCATGGGGATGGACATCAAGCGCCAGCCGAAGACCGAGATGCAGGACCTGCTGCGCTCGATCGAGCTGCCACCCGAGGCACCCAAGCTGGGCAAACTCAGCCCGGTGTCGCCGCTCGACCGGGTCGAGACGTCCAGACAAGACATTGCGAAGCTCTTGGACCCATTGAAAGTGCCGGAGGTGCAGGCGCTGCCGCCGCCTCCGATCGAGTTGTCCGTCGCGTCAATAGAGGTCCCGCCACAGGTGCCTTCCCGCCACTCCTTGCAGCAGCCGACGGAGCAAGCCGCGACCGAACCAATCGTGGCTGCCAAGCCGGCAAGTCTCAACCAGCCAACGACCGCGATCCAGGTGCCGGGGATCGTTCCGGGGTTGAACCGTTACTTGGCTCTCGTCCAGAGCAAGATCAGCAGCCAGTGGGTGGCGCCACAGGTTGACCTCACGGGCCGATCGCTCCAGGTGGTCATCAAGTTCCGGCTGGACCGAGCCGGCGTCGTGAGTCACGTGGCGGTCGAAAAGCCATCAGGAAACGAGTATTACGACATGGCCGGCACGCGAGCGGTCCTCTCGGCCAATCCGTTGCCCCCGTTCCCGCAGGATATGTCGGACACGGCTGTGGACGCGCATTTCAGTTTCACCGTGGGAGACCAAGCCGGGTGAGGCAGAACAGCATCGTACCCGTCATTGCGTACCTCGTTCTTGGCGCCGGCTTTGTGGGGATCATGGAGTCGGGGGCAGCGGATGTATTCCTGGAGGCCACGCGTCCTGATTTTCAGAAGATCCCGGTCGGGGTGCTGGAGTTTCAGAGCGTGATGGCGCCTGCCAATGCGGCAGAACGCGTCGCCGAGGTCCTGAAGGCCGATCTCCGGCGGTCGCAGATCTTCTCGGTCGCCGATCTGGTCAAGCTGGGGATCAAGGTGGACGAGAAGCTGGAGCTGCTGGACGGTGCCCAGCTGCCGCTGTTCAAGCAGGCTGCTGACAACGGGGTCGCGGCGCTGGTCTGGGGAAAGATGGCGACCCGCGACGCTAACCTCGTCTTGGACGGATATGTCTATGATGGCGGAACCGCCGAGTTGCTAATCGGAAAACGTTACGTGGGAGCACCTTCTACCTTGCGCGTAATGGCGCACCGACTGGCAGATGAGTTGGTCTCTCGTTACACCGGGGAACCCGGCATCGCGAGAACCAAGATCGCCTATGCCTCGGATCAGAGGGGTGGTCGAGAGGTGTTTGTCATGGATTACGACGGATATGCGCCTCGCCAGGTCACCGCGGATGGCTTTCTCAACCTGACGCCGGAATGGTCTCGGGACCGGCGCTCCCTGGTCTTCACGGCCTATCGCAACCGCAGAAACCAGACCATCGATTTGATTGAGCTGGCAACGGGCAAACGCCGGACGCTTGTCGCCCTGGCGGGGTTGAACATCACACCCTCCCTGTCCCCAGATGGCCGCTACCTGGCGTTCGCCACCAGCCAGGACGGCAACTCGGAGATCTACACGCTTGACACGCGGACCAATGAGCTGCAACGGCTGACGTTTCAGGCGGCAGGAGACCTCTCTCCATTCTGGTCGCCCTCGGGCCGGGAACTCGTCTTCACCTCGGATCGCGGAGGCGGCCCTCAGATCTATCTCATGAACGCAGACGGCTCGAACGTGCGTCGCCTGACGTTCGAGGGCGACTACAATGCGGCTCCGGCTTGGTCGCCCCGTGGAGACTGGATCGCGTTCGTCTGCCGGTCCCAAGAGGGGCAGTTCAAGCTGTGCTTGATCACACCGGACGGGCAGAAACGCCTCCAAATTACCACAGGTCCTGGGATTGACGACTCCCCGTCCTGGTCGCCGGATGGCCGTCACTTAGTTTTCAGCTCGATGGTCAATGGCCAGAGTCATATCTTCATGATCAACAGGGACGGGACTGAGCAGGAGCGTCTGACTTCCGGCGGAACGCATCACAGCTCTCCGTCCTGGTCTCCGGCGTGATACCCTAACGTGATACCCTAAGGGCACGTCGGCGCCTGCAGGAGGCAAGTCGGTGCCACAACCTCAACAAGGAGCAGAGCAGATGGACACACACTCTCGAATGGCGGGTCTGGCGGCGGCAGTCGGGTTGCTGCTCGTGCTTGCACTGGGTTGCAGCTCGAAGGCGATTCAGACGGCCTCGGATTCGTCGACTGAACCGGGCGTTTCGAAGGAGCCTCGCGTCTCGGAGCAAGACCTCCTGGGAAAATCCCCCTCTGCGCCAGGGCAGGGGCGCCAGTCCAAGGACATCGCGGTCGCGAAGGTTGAGCCGTCCGATGCTGCCCGTCGCCATGCCGAAGACATACGGCGGGAGCGGGTTGCCACGGCCATCGCAGGGATCGAGGACGTCTTTTTCGGATTCGACAGTTGGAACATCTCTGATGAAGGCAAGCACGCGCTTGAAGTGGACGCCCAATGGCTAAAGTCCAATCCGGAGAAGATGGTCACGATTGAGGGACACTGTGATGAGCGCGGCACGCAGGCCTATAACCTGGTGCTGGGTGAGAAGCGGGCCAAGGCCGTGCGCAACTATCTCACCGAGCTTGGCGTCGGCACGGGGGGGCTGACCGTGACCTCATACGGGAAGGAGCGGCCATTCTGTGAGGGGCACGACGAGACATGCTATCAACAGAATCGGCGCGGCCATATGACCCTCCGTGTGAGGTAAGTGGAGGGTGCTCTAACGGGTACGTCGAGGGAGGGTCGGTTGGTCACACAGGGCGGGACGCGGGCGGTTCGGGTCGCGGTCACGTGTGCGCTGGGCGGGGTGCTTCTGTCCGGCTGTCTCGCCCAACAGGCGGACGTGAAACAGGTTAACCAGCGGGTGAGCGAGACCAGCGCCAAACTCCGCAGCGAGATTACCGAACTTCGGGAAGCGGATTTGTCCCGGGTCCAGGGCAGGTTGGATGAGAACGCGCATCAGATCGCCGCACTGGGAAGCCGCCTGGACGATCTGGACCATCGGGCGGCAGGCCAGCAACTCATGAAGGAGCAGTTGGATCGTATCGTCGCACGGCTGGACACGATCAGCGCCACGGTCGGGTCGGTGACGAAATCCAGCGAGATGCGTCTGGAGGAACATCAGGTCGCGATCGGTGCCGGGGAGGCGAGGACGGGCAAGCTGGCCCAGCAGCTGGATTCTCAGAACCGCGCCCTGTCCGAACAGTTGACTCAACTCAGTCAAGCGCTCTCGGACTTCAAGAACGCGTTGACCGGGTTGGGCGAGAAGCTCGTGCAAGAAGGGCAGCGGGTGGATGCGCTGACGGCCAAGGTCGAATCGGATGCCGGTGCCACGACCACCCATCTGAACGAAGTCAACAAGAGCGTGGGGTCGGTTGCCAAGGCGCTCGAAACCGTCGGGGGTAGAGTCATGGCCCGGGTTGAGGAGCGGGATCGTCGTCTCGACGACATGGCCAAGTCCTTGCAGGCGGTGAGCAGTCAGATCAACGCGTTGACCCAGACGGTAGCCCAGATCCGAGAATCACGACTCGGGCCCGCCAAGGGCACGAAACCGGCCGGGAAGGTGGAGCAGCAACGGCTTGGTCAGCGACCAGAGCAGCACACCGAGCCGGCCGTCGGCTCTACAAAATCGGAGACAGACCGGGCCGCCCCGCCACCTCAGGACAGTGTCAAGGAGACCTACCAGCGAACCATGGAGAAATTTCAACAGGGTGAACTGGATACGGCCATGCAAGGCTTTTCAGAATTCCTGGTGCGCTATCCCACGTCAACGCTCGCCCCCAATGCTCAATACTGGCTCGGTGAGTGCTACTACGGGAAAAAGCAGTTTGAGCAGGCGATCGAGGCGTTCGACCGTGTGAAGCTGGCCTATCCGGCCAGCGAGAAGGTCCCCGCCGCTCTGCTAAAAAAGGGGTTCGCCTACCTGGCGCTCAATGACCGAAGTCGAGCCGTGTCGGCGCTCAAGCAGGTGGTGAATGGCTTTCCCAAGACGCCGGAGGCCGACAAGGCCTCGGGCAAGTTGTCCCAGCTCAACCAAACACGCTAAGCGCGATGGCAAGACAAATCTTCACTGCTCTCGCGACCCTGGCCGGGCTGTTCGTCCTGGCGTGGCTCGCGACCGGCTGCGCCAAGCACGCAGACTTTCTGGAAATGCGGGAAGAACTTCATGCGGTCGTTAGGGCTCAGAATCAAGCCGCCAAACAACAGGAGGCGTTGCAGCGCCGGCTCCAGTCCCTGGAGACGAAGCAGGAAGCCAAACCGGCAGCAAAACCGGCATCGGCCGCCGAAGGGGGGAAGGAATCCGCCGGCGAAGAGCAGCGGCTCGAGGAACTCAAGGCACGGCTGGCGGATCTGGAAAGACGGCTGGCTTATCTCGAGGACACTCAACATGCCGGCCTTGCGAAGCCGGACGGCCCGTCGCGTGAGCCCTCGCGTCAATCCAAGCCGGCCAGGCTTCCAGACTCTCCCAGGCCGGGGATCACGATGCCTGGCACACCGACTATCACGCCAACCTCAGCCTTTAACCTGGCCTACAATGATTACCTGGACGGCCGGTTCGAACTGGCGGTGACCGGGTTTCAGCGATTTTTGAAGGACTTTCCCACGGCCTCGCTGGTTCCGAGCGCTCATTACTGGCTTGGGGAGTCGTATTACAGCATGCGAGACTATGTGCATGCGATGCAGGCATTTGAACGGGTCGTGGATGAGTATCCGCGCAGCGAGAAGGTCGCTCCGGCATTGTTTAAGCTGGGGCTGGCCGCTGCCGAAGTCGGTGACACGCAGAGAGCGCGCGGACTCCTGAAACGAGTGATCGAGGAGTTTTCACACTCCGATGAGGCCAAGCTGGCCAAAAATAAGTTGACCGAGATCCGATGACGTGCGACCCGTCGCTAGCTCGCCGGCCGTGGCGTGAAGACCTGCCCTTCGTCCTGCTCCCTCGACCCACCGACTCATCACTTGTGGAACCGGGGACCAGGCGTCCTGAGACGGGGCACGGCCGGAGGGCTGCCTGGGGCTAGGGAGAGCGGAGTGATGAGCGTCGCCGGCGTCGGCAAAATCCAGGTCCTGCCGGGAGAGGTGGTCAGCCGGATCGCCGCCGGCGAGGTCGTGGAGCGTCCAGCGGCCGTGGTGAAGGAGCTCATCGACAACAGCCTCGACGCTGGGAGTACACGGATCACCATCGAGGTCACGGACGGTGGGCGCAGGATGATCAAGGTGACCGATGACGGCGAGGGGATGGGGCAGGCCGATGCCTTGCTGGCGTTTCAACGCCATGCGACGAGCAAGCTGCGGTCTGAGGAAGACCTCTTGGGGATCAGGACCCTGGGCTTTCGTGGCGAGGCGTTGCCGAGCATCGCTTCGGTGTCGAAGGTGCGGATGGTCACCGCATGCCGGCATGAGCCCGTAGGAACCCGGATGCTGGTGACCGGCGGCACCATCACCAAAACGGAAGAGGCTGCCGCGGCTCCAGGGACCCAGATCGAGGTCACGGATCTGTTCTTCAACACTCCTGCCCGGAGGAAGTTTCTCAAAGCGAGCACGACCGAGTTTTCTCATCTCTGCCAGATCGTCCAGCAGGCCGCGCTGGCGTGGCCGCGCACGCAGTTTCGGCTCAGGCACAACGGGCAGGATGTGCTGGAATACTCTCCCGTCTCTTCCCTCCGAGATCGTGTCCTGCAAATCTATGGGGCGCGATTTCTGAAAGACATCATCGCGGTGCGGGAGGAGCGACCGGGGTTTCTGCTGGAAGGTTTTACGGTCAATCCGGTTCGGACACGGGCGGGCCGGAGTCCTCAGGATCTCTTTGTCAACCGCCGGCCGGTCAAGAACGCAACCGTCGCGCATGCTGTCTACGACGGGTATGGGGGACATCTCTCGAAAGGACAGCATCCGGTGTTCGTGCTGTTCCTCGCGGTGGACCCGGACCGGGTGGATGTGAATGTACACCCCACGAAACGGGAAGTCCGGTTTGCCGACCAGGACATGATCCACCAGTCAGTTCGTCAGGTGATCCGAGGGGCGTTACGGGGTCGTTCTGAGGAGTTGGGGATGCCCATCCCCGCTGACAGCCGGGGCGAATGGCCCCGGCCCGGAAGTACGGCTGCGGGAGAGCCGCCTCATGACTCGATGCGACCGGCCGGACAGCAGACAATGGCGCATGACACCGGTCGGGACGACAGGCCGACGGCGATGGCCGCCGGGGAGCCCACGCAGACCTATCTGATCGGTCCGGGCTGCGAGGTGATTCCGATGGGGCAGATCGGTCGGACGTTCCTGGTCGCGCAGGTGGGATCGGAGCTGCACGTGATCGACCAGCACACCGCGCACGAACGGGTGCTGTACGAACGCTTGTGGCGGGCCTGGCAGGCGCGCGGTGTGCAGTCGCAGCCTTTGCTCATTCCGGAGCCGGTTGATCTGCCACCCCATGGCGCGACAATCCTGGAGGAGCATCTGGCGGATCTGGCCACACTCGGTCTGGAGTTGGAGTCGTTCGGGGCCAACTCATTCGTGATCCGGGCCGTCCCGGCGCTGCTGGGGCAGTTCGATTACTCCACCCTTGTACAGGATCTCGTCGAAGACCTCGCCCAGTGGAACGCGGCGTCGTCGCTTGAAACACGCGTCCGGCCGGTGTTGGCGTCCCTGGCCTGTCACGGGGCGGTGCGGGCCGGTCGCGCGCTGGATCCGTCGGAAAGCAAGCGGCTGATCGAAGACTGGGTGGAGGAGAGCCTGCCGATGACGTGCCCCCACGGGCGACGCGTCGCCCTGCGTTTGCCGGCGGAGGAACTGGCGCGCATTTTCGGGAGAGCGTGAGGCGTGAGGCGCGAGGCGTAAGGAGTGAGGCGTAAGGAGAATGTCTCGATCCGCCAAAGTTTGGAAGAAATCCCCATGACCTACGCTCCCCTCACTCCTCACTCCTCACTTCTCACTCAGCGGCTGAAGCCGCTGGTCGTCATCGTCGGTCCGACGGCGGTCGGGAAGAGTCAGGTGGGGGTCCTCGTCGCAAAAGCGCTGGGAACTGACGTGCTCACGGCTGACTCCCGTCAGGTCTATCGGGGCATGGATATCGGAACGGACAAACCGGGACCTGAGGAGCGGCAAGGCGTCCCGCACCGGCTGATCGATCTGGTGGAGCCGGATCAGCCGTTCAATGTTGGTGTCTACCGCAGGCAGGCGCTCGCCGAGATCGAGCGATTGCACCGCACAGGACGGATTCCCCTGGTGGTGGGGGGAACGGGACTGTACGTGCGGGCGCTGATCCGGGGACTGTGGGCGGGACCGTCCGCGGACTGGAACTTTCGCGAGAGACTGGTGGGGGAAGCGCGCGAGAAGGACGCAGGCTATCTCCACCAAGCACTGGCGCGCGTGGACCCCGAATCGGCCGACCGGCTGCATCCGCATGATCACGTGAAGATCATCCGGGCGCTGGAGGTGCATCATCTGCTGGGTCGCCCGCTGTCCGACGCGCACCGGCGACACGCGTCTGCCGAGGCGTCGTATTCGCCCCTGCTGATCGGTCTGATCAGGGAACGCGAGGCGCTCTACAGGCGGATCGAAGCGCGCGTGGAGGCGCAACTGGCCAAGGGGTTGGTCCGGGAGACGCAGCATCTCTTGGAAAATGGGTATGGCCGTCATCTGGGCGCCATGAAAGGGCTGGGCTATCGGCAGATGGCCGGGTATCTCGCAGGGGACTACGATCACGTCGAGGCGGTCCGGCGGCTGAAGCGCGATACCCGCCATTTCGCGAAGCGCCAGCTCACGTGGTTTCGGAAAGAGCCTGAGGTCACCTGGCTGTCCATCGGTGAGCGCGAATCCTCGGAAGAGGTGGCCGCCAGGATTCTGGAGCGCGTCACTCGGTTTCTGTCGCATCTGGCGGCGCAGTCGGCGCCCGAAACGGTGGTCGGCAAGCTGGCGGCAGCGGCTTCGGCAGGCGGGTAGCGTTGCGGTGTTGGTGTGAGAAAGGTGCCGGTGGCGATGGCGAGACGAAAGCCTCAGGCCGAGATCGGGATCATCGGCGGGAGCGGTCTGTACGCCATGGAGGGCCTGGAACGGATCCACGAGATCCGGCCCAGCACGCCGTTTGGCCGTCCGTCGGATGCCCTGATCCTTGGGGTGATCGATGGTGTCCGGGTCGCGTTCCTGGCCCGGCACGGCCGCGGCCACCGGATCGGGCCGAGCGAGATCAATTACCGCGCCAATATCTACGCGTTGAAATCGGTCGGGGTGACCAGGGTCATCTCCGTGAGCGCCGTCGGGAGCATGAAGGAAGCGCTGCGGCCGGGCCAGGTCGTGCTGCCGGATCAGTTTGTGGACCAGACCAGACGGCGCGCCAGCACGTTTTTTGACGAGGGCATCGTCGCGCACGTGGCGTTTGCCGATCCGGTCTGCGCCGCCCTCTCCGGAGCCCTATTCAAGGCCGCGACCGGTGAAGGCGCCGTGGTGCATCAGGGGGGCACGTATCTGTGTATCGACGGCCCGCAGTTTTCGTCCCGCGCGGAATCATTTCTGTATCGGCAATGGGGAGTGGATGTGATCGGAATGACCAATCTGCCGGAGGCGAAGCTGGCCCGCGAGGCGGAGCTTTGCTATGCCACGATGTCGCTGGTGACCGACTACGATTGCTGGCATGGCAGCGAGGAATCCGTGACGGTCGGGATGATTCTGGACACGCTCCGGAAGAACGTGGCGTTGGCCAAGCGGATCCTGCGCGCAGTGGTGCCCGTCGCGGCAGAGCCGCGCCGGTGCGGCTGCGGGCACGCGCTGGCCAACGCGATCGTCACGGCGCCGGACCAGATTGGTGCGTCAACGCGCAAGCGGCTGGGACTCCTGATCGGCCGGTACCTGGGAGCCCGCCGAAGAGCTGATGGCTAATGGCTTACAGCCAATGGTAAGAGGTCTGGCCATACGCCATAAGCCATACGCTCTGGAGGGACTGAGTGGGTAAGCTCTTAGTGGTCGGATCCGTGGCGCTGGATACGGTCCGGACCCCGTTCGGGGAGGCCAGCGAGGTGCTGGGGGGCTCGGCCGCGTATTTCGCGACGGCGGCCAGTTACTTCACCACCGTGGACCTGATCGCGGTGGTAGGGGAGGATTTTCCAGATCAGCATCTCAAGTTTCTCAAGAGCCGGGGGATTGATTTGACGGGCCTCGAGCGGCGGAAAGGCGACACGTTCCGCTGGAAGGGGGAATATTCGTATCAATTGAACGAGGCCAGGACTCTGGACACTCGCCCGAACGTGTTCGAGACCTTCCGGCCCTCTATTCCGGATCGGTACCGATCGCCCGCCATGCTCTTCCTTGGCAACATCGATCCGGAGCTTCAACTCGACGTGCTCCGCCAGGTTCGACGCCCCCTCCTGGTGGCCTGCGATACCATGAATTACTGGATCGATCGCAAGCGAGAGGCGCTCTGGCGGGTGTTGGAGCAGGTTGATGCGCTGATCATCAATGACGGCGAAGCCAGAGCGCTCGGCGGTCAGCCGAATCTGGTCCAGGTGGCCCGGGACATCTTGACGAAAGGACCGAAGCACCTCATCATCAAACGGGGTGAACACGGTGTGCTGCTGTTCAACCACAAGCAGACGTTCGGGGCCCCGGCCTTTCCGCTGGAGCAGGTGCGGGATCCGACCGGGGCGGGCGACACGTTTGCGGGAGGATTCATGGGCTACCTCGCGGCCACCGGCAATCTTTCCGAGGCGTCGCTCCGCCAGGCGATTATCTTCGGAAGTGTCATGGCGTCCTTTACCGTGGAAGCGTTCAGCCTTGACCGCTTGCGTGTACTCGACTACAAAGAGATCGAGGCGCGTTTTCGGGAATTCAAGCGCCTGACGCATTTTGAGGACCTCTCGTGACCAGGGGACTCGCTGCCATGCATGATGTGTGGCTTTGTCGAACTCACGCCCTGCCTGTCTCACCGCGCCGCCGCGTCCATGGTCGGTCATCCTCCGCGCGGCTCGTTCGCATCCCATGCGCCGTGGCGCTGTGCCTTGGCGTAATGCTCGTGCTCGGAGGCTGCGTGACCGTCACTGAGGATAAGATCAAGAAGGCGAAGGGACATTACCAGGAAGGAATCGCAAACCTGGACGCTGATCCCCAGCAAGCCTTCGTGTCATTCCAGAAAGCGATCCAGGCCGATCCACGGCACAAAGAAGCGCACTATTCCTTGGGACGTCTCTACGCCCTGCAAAGGAAATACCGACAGGCTGAAGAGGAGTTCCGCGAGGCCATTCGGATCGATCCGGATTATTCTGAAGCCCATAACTACCTGGGCGCCATGCTCGCCCTGCAGGACCGCTGGACGGACGCGATCGAGTCCTACCGTCGGGCGCTCAGCAACCCTTTGTATGCGACGCCTGACATCGCTTGGTTTAACTTGGGACTCGCCTTGGCGCACGAGGGGGACATGGAGAAAGCCACTCAAGCCTTTGAGGATGCGCTGCGCATCAATCCGCCCAACGTCCAACCAGCAGCGATTCATCTTGAGCTCGGGCGGGCGTATTACAAGCTCGGCTATGACACCAAGGCGCGCGAGGAGCTGACTCGTGTGTCGAGTCTGGATAAGGGAGGGGAGTACGCCGCCGCGGCCGCAAAATTAATCGACAGACTGAGGCGGTAGCACACGATCATGAATTCCGTGGGTGAGTATTTTAAACAGGTTCGGGAGGCCAAGGGGCTGACGCTGGAGGAGGTCGCCTCAAAGACCCGCATCCACCCTGAGTTCTTGAAGGCCCTGGAAGAAGGGAATTTCGCGAAGCTTCCCGATCAGGTCTTCGCCAAGGGGTTTGTCCGGGCCTATGCCCGATCCCTGGGGATGGATGAAGATGAGACCATTCGACGGTTTGGGGAGTCCGCGGGGGCCTTCTATGGCAGGCAGGGGGAACTGGAGCGTCTCCGGCTGCAGCAGGCTGAGGATGAGCGACGGAAAAGAGCGAACCGCAAGATTACGGTTGCAGCAGTCGGGGTCGCCCTCCTCGGGCTGGTACTGCTCGTGAGCCGAGAACAGTCCGCTGTCTTCAGCCCCCGCCCGACGACGGAAACCGCGTCTTCCAAGGCTACAGCCCCGCTCCCGGCGGCCAAAAGCTCAGGAGGTTCGGTGGCGAGCCAGCCACGGGGAGACTCGTCGGCTGGTCGAGAGGGTGAGCGAGTTGAGAGCGGTCAGGCACCGGGCGCCGAGCCCGGAGCTCTTCCTCATGCTGCCAAGACCGGCACACCTCCATCGCCGGCCGACCGAGAGGAATCCGTGCCGCCGAAGAACGTTGCGATTGAACCCCTGGCAGAACTCCCCCTCGAAGGTGTTTCTGCCGAGCAGCCGCCCCTTGTCTTGGATCTCGAGGCGCTGGAACTCAGTTGGGTCGTGGTACAGGTCGATGGCGCCAGTCCACACGAGGCGCTGCTTCGGGCGGGCGAAAGGATCAGTTGGAAGGGCAAAGACCGGTTCACCCTCACCCTTGGCAACGCAGGCGGAGTACGCGTGGTATTCAACGGAAAGCCGCTAGGCCCGTTCGGTCCGGTCGGAAAAGTCGCACGGGACATTGTGCTGAAGCGGGGAGGGTAGGCGCGGTAGGACCTGCCGCTTCCGCACCTCTCGCGGCACCCCACCACGGCAGTCCGGAGTGGAAGCCTTCTGGAATTCCCGCGGCCGCGATCACTACCCGTTGCAACGAAGAGCAACGGGTCCTCATCGCGGTGCCTTAGTCAGTTCCAGCTTTCCTTCTCCGGATGCCGGGCGGGACCCCGCCGCTCCGGTGAAGTCGCTCTAGGTCCTACCGCACCTGGTCGGGAAAGGCATCCGTTCCATACGAGACCTGGAGTGACCGAACCGAGCGGGCGGACCATCTTGACAAACCTTGAAAAGCGTTGCTATAGTGCGGGCCGTTTTGAAGCGCCCGACCGACCAGGTCCCTGGGTAGAGCATACAGGAATCATAATCCGTCAGGTTGATCTAACGAGAAGGAGGAGCCCTGATGCGGTACGTATTGAGATTCGCCGGTTTATTGACTGCACTCATGTTCGTTGCGGCCACGGCGGTCGTGGCCGAAGAGCGGGATCCGCTGAAGCCGAGAGTCCCCCCTGACCAGATCGCAGATGCAAAGGCGCTCAAGAACCCCATTGCGAACACACCCGAAAACGTCGCAAAGGGGAAGGCGTTATTTGAGGGAAAGGGCACCTGCTTTAACTGCCACGGCAAGGAGGGCAAGGGGGATGGTCCGGCCGGCCAGATACTGAACCCGAGCCCGCGGAACTTCACCAACTGCAAGTTCCACAAGAAGCGCAAGGACGGCGAGTTCTTCTGGGTCATCAAAAACGGAAGCGCAGGAACCGGGATGGTGCCGCTGATTCCGGCCGCGATCAACGAGGAAGAGGCCTGGACGATCATCAACTACGAGCGGAGCTTCTGTAAGAAGGATTCAGAGTAATACCCGCAAGGGCGCGAGGAAAAAAGCAGAGGGGACCCCCCCTCTGCTTTTTTTATGCCCTCATTCTGTTAGCGGTTCTGAGACGTGTAGCTGGCTCGCGGCTTCGTCAGCGTGAAGCCGGCGAGCTTGCTCGTAGAAGGCATGGCCGGGAACACCAGCGGATGCTGCTCCTGCCTGAAGTCGCTCCTGGCCGCAGCCGGTACTGATGTCCCAAGAAAGGCGGTCAGCTCCCCCAGCGTGACCTCCCCATCGTGGTTGACGTCGGCCTCACCCCGGAGCCCCCGGAGCAGGTAGTAGGTAAAAAGCCCGTGACGGAGCTTGTCCGATTCAAGGGCAGCGTGCAGCCCCGTGGTTCCGATCAGATGGACGATCCCCCCTCCACCCACGTGCCACTGAGGAGCCTTCGCTTTCGTTCGGGCGTCCCTGCCCACCTGCGACACCGAGCCATCAAAGATCAGCATGGTCAGTTGGGCATGTAGCTTGGAGAGCGCCGCATGAAGGTCGTTGAGCGGATAGAGCCTTGACACGGAGTTCCTGCTTCCCTCGTAAGGGACCAGATAGGTCTCGCCCGATGGGGACACCACCGCCTGTCCGGCGAAGTAGACGATCACGACGGACTCGCTCTTCACTCGCGGCGGGAGCCAATCGAGGAGCGCCTCCTCGATGCCGGGCCGCAATGCCTTCCGGTCTTGCAGGACCAGCGCGTTGGCGGGCGGCACGCCGCCCAGGGTTTGAAAGTGGGCGGCCACCAATTCGGCGTCCCGTGCCGCGTATTTGCGCGTGTGGTTCCGCTCGTCGCGATGGGCCCCGATCCCAACCGCGATGAGGAACGCCTGGGGCCGCTGGAACTCCGCCGATGCGGCGGGCACCTGGTCAACATCGTCGTAACGTCCGGCCACGAAGCCCCCGCCTGCAGCCAGTCCCCCTGGCCGCATCGCAACCACGATCGTCTGCGCCGCCGGAGCGGCTCCGCCGGAAGCCTCCGCGATCGAGACCAGAAGCTCGGCTCGCTGCGCTGGAACCGATTGGGGCAGCGTGGCCGCGAACTCCACCGACCGGGATTCTCCAGGCTGGAGGGCCCCCACCGTCAAGGTGGTGGCGGGGAACTGGGTGACGACCGCGGGCGTCCCGGCCAGGGTCACCGAGACGCCTTGAGCCGGGGCGGTCCCCGAGTTCACCAGGTCCACCCGCAGTCTGACACGCTCGCCGCCTTCCAGGATCAGGTTCCCGTTCTCATCCAGGATCGTGGCTTTGAACGAAAGGACCTGTCCTGCGGACACGGACGGGGGGGCCTGGGGGGCCGGGGCTTGGCCAGCCGGGGCCTGGCCGGCCGATGCGGTCATGGGTTCGGGAGCCAGTAAAGCGCGAGCCTCTCGAATGAACTTGGAAGAAAGGACCACGGCGGTATCAGATACGAATTTGTCAAGGCTCGCGTAGGCGCACCGCTCCTGGGTCGGTTCGAGCAGTAGTCGTTCTTGTCGTGAGACCTGGAGCGGCTGCTCACGGAGGAGCTTTCCTGTCGAGTCCCGGAACGTCGCGACCGCGTCCAGTGCGAGCAGGGCAGGCTCACGGTCGTAGACATTATCGTTTTTAATGTTGAAGCGCGGCTTCAGCAGAGTGATGCGCACGTCCACGTCAGGCTTGGCCTGCGTAGTAGGACCGGAGCCGGCGAAAGAGACGGTCTTGAATGTCTGGTAAGCAGCCTGGAGCAACGTGTCTTCGAGAACGGGTCCGATCCTGACCTCCCGAGGATGGTTGCAGGAATCCAGATACGGGGCACTCGCATCGGACAGGGAGGAGTCGAATTCCATCCTGACCGAGACGGGAATGGGGGGGCCGAAGTCCGGGAGCGTTGCCCTGCCGAAGGCTCCCGTGATCTTCTCACACCCCACTGAGAGCGCCGGCAAGCAGAGGAGCAAGACCCCGCCTTGCAGGTATTTCCATGGCACAGAGTTGCGTCTCATGACGGCTCACCCAGATTCATCTGGCGCCACGGTACCGAAATCGACGTTGAAATGCAACTCCGCCCTGCGACAGGAACTTGCCAGCCGCGGGTGGCTCGTTTATCCTAGCGCTCCATGCTGGTCCTGGGCCTCTCGAACATGCGTGATGCGGCGGCGGCACTCGTCCGGGACGGCCGCATCCTGGCCGCGGCCGAAGAGGAGCGGTTTGTCCGGATCAAGCATGTAACCGCCTTGCCGGTGAACGCCATCCGGTATTGTCTCGGAGAAGGCGGGGTCCGGCTGGCTGATGTGGACGGGATCGCGGTGCCCTGGAAATATTGGGTGCTTGGCCGCCGAGCCGCACTGGCGCTTGGCGCCATGGTCCGGTCCCCGACGCTCTTTCGAGTGAAAGGACGACGAGGTCTGGAACGGCTGGGTCACGAGTGGACGGAGCTCGCGCTCCTGGCCCCTACACTGCGGAAGCGGTTCGGAGCGGGCCGGTACCGGCCGGTCTTTCTCGACCATCATCTCTGTCATGCCGCGAGCAGTTTCCTCGTTTCCCCGTTTGAACGAGCGGCCATCCTGGTCGTCGACGGAGCCTCGGAAGCCCACACGGCGATGCTGGCGGCGGGAGAAGGGAACGCTATCAGGGTCCTCAAGCGGATCGCCCTGCCGCATTCGCTCGGGCAATACTACGCCGCGATCACCGCCTATCTCGGGTTTCGCCCTGACCAGGACGAATACATCGTGATGGGCCTGGCAGCCCACGGGGAGCCCAGGTTCGCCGATGTCTTGCGGAAGCAGGTGTTAGGGCTGCTGCCTGATGGCGTGTTTCACCTGAATACACGGCTGCTGGACTTCCATCTGGCACGGGTCGGCATCTTCGTGCCTGAGCTGTTGCGTCTGCTGGGCATAAATCGGCGGCCCGGCGACGAACTAGTACAGCGCCACCGTGATGTTGCCGCCAGCGCCCAGCTCGTCCTGGAAGAGGCGCTCGTGCACATGGCCCGTCACCTGCACCGCCTGACCGGGGAGCAGAATCTCTGCATGGCCGGGGGCGTGGCCTACAACTGTGTCGCCAACAGTCGTATCCGTCGCGAACTTGATTACCGGCAGGTCTTTGTCCAGCCGGCAGCGGGGGATGCGGGCACCGCCCTGGGCGCCGCGCTCTGGCTCACGAACCGGCGCGGCGGGCTGCCGCACCGGGAGGTCATGCGGGACGTGTCCCTGGGGCCGCAGTTCACCGAGGCGGACTGCCGGCGTTCCCTGGACCGCGTCGGGCTTCACTATGACGTACTGACGGACGATGCCTTGTGTAACCGACTGGCGGCGGAGCTGGCACATGGCCGGCTGGTGTTCTGGTTTCAGGGGCGCATGGAATGGGGGCCGCGGGCGCTGGGCAATCGAAGCCTCCTGGCCGATCCGCGGCGGGAAGACATGCGGGAGTTGATCAATGCCAAGGTCAAATTGAGGGAGCCGTTCAGACCGTTCGCGCCGGCGGTGCTGGAGGAGCGCGCTGGAGATTACTTCGACGGCCCTTTTCCGTCGCCCTTCATGCTGTTCACATTCGCCGCGCTGCCGTCGGCCAAAGGGGTGATTCCGGCCGTGGTCCATGTGGACGGCACGTCGCGCATCCAGACCGTGGATCGGCATGCCAATCCGCGGTTCAGGCAGCTGATCGAATCGTTCGAGCGGGAGACCGGTGTCCCGGTACTCTTGAATACCTCCTTTAACGTGGACGAGCCGATTGTCTGCCATCCCGATGAAGCGGTTCGATGTTTCCTGGGGAGCCAGGTTGATTGGCTGGTGCTCGGAAACCTGCTGGTGAAGAGGCCGCAGTGAATCGTTAAACGTGAATTGTTAAACGTGGGGGAGCAAGTTTTTTGGCGAATAACGATTCACGAATAACGAATAACGTCCGATACCCCGCCTTCGAAGCTCTCCTGCTGTTTTTTCTCCTGAACCTCGTCCTCCAGCCTCTCGTGGAGCCGGACTTCGGGTGGCACCTCCGGACGGGACTCGATCTGCTGAGGAACGGATGGCGGCTGCCGGAGACCGACCCCTATTCCCACACCATGCCCGACTGGCCGTGGGTGGAGCATGCCTGGCTGACGGATGCCTTGATCGGCCTTTTCTATACAGGCATGGGCCCGCTGGGTGTCATCCTGTTCTTTGCGGCGGTGACGGCGGGCGCGTTTTTCGTGGCGGCCGGCCCGGGGCGGGCGGGCCGGACGCACAAACTGTTGGCCATCTCGGGCGCTCTCTGGACCGCGCTGCCGTTCCTTGGCGCGCGGACCCAACTGGTCACGCTTCTTGGACTGGCCACGGTGCTCTGGGCGTGCGACCGGTATCTCGCAAGGCGGGTGGCTCACCTCTGGCTGCTTCCGCCGCTGTTTCTCCTCTGGGCGAATCTGCACGGTGGCTTCACGGCGGGGTTATTCGCGCTGACCCTGGTCTTGCTCATCACGATCGCCACGCGCCTGGCCGTGAGCCGGTGGCCCTCCCTGGCCGATCGTCTCGATGAGCCAACGCTGGCCTGGCCACACATCGGACACCTCGCATTGGTGATCGGCCTGTGCGTCCTCGTGACGCTGCTCAACCCTTATGGCTGGCGTCTTTACGGCGAGATTCTCATGTCATTGTCGGACCGGTTTATGATCGCGACGTTGCACGAGTGGCAGCCGGTCTCGCTCCAAAGCCGGGCCGGCGTCAGCTATCTAGGGTACCTGGCCGCGCTGGGCTTTGCCCTGCTGCTCCTCTATCGCCGGATCGAGCCTGTTCGATGGACAGTCCTGGCGGTGTTCCTGGGCCTTTCTTTGCGGCACTGGCGCAATGTCCCGTTCTTTCTGCTGGTGAGCGTCCCGCTCTGGGCTGAGCTGCTGGCCGAGCTGACGGCACGGATGACAACGCGCTTCCCGGTTGTCAGGCAGCATGCCAAACGGTGGCTGTTGGCCGCCACGCTGGCAGCGGGCCTG
>WNEQ01000187.1_pt1 | contig 30197 bp, 31 predicted proteins | sample 5399971 | NCBI WGS metagenome assembly WNEQ01 (sample SAMN13153330, study PRJNA577476) | soil metagenome | isolation source: 20 cm grassland meadow soil 2 days after 1st rain plot 5 | place: USA:California | collected 2015-09-18
GGGCCGGCCAACGCCACCCAGATCACGTCGACCTACACGCTGCTGATGGCGTACTCGAACCTCGACTTCGGCTACGCGGCCACGCTGTCGGTCGTGCTGCTGGTGATCATGATGGTGTTCACCACGCTCTATTTGCGGGTGACGCGCGGGATCGAGAGCGCGACGTGAGCCGCGGGCGTGGCAGCCTGGCCGAGCGCGTCCTTGGCGGCCCCGTGCTGTGGCTGGGGCTGGCGCTGCTCACCGCCTTTGCGCTGGCGCCGTTCGTGTGGGTCTTCCTGACTTCGCTCAAGACGCGCACCGAGCTCTACGCCACGCCACTCCAGTACCTGCCGCGCACGGCCACCGTGACCAACTACGTCGACGCGTGGACGTCGAAGCTCACGCCGTTCAGCCGGTTCTTCGCCAACAGCCTGTGGGTGTCGTCGGTGACGATGGTCGCCACCACCGCGATCTCCATCCTGGCCGGCTACGCCCTGGCGCGCTTCCGCTTCGGTGGTCGCCAGGTGATCCTGCTCGTGTTCCTGGCCACCCAGATGTTTCCGGCCGTGCTGCTCATCGCGCCCTTGCTCTCCCAGTGGTACGCGCTCGGGCTGATCGACACCTACCAGGCGCTCATCTATTCGAACTTTTCCTTCACGGTCCCGTTCACGGTCTGGATGCTGGTCGGCTACTTCGATTCCATCCCGCGCGAGCTGGAGGAGAGCGCGCTCATCGACGGCTGCGGGCGGTTCGCCGCGCTCCTCCGCGTGGTGCTGCCTCTGGCCGCACCCGGCATCGCGGCCACCGCGATCTTCGCGTTCGTGACGTCGTGGAGCGAGCTGCTCTTCGCCATCACCTTCACGAGCCAGACCGAGATGCGGACGCTCTCCGCCGGGCTGCTCTTCATGGTCGGCCAGTACGAGATCCAGTGGGGCCAGCTGTCGGCGGGCGTGATGATCTCGACCGTGCCCGTGGCGATCCTCTTCACCTATCTCCAGCGCCACCTCATCCGCGGCCTGTCGGCCGGAGCGCTGAAGGGTTAGGCGCGAGCGGGTCCGGTCACGCGCCGGCGGGAGCGCTGACCGCGGGGCGGAGCACGAGGCAGAGCGGGATCGTGACGAGCACGACCGTGCTGACGATCCCGAGCGTGGCCGAGACCCCGATCATGTCACCGACGAGGCCGTAGATCGTCGGTGCCAGCGCCGAAGCGCCCACGCTGAGGGTGTAGTAGAGGCCGTAGGCACGCGATCGGCGCTCGGCCAGCACGAGATCGGCGACGGTGCCGTAGAGCACCGACGACGTCCCGTTGAGCGCCACGCCCATCGGGAGCAGGGCCACCAGCGCCACCGGGAGCGGCGCGGCGATGATGACGACGATCCCCAGCGCCGTCGCGGCCTCGGTGAGGATCACGGTTCGAATCACGCCGACGCGGTCGGCGACGAGGCCGCAGAGGAACTTGCCGGCGGCTCCGCCCACGAACAGCAGGCCCAGCGCGGTGCCGATTCCAGCCACCGTCGAGCCCTTGGCGATGAGCGCGAAGGGCAGGAACGTGATGAAGCCGGTTCGAGTCGAGTTGTCGATCATGCCGATCGCCGCGAGGGCGCCGAAGCCGCGCGGATCGCGAATGCCCCAGCCGGTGACGCGATCGCCCTGGGCAGCTTCCTCCAGTGTCGCGCTGCCAGCGCCGAGTCGAACGAGGACGATGAGCAGGGCGCCCGCCACCAGGATCCCGAGCACGCCGTAGGTGGCGCCGGCCACCCGCCAGCCGACCGCCGCCGCCGCGAAGGCGACGACGGCCGAGACTGCGGCCTTCCCGACGTCGCCCGAGAAGTTGTACGTGCCGAGCGCGGCCCGGCGGCCGCCGCCCTCGTAGGCTTTCGAGATCAGCGACGACGACAGCGGGTGTTGCACACCCGAGCCGAAGCCGGCGGCGAGCAGGATGCCGAGCAGGGAGAGGAAGCCGCCGGCCCACCCCGCCGCGACGAATCCGAGCGCGGTGACGGCCGTGCCGGCCACCAGCAACCGGCGTTCGCCCCACCGCTCGGCGAGCAAGCCGGCCGGTATCTGAAAGAGGGCCATGCCGCCCGAGTACGTGGTCCGGATCACGCCGACCTGGGCGAGGCTCAACCCGAACTCGCTCGCCCACAGCGGCAGGAAGACGTAGAGGATGTCCGAGAAGCCGTCGTGGACGAAGTGGATGGTGGAGGCGGCGGCCAGCACCGCCCGGGCCCGCGCGATCACGGAGCGATCATCCTCTAGGCGTGACGACCGTTCAAGCCGGGCAGGACGACCATTCGAGACGGGGCGCCGGGTGAAAAAAGTGCCGACTGAAAAAAGTACATCACGGTATATCGCCCGGCGATATAATCGTGTACGTATGGCGGTCACGAGACGGGAGGCGGGCGCGGCGTCGCCGGTCGACTACGAAACCCTGGCCGAGCTGCGCTACCAGATCCGGCTCTTCATGCGGCGTCGGGAAGAGGCAGCCCGCGCGGCCGGCATCGAGCCTCAACAGTATCTCCTGCTGCTGCAGCTCAAGGGCTTGGAAGACCGCGGGCCCACCACGGTCGGGGCCCTGGCGGAACGGCTCCAGATTCGCCACCACAGCGCCGTCGAGCTCGTAGACCGCCTGGTCGAGCGAGACATGGTCGCGCGCCGGCGCGACAGCATCGACCGGCGGGAAGTCTCGGTGACGCTACGCCCGGCCGGCGAAGCGGTGTTGCGGAAGCTCGCGCTGTATTCGATGGAGGAGCTGAGGACCGAGGGCCCGGAGCTGGTGCAAGTCCTTCGGCGATTGATGCCGGGACGGGCCCGGGCCCGTCGAGAGCAACGGACAGCACGAACTGGAGGCGGAGGAACGCAATGACAACGCGATTCATGGTAGTGCCCGCGATGCTCCTGATGCTGATCGCCGCCGGCTGCGCGAAGCGGCCGGCGACGTCGATGGCGTCGGCGCCGGCGCCGGGTGGCGCCGCCAGCTTCAGCAGTGGAACCGGAAGCGCTCCCGGCGGTGGAAGCGTGAGCAATACCAGCAGCCCGAGCGGGAGCAGCGCCGTCAACCGGGCCGTGTCGTCGACGGCCCGCCCGCAGCCCGGCACGTTCCGAGCGACCACCGAACTGAAGGACGTCCACTTCGACTTCGACAAGTACGACATCCGGCCGAGCGATACGAAGATGCTCGACGCCAACGCGGCGTGGCTGAAGAGCAACAGCACGATGCTGGTGCTCATCGAGGGCCACTGCGACGAGCGAGGCACCAACGAGTACAACCTGGCGCTCGGCGAGCGCCGGGCCAAGGCGACGATGAATTATCTCGTCAGCCAGGGTGTGGCGCAGAACCGGGTGAGCATCATCTCCTACGGTGAGGAGCGGCCGGTCTGCACCGATCACGACGAAGCCTGCTGGGCCAAGAACCGCCGCGCTCACTTCCTCGTCAAACCGCAGTAACGCTCGCGCGTCCGGGGTGCGCCGTCGTCGGGTCGAGTAGAATACCGGCGTCGGTGCACCACGGAGGCGGCCATGACCATCAGCATCACGCGCGTCTACACCCGTCTGGGTGACAAGGGCGACACCGGCCTCGTCGGCGGCCGGCGTGTGCCGAAGGACTCTCCACGCATCGAGGCGTACGGGACCGTCGACGAGCTGAATGCGATCGTCGGGCTCGTCCGGACGTTCAACGAGGAGCGCCTCGACCAGGGCGAACACCATCGCTGGCTCGACGAAGTCCTCCGCAAGATCCAGAACGAGCTGTTCGATCTCGGCAGCGAACTGGCCACGCCGCCGGGCGCCGAGTACGAAGGCATGTTCAAGATCGGTGAGACCGAGGTCACGGCCCTCGAGCGTCTGATGGATCACTGCCAGCAGGACCTCGAGCCGCTCCGCTCGTTCACGCTGCCCGGAGGTGGGCGCATCAACGCCTTTCTGCACCAGGCTCGAACCGTCTGCCGCCGAGCCGAGCGGCGGGTCCTCGAGCTGTCGCGGGTGGAGCCGCTCGGAGAGTGGCCGCTGCGCTACGTCAACCGGCTGAGCGACACCTTCTTCGTGCTCGGCCGCTGGGTCGCCAAGCACATGGGCGAACGAGAATATCTCTGGGAGCGCGCGCTCCAGGACGACCGTCGCCCCAAGAGCAGGAAAAAGCCTGAGTGACCAGCGTCGGCCGGATCCTGATCGAGCTGCTCAAGGAGTACGGACCGCTGTGCGAACCGTGCCTGTCGCATCACGTCCGGATGCCGGTCGCCCGGGTGACCGTGGTGCTCAATCGGCTTCGCCAGTCGGTCGCCGTGAGGATCGATCACGATCAGTGTCTCCGGTGTGCGGAATTCACCCAGACGTTCGCCCTGGTCAAGACCCACGAGGACGCCGATGTGGTGACTCGCACCGCCCCGGCGTCGCTCCGCCGGGAAGACGATCCCGTCTGCCCCGTGTGCCTCAAGACCATCGAGCCGAAACATGCGGTGACCGTCGACCACGGTGAGGTCGTGCACGCCGATTGCTGGGGCAAGAAGCCCGTGCGGCGTGATCCGATCCGCCGATTCTGAGGATCCCGCCGGGCGGGGAGGCGCGCGGCCTCCGGGTGAGTCAGAGCGCGCGCAGGAAGGCGATCAGGTCGGCTCGCTCCGCCGCCGTGAACCCGATCGAGAACCGCCGGTCGTAGAACTCCACCACGTCTTCGAGCGTGGCCGCCGAGCCGTTGTGGAAGTACGGCGCCCGAGCGGCCAGGGCGCGCAGCGTCGGGACCTTGAACTTGCCGACGTCCTCACACCGGCCGGTGACGAGCGCGCGGCCCGGATCCGTCGTCCGCAGCACGCCGCCGGCCTTCGCGCAGCGCAGCGTGTAGACGGGCATGTCGGGGGTCCGTAACCCGGCGTCGCTCAGGCCGAGGCTCATGAACACGCCGCTCGAGTTGCTGCCGGCATTGGGCGCGTCGTGACACGTGCTGCAGGACACGCCGCGCGGGCGGAACGCACGATGGTTGAAGATGGCCTCGCCGCGTGCAATGGCCTGGCGACCCGGCGCGAGTCGTCCGCGGGCGCTCGCCCACGGCGTGAACAGTGAGAAGACGGCGCGGTCAGCGCTCGCTCCGGCGTTGATGCCGGGATGGAACGGCTGATCGGTGAGGGAGCGCGGCCCGCCCCGTGCGCCGTCGGCGTCGAGCGCTCCCGCCGAATTGTCCGAGATCTGCGCCGTGTAGAGCCCGGACTCCAGGCTGACGATCCTGGCGCGCTCGTCGGCCGTGAGCGGGCGCGCGGACAGGGCGTGATCGCGCGCTGCGCCGTCGGCCTGGGCGTCGAGCGCCAGCTCGCGCCCGTCCCACATGATGCTCGCGCCGAAGCGAAGATTCGTCGTGGGCAGGGGACGGCGGAAGATGGAGAGCTCCCGCGCCGTGGCGTAGCCGTAGGGATCGTCGATGGCATCGACGCTGAACTCGGCATCGGCCGGGACCGAACGCCCGACGCGGATCAAGCCGCGCTCCAGGAGCAATCGATACGCGCTGCGGCGCGCCTCGACGGTCGAGACGTCGGCGCGTGGCGAGACGGAGCCGTCGTTGGTACGGAAGAGCGGATCCAGGCCCTCACTGGTCTCGAAGCGCGCTCGAGCGCCCGCGGGAGTGATGGTCCAGCCTTCGGCCGGGTCGTGACAGGAGACGCACGCGCGCCCATTGCGTCCCACGCTCTGAAAAAAGGGATTTGCCGGGTCGATGACCCCGCCGGTCGAGACGGTTGCGATCACACCCGATGCGTTGGCGTCGCGAAGAACGGCTTGCGGAGCCGCGTGGTGGGCATGAGCCACGGCCGCTACCAGCAGGAGCACCGCCAGCACCAGACGGAGAAACACCCCATGCATATGTGCAACGCGGGTGCCGAACGCAGATTCGCTGACTTCGGCCCCGGCGTGCGCAACGGATTCGCCGACCTGGCCGCTCCGCTACCGAGCGCCGCCGATCGAACACGGCGTCACGCCGGAGGCCGACGGCCGCCTGTTAACCGTGGTTGATCAGCCAGACCAGGATGAGGATCGTCGCCGGGACGCCGAGGAGCCACGCAAGGATGTATGGCATTCATGCTCACCTCCTCCGGCCTGCAGCAATTGCAAGTGGGTGGCCATCAGCCGGGCCTCGCGAATCCCTTGACGGACTGGTTCAGTATTTTTAAACTTCCATTAAGCAGTGCTTAATTCCGACCGTCCCCGTGGGGGTGGAGCTCGGATGAAGGTCCGCATGGCGCTGACGGTCAACGGCGAGAGCCGCGACGTCCTGGCTCCCGTCCACAAGACGTTGCTCGAGGTTCTCCGCGAGGATCTCGGGTTGACGGGGACGAAGCACGGCTGCGAGCTCGGGGAGTGCGGCACGTGCACCGTGCTGGTGGACGGCGAGCCCGTGCTGTCCTGCCTCGCGCTGCCAATCGCCATCGAGGGGCGACAGATCACGACGGTCGAGGGCATGGCCGAGGGCGGCGAGCTCCATCCACTGCAACAGGCGTTCGCCGAGCTCGGGGCGGCCCAGTGTGGTTACTGCACGCCCGGCATCCTGCTCACCGCGCAGGCGTTGCTCGACGAGACGCCGACCCCGACGCGCGACGAGATCAAGGAGGCGCTGGCCGGCAACCTCTGCCGCTGCACCGGCTACACGAAGATCCTCGACGCCGTCGAGCTGGCCTCGATGCGCATGGGGGCACGGAAGTGAACAAGCACGAATTCACCGTGATCGGACGGCCGCTGCCCAAGATCGACGCCTGGGCGAAGGTCGTGGGCGAGACGCGCTACGCCGACGACCTCGTGATGGCGCGCATGGCTCACGGCAAGCTGCTGCGCTCGACCCATCCCCACGCGCTGATCAAGCTGATCGACACATCCCGCGCGCGCGCGCTGCCAGGCGTCTATGCCGTCATCACGGGCGCCGACCTGCCGCGGGTGAAGTTCGGGATCCTGCCCGTGTCCCAGGACGAGGAGGCGCTCTGCAACGAGCGCGTGCGGATGGTCGGCGACGCCGTCGCGGCGGTGGCGGCCCAGGACGAGGAGACGGCCGAGGCGGCCTGCCGGCTGATCGAGGTCGAGTACGAGCCGCTGCCCGCGCTCATGTCGATCGAGGAGTCGCTCGGTCATCCCGAGGTGCGCATCCACGAATACGGCGACGGACCGAACGTGCACAAGAACGTCGCGCTCCAGTTCGGTGACGTCGAAGCCGCGTTCGCACGCGCCGATCTCGTGCGCGAGGACGTTTTCTTCTACGAGGGCAATACTCATCTGCCGATGGAACAGCATGCGGCGGTGGCCCAGTGGGGGGCCGACGGCAAGCTCACACTGTGGTCGTCCACGCAGACGCCTCACTACGTCCATCGCCTGCTCGCCAAGATCCTCGACGTGCCGCCCGCCCACATCCGCGTGATCGCTACACCGGTGGGCGGCGGCTTCGGAGGGAAGCTCGATCCGTTTGCCCACGAGATCGCGGCGTGCAAGCTGTCGCAGCTCACCGGCCGCCCCGTGAAGATCACGCTGACGCGCGAGGAAGTTTTCTACGTGCACCGCGGCCGACACCCGGTGCTCATGTGGCTCAAGACCGGGTTCACCCGGGACGGCGAAATCACCGGCTCCCACATCAAGACGTGGCTCGACGGCGGCGCCTACGGCTCCTACGGCGTGGCCTCCACGTTCTACACCGGCGTCATCAATCCCGTCACCTACAAGATGCCGGTCTACAAGTTCGAAGGCGCGCGCGTCTTCACCAACAAGCCTCCGTGTGGCCCCAAGCGTGGCCACGGCACGCCCCAGCCGCGTTTTGCGCTCGAGGTGCAGATCGACAAGGCGGCGGAGCAGCTCGGGCTCGATCCCGCCGAGATGCGGCGGCGCATCGTCTGCGAGCCGTTCACCAAGACAGCCAACCACCTGACCGTCACCACCATCGGCCTCGGTGAGTGCATCGACAAGGTGGTCGAGGCATCGGGCTGGCGAGACAAGTGGCGCGGCTGGCAGCCCCCGGCGCGGCGGCGCGGGCCGAAGCGGCGCGGTGTCGGAGTCGCGTGCTCGGCGTACATGACGGGCGCGGGCACGGCCATCTACTGGAACAGCATGCCGCATTCCGGCGTCGTCCTTCGCGCCGACCGTAGCGGTGGCGTCAGCGTGCTGTGTGGCGCGACTGACATCGGGCAGGGCTCGGACTCGATCCTCGCCTACCTGCCGGCGGAAGTCCTCGGCCTCGACCCCAAGGACGTTCACGTGCACCCCGCCGATACCACGCTCACGCCGGTGGACCTCGGCTCCTACTCGTCGCGCGTCACGCTCATGTGCGGCATGGCCGCGATCCAGGCGGCCGAGCGGCTGCGTGCGGTGATGTCTCGGGCGGTTGCCCGCAAGCTCGAGGTTGCCGCAGAGAGGCTCGTGTTTCGTGATCGCAAGGTCGGCGTGCCCGACGATTGGGAGAAGGCGGTGCCGTTCTCTCAGGCGGTGGAGCTGGCGGAAGCGATGCACGGCGTACTGGCCTTTCCCGGCTCGTACGCGCCGCCCAAGCGGGCGGGGAAGTACAAGGGCGGCGGCGTGGGTCCGTCGCCGTGCTATTCGTACTCGGCGTGCGTGGTCGAGCTGACCGTGGACGAAGAAACCGGAGAGGTCGAGCTCCACGACGTGTGGATCGGCCACGATATCGGGCGTGCGCTGAACCCGCTCCTGGTCGAGGGCCAGGTCGAAGGCTCGGTCTACATGGGCATCGGTGAGGCGTTGATGGAGGCGCAGGTGTTCCGCAAAGGCCTCCACAAACATCCCTCGATGCTCGAGTACAAGAGCCCGACGACGCTCGAGACGCCCGAGATCCACACGATCCTGATCGAGACCGACGATCCCGAAGGCCCGTTCGGGGCCAAGGAGGCTGGGCAGGGGCCGCTCTTGCCGGTGCTGCCGGCCATCGCCAACGCCGTCTACAACGCCGTCGGCGTCCGCGTCGACGAGGTGCCGATCGTCCCCGAGAAAATCCTCAAGGGCCTGGAGTTGAAGCGCCAGGGTAAGACGCCGCGCGTCGGCCCCGAGCGCATTCCTCTCTTCAAGTTCAAGGAGCCGCTGGTGGTGGAGTCGGCGTTCGGCCAGCCTGCCGACGCCGTCGCCGTCCGCCCCTTCGCCGACCAGGACACGAGCCGATGAGAGACCGACGCCGTCGCGGCTCCGAGTTGATCAATCCAGAAGACGAACGCAGCCAGCTCGCACCCAGAACAGGCCACCCACGTCTCGAGCCGGCCCGGAGCCACCCGCTCCCATGATGCGGCTGCCGCCGTTCACCTATCTCGCGCCGAAGACCGTCGCCGACGCCGCACGCCTGCTGGGCGAGCACGGTGCCGACGCCATGATCGTCGCGGGCGGGACCGACCTCTATCCGAACATGAAGCGTCGTCAGTTCGAGCCGAAAGTCCTCGTCGGCCTCGGCGGGATCGGCGAGCTGCGTGGGGTTCATGGCTCCGCCAGCCGCGGGCTCAGCGTGGGTCCGATGACCACGCTCTCTGCCCTCTCCCAGCACGCGGAGATCGTGAGCCACTATCCGGCGCTGGCGACGGCCGCCGGCCTCGTGTCGTCACCGCAGCTTCGCAACATGGGGACGATCGGCGGCAATGTGTGCGTGGACACGCGCTGCAACTACTACAACCAGTCCTACGAGTGGCGAAAGGCCATCGGCTTTTGCATGAAGAAGGACGGCGACATCTGTCTGGTAGCGCCGGGCAGTCCGCGCTGCTGGGCCGTGTCATCGTCGGATACCGCGCCGGTCCTGTGGAGCCTGGGCGCCCACGTCCGGCTGACGAGCGCCGCCGGCGAACGGACCGTGCCGATCGCCGCGCTCTACCGCGACGACGGGATCGAGTACCTCGCCAAGCGCGGTGACGAGATCCTGGCCGACATCGTGCTGCCGCCCGCCGACGGATGGCGTTCCCGCTACCTCAAGCTGCGCCGGCGCGGCGCGTTCGACTTCCCGGTGCTCGGCGTCGCCGTGAACGTGCGTATCGACGCGGGCGTCGTGAGCGATGCCCGCATCGTCCTGGGCGCGGTGGCCTCGCTGCCGCGGGAGGCCAGGCCGGCCGCCGAATCGCTGCGCGGCCAGCGCCTCACCGAGGAGATCATCGCGCGCGCGGCCGACCTCGCAGCGGGGCCGGCGAAGCCGCTCGACAACACCGATTACGCGCACTTCTATCGCAAGAAGATGACGCGGGTGTTCGTGGCCCGCGCGCTGCGCTCGCTGGCCGGGCTCGACGACGGCGGCGATTCGACGGAGTCCGCGTGACCGCGCTCGGCGATCGCATCCGAGCCCTCCGCAACGAGCGCGAGCTCCAGCAACGCCACCTCGCCGAGAAGGCGGAGCTGACGCCGAGCATGGTGTCGCAGATCGAATCGGGCCGGCTCACGCCCTCGCTCAACACGCTGCGCAAGCTCGCCGACGCGCTCGGCGTCACCATCGCCGCGCTCTTCGACGGCCAGCCATCGGGCAGCGTGCTCGTCTCGAGGAGCAAGGACTATCCGGTGGTGTCCTTCGACGGCAGCAGCGAGCGGTGGGCCGTGCTCGGCGCCGGCCTGTTCCAGGGCAAGATCCGCGCTGTGGTCTCCACGCTCGACGGCAAATCGCGCGGTGTCGCCACCGACAAGGTCGTCATCAAACCGGGACAGATGAAGCTGTTCTACGTGCTCAAAGGCCGCGTCGCGTTGCTCTACAACGGCGAGCGCCACGTCCTGGACGCCGGCGACTCGGCGTTGCTCGACGGTAGCTCGCCGCACGGCTGGGAAAACCTGGGCACCGGCAAGGCCAGGGCCCTGTGGGTGATACTCGGGTAAGGACGGAGAGCATGGACACGTCACCAGTCGAGTTCCGAACCGAGCCGACCCGGTACAAGCACTGGCGGCTCGCTTTCGACGGACCGATCGCCACGCTGACCATGGACGTCCGGGAGGACGGCGGGCTCGCGCCCGGCTACGAGCTGAAGCTCAACTCGTACGACCTCGGCGTGGACATCGAGCTCTACGACGCCGTCCAGCGCTTGCGCTTCGAGCATCCCGAGATCGGCGCGGTCGTGCTGACGTCGGGCAAGGAGCGCGTCTTCTGCGCGGGCGCCAACATCCGGATGCTCGGACAGTCCTCGCACGGCTTCAAGGTGAACTTCTGCAAGTTCACGAACGAGACCCGTAACGCCATCGAGGAAGCGTCCGGCGAGTCGAAGCAGGCGTGGCTCTGCGTCGTGAACGGGCCGTGCGCCGGCGGCGGGTACGAGCTGGCCATGGCCTGCCAGCACATCCTGATGGCCGACGACGGCAATACGTCGGTCGCCCTTCCCGAGGTGCCGCTGCTCGCGGTCCTGCCGGGCACCGGCGGCCTTACGCGGCTGGTGGACAAGCGCCGGGTGCGCCGCGACCGCGCCGACGTCTTCTGCACGCTCGAGGAAGGCATCAAGGGACAGCGCGCGGTCGACTGGGGATTCGTGGACGAGGTCGCCCCGCGGTCGAAGCTCTCCGAGACGGCCCGGCGTCGCGCGCTGGAGCTGGCGGCCCGGACGGATCGCCCGAAGGACGCCCGTGGCATCGTGCTCACGCCGCTCGAGCGGACGATCGAGGGCGATCGCATCGGCTACCGGTTCGTGACGTGCGCGATCGATCGCGCCCGTGGCCGTGCCGAGATCACCGTGCACGGGCCGGACACCGCGCCTCCGGGCGATGTCGCCGGCATCCACGCCGTCGGGGTCGGCTTCTGGCCGCTGGCCGTCGCGCGCGAGCTCGACGACCTGATCCTCCACCTCCGGGCGAATGAAGCATCGATCGGACTCTGGGTCCTCCGTACCGCCGGTGACGCCGAGCGCGTCGAGGCGCACGATCGCATGCTGGTCGACCACGCCGGCCACTGGCTGGTCCGCGAGATCCGCCTCTATCTCAGGCGCACGCTCAAGCGTCTCGATGCGTCGTCGCGGTCCATCTTCGCCCTCGTCGAGCCGGGCTCGTGCTTCGCGGGCACGCTGCTCGAGCTGGCTCTGGCCGCCGACCGCTCGTACATGCTCGCCGGGACGCGCGAGGGCGACGCCGGCCACGTCGCCACCGTGAAGCTCACGCCGATGAACTTCGGCGCGTACCCGATGAGCAACGGGCTCACACGGCTCGCCACCCGATTCCTGGGCGACCCGGGACGCGTGGACGATCTGAAGGGAAGGATCGGGCACGACATGGAGGCCGAGGCCGCCGGCGATGCGGGCCTCGTCACCTTCACACCCGACGACATCGACTGGGCCGACGAGGTTCGCCTGGCCCTCGAGGAGCGCGCGGCCTTCTCGCCCGATGCGCTGACCGGTATGGAGGCGTCACTGCGGTTCGCGGGCCCGGAGACGCTCGAGACGAAGATCTTCGGCCGCTTGTCGGCCTGGCAGAACTGGATCTTCCAGCGGCCGAACGCCGTCGGGAGCAAGGGCGCGCTGCACGTGTATGGAACCGGTCAGCGCAGCGAGTTCGATCGAAGGCGAGTGTGATGGCCGGCGTCGATTACCTGGAGCGCATCCCCAACAACGTCAACCTGCGCGACGACCGGCGCCTGCTGCGCGCGCTCGAGGAGTGGCAGCCGCGGTTCCTCGACTGGTGGAAGGAGATGGGGCCGGAAGGATTCCAGGCCAACGAGGTCTACCTGCGCACCGCCATCAGCGTCGACCGGGACGGCTGGGCGCAATTCGGCTACGTGAAGATGCCCGACTATCGCTGGGGAATCTTCCTGGCCGAGCCCGAGGCCGACCGCCGCATCGCCTTCGGCGATCACCTCGGCAAACCGGCGTGGCCGGAGGTGCCCGGCGAATATCGCGGCGTCCTTCGTCGGCTCATCGTCACGCAAGGAGACACCGAGCCGGCCTCGGTCGAGCAGCAGCGCCACCTCGGGCGGACGTGCCCGTCGCTCTACGACCTGCGTAACCTCTTTCAGGTCAACGTGGAGGAGGGCCGCCACCTGTGGGCCATGGTCTACCTCCTGCACGCCTACTTCGGGCGCGACGGCCGGGAGGAAGCGGAAGCCTTGCTACAGCGGCGCTCGGGCGACCACGACAAGCCCCGCATCCTCGGCGCCTTCAACGAGCGCACGTCCGACTGGCTGTCGTTCTTCATGTTCTGCTTCTTCACCGACCGCGACGGCAAGTACCAGCTCGCCAGCTTGCAGGAGTCCGGCCTCGACCCGTTGTCGAGGACGTGCCGGTTCATGCTGACCGAGGAAGCCCACCACATGTTCGTGGGCGAGATGGGCGTCGGCCGCATCGTGCAGAAGAGCTGCGAGCTGATGCGGCAGCACCGCAGCGACGACGTACGTTGCTACGGCGGCATCGACCTGCCGACGATGCAGAGGTACATCAACTTCCATTACTCGGTCTCGCTCGATCTCTTCGGTTCCGAGGTCTCCACCAACGCCGCCAATGCATTCACGATGGGCCTCAAGGGCCGGTTCGAGGAGACCAAGAAGGACGACGACCATCGGTTGGTCGACGCGACCTATCCGGTGACGTGCCTCGAGGGCGATCGTATCGCCACCCGCGACGTGCCGGCGCTGACCGCGCTCAACGAGCGGCTCCGCGACGATTACATCGCGGATTGCCAGCGCGGGATCGACCGCTGGAATCGCACCATCAAGGAGCACGGGATCGACGTCGAGCTGCGCCTGCCCCATCGGGGGTTCCATCGCGCCATTGGCTCGTTCGGCGAAGCCAGGATCTCCCCCGACGGCCGCGTGATCACCGAGGCAGAATGGGACGCGCGGCGTCGCGAGTGGCTACCGACGCCGGAAGACGCACAGTTCGTGGCGACGTTGATGCGGCCGGCCGTGGAGCCTGGCCGCTTTGCCGGCTGGATCGCGCCGCCGGCCCGGGGTATCAACGGCTTACCGCTCGACCACGAGTACGTGCGGCTCACGCGCAAGGAGGGCTGAGCATGGCCAAGGCGATCACACCGAAGGGCTTCGGCGCGCCGCTCGGAATGTACTCCCACGGCATGATTGCGCCGGGTGGTGAGCTGGTCGTGGTGGCCGGCCAGGTCGGGATGGCGGCCGACGGCCAGGTCGCGGCCGACGACGTCATCGCGCAGACGAAGCAGGCGCTCGAGAACGTGCGAGCCGTCGTCGAGGCAGGCGGATGCACCATGCGCGACGTCGTCCGGCTCCAGACGTTCCTCACGCGTGCCGACGACGTCGCCGGGTTCATGAAGGCGCGCAGCGAGGTGTTCCCGCAGTATTTTCCCGACCGGGTCTATCCGCCCAACACGCTGCTGATCATCAGCCGGCTCGTGCGGCCTGACCTGCTGGTCGAGATCGAAGCGATGGCGATCCGCCCCCGCCGCGCCGGCGCTCGGCGCGCGACGCGGAAGCCGGCGCCCCGCCGCCGCCGCTGACCGCGTTCACAGGCCGGGTCGTTACGGCCGTGGAGTCGGGTCACCAGGCGACGGCGTTCCGGGATCGCCGCCGGGGCTCGGTCGATTCGGAGGACTCGCGGGCTGATCGGGTGTGAACGGATCCCGCGGCCCGCCCGGTGCTCCGGGTCGGGCCGGGGAGGCGTTGGGATCGGAGCCACTCAGGGCCTCCGATTCAGATCGACGTGCGTATCGGTCCGGGATGCCCCCCGTGACATCGACACGATCGCGAGGGTGACGACGACGAGGAGCGCAGCGGCGATGAGGGCGGCCGCCGTCGGATTGAGCCCGAAGATCCGCGTCGACTCCGTGGTGGTACGGGGCGATGCGGCGACACCATCGCGGCGCTCGGTGCGAGTCGTGACGCTGTCGTTCCTGGACGTGTCCGAGGACGACGTGCCTGGCGTGGTCACCTGCGGGGCGCTGCTCGCCGGCGGCTGCGCCGAGGGAGCGCTGGCCGGCGGTGGCGTGGTCGTGGTCTGAGCCAGCGTACCGGCGGCGATGCCGAGCGCGAGGACGAACGTGAGCGTGCTGATCGCGAAAGCTCTCATGTCGAAACCCTCCCTCGGTTGGGACGAAGCAACGGCAATGCCATGAGGTTCGCGTAACGGTTACAAGAGGAGCCACGATGCAAGCGTCGGAACACCTGCCCGCGCAATTCAACGTCGCCACGTGGTTCGTCGATCGTCACGTGACCGAAGGCCGCGGCGGAGCACCGGCGTTCCACTACGAGAATCGTGTGCTGACGTACGGTGACGTCTTCGATCTCGCCAACCGCACGGGCAATGCGCTCCGCGCCCTGGGCGTCGGCCTGGAGGATCGCGTCCTGATGCTGTGCCTGGACGCGCCGGAATTCCTCGCCACGTTCTGGGGCGCCATCAAGATCGGCGCGGTTCCGATCCCGGTCAACACGCTGATGCGGGCGTCCGACTACCTGTACTTTCTGAACGACAGCCGGGCGAAGGTCGCGGTCGTGTCCGCGCCGTTGCTGGCCGAGGCCGGGCCGGTCCTCGGCCAGGCGCCTCTTCTCCGCCACGTCCTGGTCGCCGGCGGCGCGGCCGGCGGTCACCTCTCGTTCGAGGAGCAGGTGAGCAAGGCGGGGGCAGCCCTGGACGCGGCCCCGACGTCGCGAGACGACCCCGCGTTCTGGCTCTACTCGTCGGGCTCGACGGGATTTCCCAAGGGCGCCGTCCATCTCCATCACGACATGTGGGTGTGCGCCGAGACGTATGCGCGACAGGTGCTCGGCATCACGGCGAGCGACAAGGTCTTCTCCGCCGCCAAGCTCTTCTTCGCCTATGGCCTCGGCAACGCCGGGTATTTCCCGATGGCGGTGGGTGCGCAGGCCGTGCTCTACCCGCATCGGCCCACGCCCGAGAGCGTGTTCGAGGTGCTCACCCGCCACCGTCCGACGATCTTCTTCGGCGTGCCGACGCTCTACGCCGGCATGCTCGCCGTCAAGGAGGCGGAGAAGCGCTTCGATCTCTCCTCGCTGCGTGTCTGCGTGTCGGCAGGCGAGGCGCTGCCCGATGAGATCTACACGCGCTGGCGCGAGCGGTTCGGCGTCGAGATCATCGACGGGATCGGGACCACGGAGATCCTTCACATCTTTCTCTCGAACCGTCCGAATCAGGTTCGGCCTGGCTCCTCGGGGTTGCCCGTGCCTGGCTATGAGGCGGCGATCGTGGACGACGACGGCCGGCCGGTGCCTCGGGGCGAGATCGGCAATCTGCGCGTGAAGGGCGATTCCACGATGGCCTTCTACTGGAACAAGCACGAGAAGACCAAGGAGACGCTCTTCGGTGCGTGGATCCAGACCGGCGACAAGTATTTCCAGGACGAGGACGGTTACTTCTGGTACGCCGGCCGCGCCGATGACATGCTGAAGGTCGGCGGTATCTGGGTCTCGCCGGTCGAGGTCGAGGCCACGCTGATCAAGCACCCGGCCGTGCTGGAAGTCGCCGTCGTCGGCAAGGAAGACAGCGATCGGCTGGTCAAGCCGCAGGCGTTCGTCGTACTCAAAGAGCCGGCCGGCGCCACGGCGGCGCTGGCCGACGAGCTCAAGGGCTTCGTGAGAGACAAGATCGCGCCCTACAAGTACCCACGCTGGATCGAATTCGTGAGCGATCTGCCCAAGACGGCCACCGGCAAGATCCAGCGCTTCAAGCTCCGCGCCGGTTGATGTTCGATCCGGCCCTCGAGACGCTGCCCACGGAGCGCCTGCGCGACCTGCAACTCCGGAAGCTGCAGGCCTTGGCCGGTGAGGTGCTGGCGCCTCGCGGCAACGCGTTCATCAGGCGGAAGTGGGCCGCGGCGGGTGTGCAATCAGCCGGAGACCTCGTGACGTGGGACGACGTTCACCAGCTGCCTTTCACGCTCAAGCAGGAATTCGTCACCGATCAGGCCGAGTGTCCACCCTTCGGCACCAATCTCACGTATCCGCTCGAGCGCTACGTCCGGGTCCACCAGACGTCGGGCTCGAGCGGTCAGCCGCTCCGCTGGCTCGACACGCAGGCATCGTGGGAGTGGTGGGCACGGTGCTGGGGATTCGTGCTCTCTGGGGCCGGCATCACGCCGGCCGATCGGGTCTTCTTCCCGTTCTCGTTCGGCCTCTTCATCGGATTTTGGGCAGGCTTCGACGGCGCGCGCGCCCTCGGCGCGATGGTGCTGCCCGGCGGCGGGCAGGATTCTCCAACCCGGCTCGCCTGGATGGAGAAGCTCGGCGCCACCGCGCTCGTCTGCACGCCGTCGTACGCGCTGCATCTGCTCGAAGTCGCCCGCGAGCACGGCGTCGATCCGGCCAAGCTCCCCGTCCGGGTCACTGTCCACGCGGGCGAGCCGGGGGCCGGCATCCCGGCCGTGCGGGCGCGTATCGAGGACGGCTGGGGCGCTCGCGCGTACGACCACGCCGGTATGACCGAGATGGGAGCGTATGGCTACGAGTGCACCGAACAGGCCGGTTTGCACGTCAACGAGTCGGAGTTCATCGTCGAGGTAATCGATCCCGTGAGTGGCGTCGCGGCGTCAGAGGGTGAGCTCGTGCTGACCAATCTCGGGCGCGCCGGCTCGCCGGCGATGCGCTATCGCACCGGAGATCGCGTCCGCGTCGCGAACGCGCCGTGCCCGTGCGGGCGCACCTTCATGCGCCTCGAGGGCGGGATCCTCGGCCGGCTCGACGACATGCTGATCGTGCGCGGGGTGAACGTGTTCCCCTCGGCCATCGAGGGCATCGTGCGGCGCTTCCACGCCATCGAGGAGTTCCAGGTCGAGGTCTTCCGCGACGGCGAGCTGGATGAAGTGCGCGTGCTGGTCGAGGTGGAGGACGCGAGCGTTCCCGAGGCTCTGCGCCGGAGCTTCAGCGCCGATCTCGGTCTCCGTCTAGACGTCCGTGCAGTGCCGCGGCGCTCGTTGCCCCGCCACGAGCTGAAGGCCAAGCGCGTGGTGCGCCGCCCCTGAGCGAGGAGGTTCTGGCGGCCGCCGGGCGCGCGCTCGGTGGCGCTCGCCTGGTCGAGCCCGAGGTGCTGAAGTCGTGGGCTCGCAATGACGTCTGGCGCTGCCGCGTCGCCGGAGGGCCGTCCGGCCTGCCGACCTCGGTCATCGTCAAGCACTTCAAGTCCGAGCCCGATCGTGGCTTCGACGACTGGGCCAGCCTGGAGTTTCTGACCCGCGCCGGCACCGCGCCAGCGCTCTGTCCGCAATTCCTCGCCGGCGATGCGAGGGCACAAGTGTTCGTCATCGAGGACCTGCGCGAGGGGCGGACGCTGGATGAGGCGCTCGTCGCGAGCGACGAAAAAGCGGCCAGCGAGGCGGTCGTCGCTCTGGCCGATGCCGCCGGCCGCCTCCACGCCGCGACACTCGACGGTCATGCCGAGTTCGATGGGCTGAGGGATGCGCTGGCGCCACGCGAGCTCACGCCGATCTCCCGGGCGGCTGCAGGCTTGAGCGCCGCTGAGCCGGACGTCACGGGCTGGCTCACGGCCGTCGGTACCCGTGTTCCTCGCGGCCTCGCCGAAAGCCTGGCTGCGCTGGCCGATGCGGTCGCGCATCCCGGGCCTTTCACCACGTTCACCCATGGCGACATGGCGCCCAGCAACAACCATTTTTCAGCGACTGGTGTCCGCCTCCTCGATTTCGAGTACGGCGGTGTGCGCTCGGCGCTCTACGACACGCTGCTGTGGAACCTCTTCTGCCCGTTTCCACCCACCGTCATCGAGCGCGCCGACGCCGCCCATCGGTCGGCGCTCGCGACGGCCTGTCCGGCGGCGCGAGGTGATTCCCCTTACGCAGCCGCGCGGGGCGTGGCGGTGGCCTGGCGGACCGTGAACATGCTGCAGTGGTTCGGGCCTCGGGTGCTCGATCAGGATGGCGCCTGGGCGCCCGGGCTCACCGTTCGCCAGGCCTTGCTCTGGCACGTCGAGCGCTTCATGGCCTTCGTGGTCGGCGGGCCACTGGCGCCGATCACCGACGCCGTGGATGGGCTCGCTCGCGCGCTCGGAGAACGCTGGCGCGCCGAGCGCGAGCGAACGTCCGCGTGGCCGGCGTTCCGCGCCCGCGATCAGTCGTAGTGGAGCGCGAGCCAGATCGTCGGCCGCGACGCGTCCGTCCACTCGACGCGATGTCGGCGGTGGGCGGCAATGACCAGATGATCACCCGGGCGCATCTCCACCACGCCGTCCCGGTCGGCGAATCGTAGCCCGGCGCCGCCTGTCAGCAGCACCACCCATTCCGAGCGTTCCTGGTCGTACCACTCGCCGGGAGGCGTCGCGTGCCCCAGGGACACGATGCGCTCGAGGCGAAACGCGTCGCTCTCGAGCAGCGCTTCGACGAGCTCATCGGGCAGGGACGAGGGGACCTCACCCAGCAGGTTTCTCACGAGGCACCAATCCTACTGGCGGCGCCGGCTCGTAGTAAATGACGGGCGTGGACCTTGTCCGTCGCCGGAGGGTCTGATACTGAAGGGGGCCATGGCCACAGTGGGGGAGGACCTCGTCCGGCGAATGGCTGCCGGCGACGGCGACGCGTTCGCCAGGTTCTACGACCGCTACGCCCCCATGGTCTATCCGCTGATCCTTCGCATCGTCCGTGACCGCAGCGACGCCGCCGACGTCCTGCAGGACGTCTTCTGGGAAACCTGGCGGGCGGCCGGCACGTACGATCCCGCCCGGGGCACGCCCGAAGCCTGGATCGTGACGCGAGCACGCACCCGGGCAATCGATCGGGTGCGTTCCATGCGTAGAAGAAGTGAGACGTTCGTGGCGCCCATGGACGATGCGATGGCCGCCGCCCCTGCGGAGTCCGGCGGCGATGCCGCCGACCGCGCCTCTGATCGGTCGGTCGTCACCGGCGCGCTGGGCCGCCTCCCCGTGCCTCAGCGCGAGGTGCTCGAGCTCGCCTATTACGGCGGGCTGACCCAGACCGAGATCGCGGAGCGGATCAAGCAGCCGCTCGGCACCGTGAAGACGCGGATGCGGCTGGGGCTGGAACGGCTCCGGGAGATGATGAAACGGTGAGCGGCATGAGCCACGAGACGTTCGACGATCAGGTCGCAGCCTACGCGCTGGATGTGCTCGAGACCAGCGAGCGCGCGGCGTTCGAGGCTCACCTGGCCGGTTGCGCGCGCTGTGAGCGCACGCTCCGCGAGTCGCGCGAGGCGCTGGCCGCCGTGGTGCTCGATGGGCCGCCCGCGGTACCGCCGCCCGACGTCAAGGCAGCGCTGATGCGCAGACTCGCCGAAGAAACGGCACCCCCGCGCCGTCGCAGCGACACACGCCGGCTCTGGCTGCGCGGGGCGGTGGTGGCGGCTGCCGCGATGGTGGTGGGCGGTTTCCTCACGGGCATGTTCGTGGCCGCGCGCTATGAAGCCGAGCTGGGCCGGGTGGCGCGCGAGACGAGCCGGCTTCGCGAGGACCTCGCGCGTCAGGAGGCGGCGCTCCAGGCGCGTGTGACCGCCTACCAGGCCGTCGTCGATCTCCTGCGTGATCCGAGCACGCGCGTGATCGCTCTCAAGGGCGCCGGCCCGAGCCCGACCGCCGAGGGCCGTGTCGTGTGGCACGAGACGGCGGGCGGGCAGGTGCTGATCACCAAGTTGCCACCGGCGCCGGCGGGCAAAGCCTACGAGATGTGGACGATCGCGGGCGGCACGCCGACGGCGGCCGGCGTGTTCCAGGTCGATGCCTCCGGCCAGGCGATCCATCGCGTGCCTCCGGGAGCCGGACCCGTGGACGTGTTCGCGGTCACGCTCGAGCCGGAATCAGGGGTGCCGGCGCCGACGGGGCCGATCGTGCTGGCGTCGGCGAAGTAGCTCGGCTCAGCGTCCGAAGCGCCGCGCGGCGTGAAGGACGGCAACGACGGTCATCGAGTCCTTGATCTCGCTGGTCTCGACCATGCGCAGCACCTCCACGAAGGGGAAGGCACGGATCTCGAAGAACTCGGTCTCGTCGGGACGGGCCGGCACCGGACGCAAGCCCTCACCCAGATAGATCCAGCACCGCTCGTCCATGATGCTCTTGGACGTGTCGTAGATGCAGAGCTCGGTCAGGCGCTCGGCCTCGTAGCCGGCTTCCTCGCGCAACTCGCGCTGGGCCGTCGCCTCGTGGCTCTCGCCCTTGCTGGCGCCGCCCGTCGGGATCTCCCACATGAAGGCGCGAGCGACGTAGCGGTACTGGCCGACGAGGATGACGGTCTCGGAATCGAGCATCGGCAGGACGCCGACGGCGTCGGCGCACGTCACCACGCCGTAGATGGTCGTGCGCCCGTCGGGAAGCTCAGCGACGTCCTCGCGAACGCGAATCCACGGGTTCTCGTAAACGGGACGCGTGGTCAGCGTACGCCAGGCGGCGCGCGCCAGGTCACGACGGTCGGTCACAGAAGAACCCTAGCATGGGGGTATACTCGCGAGCATGACACTTCCGCGCGCGATCCAGGCCCTCTGGGAGGACCTCGAAGCGGCTCGCGCCGAGGTCTTGCGTGAAGTGGTCGGCCTTTCGCAGCGCCAGACCGACTGGAGGCCGGCCGAGAAGGAGTGGTCCGCCGGCGAGGTGATCAATCACCTCACGATCGCGGAGATCGCGACCGGGAAGCTCACCACCAAGCTCACGCGCGAAGGCGAGGCCGCGGGCGGGCTCGCGCCGTATCGACCCGACTTCGCGATCCGGTCATTGCCGCCGTGGCCACCCGGCCCCGGCGAGGCGCCCCCGGTGGTCTGGCCCGAGCACGGGAAGCCGATCGGTGAGCTGATCACGACCATGAAGGCGACCCGTGAGCGCAGCCGGTCGTCCGTGGAGAAGCTGGCGACCCTCGACCCCGAGCGGCTGGTCTTCAAGCACTTCCGTCTCGGCGATCTCGACCTCGCCCAGTGGTGGCTGCTCCAGGCGCAGCACGATCGCATCCATCTCGGCCAGCTCCGTGATATCAAGCGCCATCCGGGATTCCCACGTGATGGAGCCGCGCGTACCTAGGCCAGGCCACCCACGAATCGAGCCGAGCGCGCGCCACTCGCTCCCATGAAAGTCATCTTGAGAAACCCGAAGCGCGAGGTTCAGGTCGCCGGCGGGCGGAGGGTGAAGGACGTCCTGCGCGAGCTCGAGATCATTCCCGAGACCGTGCTGGTGATTCGCGGCGACACCCTCGTCACCGCCGACCAGATGGTCACCGACGACGACACGATCGAGCTGCGCCCGGTGATGAGTGGTGGCAGTGCGAGCCGAGACGCGCCGCGCGGCGAGGCGAGCGGTGAAATGAGATGGTCGTGCGCAGCCGCAGCCCGCCGCGGGCGAGGCGAGCGGTGAAATGATCGGAGATGCCTCTTGAAATGCCGGAAGTGCGGCCGTGGGGCGGTCATCGAGCTCAGGCGGCACAACGCCGCCTTCTGCGAGCCGGACTTCGTCGAGTTCTTCCGCAATCAGGTCCGCGAGGCGATCCGCAAGCACCGGATGTTCACGCCCGAGGAGGCCGTGCTGGTGGCGGTGTCTGGAGGCAAGGACTCGCTGGCGCTGTGGGAGGTGCTGATCGAGGAGGGCTACCGGACGACCGGCCTCTACCTCGACCTCGGCATCTTCGACTATTCCATCGAGTCGAAGGCCCGCTGCGAGAAATTCGCGACCGCCCATGGCGTGCCGCTGATCGTCACCGCCGTCGCCGAAGAGGTCGGCGCGCCCGTGCCGATCATCAAGACAGTGACGCGACGACCGCCGTGTTCGGGATGCGGGCTCAGCAAGCGCTACCTGATGAATCGCGTCGCCCTCGAGCGCGGGTTTCCCGTGGTGGCCACCGGTCACAATCTCGACGACGAAGCGGCGACGCTGTTCGGGTCGGTCATGCACTGGCAGACCGACGCGCTCCCGCGGCAGTCGCCGGCGCTGGCGGCGACGCATCCCAAGCTGGTGCGTCGCGTGAAGCCGCTCTATCGGCTGTCGGAGCGCGAGACGGCGGCCTATGCGTTCCTTCGCCGCATCGACTACATCGTCGAGGAATGCCCGTTCGCGGCGGGCGCCACGTCGATCGCCCACAAAGAGATCTTGAGCCGGATGGAGGAGGCGTCCCCCGGCGCCAAGCACAACTTCCTCTTCGGCTTCCTCGATCGGGCGCGTGCCGCCTTCGAGCGCGTCGAAGCCGTGGCGCTCCAGGAATGCACGCGCTGCGGCCAGGTCACCACCGGGACCGTCTGCGCGTTCTGCAAGCTCGCGGATCAGGTCAAGCGCGCCACCTGACGGCCTGACCACTCGCGTTCGCGCCTGTCTCGAGCTGGCCGTGGCCATGGCGCTCGTCGGCAGCTCGGTCGTCGTCGGAAAGCTCCTGGTCGCCCACCTGCCTGTCTTCCTGATCAGCGGCATTCGTTTCGCGATCGCCTCGCTGATCCTCGTGCCGCTTGCGCTGTTGGCCGCGCGAGGCGTGCCGGCTATCGGCGCTCGTGATTTCGGTGTGATGGCGCTCCAGGCCGCGAGCGGGATGTTCGCGTTCAACGTCCTGCTCCTCGCCGGCCTCGCCCTCACCAGCGCGGCTGAAGGCGGGATCGTCACCAGCACCACGCCGGCGGTTGCCGCAGCGCTGGCGGCCGTGGTCCTGGGCGAACGCTGGACCGGACGGCGATCGGCAGCGATCGGACTGGCCGTGCTCGGCATCCTCATCGTGACGTCCCTCGGCGCCGCCACGCCGGCCCGCGGACCGCAGCCGGCGCTCGGCAACGCGCTCGTGTTCGGCGCGGTGGTGGCCGAGGCGATCTTTCTCGTCTGCAGCCGCGTGCTGGCCCGGCGGCTCCGCCCCGTCACCGTGGCCGCCGGCATCACGCTGCTGGGGTTTCTGATGTTCGCGCCGCTGGCGCTGCGCGACGCCCGGGCGGTCGATCTCACGCAGCTCGGAGTCGGCGACTGGTGTGCGCTCGTCTACTACGGCGTGGCGGTGACCTGGTGGCCTTCCTGCTGTGGGCCCGCGGCGTTCGCGAAGTCGAAGCGACCACGGCGGCCGTCTTCACGGGTGTGCTGCCGGTGAGCGCGGTGACGCTCTCGTACGTGGTCCTCGGCGAGCCGTTTCACTGGAGCCACATGATCGGTGGCGGCTGCGTCGTGTCGGCAATCCTCCTGGCCGTGCGAGACCGTTGAACACAGACCGTCGGGGGCGCACAGTCTGTGTCGGTGGCGCACACTCGGGATGTCGACGAGTCAGGCGCCGAGTCTAGCGTCGACGAGGTGAGTGTCGAAGAGCGATTCGATGGCATCGCCGTTGCTGCATTTCCCCGTCGTCTTGAAACAGGAGGGTGGCCCATGAAAGCACCCAGGCTCTGGTTCGCAGTCGGTGTCATCGCCGCCGGTGCCGTCACGCTCGGGGCTCGCGCGCGTCGATGGCGGGCCGGCCGCCGCGATCACGTCAGGGACGTGATGGTCGGGGATGTCGTGGTCATCGACGCCTCGGCGTCGCTCGTGGACGCGGCCGTGACGATGAAGGAAGCCAACGTCGGAATCCTGCCGGTCGTGTCGGGCGGGCGGCTGCGCGGGCTCATCACCGATCGCGACATCATCGTCCGTGCGATCGCCGAAGGCGCTGATCCAGCCACCACGCTGGTGGGCGACTGCGCAACGCGCGACTTGATCTGCGCGCGCCCCGACACCGCGGTGGGTGAGGCGATGGAAGTCATGGCGGAGTGTCAGATCGGGCGGCTGCCCGTGGTCAACGACGGGGATCAGATCGTCGGGATGGTCACGCTCAGCTCGCTCGCGCTCCGGTCCAGCGACGAGAACGACGCGCTCCACACCGCGCAGCAGGTGTCGAAGCGCTCGTCCAAGGCGGCGTAGCCGCGGCGGCGCCGTTCAGGCCGCCGCGTGTGACCGCCGCTCCATGCGCTCCTGGCAGGCAACGCACGTCTCGGCTTCCGGGATCGCGCGCAGCCGCTTCGGTGCGATGAGCTCACCGCACTCGATGCACACGCCGTAGACGCCGCGCGCGATCCGCTCGAGCGCCGCCTGCACGCGCTGAAGGCGCGCGCGCAGACGCTGGCGAGTCATGAATCCCATTTCGCGCCGGATGTGGTGCTCCACGTGGTCGCCGAGATCGCGGACGGCGTCGTCGCCTTCGAGACCCGTGCCCGTGTCGCGTGCGCCGGCCTGAAAGTCGCGCAATCGGGCGACGATGTCGTCGCGCTGTCGTTCCAGATACATCTGAGCGTCCTGCATCTCGGCCTCCTCGACGTCGCTCCGAGCCAAATTGCTGGAGAGCCGGTTATGCACGTGACGTGCCGTCGGGTACAATCGAAGTACACAGGAGGAGATCATCGATGAGAGACGCCGTGATCGTAGGAGCCGCGCGCACCGCAGTCGGCAGGAAGAACGGCAAGCTGTCGCCCGTCCGCCCGGACGATCTCGCCGCCAAGGTCCTCGGTGACCTCATTGTGCGTGTGGGCGTCGATCCCGCCGAAGTCGAGGACGTCATCCTCGGGTGCGTCGATCAGCTGGGCGAGCAGGGCTTCAACATCGCGCGCAACGCCGCGCTCATCGCCGGATTGCCGCTCGACGTGTGCGGTACCACGCTCGACCGGATGTGCGGCTCGGGCCAGCAGGCCGCCAACTTCGCGGCCATGGGCGTCATGGCCGGCCAGTACGACGTCGTCATCGCGGGCGGCGTCGAGCACATGACCCGGGTGCCGATGGGCTCGAACGCCAGCGGACCGGGTGATGGGCCGCTCTCGCCGCGGTTGTCCGAGCGGTACAACATCGTGCCGCAAGGAATCTCGGCCGAGCTGATCGCCGAGCAGTGGGGCCTCAAGCGCGAAGAGCTCGATGCGTTCGCCGCGCGCAGTCACGAGTGGGCGGGCCGGGCCATCGCCGAGGGCCGCTTCAAGCGCGAGATCGTGCCGGTCACGCTGCCGGACGGGTCCCTCTTCGACACCGACGAGGGCGTGCGCGTGCCCGTGAATCGCGAAAAGATGGCCGCGCTCCAGCCGTCGTTCAAGCCGGACGGCGTGATCACGGCGGCCAACTCCTCGCAGATCTCCGACGGCGCCGCCGCGCTGCTGTTCATGTCGGACGAGCGGGCCAGGGCGCTCGGGCTTCGCCCGCGCGCGCGCGTCGTGGCCACGGCGCTCGCCGGCGTCGATCCGACCATCATGCTGACCGGACCGATTCCCGCCACCCAGCGGGCTCTCAAGAAGGCGGGCTTGCGGCTCGACGACATCGATCTCTTCGAGATCAACGAGGCCTTCGCGTCGGTCGTCCTGGCGTGGGAGCGCGAGCTCCATCCCGACATGAACAAGGTCAACGTCAACGGCGGGGCGATCGCGCTGGGACATCCGCTCGGGTGCTCGGGCGGCAAGCTGATGACCACGCTCCTGCACGAGCTGGAGCGGACGGGCAAGCGCTACGGGCTGCAGACGATGTGCATCGGGTTCGGCCAGGGCATCGCGACGATCATCGAGCGGCTCTGACAACGCCGACGGCACTGCACTGAATCGAGCTCCAGGAGGCGAGAGATGGCAGGGTACCGCTGCGCGAAGTGCGGGAAGGTCGCAATGGCTCAGAAAGTCTGTTGCGGCCGCCCGATGAAGAAGACGTGACCCGGCCAGGCTAGATCTTCCAGCCCACCCATTCGGCGCAGGCGCGACCGGCGACCCACTCGCGGTCGCCCGCGCTGAGGAAGCTCATCCCCTCGCGGACGTGACGGACGGCGTCGCGGTACGGCACCGGCAGCCGCGTGTAGTCGGTTCCCCACAGCATCCGCCGCGCACCGAACGCCTCGTGGATCCGCTGCAGGTACGTGTCGAGTCCCCGGAACGGATAGGATTCGGTCGAGTAGGACGGGATCGACGAGACCTTGACGGCCACGTTCGAATGGCAGGCGAGCGCGAGCAGATCGTCGAGATCGGCGAAGGCGGCAGCGTCCTTCAGGCCGCGCGGCCGGGCCATGTGATCGAGGATGAATCGCAGCCGCGGATGCCGCTGCGCGATCCCGGCGATCTTCCCAGGCTGCCCCGGCACGCTGACCATCAGCGGCAACTCGACCCGCTCGGCGGCCGCCCAGAACCAGTCGAGGGAGCCGTCGGCCAACCAGCCCGACGACGGTGGCAGGTGGAACGTGAACCGCATGCCCCGCATGCCCGGCTGCTCGCGCCAGCGTTGCAAGCGCGCTTCGGCGTCCCGCGCGGTCGGGTCGAAGCGGCCCATCACGGCGAAGCGATCGGGCCAGCGGCGCGCCGCGTCGAGCGCGTCCGTGTTGTCGTCGCCGATCCATGAGGGAGGCACCAGCACCGTCCGGTCCACGCCGGCATCGTCCATCACGCGCAGCACCTGCTCAGCGCTGCAGGCGGAGCCCTGAGCGCGCGGAGTGCTCCCGGGCAGCCAGGGGCGAGTCGAGACGTCGGGACTCCAGACGTGGATCTGCGCATCGATGATGACCATGGTCGTCTCCTGGCGTCGGGCTCAGGCGGAGTGAAGCGCGCCCTGGATCGCGGCGTCGAGATCGGGAGGCGGAATCGGCTTGAACAGGCAGCGCTGGACCTTGAGCGCGCTGAGGCGCGGGTTGTCCTCCTCGCGCAGGCCCCAGCCGGTGATGAAGAGCAGGGCGACCTGACGGTCCACGGCCCGCAAGCGCTCGGCGAACTCCCAGCCGTTCATGCCGGCCATTCCGACGTTGGTCAACACGACGTCGAAGCGGTCGCGAGCGTAGCCGGCGAGCGCGGCCGGGCCGCTGGGTGCCGCCGTCACGCGATGACCGAGGCTACGCAGGAGCTCGGACAGCGTGGCCAACACCTGGGGATCGTCGTCGATCACGAGCACGCGCGCGATCCGGCGCGGCGCCGTGCTGTCGGGCGCTTCGCTCGGCTCGCTGATCTGGGCCGCGCCCGGGAACGTCAGCGTGAAGGTCGTGCCCCGGCCCGACTCGCTCTCCACCCGGATCTCGCCCCCGTGCCGCTTGACGATCGAGTACGCCATGGCCAGGCCGAGGCCGGAGCCTCCCTCGCCCTTGGTGGAGAAGAACGGCTCGAAGATGCGCCGGCGTACGGACGGCGGCATGCCGATGCCGGTGTCTCTCACGACGACGACGGCGTCGTTGTCGCCGCCGCGCCGGGTGGCCACCGACAGCACGCCGCCCTCGGGCATGGCGTCGATGGCGTTCAAGAAGAGGTTCGTCATCACCTCCGCCAGCGCGGCCGGCCGGCCGTTGACGCTGGGAACGGCGCCGAGGTCGAGCCGGAGGTCGAGCTGGCGGTTCTCCTGCGCGAGCTTCTCCTCCCAGCGCGGACGGATGATGGCGATGGCATCGTGGACGATCTTGTTGACGTCCACGGGGACGAATTCCTCGTCGGCGCGCAGGCGCGCGAACTGCTGGATGCGGCGCACCGTCTCCGAGCCGTCCATGGCGACCGACTCCAGCACCTGCAGTGAGCGGCTCACGAGGTCGACGTCGCCGAGGTTCTGCTTCATGAGCTGGGAATAGCCGAGGATGGCCTGGAGCAGATTGTTGAAGTCGTGCGCGATGCCACCGGCCAGCTGGCCGAGGGCGGTCAGCTTCTCGGCCTGGTTGAGCTGGCCCTCGACCTCGCGCTGCACGGTGATGTCGCGCACGATGGCGATCAGACCGGTGACGGCGCCCTGGCGGCCGCCCAGGGCCGACAGCGTGACGGCCAGCGCCGCCGGGCGCGCGCCCCCGCGCGGCACGCTGACCTCGAAGGCGTGCATGGGCGTGCCGCCGGACAGGCGCCGCTTGGCGTCGGCGTAGTCGGGCGCCGGCAGCAGCGTCGTGATGGCGCGGCCCAGCGCGTCGGCGGCACTCAGCCCGAAGATGCGCTCCGCCGCGGGGTTCCAGCCCTCCACGCGGTCGTCGCCCCCGACGGGGATGATGGCGTCGCCGGCAGACGCGATGAGCTGCTCGAGCGAGCGCTTGGTGGTGGCGATCTCCGTGTAGAGGCGCGAGTTGCGGATGGCCACGGCCAGGTACTCGGCCAGCATCTCGAGCAGCTCCCGCTCGCTGCGATCGATCGGCCGGCCGGAGGCACGATTGTCCACTACCAGGTGGCCGAGGAGGCCGCCGGCGTCGCGAATGACACACGCGACCACGGCCGGCCCGTCGGGCGCCGGCGCTGCGTCGGTGATGCTGACGGCGTCGTAGTCGAGCGCGCGCCGGAGCTGATCGGTGACCGCTGCCGTCATCTCACGCAAATCGAGCTGACTGACGATCGTGCGCGCGATCTCGCGCAGGAGTGAGAGCTGGGTGACGCGCAGCGATTGCTCGGCGGCCTCGCGCCGGGCCGCCTCCTCGAGCCCGCGCGTCTTGGTGGACAGCGAGCGCATGTCCTCGACGAGGCGCGCGACCTGCCCGCGGGTACCCAGGTCGGCCTGGCGGCGCAGCACGGCGCGGCGAACGACGTCCTCCAGGTCCTGCCGCGAGAACGGCTTGATGAGGTACTCGAAGGCGCCATGGCTGAGCGCCAGCTTCACCGTCTCCAGCGAAGCGTAGGCCGTGATCATCACGACCTCGATGGTGGCGTCGATCCGCTTGATGCGGCGTAACACCTCGAGGCCGTCGATCTCCGGCATCTTGATGTCGAGGACGACCAGATCGGGGCGGAACTCGGGCAGCTGGTCCAGCGCGCCGCGCGCGCTGTCGGCTGTCTTGATCTCGTAGTGCGGCTTGAGGAGCATGCGGAGCGATTCGCGCGGACCCATCTCGTCGTCGACGACGAGGATGCGGGGGCGCGTCCGGGCCGGAGCGGCGATGCTCACGACTCGACCGGCGTCAGCGAGATGTGGAAGGCGAGCTCGTGACGGCCCTGCCGGAACTGGAGCCGACCGCCCTGGGCTTCGATCAGCCGCTGGCTCACCGCGGGGCCCACGTCGATCAGGCTCTCCTGCACCATCTGCACGGGATCGAAGAGGCGCCCGAGCTTGTCCACCGGCACGGCGGCGGTGCGCGAGCCGATGATCACGCGCACGACTTCGGGCTCGTCGGGCCCGGCGTGGCGGCCGACCGACAGCGTGACCTTCGCGTCCTCGACCGGCGAGTTGTGGGCGAGGTACCAGACCAGGTAGGAGAGCGCCTTGCGGAGCTGGGCGGCGTCGACCCTGACCAGCTGCGGCCGCGCGTCGCGCGTGAAGTCGAAGTGCAGACGCTTGCCGAGGCCTTCGTCGGAGAGCTCGACCGCGGTGACCACCTCGTCGATGACGGCGTGGACGTCCACCGTCGAAAAGTTTAGCTCACCCTCGCTGACCAGCCCGGCAAGTTTTTCGAACACCTGCACGAGGCGGCGCACGTCGCGGCGCACGACCGACGAGAACAGCTTGCGGAAGTCCGGATCGTCGTAGCGCTCGTCGATCAGCTCGACGAACGTGTTGATGGACACCAGCGGATTCTTGATCTCG
>WNEQ01000191.1_pt1 | contig 30031 bp, 26 predicted proteins | sample 5399971 | NCBI WGS metagenome assembly WNEQ01 (sample SAMN13153330, study PRJNA577476) | soil metagenome | isolation source: 20 cm grassland meadow soil 2 days after 1st rain plot 5 | place: USA:California | collected 2015-09-18
CATCGTTCCTCGTGAATTACTTGGCGCCAGGGGGGCTATATTCGTATCCTGGGATTGGCGAACTCTGGCTACAGATGGCGCTTACGATGACGCTGGTCCTGATTCCCTTTGCGTTCCCGGTTTACAGGATGGGTCTCCTTTCGTCCGAGTTGACCGTGTTCGGACTCTGCAGTCTCGTGCTGGCGGCGATCCCTTTCGTATCCCCGGCCTTCGCCCCTCCGTTGTGGCATCGCTGGTTGCTCATTGGAGCGATTGCCTTGCTCCCCTCTCTGCCACCATATTTGGCCGTGCTCTCCGCTCCGGGCAAAGCCGGCGTCCTCGCCCTTCTGGCGATCCTAGTCGTTCCTTTCTTGGTCCTTCCCGCCGGGGCGTCGGCGCCTTTTCTTGCCACTTCGTGGACCACTCGGTATATTCCGGGCAGCATGGTCGAAAACTCGATTCCGATAGACGACTGTCCCGCGCTCGTCGCTGCCCTGACGTGGGTTCGGGACAGCCCGTACAACCATTCCGTCTTCGCGGCACAAGCGCGGTTCGCGGGATGGACGTACGTCTTCCTGCCGGGAGTTGATTTGCGGCCGTTCTGGTCTGCCGCCGAATTCGACTCGATCCGCTCGTCGTCTGCAACGCCCGTGATTACGGTCTGGTGGGCCGGTCCGACTGGCTGGGCTCCGGAGTTCTCCCCACCGCCAGGCCTCCACATCGTCCACCAGGAGGGGAATATTGCGATCTACTCTGAGTAATTCCGGTCCCCCCCGCGAAGCCGTCTTCTCGGCCCGCTCGAAGCGGGTCTTTGTCGTGTCGGGGAAAAATCCGCTCACGGATCCCGGTGGCTACGCCTCGTACGGATACGTGGTGGGGGAGTGCTTGACTCAACTCGGATACGAGGTGGACCTCCTCGCGTTCGGCGAGCGCGATGAGGAGGTCCGGACGGCCGCGGGTCGGATTCGGACATTTGGTTCGCGCACGGTCCCCCGGCGGACCGAGTTCTTTCCGTTCTGGTGTCGTCGATTTGCCCGAGAGATCCACGCGGCGCTTGGCGAAGCCGAGCAAGCGGTCGTGCACGGTGTGGGGCCGTGGTCCCTTGCGGGCGTCCTCGCGATGCGCAAGAATCGCCGGATCAAAGCCGTCGGGAGTTATTTCACCACGCTGCGCAACGAGATGTTTTGGCTCGCGAAAGGCGTCCCAATCAATGACTACGGGTTGGGCCCCAAGGCCCGGTATCAAACCGCGTACTTGGTCGTTTTGCTCACGTTACATCCGATCGAGCGGTGGGCCCTATCCCGGCTGGAGACAGTGTTCGTGCACTATGAGTACACGCGGAAGTTGCTCGAAAGAGAGCTTGGGCTCCGCGGGCGCAACCTCGTGATGATTCCATACGCCATCGATCTCCAACCGAAGGCGGCGCTGAACATGATACCAGCGGCACCCGCCGACCACCCCTTCGAAGTCCTCACGGTCTGCCGACAGGAGCCCCGCAAGGGCATCAACTACCTCCTCCGGGCATACCGACTTCTGTTGGATCGCGGGGTGACGTTCCACGCTACCGTCGTTGGCTCTGGAGCGTTGTTGGAAGCGCATCGAAAGATGACCCGGCGACTCGGCCTTGACGGTTCCGTCGAATTTCCAGGATTCGTCCCGGATCTCTCCAGGTGCTTGGAATCCGCGAACGCTTTCGTCCTCCCTTCCGTGCAGGAGGGAAGCGGATCGATCTCACTTCTGGAAGCGATGAGCTACGGGCTGCCCGTGGTCGTCTCGGCGTGCGATGGGCTGCCGGAGGACGTCCAGAATGGAGTGAGCGGGTTGCTCGTCGCGCCGGCGGATCCCGAGCGATTGGCCGACGCACTCGAGGCTCTCGCTCGGGACGCGGGGCTACGGTCCCGGCTCGGACGTTCGGCAAAAGAGGTGTATCGCACGCGCTTCCAGCCTGCGGCGATGCGAGACGCCTTGCGCGATCAGTACGCACGTCTGTTCCCCGGAGCCAAAGGTTCGGGTGATTGACATACCCGGCTTCCACGAGCAGCTGCGGCACCCAAAGGACTGGGAGGCGGCTCGGGCCTCGAAAGCCGAGCGAATCGTGTCACTCATCGAACATCATCGAGGCGAGACTCGCTCCGATATGGCCTTAGAGATCGGAAGCTCGACGTGCGCGATGACGCGCGTGTTCCGTGATCACTTCCGTCGGGTCATCGCGATTGACGTGGACCTCTGGGCTCTTCGGGTGTGCGAACCCGCGTTCGAACGTGTCCTCGCGTCCGCTACCGCACTTCCATTCAAGTCCGAGTCATTTGATGTCCTCGTGGCCAACCATACCCTGGAGTACGTACCCAGCGTCCCCAAAGCCCTCGCCGAGATGGCGAGGGTCCTAGGAGCGAACGGTCTCGTCTACCTCGCTGCGGTCAACCGGCTCAAGTTCCTGCCTGTGCCGCTTCTCCCGAGGAGCCTGAAAGGAGCATTCTTCGACCTCTTCCACGCCGGTGAATCGAACATCGGCCATCCGCTCGCCTACTGGGAATGGCGGGAACGCCTTCGCGAGTTTCTCTCGACGGACGGTACCATCGATGTTTTGGAATACGCGGACCCGTCCGTCTCGTCGGCAACGACCCGGATCGCGAGGAGCATCCCACTACCGATTCTCCAGCTCATGGCCCCCCTCTTTCCAAGCTGGATCTTCTATCTGCACAAAGCTCCCCGCACCGGCTGAGTCGCAGATCCCGCAACAGAGGTCTATCGATACGCGCCCAGCGGATTGGCGGTGAGCCATTGAACCTGAGAAGGAGTCACGTCCCCGGCAACGAATGCGGCACCGGTAAACAGCACCGCGGATCCCGTGGAGTCGAACCTGAAGACAATCGCATTCCATCGGTTCAGGGGGAAGATGGATGCTCCGAGGTTTGCCAAGCGAATCTGCGCGACTGCTAGATTCCCTGTCCCATTCGCCTGGAAAGTCCCAGCGGACACATACGTTTCGTTTGGCCCGTGGCGCACCGTGACGTTCACGTTCCCGACGGAGTTGTCTCGGTAGAACAGGAACAGCGAGCCGTTCACATCGAGCCGACCGAACACCTGCTCCGTTCGGATCGGGTCAATCCACACATCCATGTACGCCAGCCGACCTGGAGCGAGGGTCACCCCGACGCCTCTCGTTAGATTCCATCGATCCGCGGAGTCGGCCGTCACGGCACTCGCGACGTAAAAGTCGTCGTAATCTCCGAACCGGTTCGCGTAGAGTTGCAGAGGTAGGTCCGCGGGTAGGTTTGCGTTCGACTCGACCTCGTAAATGGTGATTAATGGATTCTGGTACACTTTCAGGAAGAGGGGGGAGTAATCGACGTAGTCGATGAGCCCATGTCTCGGAATCCATTCATACCAGCTGCGATCGATCTGCAACTGGCTGATCCAGATGTGGGTGATGCCGTAATAGTTCAGAATTGCCTTGGCTTCCGCAGGGTCCCACGACGAATATATGAGCGGCAGATCATGCCCGCCCAGTTCGCTCAGTGCGATGACTCTGCGATGCGAGTAGTATGCGACTTCCGGCCATCGATCTCCGAGGATAAGGGCAGAGTCATTGGTGTTCCGTTCAATCCAGGCCCCCGCTTCCTTCACGTACTCCATCCTTCCCCAGAAAATTCCACCGGTCGTCGATTGGTTGCCGATGAGCGCTTGGTTTCGATTCGCCTCCAGGTTCACCACGGTCGGGACGACGACGAGGAACAGGACAAGGCTCAAAGAAATGACCCGGTACGATTCCAGAGCCTTTACGGGCCGGATTCGGCTCCGGAGGGCAAACTTGCCCGCCAGCTCGATGATGCGAAAGGCCCCGAGGCCGGCCGGTAAGGCTGAAAAGACCGCGACTGCGACAAGATAACGCCAAGGAAGAGCCCAGTACCAGAGGAGGAATACGTATGTCACTTGGTTGGCGGATAACAGGATGGCAAAGATTCTCTTTGTTCGATCGAGAGCGATTACGAGGTATCCGACCACAGTCGTGATGGCGATGACGAAGAGGAAGGGTATCGGAGCCGTGTAGAACTGGAGGTACACCAGGAATCCAGCGGCTTGCTCGGGAGCGACGTAGAAAACGACGGCCCGTATGGAATTGAGCACCTGCATGGAATCCGGATCGACCGTCCACTTCGGCGTCATGAAGCTCTGCGTGATCGAGAGCCCGGGCGGGTAGTCGACGGTTCCTGCGGTCTGGATCTGAAGCACGAGCCAAGGAGACGCAATGAGCAGTGCTCCTATGATGGTCGCAAGGGCGGCACGAAACGGAAAGCTCCAGCCAGCGGGTTTCCGCTCGCGGTGTAATCTGAAGAATGCCGCCAGGAGCGGAGTAGTTAGGACCAAAGAGAGGATTGCCACATAGGCCTGCTGCTTTGTGGACAGGAGCAGGGCCAGTCCTGCGATCGCCCCAAGCAGATCTCGATTCCTGCGCTTTTCGATGTAGTAGTGGAACTCGAAGAAAGCAACGAGCGTGAACAGCGCCACAGCGGACTCCATGAGCGTCTCGATCGTAACGACAAAAAGATGCCTCTCGCCCATCAAGACGATCGCGGACAAAGCCGCGACCTTGACCCCGTAGAGCCGTCTTGCAAAGACGAACAAGAAGACAACGGTGAGACTTCCTAGCAAAGGCGAAATCGCCTTCAAGCCAGCCTCTCCCGCGACTGCATAGCCACCGGCGAGGAGGACAAAGAAAAACTGCGGGTATGCCACAGGCCACCCTTTGCCGGGATCCGTCACAAAATACGGAATCTGGTCGGGCAGCCTCCCTGTAGCAACAATCTGTTCGCCGACAAGGGCGTGTGTGGCCGAATCGCCTTGTAGTGCAAGCGAGAGTGCGAGCGGCAATCGAAAGGAAACATCAGCAATGAACAAGAGGAGAATTAGCCAGTTCTGGTTTGTGATTAGCGCGTTCCGGAGTCCTTTCGATACGGTGGCAATTGTCCTCCCTAGGCGGACGAGCGCCGCACTTAAGACCTCGGCCATTCAGTCCTCCGCGGAATACGTGGAGTGTGGGACGAATCAGCAGTTGGACTCACTATATTTCTTTGCCGGAATTCAACGTTGTGGCTCAGGACTGGTCCGGGGATACCTTCAGAAGCTTGGTGCGTATGCCCTCCGCCCAGTCCAAAAACGGGCCTTGAGCTCGGGAGAACGTGAAGACCTTCACGAAACCGGTCGCCCGCGCGCGCCGACTTAGGTCGGATCAGTTTGTAACATCGAGTGGAGTCGTTTCGACCGCAACGATTCTCTCCGGGATCCTCGCATACTCCTTTCAGGTTCTGGTAGGAAGGTCTCTCGGAGCGGAATCGTTTGGTGAGTTCGCGGCCCTCTTCGGCCTCCTCGCGTTTCTCCTTTACATGACGAGCGCCGTTACAACAATCGAAGCGCGACTCATCCGCGGAGCGGCCTCATCCTCCACCCGGGTTGGGCTCCTGCTCAACACTTTTTATCGAAAGATGGCGACTGCGGGGGCCGTATCCGCGATCTTCATCCTGTTGCTTTCTGGGTATCTCGCGAACCTGCTCCACCTTCGGGACGTGTCGCTTGTCTGGCTCCTTTCGGTGGGAGTTCTCGGCTCGTTTCTTCTGGCAGTAGGGCAGGGCGGCCTTCAGGGGTTGGAGAAATTCAGACTTCTCTCTGCCAACTTCCTTCTGAATTCCGGACTCCGGCTGGTTGCCGGCGTCTTGTCAGTCCTTCTGGGCCTCTCGGTCTGGGGTGCGATCGGCGCGATTGTCTTCGGGATCTTGTCAGCCTCTTTTCTCGGGGCGTTCCACTTGAGGACGTACCTGGCCTCGAGAGAACGAAGAGGCCTCACGATTCGATCCCCAGACCTTCTTGCTGGTTCCGCGATTCTCGCGACACTGTTCTCCAGCGTTCCAACCAATGTTGATGTCATGGCCGTGCAACACACGTTACCTGGGGTCGAGGCCGGGATTTTCGCCGCCACCGCGGTCTTCGGAAGGATTACATACTTCATTCCGTCGGCGGTTGTTCTGGTTTTCTTTCCCATGCTTGTGTCGCAAACCGGAGGATCGATTCCAACCTTGCCTCTCCTTCGGAAGGCCCTGACACTTGCTGTCTTGGCGTCGGGAACAGTGGCCCTGTTCGTGGTCGGATTCGGAGGATCCCTGGTCCGCCTTTTCTTCGGCGATTCGTACGGAGAAGCGACGGGAATACTGCCACTATATTTGTTGACGATGGTTGTCTTCTCATCATCAATGGTCCTGATCTTCTACCATCTCGCCTATCGGAACCCAAGACCGATCCTTGTCGCCACCGCGACAATGTGTGCGGGTCTCATTCCGCTGTGGGCCATGCCGCTCTCTTTGACACTTGTGGTCCAAATCCTACTCGCGTCGCACGCCGTATCGCTAGTCGTCCTCTCCATCTTCACCGTGTTCGCGGTCCATGGACAAGGCAAGGAACGAGCAATGACGGCGGTTGCTGCCCCCCGCGCACCGACCGGAGGTCTCTCAACGAAAGCAGTTGTTCCCCCAGAGGAGTACACGGGCGACTATTTTCGCATGCATTCGGAGCGCTATGACCGAAAGGACATGTGGGCGAGACACCGGATTGAGGATATCTTGGCGTCCGTTCGCCCGCAGGCCGGCGAGCGAATCCTGGATGTAGGCTGCGGCATCGGAACTGCCACGTTGGAGTGCTCGCGTCGCGGCGGAATCGTCTTCGCGATTGACTATGCAGTTCCCGGACTTCGATTACTAAAAGAACGTGTGGACCGCGACGGCGGGGGCACGCAGGTGTACCCGATTCGAGGACTCGTGGATCGTCTTCCAATCAAGAGCGAAACCGTCCAAAAGATCGTGCTCGCGGACGTCGCTGAGCACATTTTCATGGAAGAATTTCAGCAATTCGTGCGAGAGAGTCGGAGGGTCCTTCTACCCGGTGGACAACTTTTCATCTATACGCCCAATGCCGAGAGCCTGTATTTCAGCATTCCAGAGAAAATTCGCGAGTTCATCAAGCTGTACTCGTCGTGGTTTTCGGTGATGACGGCCAATGGAAGCGTCGCGTCTAGGATTGCACTCGCGAGAAAGCTCATTGAGCATGACTCCAAGTACGAGCGTCTTCATGTCGATTACAAAACGCCGAAGACGGTTCGCGACACGTTGACGAGCCAAGGTTTTGATATTCTGGATGTCCAGTTTTCGCGTCCACGGGTGAGACGATTCGTTCGTGGATCGCCACTCGAACGGAAGGTCAGCAAGCACGTCTTCTTTACGGCGGTCCGGAATTCGGCTCCGCTTGTGAACCGCCCGGACGAACTGTTGGGTCATCCGGAAGGGCCCAAACCCCCTGGCGAGCTCTCTCCCGGTCCATCATGACTTTCCGGAGTCGGTACAGAATCTCCGCCTGCGCCCGGCGGTCGGACCGGTGGGCCTCTGCCAAGACCCCGGTCAAGGCGGCCTGCGCGCTGATGGCGAGTAGGGCGACGATCGCTGCTTCACCGGACAAGGGCGTCATCCCCAGCGGGCTTCCGCTCAATGGATGAAGGAACAGCCAGGCCCCGAGGGCGACAGCGAGCGCGAGGAAAAACGAGCTCACTGACCCGAAGAGTCGAAGGGGGCGATACGCCGCGTACCCCCGGATGAGGGCCCCCGAGGCGTTTTTCAAGTAAGTCCAGATGGTTGGAATGAGTCGTGAGTTCCCGTTCCTTCGCTGGAAGCTGACTGGCACGTACCGGAGTCTCAGGTTGTGTTCCGCCACCTGAAAGAGCATTTCATGGGTGAACGTGTAGGTCTCTTGGAGATTCAAGCGGAGGCCTGCGTCCCGGCTCAAAGCTCGGAAGCCGGTTTGTCCGTCAACGATCGGAAGGCGGGTCGCACGGCGGATTGCGCCGGTGGCAATCTTGTTTCCAATCCGTTTCAAGCGGGGAACATGGTCAACACGGGCCACATCGCGGTCTCCCAATACAACGTCCGCGCCGTCCTGTACAATCGGCCCCACGAGCTTGGGGATTTCCGCGGGGTCGTACTGCTCGTCCGCATCGATGTTCACAACGACATCGGCCCCCCAAGCGAGCGCGAATTCAAGGCCATCGCGGAACGAAACGCCAAGGCCGACATTCCTCCCGTGGTGTAGGACGTGATCAGCCCCGGCCCTCCTTGCCTCTAGCTCGGTGTTGTCGTCGGATCCGTCGTCGACGACAAGTACTCTCACGACATCAATGCCGGCGATTCGTCGTGGGACTTTTCGGACGACCTCTCCAACCGTCGCAGCCTCGTTGAAAGCCGGAATCATCACGACGAGCATTCGCCCGCGGACAGATTCGCGCGGGGGAGAGGTTTCGAGGACTTCACGAACCAGGGCCAATGATGGTTCGATGTCGTAGATTGTGCCGCCAGAGGCCTGAGACCGCGAGCGCCACAATCTCCGACCGCGACCATTCCGGAGTGCCATAGCTTCCCTACCTTGGTTTGCCCGTTCTCGCGTCCGTCATCGGTACATCACCGTCTCATCCACGAACTCCTCCCAGCTCCAGCGCCTGCCGTGCTCCCGGAACCACTCGATTGTCCGCTGAAGACCGTCCTCAAAGCCAACTTGTGGCACCCAGCCCGTGAGCTTGCGGAGGAGCGAGTTGTTACAGCAAAATACGTTGATGTCGTATCGCCGCAGTCGCTTCGGGTCCACGACGATCTTGGCGTTCGGCCTGCCCATCAGTCGGGCCACCGTCTTCGCGACCTGCTCGACGGAATAGGGGATTCCTGAGCCCACGTTGACGGGCGTGCCATCCGGTGCGTCGGAGAGCATGAGGGCCATGAGGCCGCGTGCGGTGTCGTCGACGTACGTGAAGTCCCGTTGGGCGTGGATGTTGCCGAGGCGGACGGTGTCCCCGCGGTCGAGCTGGGCGATAATCTCCGGGATGACGTACGGTTCGGTCTCACGGGGGCCGTAAGCGTTGAAGATCCTCGCAATGACAACCGGAATCTTGTGCTCGAGGAATAGGCTGAAGCACAGGCGATCTGCCGCGAGCTTAGACACGGCATAGGTGTTGAGCGGGTGGAGCGGGTGGCCCTCGTCGATCTGCGGCGCCTGGGCTTCCCCATACACTTCCGTCGAGGAAACGTACAGGACCCGCTTCATGCCGGTTCGCTTTGCCAGAAGCAAGACGTTCATCGTGCCCTCGACGTTGATTCGGAAGAAGCGCTTCGGGACGTCGTAGGCGGTCGGAACGTATGTGTCTCCGACGCAGTGAAAGAGGTATTCGACGTTCGCCCCCGTCGCGGCGTCGAGGAGCTTCCATTCATCGAGGACGTCGCCCGGGATGACCGCAATCTTCCCCTTCAGGTCGTCAAGATTCGCGCGGCTGCCGTGGAGGAAGTTGTCGTACACCGTGACGTTTGCACCGGTGTCGAGGAGTTGCCGGACGAGAGCGGACCCCACAAAGCCGGCCCCCCCGGTCACCATGACGTTCCGGCCGTGATAGCCCGCGAAATTCAGGGGCGATCCCTCCTCAGCCGGCAACCTCAGTTCGCCCTTTCTACGTTTCGCCTGACTCGAAGCGCCGCGGTTCATCCCTTCCGCAACCCCCCTCGCTGTGGGTTCGATAGCCGTCCTATTCGGCCCGAAACGAACGGCCTCGCCGGGACCTTGTCCGGCCGGGCTACGTCGTATCGCACGGTCGCGAGGACGAGCGCCTGGGCGGGCGCCGAACCGATGTTCCGGAACTGATGGCCCACTCCCGGAGGGACGTGAAGGAGGCCGCTTCGGGGCCCAAGGCGGACTCTCTCCAGGACGTCCCCACGGGGGCGGTAAAGCGTGCATTCGAGGGTCCCCCGGAGGATGAGGACGAACTCGTGTTTCCGCCGATGGAAGTGCCCGCCGCGGATCGCTGACCGGCGAAAGGTGATTCGGTAGACTTCCTCAACTCGCGGGCGGCGAGGGCCCGTCCGGTACAGTTCCTCAAGGCGCCCTCGCCGATCCGCGCGGACCCGGAGCCGCTCCAATTCAATCATCGAGCGTCCTCCCGCAGAACGCGCTTCAAGGTCTGCGCCGCCTCCGCGACCATCGTTTCCGTAATCCCGTTCCCGGAGGGTAAGCTCAGGCCCCGCCGCGAAAGATCGTCCGCAATCGGGAAACGGCCTTTGGCGCCCTTGCCTTTGCGGAGGAACGCTTGGCGGTGGAGGGGCCAGAAGGCGACCCGCGATTCGATCCCCTCGGACGCGAGGCGCCGAATGATCCGCGCCCGCGAGGTCACCCCGCCAGGGATGAGGACCGTGTACATCCAGTACACGTTGCGTGCCCACGGAGCTTCCGCGGGGAGCGTCACGCCCTCGATGTCCCCCAACAGGTCCGCATAGATCCGGGCGCACGCGCGGCGATGCTCAATGAACTCATCGATTCGACGGAGCTGGGCCAGGCCGATTGCCGCTTGCACGTTCGTCATGCGGTAATTGAACGCGAGTTCCGAATGCCGGTAATCCCGAGTGGCGTGAGCGAACGCGAGGTCTCGAAGTCGCCGGGCGCGCCCGGCGACGGCCTTCGATTGGGTGACGACCATGCCACCTTCGCCGGTCGTGATGATCTTGTTCGAGTAGAAGCTGAAACACCCCGCGGTCCCAAGGCCCCCGACCGACCTGCCCCGATACAATGCGCCATGGGCCTCCGCCGCGTCCTCGACGACGCTCAGTCCGTGCGTTCGGGCAATTCGTCGGATGGGGTCCATGTCGGCTGGGTGGCCGTAGATGTGGACCGGCATCACGGCCCTCGTACGCCGGGTGATTTTCCGTTCGAGATCGGCCGGGTCGAGGGTCCAGGTAATCGGATCGACATCCCCGAAGATGGGTGTCGCGCCGCAATACAAGACCGCGTTTGCGCATGCGATCATCGTGAAGTCCGGGACTACGACCTCGTCCCCCGGACCGATTCGGAGGGCCGCGAGGGCGAGATGAAGTGCGGTCGTGCCGCTCGTCGTGGCGATCCCCTGGCCTCCCCGGACGTAGCGCGCGAACGCCTCCTCGAAGTCGGTGAGGAACTGCCCCCGGGAGGAGATCCATCCGGTCTCGATCGCCTTTGACACAAGCGCGAGTTCCGCAGGGCCGACGGCGGGTGCAGACATCGGCACCGATGTCATGCCCGAAACGGTTCTCATCCGTTCCCCTCCCCGTGATGATGTGATGTTGAGAGGGGGGCCTGACTTCTTGCGGGCGGGGGATCGAGACGCCGAATCCTTCCACCTAGCCTTCCCGGAGGAGTTCCCGAAGGAAGTCCCGAGCCGGCTCTCGGAACTCGCCGCGCATCAGGGTGAGTTCGACATGAGCCCGGAACCAATCAAGCTTCGTGCCGATATCGAATCGCCGGCCGACAAAGCGGTATCCGTAGATGGGCTCGTCGTGAAGGAGGATCCGAAGGGCGTCGGTGAGCTGGACCTCGCCCTTCTTTCCCTCCGGGGTTCTGCGAATCGCGTCGAAAATCGCGGGGGTGAGAACGTAGCTCCCGGAGATCGCGAGGTCTGAGGGCGCCTCTTCGGGGCGCGGCTTCTCGACGAGATCCCGCACCCGAACGGTTCGGTCGTCGATCCAGCCGTCTTCCTGGACGATCCCGTAGTCCGAGATCTTCTCCGGCCGGACGTGCTCGACGGCGATCACCGGCTGACCAAGTCGCTGGAACGTGTCCCAAAGTTGTTTCGCGACAGGGACGTCCGCCACGTGGATTGTGTCCCCTAGGAGGACGAGGAACGGCTCATCCCCGACGTGTTTCTCGGCCCGCAGGATGGCGTCCCCGAGGCCGCGAGGTTCTCGTTGTCGGATGAAGTGGAAGTCTGCGCTGGAAGCGAGCTCCTCCAGTTGGCGGAGGGCATTGCCGTGATTCGCCTTGAGGTAATGATCCCAGCGAATGGAGCCGTCGAAATAGTCCTCGACCGCGCGTTTCTCGCGACCTGTGATGATGAGGAGATCCGTCGCACCGGAGGCAATGGCTTCTTCCACGACCCAATGGATTGCGGGCTTGTCCACGACGGGCAACATCTCTTTCGGCTGCTCCTTCGTGAGAGGGAGGAAACGGCTGCCCAGGCCTGCCGCGGGGATGACCGCTTTCATGGGCTTGCTTCCTCCTTGACATCCTCGAAAACCCACCGAGGATCGTTCCGGTCGGGCCGCGGTGGAACTATCGCAAACGACGAACGGGATGGTCCGAAGGCTACCACCGTGGTCTCATGCTCGCACACTCCCCCACGCACCCGAACGGTATGTCGCGCCCGCCCAATTATATTGTAGCCGATTGGATGAAAAATACTTAAGTCTTCCGACAGGCGGCCACGGATTTCTTCGACCCGGACAATTGATACCTTTCTACCCGGTCAACAGCGTGAAATCCGGAGGCTTGCGCGCGAGCACGGAAGGCGGGGGACCTGTCCGATTCCGATGAGTTGAATCGACTGGAGAAAGCCGGTTCGTGCGACCCAGCTGGTGCAGATGCCGGACGACGCATTCGGGAGCTGTGCTGGATGTCGGGCGTTCCTTCCAGTCACTGGAATTTCACTCTTCAACCTCGCGACCGGAATCCTCGCAATCTAAGGACCGTCAATTCGGACGCTCCGTCGGGGAGATCCGTGTTCACCGCGATCGTCTCGACGCGCTCCGTTCCCGGGAAACGGCAAGCGCGTGTTCCATCCGTAATCGTCGAGGCCAAGCTCGAGGCTCATTCGGTAGAAGAGAGAGGGCTCTTCGCGGCCGCGCACGGGGTGGGCGGGGAGACCGGACGATCCCCCGCCGCAACACTTCTGCCGGATGATGGAGGTCGTGAGCCAGGACCCGTGTACTACGACCTGTTCGAGGAGTTCGCGGACCTCGCGACGAAGTGCATGTGCCCTGTCGGGGCACCGGACGAACGCGGGCACAAAGACGGCTGGGGCCTCGCCTGTTTCCAGAATGGTGCACCGAAGATGCACATGCGGGATGCGGGTTGTGCGGCGGACGCATCGAGGTACTACGGAACCGCCTGGAAGATTGCGAAGCTGAACATCGAGCGCGCGTCTGGACAATCGCTGATCGTGATGGGCCATTTGCGTCGGGCGAGTGCTGCTGGCCTCGTCGCACAGAAGTACGCTCATCCGTTCATCGAAGAGCGAGACGGCGTAACGTGGGCGTTCCAGCACAACGGTTCCCTCGTGAACGATCCGGAGGAGCCTGGCCTGCTCGACTCGCAGGTCCTCTTTCACTCTCTCCTCGATCGTCTGACCAGCCGAACGCATGAGGGTCTGGCTGAAGCCACGACGGCGGTGCGGGACATGGCGATCGACAAGTACGGAGGCTTCACGGGCCTCAATTTCATGCTCTCAGATGGGGATTCGTTGCACGTCTACCGGGACTTCCAGACCAACGGCCAATACTACACGCTGTACATCGATAACTTAGGAGAGATGGTCATCGCAGCCTCGGAGCCGATCCTCGCGATGACCGCGGAACCGATCCCTCGGGGCGTATTGCATACGGTCCAGTCCAACTTGGATGTCCAACGGACCACCATCTCCTGAGATCGGACCGGTCGTGGTTCGATCAAGAGTTGCGCGTCACGGCCACCGCCGTTTCGATGGTCTCCTTCGACGGCCCTAAGGGGCCACGCTGGGTCCAGTGCAATCGAAGGACGAGCAGGATGTATTCGAGAATCGCTCGCATCGTGAGCTTGCTCTCCCCGGCCGCGCGGTTGCGAAACTCGTAAGGCACTTCGAAGACTCCCAAACCCTGTCGGCCCAGAATCTCGAGAAGCGGTTTGTTCCCGAGACCGGTGATCTTGATGCCGCGGACCGATGCGGTACGAAACAGGAAGTACCCAGAGAGAGGATCAGCGCAGCGGATGTCCAACGCGGATTTGGCGATTCTCGTCGCGACACGGCTGATGATCCTCCGATGGAGGGACCAGTCGGCGATCCTGCCTCCGACGGCGTACCGAGACGCGACTGTCCCGTCGAATCCATTGAGACGCTCAAACAAAGTCGGGATCAGAATCGGTGGGTGTGAGAGATCCGCATCCATCGCGCACACCAGGAAGGTGTCGCATAGGTTCAGCCCCGCCACGATCGCGGTGCCGAGGCCCCGGGATCCCGGACGGACGTGAACGCGAACGTCGAGACCGTACCGCTGGCCCAAATTGTAGGCGGCTTCCCGGGTGCCGTCGGGCGAGCCATCGTCGACGATGAGGATGTCAAACGGAATCGGCCACGCCTTCTTCAAACGAGCGAATTCACCGAATAGGGCGTCAATATTGACGCGCTCGTTGTAGGTGGGAATCACAACGGTCAACGCAGCCTTGCGATCCCCGCCCACGGCCTCAATCCCTGCTGTCCATACCTTAGGAATGTGGAAAAAGTATAACTATCTTTGTAGTAATCCCGTGAAGACTGGCTAGTGGTAACCACGTCCCTGTCCTCGGTGGAGAAACCGGAAGATCGCGATCGGGTCCTGTACCTCCGGGAGCCGGGCACCGGGTCGATCCACCAGCACGAAATTCCAATCCGTTTTCTCGGTGCCGGTAGCCGCTTCCAGATTCTTGCGCGGAAGGATTCCCTCTCCGGATGGGCCGAAGCTCTTCAGACAACCCCCGTCGTCGTCTGGCGGGCTCGTAACCGCGAATATACCGGCCGTGCCGTGGCGATCGACGGGGCTGACACCGGTGAAGTGCTCCTCCATTTTGAAGCCGAATTTGGTGCCGACAGGGTCCGGGACTGGTTCGGACCGTCGGTGCAGGCGTTCGAGTTGCGGCCCCTGGCTTCGGGACGCGCCAGTTATCGGGAAATCGTGGAGTCGTACTTTGACGCGATAGCGTCGTCCTATGAAAGCAGCGTGACGAGCAACCCGTTCGACGCCGACTTACGCCGCACCTCTCTGGACGTGTTCCTTCGAATTTTTCGACCGGGGGATCGAATCCTCGAGATAGGCGCGGGCCCGGGCCTCGAGACGCTTGTCCTAGCCTCGCGCGGCATCGAGGTTGTCGCGACCGACATATCGGCCCAAATGATCCGACGGCTCAAGGCAAAGATCGAGCTCGAGGGCCTGCGAGAACTCGTGATGGCACGAAAACTCGCTGCGGGCGAAATCACCCAGCTGCTCGACGAATTCGGCCCGAATTCGTTCGACGGCGCGTTCTCGACCTACGGTGCCCTCAATTGCGAGGAGGACCTCGCGTCGTTTCCTCCTGCCCTCGCCGCCCTTCTGCGGCCGAACAGTTCGGTCGTGTTCGCCATCTGGAACCGAGTCTGCCTCGCGGAGTTCGTATTATCCTTTCTGGCGAGAGATCCGAGGCGGGCTTTCGCGCGCCAGCGAAACCCAGTGCCGCAGGGCCTCTCTCGGTACGGGATTCCTGTCTACGCGTACTCTTTCCAATCGTTCGTTCGACCATTCCTGCCTCATTTTCAAGTGGAACATGTCGTCGGCGTCCCGGTGTTTGTCCCTCCGTACGACTATCATCGGACGTTCTCGCACCGACCCGAGTCCATCCGAGTCCTTCGGCGACTGGACAAGGCGTTCGCAAACCGATTTCCTTTCACCCGATTCGGTGATCACTTTTTGGTGGAGATGCGGCGACGATGAAAGTGACCGTCGGCATTTGTGCCTTCAACGAGGCGCATCCCATCGGGGCTTGCCTTCAGTCCCTGCTCCTCCAGCGTATCCCGCCAGACTTCGAATTGATTGAGATCGTCGTGGTCGCGAGCGGGTGTACAGACGGAACGGAACGAGTCGTCCGAGAGTGGCAGGATCGGGACCCACGGATTCTCCTCGTCCACGAGCCGCAGCGACGGGGCAAGGCCTCTGGCCTCAACGAGATTTTCCGGCGTGCTCAAGGAGAGATTATCGCGATCCTGAACGCCGACGCGGTCCTCCATGATGACGCACTGACTGAGCTGCTGCGCCCTTTCGCGTCGGACCCCGGCGTGATGGTGGCCTGTGGAGCGCCCGTCCCGGATTCTTCGAGTGAGGGAGTCATGCGGGTCGTCGCCGACTTCCATTGGGAACTCCATAACCGCACGCTGGATACGTTGTCTCGTCGTTCTCGTCCGAACCACTGCTGCGACGAATTCATGGCCCTGCGACGCGGTTTCGTCACGAGTCTCCCCTCGGATCTGGTGAATGACGGCGCCTACATCGGTGCCCTCGCATCACTCCGGGGGATCTCGGTTCGCTTTTGTCCGGAGGCTCGCGTTTCCGTGGCGATTCCAAAATCCTTGCACGGACTGCTTCGGCAACGTCGGAGGATTCTCAGGGGCCACAGCCAAGTCGAAGCCCTCTTGGGGCGATCACCGAATACCTTCGCGAAGCTGCTTACGAACGAGCCGGCTTTGGCAATCAGGGTCACGGCAGGCCAGATCCTTTCGCAACCTGCGCGCGTCCTTGCGTTGCTGCTGGTGATCATTCCTCTCGAAACATGGGCGGTCATGCTCGCCGCACGCGATCGCGTGTTGCACCTCCGATATGAGCCCGTCTGGCATCCGGTGGAATAGCATGATTCGCTCTCGGCTGTCGGCGATGAGGCTCGAAGTGATCCTCGTGATCGGGCTCGTGCTGCGGGAGTCTCTCTCCTTTTGGACGGGGCACCCCTACGATTCCGAGGTCTGGATCAGAAATGCCGTGTATGTGTCCCGCGGAATCAGTCCCTACTCGTTCATGGACCCGATTCCGGGGTTGAGTTTTGCCTTCCTCAATCAGACACTGCCGTCGGTCGGTTATCCCCCATTGTGGTCTCTTCTCCTCGCGGGCCTGTATCGGCTGTTCGCCATCCTGCCAACCGACAACCGATTCGTTTTCTACTTCTTGCTGAAGCAGCCCCCGATCCTCGGCGACGTGTTCCTGGGCTATGCCGCGTATCGGGCGGTCCTCAGATGGGGAGGGCCGGCCGAGTCCGCGCGTAAGGTCCTCGTCTTCTGGATGTTGTTTCCGTACCCCATCCTAATTTCCGCGGTCTGGGGTCAGTTCGACGCACTCGTGTCGTTCGTCTGGATCGCTTCGTTGCTGATGATTCGACCTTTACGGCGATCCGCCCTCGAAGGACTCGCGATTCTCCTCAAACTCTTCCCGTTGATCTTTGTGCCGTACTACATCATCCGTGATCGCGGCACCACGAAACTCCGACAAATCGTGACCCTCGGAATTCCCGCGGCGTTTACGGCGGCCTCCTTCCTCCTTGGTGGCTGGGGAATCGACCCGTTTCAGGGGACGCTGGTGTACGGCGCCCGGGGCGTGCCACTCGGCATGACGATTCTCGGCGTCGTGTTTTCGCCGGACCTTCTCTCGATTTTTCCCGGAATCGAACCCGCGTTTGCGGTCGTCGGCTGGCTCTGGGTCCCCGCCGTGGTCGTCGCGGGCATCCTCGCCGCGAGGCGGTTTTCGCGAGAGACCCCTCAGGGCCTCGTCCAAGCAATGTTGTCTGTGACCGTGGTCTTCTTCCTATTTCGCTCCCAAGTCTACGAGCAATACCTCCTGTACCTTCTCCCCCCTCTCCTCCTCGACGTCACGCTGTGGCATCCGGAACGGGCCGGGCTGTTCCGCGTAACCTGGATCCTCGGACTCGGCTACTTGTTATTCAACAACGACTTCCTCCTCCGGTTTGTCATCCCCGTGTTCCCGGCCGCCGAACAATACAGCTACGCCCTCGACAACAATTCCGCCTTCGGACCCATGCGCGGAATCGTCCTCATGGTATTGGCCGTTTCATTTGCCATCCACTTGGTGCAGCTCGGTTTCGTATTGATGGACGAGCGTCGAAATCCGAAACCGTGGTTCGTGCGAGCGGTCCAATGGCTCGCCGGCGCGAAGCGAGCGGCAGAAGAAGTTGGCGGACCCAGAGCCGGAGATTCCCCTCGATGAAGATCCTCCTTCTCACTCAACGGTTCCCCCCGGCCCTCGGCGGTGTGGAAACCCACGTGTGGCACCTCGCCGAAGCCTTGACGAAACGCGGAGACGAAGTCGAGGTGCTGACCACGGACCTCCGCACCGACACTCCGCTGGAACGTCTCGGCGACGACGACGGGGAGTTCCCCTACCCGGTCCACCGCGTCCGAGCCATCAAGGCGGCGGTCCTTCCCCATGCGCTGGGGAATGTTTCGCCGTCCATGATCTATCGCGTCCTGTCGGGACGATGGGACGTCGTACACGGGCACGCATACGGATACTTCCCGACATTCGCCGCTTCGCTGGGCGGCCTCCTGGACCGCTCTGCGCTCGTCATCACCCCACACTCTGATCCGGGCCGCCCCAGCTTGGAGAAGCGCGCATTCGATCATCTCGTCCCCCTCGTCACTCTTCGACAGGCGCATCGGGTCATCGCCCTCACTGGGCTTGAGGCCGATCATCTTGAAAACTTGGGTGTCCCTCGGGAACGAATCGCGGTCATTCCAAACGGAGTCGACGTCGCGGAGTTCGCATGGGGCCGTGATAGGCTGCGAGACGGAGACGGAACGAGCATCCTCTTCGCCGGACGATGCTATCCGGACCAGAAGGGCCTCGAGGTCTTGATGCACGCCGTATCGCGACTTCCGCATGGGTTGGCGGTGCATGTGCGGATCGTCGGCGAGGACTGGGGAGGATATGCGGTGGTGCGGGACCTGGCGCGGAGGCTCGGAATCGAACACCGGGTTACGTTGGTCGGGATGCTGGATCGGCCGCAGCTATTGGAGGAGTTCCAGCGAGCGGACTTGTTTGTCCTCCCGTCCCTCTTCGACTCGTTCCCAATCGCAATCTTGGAGGCGATGGCGGCCGGCCTCCCGGTGATCGCGACGCGCGTCGGTGGGGTCCCCGAAGTCGTCCTTGACGGCGAGACGGGATTACTGGTTGAGCCGGGTGACCCGAAACGCCTCGCCTCTGCGATTGAAATGCTCGCATCCGATGCATCGGCACGCCGGAACATGGGGAAACAGGGGAGAGCCAGAGCACAGCTCTTCTCCTGGGAGGATGTCATCGCGAGGACTCGGCGTGTCTACCAGGAGGCGGTCAACGGTCGAGCGGCATGACCTCGGCGCATCCGAGCGTCGCTGGGTCGGACTTGTCCTCCTCGCGGCCTCGCTTGGCCCGTTGGCCGCGATTACCTCGGCGCTCATGACGCCTCAGATATCCCAACCCCCCGCGGCCGTCCCCACAAACACGACCCCGATTCAGCACGTAATCGTCATCATGAAGGAAAACCACGCGTTCGACAATTACTTCGGGACGTTCCCGGGGGCGGACGGCATCCCTTCGAACGTGTCCCTGCCGGACGGAGTAGGCGGGACCGTGTCCCCGCATTGGATTAACGGGACCTCGACGCCGGATTTGCCGCACAGTCGAACTGCGATGCTCGCAGCCTACAACAATGGCTCCAACGACTTGTTCGCGGTCGTCGCCGAGTCTTGGGCTCGAGGGCTCGGGAATGTTTCCGTTGGCTACTACGATCGCCGACAGCTCGGATACTATTGGTCCCTCGCCGGCAACTACACGATCCTCGATCACTATTTTCAGGCCATGCTCGGACCAACGATTCCCAACCGACTGTACTCATTCGCGGGGACGAGTGACGGCCTAGGATCGAACGCGATATGGCTTACGAAACTCTCCTCGCCCACCATCTTTGGCCAACTCCAGCGGCGGGGGATTTCGTGGCGCTACTATTACAGTCCTGGTCTGGTAGTTGGACCGTTGCCCGCATATTTTCCCGAGATCGCTTCTCACTCGGACATGATGGCACAGCTCGTTCCGATGGACGAGCTGACGACAGACCTATCGACCGGGAACCTGGCTCAGGTCACATATGTTGATCCATCTGAGGACTCCTTCGTCAGCGAGCATCCTCCAGGCGGTGTCGCCGTGGGCCAGGCGTGGACGAAGGATGTCATTGACAGAATCATGTCGAGCCCCGCGTGGAAGACGACCGCCATCTTCTTGACCTGGGACGAATCCGGAGGATTCTACGACCATGTGCCGCCTCCTCAGGTGGACGAATGGGGATACGGATTTCGCGTTCCGATGATTGTGGTTTCGCCATACGCGAGGCACGGGTTCGTCGAGCACGACACGACCGACCACACATCGATCCTGAAGTTCATTGCTGACAACTGGGGTCTTGCGTATCTTACCGATCGCGAGGCTCGTGCTGGGAATTTGACGCGGGCGTTCATCTTCGACGGTGCGGGTGCGTCGACGGTCGGCGATGTGGCGCCCGCCTCTCCGGTTGGAGCGGGAGGTCTCTGGCTCCCGACGACGGATAGCCTGACGCGAGGAAGCGATCTTGCCCCGGCGAGGAAGGCAATATGATCGAGGCCCCGCGGAGCGCTTTCAATCAGGTCGCCGACACGATTGAGACGACCGCAGTGCAGAATCCTGTGAATGCGTGGATGCGTAAGACTAGCCGTCGGGAGATACTCGCGACGTTCCCCCCGGGGTCGGCTTTGGTCGAGATCGGGTGTGGTACGGGTGCCGATGCGGTGTTCTTAGCAGAGCGAACGTATCGCATCGCGGCGTTCGACATTTCAGACCGGATGGTAGAAATCTCACGCAAGCGCGTCGCCACGCAGAAACTCGAGGGAAGAGTCCTTGTGTGGCGTGGCCGGCTCAAAGAGGTCGCCGACGAACTCTCGCGATCGCAGTGGTGCCCCTTCGATGGAGCCTTCGCGAACTTCAGCCTGGCCTACGAAGAGTCGCTCCGGGAGGTCGCGCAGACCGTTTACGGATTGCTCAAGCCTCGAGCGCGGTTTGTGTTCACGCTGCCGAACAAGCTATGTGTTTCAGAGCCCGCGATCGCGCTTGTCCGTCTGCGCATTCGGCGGGCGCTCGGACGATTCTGCGAGCCGCTTTTGGCCACGATCCACGGCACGACCGTGCGCTTCCACGTCTACACCACAGCTCGTGTGCGCAAGATACTCCAGGGCCTCTTCGAAATCGAGGCCACCACGGGTGTACCGGTGTTCATGCCTCCGCCATCGTTCTACCGTCCCGCACTCGAGCGGCTCAGGGCGAGCCTCGAATTGTTCGACGATCGCCTCGCGACTCGGTTCCCCTGGCGGCACCTGGGAGAAACGACTCTGTTCAAGGCCCGGAAGGTCGGCCCGTGAGCGTCTCCGATCCAACGTGGAACTCAAGCACCCCCACGAAGACGCATCCCAGCTCCATCCGAGAGTCTTGCTCGATTGTCGTCACAGCTTGGCGTCGCCGAGAGTTCCTAGGCGAAGCCCTCGCCTCTGTGCGATCCGCCGTCGGATCGCCTTTTGAACTGGTCGTCGCGGCAGACTTCCACGATGACGACCTCGAGCGCGAAGTGCGAGCACTGCAGGGAACGTGGGTCGTATCTCGGGAGGAGAGGTGGGGAGCGATGGTTGCGGATGGCATCCGAGCCAGCCGGGGTTCCATCATCGCGCTCCTCGACGACGATGACCTCCTACATCCTCTGCGCCTCCAGGAGGTCCGTCGCGCGTTCCAGGAGGATCCTGAGCTCGGATTCTATCACAACGCTCAACTGGTGTTTCGCAACGGTGACCTTCCGTCATTCCCTGGCATGTTTCACCCCGTAGACCGTATCCGGATTTCGCCCGGGCATCGGGCGAACTCAGATTGTGAGAGGATCTGGACTCGAGGTGCGGGTTACAATGGGAGCTCCGTGGCCGTGCGTCGTATCCTCATCAAATCCTACCTTGACGAGCTTCGCGAAATCCGAAAAGCCATCCCTCCTTACCTGTTCTATCGGGCGTGGTGCTCATCGTTGGCGCTCGTGATGGATTCGCGACCCCTGACAGCGGTGCGCCTACATTCCACAAATACGACCCCAACTCGTTTACAAGGACGAAGGGCCAGGTTTGCGCGTCTTGCTTCCATCGCCGGCGATCTACGCGCCGACGCGGAAATCATTCGCTCGTTCCTTCCACCTGACGTGTGGGACATCCCGCTCCGCCAGATGTCGTCGATGGGAGAAATTCTGGCAGCCGTGAGCCGCAATGGGGGATCCTCGCACCGTGTCGCAGGCGCCGCCCTAGAACTCCTTCGGCGCCGAAGAATCTGGCTCCCGCGGTGGATCCTACTCTCGCTCGCCCTCGCACGCATTGGCTCCCGCCGCGGGGCCCAAGCTCTCTTCAATTGGCTGACGATTTCAGGGTAGGTGCGCGAGACTCCGTCGATTTGCCGAAACGACATTATGCCGCCAACTCAACGGTGCTCTGTGGATCAGGTAGGTGGACACTTAGCTCCGCCCTTTGCGGGATGGACCGGACCGGCCGTTGTCGGTGTGGAGCATTCTCGGGGCCGTCCTCCGCTGCAAGATCGACCGAAAGCTTTCAATCTCCACAGTTGCGTGCTTTCGTCCGGTCGGGGTCAAGCGTGAGAGCGGTTCGAAACATTCTTCGAGGCGTCATCGACTACGGCTTTCGCGGCGCAAAGCTATCGTATTCGCAGTTTGGGGAAGACATCATTGCCCATTTCGCGCTCGAGAACTTAGGAATCCGGCATCCGAGGTATATCGACATCGGCGCAAACCAGCCTTACACCGGGAGCAACACTGCGCTGTTTTATGAATCGGGTAGTCGAGGAATCAACATCGAGCCCGACCCATTTCTCTTCGCGGCGTTTCGGAAGTTTCGGAAACGCGACATTAATCTCAATGTCGGTGTGCTAGACCGTTCGGGTGAAAGCGAGTTCTATGTCATGTCATTTAGGGACATGAGCACATTCTCAAGAAGCGAGGCCGAGGCACGCACGAGGAAATTCGACGCTCAGATTGTTCGGGTAATAAAGGTCAAGGTCTTCGCTCTGAATGAAATATTTGCCGAGTATGGCGCCCCAAATCTTCCCCACTTCATGTCAATAGATGCAGAGGGTGCGGATGAGTTAATCCTCCGGGCTTTTGACTTTAGTTCGTGGTCTCCAGAGGTGATTTGCTGTGAAACACTCTCATTCAGCTCGACAACCAACTGGGAAAAGAACGAGTCGCTAATCCGCTTTGTTGAATCGAAGGGATATTTTGTCCTGGCAGACACATGGTTGAACACGGTATTCGTTCTAGAGAGGGCATGGAAGACCGCCATGCCTGAAAGCCTGAGCGACACGCGGAATGATCGACCGGTGGCCCGAGGGAAGGGTAGTCAATCCGAAAGTGACTTCCATTCTCCCAATTGATGCGGAGATCACGTCAGTGTCGCTCATGACTCGCGAGGAAACGGCAGGCAGATTGATCGGGGTCGCGAAGCGGTTCATCCCGCCACCCGGGCGGTGGATCGCCGCGCGATTCTTGGACGTCACGACAGATTCCCTCGAACGAATCATGGGCCGGGGAGGCCCACTGACACCGCCGCTTCGGATCCGTCTGCACGTTGGGCCGTTTCTCGATCCGGAACTGTATCGGTTGAGCGCGGAGCGGAACGTCGAGGCGTTGCGAGAATTGTGCGGGCTTCGCCGCGATTCGAGGATTCTCGATATCGGATGTGGATGCGGCAGAGTCGCGTCGGCACTCGCGCGCTACATCTCGTCGACCGGGTCGTACGACGGCTTCGACGTTGCCAAGGAGGCCGTGGAATGGTGTCAGCGCCACATCAGCGCACGCTTCCCGAATTTTCGATTTCGTCGAATTCCTGTCTTTAGCCAGCGGTATAGTCCGCAGGGCTCGCGAGGTGCCTCCGAGATTGCATTTCCTTACGATGATAATGGATTCGATCTCGTATTTGCGGCGTCTGTCTTCACGCATATCCCGCCTGATGGACTGGCGAACTACATCGCCGAAACCCGGCGGGTCCTCCGTCCAGGCGGGGTCAGCTTGGCGACGTTCTGTCTACTAACAGACTCATCCCTTCCGAGTGTCGAGGCAGGGCTGAGCGAGCCGCGGCTTCGACAGAAGTACGGGGATTTCTGGGTTCGAGATCTCGACGATCCGGCGAGTTTCATCGCATATCCCGAGCGATTCGTCCGAGACACCTATCAGAATTGCGGACTGACGGTCGTCGACCCGATACGGTTTGGTTCGTGGGCCGCGGGCTCGCTCGAAGCATCCGAGGTCCTCGAGCCGTTTGGGTTCAGCCAAGATATCGTAATCGCGATGAAGGTGCAGTAAAGCAGAATCCGAAAGGTCGGGGCTCCACAGGGACGCCGTATGGTGCGTTCGGCGAAACAGGTCGTTCGGGCGAAGGCTTTTCGACACTCCGGCCATGAATCGAGGCAGGAATGACGGACGGCGAAGCACGGGGACAATGCCCGCTGTGCGGAACCACGAAGTGCCTCGAGGTCCGCGAAGCGTCCGATCCTCGGTTCGGACTGCCGGGACGCTTCAAAGTCCTCTGGTGCCCGAAGTGCGACATTGGCTCGACCCACCCTCGGCTCACATGGACGGAGCTTCAGCGATACTATCCGGACGCGTACGACCCCTACCGGGGCCATACGTGGTTGAGCGAGATTTCGCGGGTCCATCGGTTTCTGATTGCCGCCGAGGATCGCTTCGGGGCCGCCGCGACCGATCGGGTGAGGCCCGGGACACTGCTCGACGTCGGATGCGGCAACGGAGCCTATATGGCCGAAATGGCCCAACGCGGATTCACGGTGACCGGCGTCGAGATCTCGCCGCTCGCCTCAAAGGTCGTCATGAAGCGAGGGTTTCCGGTCGTCAGCGGCGACTTTTTAACCGCTACCCTCCCGCGAGAAGCGTTTGACGTGGTCACGATGAATCACTATCTCGAGCACTGCTTGGATCCGCGAGCGAATCTGAAGAAGGCCCACGAACTTCTAAAGGAGGGCGGTCATCTCATTGTCGGTGTCCCCAACTTCTCGAGCTGGCCGAGTCGACATTTCGGATCTCACTGGTCTGATCTTGAACTGCCGCGTCACACGTTTCATTTTGGTCAGGCGGGCCTTGTTCGCCTGTTGGAGGCATGCGAGTTCCGCATCCAGAACATCCGCCACGTCGCGACCGCAGACGCCGGGTCGATCGCAACCAGCCTTCTCGTCAAGTCTGGAAAGCGCACGGATACCTTTGTGCAGAGGTTGTATCCGTTTCTTCACGTGGTATTCTATCCTCTGGGAATTCCTCTTTCCTTGCTCCGTGAATCCGCATGGATTCGCGTCTTGTCGGAGAAGACAAAAGCCTAAGCAACCAAGAACCGGATCTGGAAGATCGGAGTACGGCCCGGAAAAGTGGGCGCATCTTCTCATACCGTTTTTTGGAAGGACGTGCGAGGTCTCGCTGACGCTACTCCGCTTCTTCGCCGCCCGAGGACGCTCGCCGTACGGCCTGACGCCATCGACCGCTCTTTTACTCAATGCTTTCGCGACGTCATCGATTGAGTGTCCCGGTCCCTCGTTGGCCCTGAGCGAGCCTTCCTCGAATGTCTCTTGATGAGCACGAGCCCGCTCGTGGTGACGACCAACGCGATCGCGACGAGACCGAGGATTGTGATTGGTCCGACTCCGGTCGGGCTCGCCGAACTTGGCTCGTATACAAAATACCATGTATCGGCTAACAACCCACCGATCCCCACTCCGCCAAACAGCACGAAGATGTGGTTCACTGAGTCGAAGCCGCCACTCGCCGCATACCGATGAGGCGGCGACTGCAGGGGAGTGAGGTTCACCCATACGTTGTCCGCAAGGCGAAATCCCCACACATCATTCAACGGAACCCGGTCGCCGTATCCGGAGGTGAGGAGGGCGTACCCGTCGTCCGTGGCGACGGCGAAAACGGGATAGTCTCGCGCCGAGGGCGCAACGGAGCCGTGTAGCGGCGTCCATGCATTGGAATTCCAGGAGTACGACCAAGTGTCAGCCAGGTGATGGTAGGTAAAATTCGGGCCGTTGTAGTCGTTCCCGCCGAAGAGGATGAATCGATTCTGACCTCGCACGTACACCAAGCGCCCGTCCGCACGCGGAGACGGTTGCAAGCTGCTAGGACGAGCCGTCCAGCTGTCGTTAGCGAGCGAGTAGGACCAGACGTCCCCGAGGTAGCTCGTGCCGTCAAACCCACCGATCAACAGCGTCACATCCACCACCGAATCGTAGGCAACCTGAGGATCTGATCGTGGCGACGGTGAGACTGTAGGGTGACGCTCGGTCCAGTTCATCGTCGCAAGCGAGAAGGTCCAGGTGTCGGAGAGACGCGCATACGTTTGGTTCGAAAATTCGTGCCAGCCCCCGAACAGGACGAACACATCGGCTTGGTCGTCGTAAACGAGCATCTCGTCTCCTCGTTCGATCGGACTCACAGCCGGATGGAGCTCGGTCCAGGTTCGGTTCGCGGGATCGAACACCCACGTCCCATCTAGCCCGCGCGATCCATCCCATCCCCCGAACAGCACGAAGCGTTGGTCGCGTGGACTGTATTCCATCATCGCCCCCGCCATCGCGGGAGGTCTGACGGCGTTCGAGACATCGGTCCAGCCAGGCTGGAGCCCGGACGCTCTGAACATCGCGGCCGACCAGGCTCCCGACACCGCGGCAGTGAATCCCGATGTCGCGGCGAGTGCAAAGGCAAGCGGTCCGATAATCAAGACCTCAAACTCGGAAGGCCGCGTGGGATCGCCTCGACTTACAGGCCGCCCTGTCCATAAGTCTCGTCGATGAGTTCCATCGTTCGCCGAATGTCATATCCGGCTCGGGCTACGATCCTGTCCTTGGTGACGATCTTGCGAAGTCCGATGAGCGGGCGCGAAAGGAAAAGGAGATAAGAGTGGGTCTTCGTGGTGACGGAGAGCAGCACCCCATTTCTCTCCGCGAGCACTTTGATGGTATGGCCCTCCGAGACCACTTTGCCCTCATGATTCAGCGGATCCGATGCCAATCAGAAAGCCTTCCTGTACGATTCCATGAGGACTTCGTATCTCCGTGATTCGTACGCAAAGAATCGCCGCTGGATTCTTGTGTTGAAGCGGGCGTCGAGGTTCCGCGATTTCTGCAATCGAGTATTTCTCCAGGCACCGATCAAGACCAGGTAGGGCGCGAGGGTGAAAAGAGCGACCCAGTTAAGCAACCATGCGGGTCGATCCTTTCGATCGGGTCGATCGGTGTCGCGCTCGGGCCTCGCGCCCGCGTTTCGCTGATAGAGACCAGGAAATATTCGTGCCATCCATGGCGCGGACCGGATGAGATTCCGATAGTAATCGTGGCCCGCGAGAACTTGCATGCTCAGAGCTTCGCGGGCGAAGAGCGGTCCTTGAGGGAGGCGAAATGCGTCCTCGCACTCCCGTTCCTCGAGTAGGCGGTTGATGCAGTGGACGGGCAGGCCCCGGTCTTTCGTTCCCTGCGTCTTCGCAAGCATCAACGCGAACAGAAGGGTAATCCAGAGCCGGTTCTTTTCGGTCACGATAAAGAAATCGAGGTCGTCCAGTGGTTTCGTCCCCTGGTACGCGGTGGAACCAGTGATTGCGACGAGGCGTACCCAGGGAGCGATCGTGGCGAGGCGAGCGCTGAAACGGCGTGCCAAGCTGATTCGCTGGACCGTCAACTCGGCCCGTTCAGCCTGCTTCCGAGCAAACTGTTCCGACCCCACGAGGGCAATTGCGCCCTTGTACACCAATAGCTTCTCCATCAGCTCGGGGTCACTGCTGACAAATTCTTCAAGTTCAGCCGCGGAGCTGAATGATCCAGATGTGAGCAAAAGCAAGAGTTCGTCGCTCCCGATCGAGCTCCCCGTCGAATCCGCGATCGACACCAAGGTTTCGATCTTGGTCCTGATTGTTGACGTGGCGTCCAGCGGTTTTTTTACGCGTCCCCACGGGACGACGATTGACTGCGAGCCACGAGCATCACTTGGGGATTCGGGACTGGATGCCCGTTCCACTTCAACGGACCCCTGGCTTCGTAGCATAGGCCTCCCGTCTCACCGTGACGAAATGGATTACTATTCAGATAGTATTAGTTCTTTGTCCCAGCGCCTCTCGAGTCAGCGAGTATTTCGGAGAGCAGCAACAACCGGTGAACCCTCTCCTGCACAGGTGGATATCGGCTGAAGATGCCTCGCCCCCGCCCCAGGATGCTCAGGCCCCACGATGCCTTGGCGGGAGCTCCCCGGCTTGCGATCTTCAAGAGCGCGGAGGCAAGAGCGGCCGGCTTTCCGGTCGATCTTCCCCCCATCTCGTCCGCGAGATACTCCCGCTCCCGGTGCACTGCAGGATCGAAGAACTTGCTGAACGGGTCGAAGAAGAGGATTCGCGACAGGACTCGTGAAAAGACTTTGAACTCTGCGTCGTGGTGCTTCAGGTGCATCAATTCGTGGGCGATGACCGAGTCGAGTTCGTCTTTCTCCAGGATGCTCAAGAGACCCCGCGAGAGGAGCATGCTCCGGTCCTTTCCCCCGACCGCCATGGCGAGGGCATCGTCCGATTCGACGATGAGGACTCTCACGTAGGGGACACCTTCGAACTCGCCGAGAAGATTCACGTACGCTTGGAGGGACGATTCACTGTCCTCCAGAACCCGCGGGGCGAACTTCCGAATCACCGCCGCATTCCCGTAGCGCCAAACCAGGAGGGAAATGACCGCCGATGCGATTAACCCGCCGACGACCGCTCCGAGTACCGCAAGAGGGACGCCGTTTCGGGCGTACGCCACCATGCGGGCTTGCGACACGCAGAGCACGAGGCTGCCCGCGATGAAGACCCAGAAGAAGATGGAAAGCGCGTACAGTCCGGTGAGGAGGCTCACACGAAGCTTCGTGTTTCGGGCATTCGTGAGGAAGACGTACAGCAGGGTCGCGATCGAGGCACCGCAAATGGCGAGGACCGTCAGGGCGAGCGGCGAGAGCCAGTAGTGTTCAAGCGCTTCCCCAATCGTCGCAGCGAGGCTAGCCATCCCGCTTCTCCTTGGACCGCCGCTTCTCCACTTGAGCGCGCAGGGCGGCCAGTTGTGCCTCCGGAAGGGAGCCAGGGTTGGTGAGGAGGTAGGAGACGGCCTCGCCACCGAACGTGTCGACCACTCGGTCGATCATCGCAGCCATCGCCTTTCGGTATGCCCGACCCTCTTTAAGCCGGTAGTAGACTTTCTTCTCGCTCTCCTTCCTTACCGCGATGAGGTCCTTGTCCACGAGGCGGTACAAGGTCGTCGTCACGCTCGTGTAAGCGACGTCCCGAGTCTTCCGGACCTCGTCGAAAATTGACCCCGACGAGGCAGAACCGAGGTTCCGGACGGCGCGAAGCACTGCCAGCTCAAGCTCGCCAATTTCCATTCTTTGACTATAAGGATAGTAATCTAGTTAAGTCTTGTCCCTTCGCGGCCGATTTCGCGAGCGTGCTAAGCGAGTGCCGATGCCTGCGTTGCGAGTTCGGAGAACCTCTTGGCCAGGATATCGAGCGAAGCCAGCAGGACCGCCTTCGCGCTGAGCGATCCATCCGTCTCGAACTCCATGACGATCCGTTTCGGGTCATTCGCCGCCTTCACCGAATCGACCTTGTACTGATCCATGAACTTCTTGCAGGTCTCACAGTCCGACGAGAGCTCGAGGGTCTCTTCCTCCTCCGTCGACGTGGACTGCATGTGGCTTTCGCAGAAAGGCACGTTCGGATCGAGCGCGTCCAGCGTCTTGCCGCCGGCCTTCAGAATCGGGTAGTACCGGTATCCCACCCCATGCGTCGATTGCCATTTCGCGTGATCTTTCCCCGAGCCCAAGACCGCGGTCGCGTAGATCAGCATCGCCTGGCCATCCCCGAGCTTGACAATCGGGATCTTCGAGTCCTTCGGCCGAAGCTTCGCGTCCCCGATGGGCTCCAGGTCCGCCGACGTCACGACGCCGGGGCCGCGCTTGTTCACGGAGTAGATGATCGTGCAGTTCGGGCAGCCCTCACCGTGGCACGTCGGGCAGTCCTCCCGGCGGTTGTACAACGCGAGGTCGGTCGGGATCGGAACGAGACCGAGGCGGTGCGCGATCATCTCATCAAACAGCGGGCCGACGCTCTCGTACTCCTTCCCGTCGTCCGCCCGGATCGGCCCGAGGTGGAACTCGACGTCCTCGATCGCCATCTTAGGCACGTCGGAGACGAGCACCCGCCGCAGTGCATTCGCGTACGCGGGCTCCACTTCCTCGAGGAGCAGGCGCATGGAGTCCTCGGCCTTCGCAAGGACCTTGGCCTTCACCTAGACCCGCCTCCCCC